>Ga0265593_1000023_pt1 | contig 162335 bp, 139 predicted proteins | sample saktaG_8_FD_190136 | JGI IMG/M metagenome (GOLD analysis project Ga0265593, IMG submission 190136) | Saline water microbial communities from Sakinaw Lake, British Columbia, Canada - sak_2011_5_24_36m | ecosystem: Environmental > Aquatic > Non-marine Saline and Alkaline > Saline ... | reverse complement strand
CGGTTTACCTCTTATGCTGTAAGACTAAACAAAGGACGGGCCAGAAATATCGGATATATGAAAAATAGCTGGCTCAGATCACCTAATTGGCTGAATCTGAGAACTAAAAAGAATAATTATTTTTCAGTGAAGAATTTGAATTATTACCAATTGGGTTAATGTTATGATGTTTTCAACAAAATAATCACGCAGTCACGTGAAAACGCGTTAGTTTTTTTGGTGAAATCAATTATTTCCAGTAATACTGAAAACTTTTTTACTTTCGTTCTTTATTTATTAAATTTTCACATATGGAACCCTCAGCTTTTCGACAGCTCCCGAAAATCAAGACTTCCCGTGAGACTGAGCGAAAGCTCGGACAGATGAGTCCGTTTGAACTGAAAAACAGCCTCATCGATCTTGCCAGGCATCATACTAACAAAGGCAGCCATACCGTGCTGAATGCCGGACGCGGTAATCCAAACTGGATTGCCACTACACCAAGAGAAGCGTTTTTTCTTCTCGGAAAATTCGGACTGGAAGAGTGCCGCAGGGTCATGAATTACAATGAAGGGTTGGCTGGTATCCCAGAGCAGAAAGGAATTGCCAAACGATTTGAAAAATTCCTGAAAGTAAATAAAAAGGAGCCCGGACAGAGTCTGCTGGCGGAGCTCTATACCTATGGGGTGAAAAATCACCAGTTCGATCCCGATGGATTCGTGCATGAGCTGGCCGAAGGGGTGATAGGAGACCAGTACCCGGTGCCGGATCGTATGTTGAAATATCCCGAAACCATTGTTCACGACTACCTTGTGCAGGAAATGTGCGGGAGCAAACCACCGCGAGGCCGGTACGACATTTTTGCAACAGAAGGAGGTACCGCCGCAATGTGCTATATCTTTGATTCGCTGATGCAGAATTTCCTGATCAAACGGGGAGACCGGGTAGCTATTTTTGTTCCTACCTTCACCCCTTATATCGAAATTCCTGAACTCGACAGGTTCAACTTCAAGGTCACTCTCATCCAGGCCAAAGGCCTGAACAAGGAAGGGATGCACAACTGGGAGTACACGGATAAGGAACTCGATAAACTCAAAGATCAGAAGATCAAGGTGGCATACCTTGTAAACCCGAGTAATCCGCCATCGGTGTCGCTGAGCGCCAGGGAAAGGAAGAAGATCATCGATATCGTCAAAAAAGATAACCCTGGTCTGATGTTTATCACCGATGATGTATATGGAACATTTGTGGGTGGGTTTCGCTCGCTGATGGCAGAAATTCCTCACAACACTCTGGGGGTTTATTCATTTTCGAAATATTTTGGTTGTACAGGCTGGCGTATCGGCGTAATTACCCTTCATGAAAAAAACATCTTTGACCGGCTCATCAAAGAGTTGCCAGACAGGGAGAAGAAGGCGCTCAATAAACGGTATCACTCCATTCATCTGCATCCGGAGCAACTGAAGTTCATCGACCGGATGGTGGCCGACAGCCGCAGCGTGGCGCTTAACCATACCGCAGGATTATCGCTTCCGCAGCAGATACAAATGATGTTGTTTGCTTCTTTTGCATTGTTTGATAAAGCCAATTCCTACAAACAACTTACCTGTTCACTAATTCAACGCCGGCTTCATCTGCTATACGAAGGGATGGGTTTCCAAATCAAACCCGATCCCAAAAGGGCCGGATATTATTCTGAGCTTGATATAATGTTGTGGGCTCAAAAAACACATGGTAACGATTTTGCACGTTACCTGAAGGAAAATTATGAACCGGTGGATGTCCTGTTCCGGCTGGCCGAGAGTTGCTCGGTAGTTTTACTCAACGGCGGAGGATTCGACGGGCCGGAATGGTCAATCAGGGTGTCCCTTGCCAACCTCGATGAAGAATCCTATACCGCTATTGCCAGGGGAATCGTTACGATTGTATCGGAATACGTTGATGATTGGAAAAAAACTATCGGCTAATGGCCTGGGCTGCTCTGATAAGCACTTCCGGCCGGTGAATGGAATCGTATACAGGCATCACATCTTTGCCCGTTTCAAACAACCCATAAACAGCCATCTGAGCAGTGCGAACAGAATACTCTACCGTGAACACACAGTCTTTAGGAGCTTCAGCGAACTGGCCTAAAAACGCGAAATTCGTTGCTCCTTTTGGCAAAACATCAGGCCGGTCACCGGCTTCTCTTGGCATGAACAGGCTGTCGTCGTTTCGGGGAATCAGGAGGTGACGAAAATACAATTTGCACCAGGCGATCTGCTTGAAGAGGTTTATCAAAAGTTTCTGCCCTCTTGTCAGGCAAAAAAACTGACATTAAAACTTCAGATTCCGTCATCCGCAGATAATGTTAAAATCAATACAGACCCTGAGCTATTATACAAAGTAATAAACCATCTGGCCGATAATGCCGTTAAGTTTACCAAACAGGGCCATGTTTCCATTGGATTTGAGTTGCAGGGAAGTGAGCTTGTAATTTTTATTAAAGACACGGGAGTTGGTGTAAACAAAGAGCTTCAGGAAAGCATATTCAATAAATTCATGCAGGAGAATACTTCCGATACCCGTGGATACGAAGGCAGCGGGCTGGGGTTGTCTATTGTAGAAGGGATTGCAAAACTCTTAAAGGCCCATATTTGGATTGAATCAGAAAAAGGCTTAGGTTTTTCGTTTTTTTTCGCCTTACCGTTTGAAGTAAAGGGCTGATTATGTTCGGTATCTATCTGCGGGAAGCCGGGTTCGGTAACTGCATTTACCCTTTGTTCCAGGATTTGAAGAGCTTTTGAAATTCTGAATGAATATAGGCATTTGTTGCAATAATTTCTTTGCCGAAGATAATATTTTTTCCTCCTGAGAAATCGCTTAATTTTCCGCCGGCATTTTGCACGAGTAGAACACCTGCTGCAACGTCCCACGGACTGAGACCGTATTCATAAAAGCCATCGTAACGGCCTGCAGCTACATAAGCCAGGTCGGCTGCTGCTGATCCCAGCCTTCGGATTCCCCGGCTGTGCTGCATCAGGTGCCTGAAAATAACGAGGTAGTCTTCCATTCGGCCATAGTCATAGAAGGGGAATCCGGTTGCAAAGAGGGAGTCGGATACTGTTGGTGTGTCGGACACCCTGATCGCTTCCCCGTTTTTGTAGGAAGGTGCGTCCTCCCAGGTATAGAAACATTCGTTCAGGTTCACCTCGTATACGACTCCGGCAAGAATCCGATTACCCTGCATCAGGCCAATGCTCACGCAATACAGTGGGACCCCGTGGATATAGTTTGTGGTGCCGTCGAGGGGATCGATGACCCAGGTAAATTCAGCGCTTTGAAGGTCCGGACTCTCCTCGGCGATGAAGCCTGAACCCGGAAGCAGTTTTGTTAAACGGTCCATGATAAGGGATTCCGATGCACGGTCCACGTAGGTTACGAAATTGTTAAAGCCTTTCAGTTCTACATCAGATGAACGGAGTTTTATTATTTCGTCGCGGAGAAATTCGCCGGCTTCAATGGCGATCTTGCAGGTTTGTTTTGTAATATGTTCGAGGTTCATGGGCGAAATGGTGAAATGGTGAAATGGTGAAATGGTGAAATGGTGAAATGGTGAAATGGTGAAATATTATCAGATATCAGATAAAAACACGCCGTCAGTGTCTGTCATATTCAGGCTGACAGGTCTCACCTGGTTTGCCAGGGAGATATCGTACTTTGTTTTGACTTTGATATAGTTTTCGGTGAAGCCGTGCATCCAGCCCCGGGAGTTGTCTGACTCGAAAAGGACATTGGAAGTAAAACCCCGGTTTTGTTCATAAAAAGCTTTCTTTTTCAGGTCTGAGAGGATGTGCAGTTTGATGCTCCTTTCCTTTTTTATCCTGTCTGGGACCATTTCGCTGCCGCGTGAAGCCAGGGTGTTTTCCCTTTTCGAATAAGTAAACACATGCATGTACGATATGGGCAGTTTTTCAAGATATTCATAGGTGTCGTTGAAATCCTCATCAGTTTCTCCGGGGAAGCCCACGATCACATCAGCCGCAATACATGCCCGGGGCAGTTTTTGCCTGATTGTTTCAACCCGGGAGGTATATAGTTCAAGGCTGTATTTTCGTTTCATGGCTTTAAGAATTTTCTCAGAGCCCGACTGCAGAGGCATGTGGAAATGCGGCATGAATTTTTTAGAGGAAGCCGCGAATGCGATGATTTCATCTGAGAGAAGATCCGGTTCAATGGAAGATATCCTTATTCTTTGAAGCCCCTCGAGCTGTTCAAGCGATTGCATAAGTTGCAGTAAGTTCTCCCCGTTTGGTCTGCCGAAATCGCCGATGTTCACGCCGGTAAGTACAATTTCTCTGATCCCGTTACTGATAATTTCACCGGCGCTGGAGAGCACATGGATGATGGTGTCGCTGCGGCTGTGGCCTCTGGCCATGGGAATAGTGCAGTAGGAACAGAAATAATCGCATCCGTCCTGGATCTTGAGAAATGATCGGGTACGGTCGCCATATGAAAAAGACGGGATGAAAGTGCTGCTTTCCCTGATGCCGGGGACTATGCCGCCATGGTAATCGTTTGTTTTCAGTTTCTCCAGCTCTTCAGGAAGATCGTATTTTGAGCTGTTCCCCAGGACCAGGTCTACGCCTTCCATTTGCTGAAGCTCACCTGGTTTAAGTTCGGAGAAGCAGCCTATTACAGCAATTTTGGCATCCGGGTTCAGTTTATGGGCCTGGTGTATCGCGGCCCGGCATTTCTTTTCGGCAACCGCTGTGACTACACAGGTACTGATCACGTATATGTCGGCGACTTCATGATGGTTTTTCAAAATGAAACCCTTGTCGCGGAACTGCCGTGAGATAGATGAAGCTTCGGCAAAGTTTACTTTGCAGCCGAAATGATGAAAGGCGATGCTGGTGGGATTCATGGGGGCAAAGGTAGGAAATTGTGAAATGGTGAAATGGCGGATCACTTCTTAACATATTGCTGCATGAGTATTCCGGCAACGATAAGGGCGAGACCTGCGATGGTTGAGGGCAGAATCGTTTCGCCTACTGCAAAATGAATGATGATGAGTGAAATAAAAGGGGAGAGGTAGATGAGGTTGCTTACCCGGGCTGTGGTTTCGGAAAATTTCAGGGCATTGAGCCAGAGAACGAAGGTGAACCCCATTTCGAACATTCCTATATACGCGGCACCTGCAATACCGGTCCATGGGGGGATCCAGAAATGTTTCGTGGCAGCTATCGTGATAAAGATATAAAGCAGTCCGAAGCAGAAATTCAGAAAGAGCTTGCTTACGGCCTCCCGTTTATCTTTCATGTTGATGATCCAGTAGAGCGCCCATAAGACAGCGCTTCCGATGGCAAGCAACACTCCGGGGAGGCTTGTGAAGTGGGGCGACATCAGGCTGCCGTGGGTTGAAATCAGCAGTATACCAAGGAAACTTATAAAAACGGCTGCAATGCTCCAGGTGCTGATTTTTTGTTTGAGAAGTGGGATTGACATCAGAACAAGCAGCAGGGGCCATATATAATTGAGAGTTCCCGCCTCCTGGGCCGGGAGGATGTCGTAAGCCCTCAGAAGGACGAGATAATACAGATAGGGGTTGAGCATACCCATCAGGGCCGACATTAGGATTTCGGTGGATGACATTTTCCGAAGCAGTTTCAGTTTCCCCTTTGCAAGCAGCAGGATGAACAATACGATGCATGCCACGATAGTCGAGAACAGCAGCAATACAGGCGGGTCGAGGTATCGAAGGCTGAGTTTGAAGGCCGAGCCGATGGTTGACCAGAAGGCAATAGCCATAAACGCGTAGTAGTATGCTTTTCTTTGAGATGTCATGCTGTTTGCCTCCTTATCTTTGCACGGCGAAGGTAAGAAAGATTGAAAAACTCCTATCTTTGTATTTCTAAACGCTATCTTATGAAAAAGCTTGCTGTTGTTGCTCTGGGAGGCAATGCTCTGCTGCGCTCCGATCAGAAGGGAACGATAGGAGAACAGGAAGCAAATGCCTTCGCAACTTCCGAATGCCTGGTCAAACTCATGAAACGTGATTACAACCTTGTCCTCACTCATGGCAACGGACCTCAGGTTGGGAACATCATGCTCGCCAACTCGGCTGGCTTCAAGATGTTTGGCCTTCCCGAGATGCCCATGGACATTTGCGTGGCGTATTCCCAGGGGTTTATCGGGTATATCATCGAACAACAGCTTAAGAATGTGCTTGAGAAGCATGAAATGGAAAGAGACATCATCACTATAATAACTCAGGTGCTGGTGAATAAAGACGACACGGCTTTCAGCAATCCAACAAAACCCATAGGGCCTTATTATGCAAAAGAAGAAGCCGATGTAATCATGGCCTCTTCCACCGCAGTTTTCAGGGAAGATCCGCGTGGGAGGGGATGGAGAAAAGTTGTAGCTTCACCAAGGCCGCTTGTAATTCTGAATAAGAAGACCATCGAGAAAATTGCAAGGCAGGATCAGATTGTCATTGCGGTGGGAGGCGGGGGTATACCGGTATATTATATTGAGCCCAATAAACTCGAAGGGATCGATGCCGTTATCGACAAAGACCTTGCATCGGCTCTGCTGGCTTCACAGATCAATGCTGATAAATTTTTCATCCTTACCGATGTGCCAAAGGTTTGCATCAATTTTAATACGCCTCAGGAGAAGCCCCTTCACCGTTTAACTATTGCCGACGCGAAGAGATATCTCGAAGAAGGCCAGTTCCCTGAAGGAAGCATGGGCCCCAAGATAAGGGCAGCGATTCACTTCGTGGAAAATTCAGGCAAGGATACGATCATCACCAAGACTACTATGCTTGGTATTGATAACGGGGGAACCAGGGTTACCCTGGTTTAACATCCATCGGATTCTACAGGTTACAGTTTGGGACGATAATAGAGGCCGACACTCCCCCTTTTGAAGTGAAGTTGAGTGTGCCATCCAGCTGTTCAACCAGAAGTCTGATAATAAACATGCCCAGGGAATCCTGTTTTTGAAAATCAAAACCTTCGGGAAGGCCTATCCCGTCATCGGAAATTGTAAGCTTAAACCCGGTGGCAAAGAATCTCTCCAGTTTCAGGCGAATGGTTCCCTCGCGTTTTTCGGGGAAGGCATATTTGTATGAATTGGTGAGCAATTCATTAGTGATCAGACCAATTGGCAGCGCGGTCCCGATGCTTGCCATGATGTCGTCGAGATCCGGTTCAATATTGATCTGGTGGCCACTGAAAGTTCCTGAAATGATAGTCACCAGGGAATTCAAATAATTAGAAAGCAGTATTTTGTCGAAGTTTTCGCTACGGTACAGATGCTCATGGATTAATGCCATCGATCTGATCCTAAGTTCAATGTCCTTAATTAGCTTTTGGAAATCGGGATCCGGATTCTTTTTCCCCTGCATGACGAGGAGACTGATAACAATAGCCAGGTTATTTTTCACCCGGTGATGTATCTCCTTAAGCATGACTTCTTTCGTCTCGGCATTCTTGAGTTTGAGCGCTTCGATCTCTTTTTCTTTCGACCGGTCTCTCATCACCACCATAACCTGTTCAACTATATTGTTTCGAAAGACAGGGATTTTTCTGGTCTCCACGAAAACATGCTGTCCTTCATAATCAAAGCTGATTTCTCCTATTGAAATTATGCCGGTCTCGAAGACCGCTTTAACGTCGTCGATTTCAGCCTTCTCTACAAATGGAAACGAGTCGACAATATTATATCCTGTGAGTTCGGCGGTAAATCCTGCATCTGAGGCCACCTGTTTGAGAGGGGAATTTACCATGATCAAGTTCATTTTACGGTCAACCGTAATAACCCAGTCTGGAAAACAGTCAAGGGCTTCATGGTATTGACGTTCTGAATGCAGCACCTCCTCCTCGGCCTCTTTTCGGTCGCGGATTTCGAGGATAAGCCTGTGATAATTCTCGCTCAGGGCTTTTTGATGAAGGAAATTTTTCCAGTTCAGGCTCTGAAAGATGTAGGATATAAAAAAGCCCAGGGTGGTCATGGAAACCACAAAAAACAGGTTATTAAAGTAACCGAAAGTAAGCGTGTAACTGTGGTTGAACAGTGTGGCCAGCATATAGGCCAGCAATTGCAGGGCATTCAGAATGATCAGGTCTCTAAAACGGATACGGTAGAATGTGTGCATGCCAATCATCACCAGCATTACCCAGGCATAGAAATAAGAATATCCCCGGCTTGTGATATCAGAAGTAACTCCCACATAGTAAATAGCAAGGCAGGAGATCAGGTTAAGGAGGATAAAGATCAGTGTGAGATGCCGGGCCAGTGGTTTTATATACAGCACGATCAAAGAGATGAGGAGAATAGGCGCGATTAGTCCGAATTTCAGAAAATACTCTTGTTCAGGTACGTGGCCCAGCACCATTCGGTTGAATATTGAATAGGCGATGAAAAGACTCAAAGTCACTGAAAGCCCAACCTTCATGCTGGGAATTGAGGAAGACAGGTAATACTCCCTGAACTCCTTATACAGATCCTGGCGGGTGTGTTGCTGTATCGCTGGTTTGCCGGTTTCCTTCACGTGGCCTGTTGTCATCTGCTCAATTAAAAATATAAGTCCCCCTTGCCGGCCTTCACCTGTTCAAGCTTCTCCAATAAACTGTCTTTGGAAGAATCCTGTTCCATTTCATCCAGTTTTTTCTGAATGAGCTGATATCCTTTTTCCCGGGTTGACTCCGGGGCATAATCTTCAAGATATTCGGCCAGGGTTAGCAGGGCATTGGGTTGACAGAAGCGCTTGATGAAACCCGGTACAGAGAATTCCATAAAGTGCTCTCCCGTACGCCCCTGGCGGTAGCAGGAGGTGCAGAACGAAGGGATATATCCCTGCATGATAAGCTCATCCATGATTTCGTTGAGGCTGCGGTTATCGTTTATCTGGAACTGTTCCAGGTCGATATCCTGGGCTTCCGTTTGTTCCTTTTTTGCATAGCCGCCCATTTCAATATTCGTACCTCCGTCGATCTGGGAGACCCCGAATTGCAGGATTTCATTACGGATCGTTGCTGATTCCCTTGCTGTAAGAATGAGACCGGTATATGGAACGGCGAGTCTCAGGATTGCTACCAGCCGGGTGAAATCGGCGTCGCTCACGAGATGGGATTGGTCTAAATTCAGGTGAGAAGCGTATTGTATCCTGGGAAACGAGATAGTATGGGGGCCGATATTGTATACCGCTTCAAGATGGTTGGTATGTCTCACCAGAGAGAGCAGGTCAAACCTCCAGTCGTACAAGCCGAAGAGGGCGCCTATTCCCACATCGTCAATGCCGGCTTCCTGGGCACGGTCGAGGGCCGTAAGCCTCCATTCAAAATTTTTCTTGATCCCTCCCAGATGAACTTTAGCGTAAGTCTCTTCGTGGTATGTCTCCTGGAAGATCTGGTAGGTGCCGATCTTCGCATCTTTAACAATCCTGAACCCGTCGATATCCATCGGGGCTGCATTGATATTCACCCTTCGGATCTCCCCCGGGCCGCTGCGCACCGAGTAAACGATACCAACAGTCTCGGCAATAAAATTTGCGTCGTATTTCGGATGTTCCCCGTAAACCAGGATGAGGCGTTTCTGACCTGCATCCTCGAGTGCCTTAACCTGCGACACAAGTTGCTCTTTGTTAAGGGTTATCCTCTGGATGGCTTTGTTGGTCGATTTAAATCCGCAGTAAGCACAAGTGTTAATACATAGGTTACCGATATACAAGGGAGCAAAAAGGACTATCCTTTGCCCGTAAACTTTTTCCTTGAGGATTTTGGCGCCTTGTTTTATTTCCTCTACCAGTCCGGGGTCTGAGGCTTCTATGAGAGTAGCGGTCTCCCTGAGAGTAAGACGCTGCTTGTCGAGCGATTTGGCTATGATTTCCCTTACCCTTTCTTTCGATGGTTTTGCATTGTTTATGAATCCCCAAATCTCTGCCGGATCCATAAATGGTTTCATTCGCTGATCTTTGATCTGAAGTTTTTCGGGTTGGAATATCATGAATGCAAAGGTAAGGAAAGATGTCTGATATCAGATGTCAGATAAGGGATTTCGTTCCGAGAGGTAAACGCCGCCAATGACGAGAAAGATTCCGGCTGCTTTTTGCAGGGTGAATGCTTCGGAGAGCAGGAAATAAGAGAAGAATGCGGTAAATACGGGGATTAAATTTGAATAAATATTTGCTTTGCTGATGCCGATTTCTTTTACGGTTTTGGCGAAGAATACGAAGGCCAGCGAAGAAGCGAAGATTGAAAGAAAAAGAAAGGAAGATATAATCTGGGGAGTAAGGCTGATTTCTCTAAGCCTGTCTCTTTCGAATACCAGGAATAATGGCAGGAAAAGCAGAGCGCCGATGAGATTCTGCCATGCGACCAGTGTGAGGGGCGAATAAATCTGAGTTAGTTTCTTCAGAAATACAGAAAAGATCAGCGAAGAGAACACGGCCCCGAAGAGCAGCAGAACCCCTTTCCCTTCACCCGTGAGGGAAAGGTCTCTGGTTAGAAGCATAATTGAGACTCCGCTAAAGGAGATAAAGATTCCTAAGATATTCAGCCTTGATATCTTTTCCCTGAATGTAAGCCAGGCAATTACCGGTGAGAAAACGGGGATAGTGGCAATAATCACACTCGAGATGGTAGCAGACGTATATTTGATGCCAAAATTTTCGCCCAGGAAATAAAGTAAAGGGTTAAAGACAGCGCTGCCGAGCAGGAGCAGAAGGTGTTCGCGTCTGATACGTTCGAACCGCCCCGTCAATATCATCAGCAGAAAAAGAAAAACACAAGAGATCAGGAGGCGAATGAAAATGACAGTGACCGGCTGAAAATGGATCAGCAGCTGGCTGGTCCAGATAAACGACATCCCCCAAAAAAGCATTGCGGTGAGGGCATAGAAATAAACAGGTAGTTTAAACTTTTTCAAGGTCTGCAAAATTAAAATATTTAGGTCAAACTGTAACATTTAGTATCTTGGTGAGTCAATTGATTAAAACTGGGAGTTTGGAGAGCAGGAATGAAAATATTCACCAGGATCTGATCGACGCCTGTCGTCGCGGAGACCGTAACGCCCAGTTTAAACTATACAAATTATATTATAAAGCCATGTTTAATACCAGCCTTAGAATAGTGAATGACACAGCCGAGACGGAAGACATCATGCAGGAGTCGTTTCTGGATGCGTTTCAGAGGCTTGACAGCTACGCCGGACAGGGTAGTTTCGGCAGCTGGCTTAAACGCATCGTGGTCAATAACTCCATCGACTCGCTGAGAAGGGTGCGGGATACCGTATCTATAGAGCAGGCCGGGATAGATCTTCCCGAAGAGCAGGACGATCATAGCGAGGCCGATATCCGGTTCCGGGTTGAGGAAGTGATAAAAGCCATCAGGCAGTTACCTGAAGAATACAGGGTGATCGTGAGCCTCTTTCTTCTGGAAGGATATGATCATGATGAAATCTCAGGTATTTTGGATATCAGCAACCAGCTTTCGAGAACCCGCTATTCACGGGCCAGGCAGAAACTTCTTTTGATTTTAAAGGAGAATTCTTACCATAACGTTTTTAATTATAATCAGAGATGAACAATCTGGATAAATTAATACAGGAGAACCGCTTACAGTTTGACGACACCGAACCTCCTGACGGGCATTTTGAGAGGTTCAGTGAAAAGCTGGGTACCTGGGAGCGAATGCCATCAGCCCCTTCCAGGTTTGGATTTGTTAAAGTCGCTGCTGTCATTATTGTTATCATCACCGGAAGTGTGATGGTTTTCGATCTTGCAACCCGTTCGATACGCGACCGATTCACGGCCTCTGAGTCAGGCTTTGGGATGACAGCCGAGATGACCGAAGCCATTCAATATTATGATGCCAGAGCGATGTCACAGATTAAAGAAGTGGATAAACTGGCGAATGACCCGGCCGAGGCTGGCCGTATCAATAAAGAGGCCATGAAGGAAATTGAGGCTCTTGATGAAAACACCCGTGATCTGCAGAAATCACTTGCCGAGAATCCGAACTGCGAACGTCTTCAGGCAGCTGTGATCCAGAACCAGCAAATGAAGGAAGGTATCATGAACACCATCGTAAGTAATTTAAAAAAACAATAATTTTTGTAAAATATACACCTCATGAAAACTTTTCTGAAACTTAGCATCATGATCTTTCTTACAGCCTTCGCGGCTGAGATGCAAGCCGCCGTCAATGAATATACGCGGGTAATTAAAAAGGAATTCACGGTGAATCCAGATGCCCGCTTAACGGTCTCAAACAAATTCGGTAAAATCCATTGTACGAACTGGGATAAGAATATAGTCGGGATCGAAGTACAGGTGGTTGTAGAAACATCGAATGATAACAAGGCGGCAAAAATGCTGGAGTCGATCGATGTGAGTTTCAATGCCTCAGCTTCACTGGTCGAAGCCACCACGGTATTTGAAGAGATGCATAATTCGGGTCGTAACAACAGCTTCAAGGTTGATTATTTCATTAATCTGCCTGCCGGCATGAATCTTGACCTTGCAAATAAGTTCGGCGACATCTATGTGAACGAAATAAACGGAAAGGCGAAGATCGATCTCAGTTATGGCAACCTCGATATAAACAAGCTTAATAATTCCGACAATCTCATCGATTTAAAATTCTGCAATTCATCGAAGGTGCGTGAAATAAAAGGAGCGGTGATCAATCTGCAATATTCAACGCTGGATATCGATTATGCGGGAAGCCTTCGCCTGGATGCCAAATATTCGAACCTGAAGGCGGGTAAGGTGATTGCACTGAATCTCAGCACACAAGGAGGGTCGGTCGATTTAAGCAACTCAGCGGCGGTCGAGAGCAGATCGAGATTCTCGGATATCGACATTGACCGGATAGACCAGAGTCTGAACCTTGACATACAATACGGAAGCTGCAAGGTGAGTGAAGTCGGTGTTGATTTTACAAGCATCAATATAAAGAATAAGTTTGCTGATGTAGATCTGCGGCTTCCTAAGTCGGCCGTGTATTCTCTGGATGCCACCCTGAAATTCTGCGAACTGAATTTCCCCGACGAAAATGCCGTGCTGAATTTCCGCTCTACCACCCCCACGTCGTCGGAATACCGTGGCGTGGTCGGAAGCAAGGACGCCAAACCCAAAGCCACGGTGGTGGTGAGGAGCAATTATGGGAGCGTGTCTCTTAAATGATTGAAGGAATGAATGACAGAAGGACTGAATGAAAAAAAATAATCAATAAATAAAACCCAAAAACTATGAAAACGAGAAGCTTTATTTCAATGATCATGCTGGTGATAGTTTTCGCCGGTATTTCATGTATCGCCTATGCATGCCAGCAATTCGGTGATGTGCATGGCAATGGCAAAGTAGTAAAACAGACCCGGGTGGTAAGTAATTTCGACGGACTGGAGATCTCCGGGGCCTTTGATGTGATTCTGAGGCAGGGCGATCCGGAGGAAGTAATTGTTGAGGCCGATGAAAACCTTCTGCCTCTCATCACTACTGAGGTTCATGGAACAACCCTGGTTATTGATAATAAGAAAAGCATCAATAACCCTACAACGCTCAAAGTGTATATCACTTTTAAGGACATAAAAAAGATTGAGACCAGTGGTGCCGCAGATATTCTCGCCGAGACCAGGCTTACCCTGAGTGAACTTAGTCTTCACACAAGCGGTGCTTCAAGCATCACGATGGGTCTTGCGGTTCAGAAACTGGGGCTGGACTGCAGTGGTGCCTGCAAACTTAAGCTTGCAGGGACTGCTGTCGATGTCGACGCCGATTTTTCAGGTGCCTGTAATGTTTTTGCGTTTGATCTGATTTGTGAGAATTTTAAAATCGATCTGAGCGGGGCCGGGAAGGCCCAGATACATGTGACTAAAAAAATCGATGCAGAGATCTCCGGGGCCGGCAGCGTTCATTATAAAGGCAATCCCACAATGGTCAACCAGAGTGTGTCGGGGGCAGGGGCGATAAAGAAGGTGGAGTAAAGTGAAATGGTGAAATGGTGAAATGGTGAAATGGTGAAATGGTGAAATGGTGAAATGGTGAAATGGTGAAATGGTGAAATGGTGAAATGGTGAAACAGCGAAAATCAGATATCTGCCATCAGCCATCAGATCCTTCCGAGAAACTCTTCCTCCGACATGATCTTAACGCCCAGGGCTAAGGCTTTGCGGCGTTTTTCGGGTCCCATATTAGAACCGGCTAAAAGAAAAGATGTGCGGGCCGAGATGGATGATACGTTCTTTCCGCCGTGATCTTCGACGGTCTGTTTGATTTCGTCGCGTGAAAATTTCTCGAAAACACCACTAACAACGAAGGTCATTCCTTCGAATACATTACTTTTTTGGGCCGATTGCACTTCAGTGAATTCCATCTTGACCCCATGTTTTGCGAGGTTTTCGATAAGGAGAATATTTGCTGGTGTTTCGAGCCATGAACGAAAGCTTTGGGCAATTTTCTCGCCGATTTCCTCAACATCGGTCAGCGCCAGGGACTCGGCCATCCGCAGTGCATTAAAAGAACCGAAATGCCGGGCCAGCTTTTTCGCGACAGTCTCACCAACAAAGCGTATTCCAAGGGCAAACAGCACTCTGTCGAAAGGAACGGTAATGGAAGCAGCGATTCCGTTCAGAATATTTTCTACCGTTTTGTCGCGGAACTTCACCGTCCGGTCCTTTTTGTCGCCTTCGCCCGGGTAAACCTTTTCGAGGCCGATCAGCTGTTCAAATTTCAGTTCATACAGGTCGGCGGGGGATCTCACGAGGCCATTGTCGTACAATATTTCGATCTTGCCTTCGCCCAGGCTGTCGATATTCATGGCTTTACGGCTGATGAAATGCTCGAGTTTACCTTTGATCTGGGGAGGGCAGCCGGTTTCATTCGGACAAACCCAGGCCACTTCGCCTTCGCGGCGGATGAGGCTTGTGCCACATTCGGGACAAGTCGTTGGAAACAACAGGGGCAGTGAAGCGGCAGGCCGGAGCGACAGATCCACTCCGGTGATCTTGGGAATGATTTCGCCTCCTTTTTCAACGAATACGGTATCGCCGGTACGCACATCCAGTTCTTTGATCACATCGGCATTATGCAGCGTGGCTCGTTTTACCACGGTTCCTGCAAGCTGCACCGGGCTTAGGTTTGCAACCGGGGTCACGGTTCCGGTGCGGCCTACCTGGAAATCAACGGAAAGCAATAAAGTGGAAGCTTCTTCGGCTTTGAATTTGTATGCAATAGCCCATCGGGGTGATTTGGCTGTAAAGCCCAGCTGCTCCTGGCTGGCGAATGAATTGACCTTGATCACCACCCCGTCGATATCGAAGGGGAGCTCCTTCCGCCCTTCATCCCAGGTATTGATATAATCGAAAATATCTTCAATGGTTTTGCAGCGCACCACATAATCAGATATTTTGAAACCCCAGCGGCGGGCGGCCTGTACCGCCTCGTAATGTGTTGCGAAAATCTGGCCGGGACCCGGCAGATAATACAGGTAACAATCGAGCATACGTTTGGCTACCTCGGCCGAATCAAGCATTTTAAGACTGCCCGAGGCTGCATTGCGCGGATTGGCAAAGGGTTCTTCTCCATCTTCTTCCCGCTGCCGGTTCAGGGCTTCAAAACTGGCATGGGGCATTATGATCTCGCCCCGGATCTCAAATTCAGCAGGGTAGCCTGAGCCCTGTAGCTTTAAAGGAATACCGCGGATGGTTTTTACATTGGTCGTCACATCGTCGCCCTGAACCCCGTCGCCCCGGGTCACAGCCTGTACAAGTCTGCCGTCCAGGTAGGTTAGCCCGATTGCAAGCCCGTCGAACTTGAGTTCACATACATATTCAATATCATCTCCGACGAGTTTGTGAATTCTCTCTTCAAAATCCCTTACATCCTCCTCCGAATAGGTGTTGCCAAGCGAAAGCATAGGGTATTTATGAACGACCTGGCGAAATTCTTTTGTGATCTCACCACCCACGTGCCGGGTAGGGGAGTCGGGAAAACTCAGTTCGGGGAATTCCTTCTCAAGCTTACTTAATTCTTCAAGTTTCAGGTCAAACAGATGGTCGCTGATCAGCGGGCGCGAGAGAACATAATACTGATAGTTGTGCCTCCGGATTTCATCCGAAAGCTCCTCTATTCTTCGCTTTGACTCTTGAGAATCCATGCTCACTGAAGTTTCCAGAGTCCGAGTTTAATCTTCACAACCGAACGAAAATAACGGAAAAGCTCGCTTTTAAGATTGGTTTTCGATAATCCGCCAAGCCTGTCTTTGTATATAACCGGGATCTCGATGATAGGATGTTTCATACGCTGCATCACGTAAAGGAAACGTATAAAATAATCGCCGTAACCAAAGAAAATCTTCTCTGCCGGAATTCCGTCAAGCACCTCCCTCTTGAAACAGTAGTAACCACTGAGGTTGTCGGTCGTCTGCATCTTCAGGGTATAATGCACAAATTTGTTAAATATCTTGCTGCCGATGAACCTGAAACGCGATGTTTCCATACCTCCCCCAATCACATACCGCGAACAGGAAGCTATTTCGAAATAATCGGTAATGTTCACGAGCAAGGGTATCAGTTTCGGCGGATGATTAAAATCGGTGTCCATTACGATAATTTTTTCTCCTGCCGACTGCCTTATCCCGTGCAGGATAGCGGTGGCCAGGCCTTTTTCCTTCTCTCTTAAGAGCGGCCGTATCCTGGGGTTTCCTTTCCATTTTTCGGCCACTGCATGATAGGTTCCGTCGCGACTGTTATCATCAACCACAATGATCTCGAAAGTGAAAGGCTGAACTTCAAGCAGCTCATAAATCTCAGTGATCAGGGTATTTATGGCATCACGCTCATTATATGTCGGCAGAATAATGCTGAGATTCATAGGGTTATTTTTTCTAAGGCATTAATGAGGCAGGCTGCGACATGATCAATCTTCGCATTGTCAAGGCCAACCCAGGTAGGCAATGTAATACCTTCCCGTGCAATGGCAATGCTGTTTTTATTTTCTCCTGAACAGTAAGCCGGATCCTGGTACATTGGCATAAAATGGATGGGATAAAAAACCGGCCGACTGTCAATGTTATTCCTGTTCAGCTCGTTCATCACCGCATCTCGGCTTTCGAAGTCAAGGCCTTTTAGCCTGACAGTCACAAGCCAGTTTACGCTGCGGTTTTGATGGGTCTGCTGGAAGACAATCTGTTTACAGGATGATAATTTCTCTTTATACCGCTGCTGTATGGCATCTCTCGAAGCCAGCAGGGAATCAAGCTGTTCAAGCTGGGCCACGCCTACAGCCGCCTGCATGTTGGTCATTCGGTAGTTGAACCCAAGGTGGTCGTACCAGTACTTCTTTTTACGGTTCATGCCGTGATCTCTTAGGATCCTCATTTTCTCGGCAAGTTCATCGTCGTTGGTAATGCACATCCCGCCTTCACCGGTAGTCATGATCTTGTTCCCGAAAAAGCTGAAGCAGCTGATGTGCCCGAAAGTACCGACTTTCCTTCCCTCCACCATGGCTCCGATAGCTTCTGCGCAGTCCTCAATTACCAGCAGATTGTGTTCCCTGGCAATCTGCATGATCTCATTCATTTTAGCGGGATTGCCGTAGAGATGAACGGGAATGATGGCTTTTGTGGACGGTTTGATGGCCTGCCTTATCTGTTCGGGGCCCATGTTCCAGTCATCAGCATCCACATCGGCAAGAAGAGGGTGGGCATTGCAATATCGTACTGCATTTGAAGTGGCGATAAACGTGAGGTCAGGCACGATCACCTCGTCTCCCTTACCAATTCCGGCGGCAGAAAGCGCCAGATGCAGGGCGATGGTTCCGTTATGGGTGGCAATGGCATGCTTTACTCCATGGTATGCAGCAAAGTCATGTTCAAAGCGGTCGATATAGGGCCCTATGGAACTGATCCATCCCGATTCAAGAGCATCCAGAACATATTTTCTTTCATTGCCCAGAAAGGAAGGATTTGCAATCGGAATTCTTTTTTCACTCATACTTCAAGGCCTTGAACAATCATTTCTTTTCAGGAAAGAATTCAGTGTTTCGGTAAATATACACGGTTTTATTACGGTTGATAGGATTCAGCCAATGTACCAGCCTGTCGATAAACCCCGGTTGAATGGTGGTTTCCCAGACCAGGAAGGGAAGATACTGCCTGGATTTTTTTACCAGTTCACTGATGTCGCCTTCTCCTGTGAACAGGACGAACCGTGGAGCGCAGGCATTCCCATTTCCGAGAGAATATACCAGGATGCTGTCGGGGCTGCGATTACCGTTCTTTTCGTTGCCCATCACCGGCCACTGACCCAGATAATATTTAGGGAACATCTCGGGATTGTTTTCCTGATCAATAGCGGTCATGTATTTTATTTCGGGGTATTTCGAGAGATAAGTCATGCTCTCGGCCATGGATCGTTTGGAATAGGTGAAAGTAAACACCAGCATGACGATAGTGTTCAGCGTCCAGAAAAAAATCCAGCATGAACGCAGAAGCGACTTATGCTTTGCCCAGAAAACCGATTTTTCGCGGAACCCGGTCCAGCCGATGCTTCCGATCATGATAAATAACGGAATCATCGGGATGATAAACCTTTCCTGCTTGTTCGGAACCCACGAATGAAATAAAAGGAACAGTAGTATAGGCAGGAAGACCAGGAGATATTGTTTCCATTTACGTATGAATCCCCAGAAAAGGAAAATGCTTATCGGGGGGATCAGCATTCCGCCGAGAACAAGAAAATAATTATACCAGGGCAACACGATATAGTCGTTTATTTCTGTTAAACTAAGGGTGGCGTAGGTATATATTTCGATAAAAGGTTTGCCCCAGATCACGAAATCAATTCCGCCTTCAAATAAAATAAAAGTCAGCAGTGATCCCGCGGCCAGCGACAGCAGGGGTTTGAATTTTCCCTGGAACAGCAGCCAGATACCCAGGCCGATAGGGAAAAACACGGCCTGCAGCCGGATGTCGGTTGCCAATCCGAGGAATAGCCCGGCGATGAACCAGGAGAGAGCCGGTTTTGTTTTGTTTTCCGGCCTCACTATAAACCAGTATCCGAGGATGATGAACGGCACACAAACCATTTCGACCAGGTTTCTCACGCTCATCCAGGGCATAAACCAGAACAGGGCCAAAAGGATACCAGCCAGCCGGGCCGGGTTTTTGCCGCCGAGTGATTCTGTGATGCGGTATCCGTAGTATACCGTGATGAGCGACCACGCGGCCAGAATCAGCCTCATGAAGAACATCTTCAGCTGAGGGTCATTCAGGTGCAGGAATTTCATCAGGGCAAAAAGCAGAAAATTGATGCCTGGGTAAAAGAAGTTGTGAGCCGTGGGACCGGTATTTCCGGGGCTCCATGGCAGCCAGTTGTTGTAATCATGGCCGTCGACCCACGACTGGGCCGATTCGATGACAATATAATGATCGTCGAACATCCCCCAGCCTTTTGCGAAAATCGCGGCCAGCAGGCGAAAGAGGATAGCAAGCGCCATGATCAGCGCCAGGGGCTGATCATCCCAGATTTTCCGGATCTGGATTCTGTATGTGCTCAGGCCAGCTGGATCCACTCGTAATAATAATAACCGAGGTCAATGGGGTTGATGCACATCACCGGGATCTGGGCTTCGTTGAACATCAGTTTTTCGTCCCAGGCCGACATGCTGAAGCCGGGAACGTCGATATTGGGCCGGGTCATGATCATGATCATATCGGCGTGACTGACCGCGGCATACGACAACAGCTGTTTTGCAAAATCGCCTTTGGGCTCCGCGTAAGTGATTTCGTGACCAATGCTCTCTTCATTGAAAGTGTCGGTGATCTGGCGGGTAATTATTTTGAGGCGGCTGTTGAGTCCTTTTTCAGCTTCCACAGCCTGGAAGATATGGATCTTCGATTTGAACAGGGTTGCCATCAGTTTGGCCCACTGCATAGCCTGTCGGGCTTCAAGGTCGCTGGAGACGGGTAATATAATGTTTTCGTAACCTTGTTTGAACGATCGTTTCTGTACCACGATGACAGGCACCGGAGATTCGGAAACAACCCTCAGGGCATAGCTCCCGAACACATGCTGAAGGCCTTTCTTACCATGGGTTCCCAGGATCATCATATTGGCTTTAATCCTCACTGCAACTTCGTTGATAGTAGTAAAAATATTACCTTCTTCGGCAATGGTATCAACGGCTACATCATATTTCTTCTCGTAGTAGGTTTTGTATTCTTTAAGCCTTTTTTCAACATAATCGGTTCCGACGTTTTTCTTTTTCAAAGCAGCTTTTGTTTCACTGTTGATGACATGTAGGATTACCGCCTTGTATTTAAGAAAACGTGCAAGATGTACTCCGTGGATCACTGCATTTCCGCATACTTCCGAGAAATCGGTAGGGATCAGGATGATGCTGTTGTACTTGGTCTCTTTTACTTTTGTTGTTGCCATAAGGATGTTATTTCATGAAGATTAGTTGATTTTTTCTGGTTCCTTAAATCGTTTGCCGACTTGGTAAAGTAGGTATGATCGCTAAGAAATTTAATCTGAATGCCGAGCCATTCGCTGAGGTTTGTTTTTCTGATCCCCAACACGTTCCATTCATACTGTAGTTCAAACGAGTGAATAAAGAAATCCTCCCTGCCAAGGTAATCCAGATCAGCATCGCAGAGTATCTGTTCTGCTATCGTTGATGCTTTCTGCGGAAGGCGTGTGACCATGATCAAACTGTTAATCGTTTGGATGTCATTTTCTGTAAAACCGAAATCGGGTAAGTGATAAGATGCGAGCTCAACGGAGGCAGTTTCATGATCCTTATACCTGATGAGCATTCCCGAATCGTGGTAGAGAGCGGCAATTTCAATCAGTCTGGCTGTTTTTTCAGGAATCCTTTCCATATCGATCAGCCTTTGAGCCGCGGTATGGACATCGAGGGTATGGCCTAAGCAGTGGTAGGTATACCCGGGAGCAAGCCGGATCTGAAGCTCATGTATAATAAATGCTTTGGCTTTTTCGAAATCCATAAAAATTCATCATCACAATGAAATGTAAAAATAGCAAAAAAGGAAAAGGAAAAGGCAGAGCGGGTCAGAAATTCTTTAACTGCCGTATGGTCTGTTCAGGGTCTGCCGAGGCGAAAACGGTATTTCCGGTCACCAGTATATCGGCACCTTCTGAAACCAGCAGCGGGGCATTCTTAAGATCAACGCCACCATCGATCTCAATCAGGGCAGCTGAGTTTTTCTTCAGAATAAGTTCTTTAAGCTCCCTTATTTTATGATAGGTGTTCTCTATGAACTTCTGTCCGCCAAAACCGGGGTTTACACTCATCAGCAGAACCATATCTGTATCGCCGATGATATCGGCAAGAAGGCTTACCGGTGTATGGGGGTTCAGAGCCACGCCAGCTTTTGCACCGGAATTTTTTATCAGGTAAATGGAGCGGTGAAGGTGAACACAGGCTTCGGCATGGACACTGATAATATCGGCGCCGGCTTTTCGGAACCTCTCCACGTAACGGTCAGGATCGACGATCATAAGGTGTACGTCGAAAGGCTTGGTTGCAGCCTTCTTTATCTTCTCAATCACAGGAAGGCCGAAAGAAATATTGGGAACGAACACTCCATCCATCACATCCAGGTGAAACCAGTCGGCCTGGCTACGGTTCACCATCTCAATGTCCTTCCCGAGGTTGAGGAAGTTGGCGGAGAGGAGGGAAGGCGCGATAAGATGGGACATAGTTAATCTTTATTTGAATGTAGAATATTGAACATTGAATTAGGAATAACGAACAAAATCAGTCTTAAACAATTTCATTCAACATTCGTTATTCAATATTCGATATTCGATATTCAGTTATAATTAACCTAAATATGTCTTTAAAATCTTCGACCGTGACGTATGTTTGAGCCTGCGTATGGCTTTTTCCTTGATCTGGCGCACCCGTTCGCGGGTGAGGTCAAAGCGTTCGCCTATTTCTTCAAGGGTCATCGGATGGCTGCCGTTAAGACCGAAATACAGACGGATCACGTCGGCTTCTCTCTGGGTAAGAGTTGAAACCGCACGTTCTATCTCCTTTTTCAGGGATTCATAAAGAAGGCCGTTATCGGGGGTAGTATTGTCTTCGCCCTTCAGAACGTCGTACATTGTGTTGTCCTCGTCCTGAATCAGGGGAGCGTCCATGGATACATGGCGACCTGAATTACGCAGCGATTCTTTTACTTCATTCTCGGAGATTTCGAGAAGATGAGCGATCTCGTCGGAATTCGGTTCCCTCTCATACTGCTGTTCAAGCTGGGCATATGCCTTGTTGATCTTGTTGATAGATCCTATTTTGTTCAACGGAAGCCGTACTATCCTCGACTGCTCGGCAAGAGCCTGGAGAATTGATTGACGGATCCACCACACGGCATAGGAGATGAATTTAAACCCCCGGGTTTCGTCGAAACGCTGGGCAGCTTTGATCAGGCCAAGGTTGCCCTCGTTGATCAGGTCGGGCAGACTGAGACCCTGGTTCTGGTATTGTTTTGAGACAGAAACCACGAAACGCAGGTTAGCCTTGGTGAGTTTTTCCAATGCAGCCTGGTCTCCCTGCTTGATGCGCTGGGCAAGGGAAACTTCTTCGTCGGCCGTGATCAGTTCAACTTTTCCGATTTCCTGGAGATACTTGTCGAGTGATGCGGTTTCGCGGTTGGTAACCTGTTTTGTGATCTTCAGCTGCCTCATACGCGATTTCCTTTAATTAAGAATGGTTTGGTCAGTTTTACGAAGAGTTGACCCTAAGGTTACATTATTATTGATTATTTGTATGCCTGTGGTCGGGCCGGTGTTCTGATCTATGTTCAGGTCTGGGGCCACTACGGTGACCTTCTTTACTTTCGCTCATGCCTTCGGGCTTAGGGAGAAGCGCCTTGCGGGAGAGTTTGAGTTTTCCGGTCTTGGCGTCGACTTCAATGAGTTTCACTTCCACTTCATCGCCGATTTTAAGAGCGTCTTCGACTTTCTCAAGGCGTTTCCATTCGATTTCAGAGATATGCAGAAGCCCGTCCTGGTTGGGAAGAATTTCAATAAAGGCTCCGAAAGGCTGTATGTTCTTTACTTTGCCTTTGTAGATAGTTCCGACTTCAGGAACAGCAACGATACGCTTGATCTTGGCAAGCACGGCATCTCTCGCTTCAACGTTGTCGGCAACGATATCGATAACACCGAATTCGCCGACTTCTTCGATAACGATAGTAGTTCCGGTTTCGCGCTGCATTTCCTGGATCACCTTTCCGCCGGGGCCGATAATAGCTCCGATGAATTCGCGCGGGATCTTGATCTGGGTGATGCGGGGTACAAAGGGTTTGTAGTCTTCACGTGGTTCGGTAATGGTTTTGGCCATTTCGCCAAGGATATGAAGTCTACCGCGTTTCGCCTGGTCAAGGGCTTCTTTCAGGATTTCGTAGGAGAGGCCGTCGACCTTGATGTCCATCTGGCAGGCGGTAATGCCGTCGGCCGTACCGCACACCTTGAAGTCCATATCTCCCAGGTGGTCTTCATCTCCCAGGATATCTGAAAGCACGGCATATTTACCGGTCTTTGTATCAGTGATAAGACCCATGGCGATGCCCGACACGGGTTTTTTTATTTTCACGCCGGCATCCATCAAGGCAAGAGTGCCTGCACAAACGGTTGCCATGGAAGAAGAACCGTTAGATTCAAGGATGTCTGAAACGATACGAATAGTGTAAAGGTTGTCACTGCCGGTCGGCATCACAGGTTTTAACGCACGCAATGCAAGATTGCCATGGCCGATTTCCCTTCTGCCGATGCCACGGATAGGTTTCACTTCCTTAGTGGCAAAAGGAGGGAAGTTGTAGTGCAGCATGAAGGTTGCTTTACCGTCAATCACAGCTCCGTCAACTACCTGTTCATCGAGTTTGGTACCCAGGGTGACCGAGGTCAGCGACTGGGTTTCGCCACGGGTGAAAACTGCCGAGCCATGGGCCGCGGGAAGGTAGTCTACAGAACTCCATATAGGACGGATCTGGTCGAGTTTACGGCCGTCTAAACGTATACGGGCGTCGAGGGTTGCATTTCTGATAGCTTCCTTCTCGAGGTGGTGGTAATACCGACTGGTCATCGGGCTGAACTTGCTTTTTTCTTCGTCGTTCAGACTGGCAATGAATTCTGTCTTTATGGTATCAAGGATGGTTTTACGCTCATGTTTGTCAGCAACACCTCGAGCCGCCATAGCGTATATTTTATCGTAACATGCAGCATGCATTTTCTGCATATATTCCGGGTCATTAACCTCATGGCAATAAACACGTTTAACCCTGGATGATTCAACCTGGGCACCCAGGTCGATCTGTGCCTGGCATTGTACTTTGATGGCTTCGTGTGCGATACGCAGGGCTTCCACCATATCGTTTTCGGAAACTTCTTTCATTTCGCCTTCCACCATCATGATATTGTCGATGGTAGCCCCGACCATAATGTCTATATCGGCGCCTGCAAGGTCTGATATGTTCGGATTTACAACGAACTGGCCATTAATACGTGCAACCCGTACTTCAGAGATAGGACCGAGAAAAGGGATGTCGCTGACAGCAAGGGCTGCTGAAGCGGCAAGACCGGCCAGAGCATCAGGCATAATATTTCTGTCGGCGGAAATCAGGGTGATAATAACCTGAACTTCTGCATGGTAATCAGAAGGAAAAAGGGGTCTCAGTACACGGTCGACCAGGCGTGCTATAAGCACTTCATGATCGGAAGGTCTGGTTTCACGTTTGAAAAAACCGCCGGGAAAACGGCCGGCCGCCGCGTATTTCTCACGGTATTCAACCGAAAGGGGCATGAAATCAATGTTTTCGCCGGCTTCCTGCCTGGCTACTACTGTAGCGAGAAGCATGGTATCGCCCAGCCTGACAACAACGGAGCCGTCGGCCTGCTTGGCAAGACGTCCGGTTTCAATACTGATCTCGCGGCCGTCGGGAAGCTGGAATGTTTTTAAGATAGGGTTCATCTGGAATAGTTCGTTTTTGTGTATGGCCCGGATTTTTCGGATTAATAAATAAAGCTGTAAGCCCGGGATAAAATTCTTACAGTTTTTAAGATAGTAAAAGAGGCAATTGTTGAATTGCCTCTTTTACTATTCCGTAAAGGGGTAACTTACTTACGGATATTCAGTTTTTTGATGATAGCCCTGTAGCGGCTGATCTCTTTTTGTTTCAGGTAGTCGAGCAAACGGCGGCGCTTCCCAACAAGACCAACCAGTGATCTTTCGGTAGCCATATCTTTTTTATTCACTTTCAGGTGTTCGGTGAGATGCTGGATCTTCATGGTAAATAATGCGATCTGTGCCTCAGCCGATCCCGTATCAAACTCTGATTTTCCGTGCTCTTTAAATGCGTTCTTCTTAACTTCAGGCGATAAATTCATTTTCTGACAAATAATTGAATGTTTTTTTTAGGGTATAAATTCGGGCTGCGAAATTACATCTTTCTTTCTATTTTACCAAATGTTCCTGAGATATTTTCATGTTTTTTGAAAATGGATGGCAGATATTTTATTAATTTCGCTATTTCACCATTTCACCATTTAATCTTCCAACATCATGAACACCCGCGACATTCCTGACATCCTGCAAAAGCAACGGGATTTCTTTTTCTTTCATACAACCAAAGACCCCGGCTTCAGGATAGAGCAGTTAAAGACACTGCGGAAGGCAATCCATGCCTATGAAGAAAGGTTGTACGAAGCTTTTTGGAAGGATCTCCGAAAGTCGAGGTTCGAAACCTATGAAACGGAGATTGGTCTGGTGCTGGAAGAAACATCACGGCACATCCATAATCTGCACAGCTGGGCAAAACCGGGAAAAGTATTTACAAATCAGCTTCTTCACTTCTGGTCGAAGAGCAAAATTATCAAAGAACCATATGGGCTGGTGTTGATCATGGCTCCCTGGAATTATCCTTTCCAGCTACTTGTCAATCCCTTGGTAGGTGCTATTTCGGCAGGAAATTGTGTGGCGCTGAAGCCGTCGGAACTCACACCTAACATTGCCGGGGTGATAGAACAGATGATAGGCGAATTCTTTGATCCCCGCTATATTTCATTGTTTAACGGGGAGATTGAACTAAGCAAGGCTTTATTAGAGGAAAAGTGGGACCATATTTTCTTTACCGGAAGCCCTGCTGTTGGAAGGTTGGTCATGGAATCCGCGGCAAAGAACCTTACCCCCATGGTACTTGAACTTGGGGGTAAAAGTCCATGTATTGTTGATGCCGATGCCAATCTGAAGGTAGCCGCAAGCCGTATCGCCTGGGGTAAATTTCTGAACGCCGGACAAACCTGTATAGCTCCCGATTACCTTTTCGTTCATTCTTCTGTAAAAACTGAGTTTCTGCAATTGATGAGTAGTAAAATTACTCAATATTTCGGATCAAACCCAAAGGAAAGCCCTGATTTTCCGAGAATTGTGAATGAAGTCAAAACCCAGCGACTTGCCGGCTTTCTGAGTGGAGGTAAAGTCATTGCAGGGGGAGAAGTTGATATAAAAGACCACTATATTTCGCCTACAATTTTAGACCATGTAAAGCCCGGAGATACGATCATGCAGCAAGAGATCTTTGGTCCGATATTGCCGGTGATGGAATTCAGCGACATCAGTGAAGTGATCACATATATCAACGATCATCCAAAACCGCTTGCGCTTTATTATTTTTCTGAAGACAGGGTGAGGCAGGCTGAGGTCCTTGAAAAGACATCTTCGGGAGGAGTTTGTATCAACGATGTCATCACGCACGTGGCCAACGCGAACATACCTTTCGGCGGAGTAGGGAATTCCGGTATGGGAAGGTATCATGGCCGGTTTAGTTTTGATACGTTTTCACATCACAGGGCTGTCATCAGAAAATCGACGAGAGTAGATGTTCCTGTAAGGTATCCGCCATACAAGGGTAAACTTGGTTTATTGAAAATGTTATTAAGATAAGGCATGGTTTATGTAACATCAGAGCAAACTCTTCGTCAAAAGAAATAAAGACAAACCATGGAAAATATAAAGGAAGAATTCAGGGTAAGAAGTGAAGAAGTGGTTGAGAAGGTAAAACAGCTGATTCACGAAGGTAATGTCAGACGGTTGATCATCAAGGATGAAACAGGCAAGGTGTATCTCGAGATTCCTGTAACATTTGGTGTGATCGGGGCGCTTCTGGCTCCCATGCTTGCAGCTGTTGGTGCAATTGCCGCGATGGTGGCCAACTTGCAGATCGAGGTGATCAGGTCGGAGGAGAAGGAATGAAGGATTGAAGGAGTAAAATATTTTTATTCATTCCTTCATTCCTTTTTTTTATCCCTTCCATATTTTAAACGCCAGCTCCGCCTGTAGTTCGAACATTTTGAGTCCGTTCTGGGTCTTTGCGTCTGCTTCTCTTGCAAGATGCAAAAATTTCGTTTCAGCAGGATTATATATCAGGTCGTACACTTCATGATGCTGATGCAGCAGTTCGGTTGGAAACGGGGGTGTCTGATTTATGTCTGGAAACATCCCGGCGGGGGTACAGTTTACAATAAAGGTATATTGTTCAAGGATTGCAGAGTTGATATCACTATAGGTGATCGCCGGGAGATTGGTTTTTGACCGTGAAACAAAAAGCACATCAAGTCCCATTTTTTTCAGGCAATAAGCCACTGCTTTTGATGAACCGCCGGTTCCCAGGATCAGGGCATGGGTATGATGAAAACCGGAGCGGAGTGATTTTCTGAAACCTTCGGCATCGGTATTGTACCCCCTGAGTTCAAATTCAGACCCGCTACGGGTAATTTTCACCGTGTTTACCGCACCTATTTCCCTGGCTACGGGATCAAGGTGGTTAAGGAATGCAATGATGCTTTGTTTATAAGGGATTGTAACATTGAACCCTTGCAGTGAGGGAGTTTTTTTAATCAGGGGGATAATCTCATCCGCCGACAATAAAGGAAAGAGGGTATAGGAATAAGTTTTCAGCCCTTCGCGTTCAAATTTTTTCGCAAAATAACTGGCTGATGCAGAATGCCCCAGAGGAAATCCGATCAGTCCGAACCGGCATTCCTGTTGGGTCAAACCGGTTTGAACTTTTTGAGTTTTGCAGGCAGGAACTGAAAGAAAGTATCTCCTCTGAGGCCAAGCCGCAGGGTTTCGAGGGGGATGATTTCAGCAGGAGGGATATTACCCAGGTTCACATTGCAGCCGAAATTTTTAATAAACCATACCTGCTGGGCTTTGATCGGTGCTTCCCAGAGGATCTTCTGTAGATCGATTTTGCTGAGGATTTTGTTGATGAGCGACACATGGGCTTTGCCGGTTGGCTTATAGATACCGACATTGCCACTTTCCCTTGCTTCCGCAATGACTTTGTAAGAGCCTGCCTGCAGTTCTTTCTGCATCATTTCGACCCATTTGCTAGGTGAAATGAGGATGCCCGATTCTTTTGATCCGACTTCGGAGAGCACGGTATACTGTTTTGACAGGATGTTGATGTGTTCGCATTTCACATCGTGATCGATGGTCATGGATCCATCTGAAATCTCTACCGTATCGAGGCCGAGCTGATCGATAAATTTTCTGAAATCATCGAATCGGTCGCGGATAAAAAATGCTTCAAAGAGGGTTCCGCCCAAATACACGCTGATGCCGGCTTCTTTGTATACCCTGATTTTTTTTTGCAGGTCGAGGGTAACGAGAGAAGTGCCGAAACCAAGTTTGACATAGTCGATATATTCGCTGCCGACCGACACAAGGTCTTCGGCTTCACGCAGGCTGAGGCCTTTGTCCATCACCATGGCAATGCCCGTCTGCCGCGGTTTCAGGCTGCGCTCTGGGATAAAAGGCAGGTCTACATGTATCATAGGATTTATTTTTTGAAAGTATCAATGATTTCAGACATGCCGGGATAGTTTTTTGCCTCGGGAAACATGATAAACAAACGTTTATATCCTTCGTAGTCTAAGGTGAGTGCCTTCGAAAGAGTCTCGCCGGCATGTTTGTTACGGCCAAGCAGGAAAAGATAATAAGCCATCCCGAAGAAAAAATCAGCATTCCCATTATGGTTCTTCAGGCCTTCCAGCAGCACGTCATAGGCTTCCTGGAACAGCCGTGCATCGGCATAAGCAACAGAAAGGTCGAGCCAAACGTCGGGATCTCCAGAGTTCAATTCAATAGCTTTCCTGTAAGCAGGCACCCCTTCATCAAAACGGTTCAGTTTGATGTACATATCGGCGAGCATAGACCAGTATTCGGGAACTGCCGGCGACAATTTTATTGCTTTTCTGATATAGGATATCGAAGTCTGAGGTTTTCCCAGCTCATCGTATGCTATACCGATCCCCATCCAGGCATCGGCAAATTCACTGTCGAGAGTGATGGCTTTTTTATAATAGTCGATCGCGTAGTCAAACTGGAACAACTTATCGTAACACTCCCCGATATAATAATACGTCAACGGCTCGGGGTCTTCATAGTACAAAGTCTCCAGATAAGTCTGAATTGCTTTTTCGTACATGCCTGCATTTGCATAACAATTGGCTTTGTTGAAGTAAGCCGAAGAAAAGGATTCATCGATAGCGATAGCATATTCGTATGCTTCGATTGATTTATCAAAATCTTCCAGATTCCCGTAAGCCACGCCCAGGTTGAACCATGAGACTTTGGAATAGGGGTGTTCGTCGAGAAAAGTCTTGAAAAAATCAATACATTTTTCCGATTGCCTGGTGATTTCGAAACAAAATGAAATCTCGAAAAGAGCCGCTTCATTTTCGGGATTTACCCGTATGGCTTCGGTTAGATAATTGATGGCTTGTTTATATTTGCCGAGGGTCTCATATTCAAATGCCAGGCTAACGTATATATCATCCTGGTCATCACTGCCGTCCAGGGCGTTTTTGTAGGATTGAATTGCTTTTTCAGATCGTTCCATCTGACTGTAGAGATTCCCTTTCTGAACTTCGAAGTCGGCATCGTTTCCATCGGCATGATCGAGTTCCTCAAGTAATTTCAGCGCTTCATGTTCGTTTTTGGTACGGATATAATACTGTACCTGCTTGAGCTGGATCAGAGGGTTGCTCTGGTGCTGACGAAGGGCTTTTTTCAGGCATACCAAAGCAGAAGGAAGATCGCTCAGGTAAAGGTAGTAATCGATAATGTCTTCGTATTCAAAAACATCGAAGAAATGATGTTCCTTATGGCCTATCATCTCCTCGTAATGTCTTACAAGGGCAATAAGTTCAGGATCGAACTGCGATTCAAAAGAATCTTCCATAAAGGACGCATGTGAAAAACGGAAAATAATAATTGTCTGCAAAAATAAGCATTTCCTGCTTGCGTTAATCTTTCGGGTTAGATATAAGTTTCAGGTTTTTTTTAACAAAGGGTTTGAAAACATAAAAAAAACGTTACATTTGTTTAAAAATTCATATGCCGTTAATCACTTCAATCAGCGGAATTCGTGGAACAATAGGAGGCAGGGAGGGGCAGGGCCTGACGCCTGCCGACATCCTGAAATTTACTTCTGCTTTTGCTCAATGGGTCAGGGAAGATACTGGCAAAGAGACTCCTTTGCTTATTCTTGGCCGTGATGCACGAATCTCAGGCGAAATGGTCAATCACCTGGTTTGTGGAACGCTACAAAGTTGCGGGATCGATATTATCGATATAGGCCTTACCACGACCCCTACTGCAGAAATGGCTGTTGGCTTTCACAAGGCCGATGGCGGCATCATCATTACAGCAAGCCATAACCCTAAACAGTGGAATGCTTTGAAGCTTCTTAATTCCAAAGGGGAGTTTCTTTCGGCAGTTGATGGGGAAAAGATTCTTGTCCTGGCAGCCAAAAAAGACCGCCGGTACGCTGAAGTGCAGAATCTGGGAATTTTCACGTCGGATGAATCCTGTATTGAGAAGCATATTGAAAAGATTTTGGAGCTCCCGCTGGTAGATGCAGAAGCGATTAAAACGGCCAGGTTCACGGTAGCCATTGATGCCGTGAACAGTACCGGGGGAATTGCTGTACCAATGCTTCTTGAGGCGCTTGGAGTGAACAAGGTAATTTGCCTTTATTGCGAGCCCTCAGGCGATTTTCCACACAACCCTGAACCCCTTCCCGAGAATATAAACGATCTTTGTCAGACGGTGATTAAGAGCAAAGCCGATGTAGGGTTTGTTGTTGACCCGGATGTTGACCGACTTGCCATTGTGAATCAGCTTGGAGAGCCCTTTGGAGAGGAGTATACCCTGGTCGCGGTTGCTGACTACGTGTTACAGTATGAACCCGGGAATACAGCATCAAACCTTTCATCCACCCAGGCGCTGAAGGTCATCACTGAACGCCATGGAGGAAAGTATTTTGCCTCAGCCGTCGGAGAAGTCAACGTGGTGGAATGTATGAAGGAAAATCATGCGGTGATTGGAGGCGAAGGCAATGGCGGGGTGATATATCCTGCATTGCATTACGGAAGGGATGCCCTGGTAGGGATTGCCTTGTTCTTATCGTACATGGCGCGCTCGAAAAAAAATTGCGCAATGCTCAGAGATGATTACCCAACGTTCTATATCTCAAAAAATAAAATCAATTTTACTCCGGAAATGGATATTGATGTTATCCTGAAGAAATTAGCTGAAAAATATAAAAATCATCCGGTTTCCTCAATCGACGGGGTCAAGATACATCTGGACGGGGAGTGGGTTCATCTCAGAAAGTCGAATACCGAGCCCATTGTAAGGATATATGCCGAGAGTGATATGAAAGCAAAGGCCGATCATCTGGCGATGAAGATATTACGCGATGTAGATGAGATTATTAAGGGAGATGAGTAAGAAAAAGAAAAAAAAGCCGACAAAATTCAAAAAGGTGACGATAACGATATCCACCCGCCAGAAAAAATCGTTATTGAATTATTGCAAATCGAGAAAAAGTACACCGAATAAAGTCATAAAAAAGGCGATACGCCCCTTGCTTGAGAATTACCATGACCTGGAGTTGAATCCTTCCTCTGCAAAGGTCAACCAGCTCCAGCTTTTCACAATCGAATGACAGGCTTTACTGATTCTTTTTCTGAATAGTCTTTTCGTAGAGAGTACGGTTCACGATCGATCGTCCCAGGGTAACTTCGTCGGTATGTTCCAGCTCATCACCAACCGAAATCCCCCTTGCTATCGCGGTAACATGAATCGTTGCAGATCCCAGCCTTTTATAAATATAAAAGTTTGTTGTATCTCCTTCTATCGTAGTAGGCAGGGCCAGTATGATCTCGGCAATACCGCCTGATTCCACTTTTCCAACAAGCCCTGAAATATTCAGTTCGTCAGGGCCAATGCCTTCCATAGGGGAGATGATCCCACCAAGTACATGGTAAACTCCGGCATACTGACCTGTATTCTCAATAGCAATTACATCACGGATATCTTCAACCACACAAACGATCGATTTGTCGCGTTTAGGGTTCCCGCAAATGGAGCAAAGCTCATTGTCGCTAATGTTTCCGCAATCGAGGCAATAGCGTATCTCATTATGCATGCGGATGATGGCCATGCCAAACGATTCTGCATCTTCTCTTCTTGATTTGAGAAGGTGCAGGGCCATCCTCAGCGCGGTTTTTCTCCCAATGCCGGGCAATTTTGCCAGTTCATTAACTGCTGTTTCAAATACCTTTGATGGTAGTGAATTCACTGAAAAGTGTTTATTTTGCAAATGTAATCTTTTAGCTGTTTGATGATGATCCGCCCGCTTGTGGTTTTTCTGTTTTTCTGGATGAATTTTATGGCTTTCAGTCAGGACAGCATTAATCGCACCGACGCATCAGGTCTCAGGCAAGGGGTTTGGCGAAAACTCGACAAAGAGGGGCATAAGGTTTACGACGGTCAATTCCAGAACGGCTATCCTGTTGGGGAATTCAGGTATTATTATCCCAATGGCAAGCTAAAGACCATATCGATATTGAGTAATGAGGGCAAAATGGCAAAAACCGCTACATATGCAATCAATGGCCGTAAGATTGCCGAGGGCAGTTACAAAAATGAGAAAAAAGACAGCCTTTGGAAATACTACAGCGATTACGACGGTTTGCTACTCTCGGAAGAAAGCTATACCTTCGGTAATAAAAACGGGTCTTCGAAAACATTTTATCCCAATGGGAATGTGGCCGAACTGATTCATTTCATTGATGGTAAGAAAGAAGGAGAATGGGTACAGTATTTTGATGATGGGAAGATTAAGTTCAAAGGTTTTTTTGCCGGTGATGAAAAAGAGGGTGCTTTTACAGGATATTACCCGGGCGGTAAGATAAATCTTTCAGGTTCGTACAAGTCAGGGCATAAAGATGGCATCTGGATTTTTTATGAAGAGAACGGGGCCGTGATAAGATCTGACACATACTCTGAGGGTGCGGTTATTAAAGAGAAAAAGCAATAAAAAAGATGATATGCAGGTAAAGACTTTCAGTACAAACACGGTGAGGGGGTTCCGGCAGAACTGGGATCAGGATACAGCCGATGGTTTCCGGCCTAATGTTGCAGTCGTTTTTTCTTCGGTTGAGCTGGATCTGACAGAGGTCATAGCGTTCCTGGGGCAAAAAGGGGTAAAGGTTTTTGGCAGCAGCTCCTGTGGGGAGTTTTTATACAACCGTGAGGGGAAGGTCATCAGCGAAGGCGGGTTGGTCTGCTGTATGATGGATTTGATACCAGGATCATTTGATCTCGGCCTGTTTAACGGAATAGGTGCAACATCCTTTGAGCTGGGTAAAAGAGCAGGAAACTGGGCGATAAAGGTATTCAAGGATCCTGCGATCCTTGTGGTTGCAAGCGGGCTGACCATTGACGGGGAACAGCTGGTGCGCGGGATTCAGGACGTGGCCGGGCAGGATATTACCATGTTTGGCGGATTATCGGGTGATGATGCCCATTTTAAGGAAACGATTGTGTTCTCTGAGGCTTCTGCTGAATCGAACGGGGCTGTACTGCTGGTACTCGACAAGTCGGTTTATGATGTGAACGGCATTGCAACCAGCGGCTGGGTCAGCATTGGCGCCGATAAGATCATCACCAGCTCGGTTGGTAATATTGTATATACTATTGATCATGAGCCTGCCCTTGATGTTTATAAGCAATATCTTGATGTTCGGGATGAAGATCTTCCCCAGATAGGTATTGAATATCCTCTGCTGATCAGGAAGAAAGACCCGGATTTTGTGCTCAGGGCTGTACTCAATGTAGACCGGGAAAAGAAAGCTCTCATCTTTGCAGGAACGGTACCAGAGGGAGCGGTTGTGACCTTCTCAAGTTCTCCGGGATTCGAAATCATTGAACATACAAAAAAGAAGGTGAATGAGTTTTACGAATTTAGTTCCAGGAGCGATCTGCTGATATTGTTCTCTTGCATGGCCCGGCATAGCGCCCTGGGACCCGCGATTTCAGAAGAGATTGACGAAGCCTGGACTAAATGGAATAAACCCCTTATAGGATTTTTTACGTATGGTGAGATAGGCAATAACTATAAGAATTCATGCGACTTCTACAACCAGACCTTCACCTTGGTTTCAATAAAACAAAAATGAGATGCCGGTAATCTTCCAATCACTGATCGATGAGTTGCAAAATATAAAATCTTCTGAAGAATTTGCAGGGAGCAGGGAAAGGATTATGGAAGATTTATTGAGAATGAAGACTGAGCACGAGAAACTGAACTTCAGGTATGAACGTTTGAATAAAGAGAAGAACATTCTTTCGTCTTTACTTACCCGTACTTCAGCCGATCTCAAGAAAGTCTCGGAGAACCTGAAGATCCGTGCCGAAGAACTTTCTGCAATTCTTGCAACGATACCCGCTTACGTTTTCTTCAAAGACAGAAATCTGAATTATTTACTGGTAAACAAAGGTTTTGCCGAGCTTGTCGGAATACCTGCTGAACAGATCAAAGGAAGGAGTGTGAAGGATATTTTCCTCAATTATAACAGCAGCGATTACTTTGTTACCGAGCAGAGAGTCATTGATTCGGGAACAGCAATGTATAATGTGGAAGAGGAGGTTGAATATAATGGTCGTTTACGATGGGTTAATACCAATCTGGCTCCTATTCGAAATGCGGCAAACGAGATCATCGGTCTTATAGGAATTTCGTGGGATATTACAGAGCGAAAGCACTTTGAATCTGACCTGATGCATTCAAAGGAACTTGCAGAGGCAGGAACGATGGCTAAAAATGAATTTATTGCCAGTATTTCTCATGAGTTCCGTACCCCGATGAATGGTATAATCGGGCTTGCTGAAATATTGAAAAACACGGTTCTCGATGAGGCCCAGGATGATCTGTTGAAGGGTATTGTCTCGTCGGCCGAGAACCTGCTGGCGCTGGTGAATGATCTGCTTGATTTCTCAGCCATTGAAGCGGGTAAGATGGAGCTTGATTTTCATCCGTTCATGCTCGACAGGGTTTTGGAGGATGTTTTCCAGGTGCTGAATCTGAAAGCCAGGGAGAAGTCGTTGGGTTTTTCTGTTATTATTAATGAAGATGTTCCTAAACATCTTCATGGAGACTCGCAGAGGCTGAGGCAGATCATACTGAACCTGACCAATAATGCAGTTAAATTCACCGAACAGGGCGAAATAGAGATCCATATTCGTCTTCTGAACCGGGCGATGGATCGTGCCTTGCTGAGGTTTGAAGTTAAGGATACAGGGATCGGAATTCCGCCGGAGGCGATGAATTTATTATTTAAAGTATTCTCAAGGATAAAACAAAAGCAGCATTACCTGATTTCAGGTACCGGCCTGGGGCTTTCGATATGCAAGAAGCTGACCGATCTGATGGGAGGTGATATCGGGGTTGAGAGTGTTTATGGCAAGGGCTCAACTTTTTGGTTCACTCTGCCGTTTGAACTTAGCGGACCAAAATTGCAGAACCCTTATAATACCCAGACGGCGGTCGAGGTCAGCTACAGTGGGAAAAAGGCGCTTGTAGCAGAAGATAATCTGATCAATCAGAAGATCGTCAGCTTTCAGCTTAGACGCATGGGTTTTGAAGTGGAACTCACAGACAACGGTCAGGCAGCGCTTGAGAAGTTTGCCTCCATGGATTTTGACCTGGTGATTCTTGATATCCAAATGCCGATATTAGACGGTTATCAGGTGGCTAAAGCAATCAGACAGCAGGAAAAAGGCACATCTGCGCATCTTCCCATTATTGCGCTTACAGCCAATGCCATGAAGGGGGATCGCGAACTTTATTTAGAGGCAGGGATGGACGGTTATGTGAGTAAGCCTTTCACTTCAGAGATGCTTCAGCAGGCTATAGAATTTGCAAACAAAGCGGCTGCCAGGAAGATTACCCCTTAATCAGCGAATTCAGTTCGCTTACATCAGGTGTAGTGGCAATTATTTGGTTTTATGCTTTTTTGATTTCTTTTTTTCCTGGTCTTCAACCATCATTCTTTGAATAAGCGCAGTTCGTTTTACCCCGAGTTTTGCCGACACATGTTCATACCAGACCCGTATCATATCGACGTTGGTTCCCTCCCATGTTTCATGGTTCAGATGCTGCAGGCTGTCCTGCAGGTTTACCAATTCTTTTTCATACAGATCTTTAAATTCGTTCCAGGATGTTTGTGTGCCGTATTTCATCGCGTGAAACCGGTTTATTATCTCTCTGCGCTTCAACTCATACATGTCGAAAATAATGTTGATAAACGCTGTTGCCCGGTAGCTCTGTCTTTCGCTCATGAACGAAGCGCGGGCATTGACCAGGGTTGCCGAACTAAGATGAAGACTGTCGTTGATATCGACCGGATTGATAAGGATGATGCCGAGGATCTGGGATCCTCTTTTCTGTTCAGTTCTTGGTGAACGGGCCGGGATGTATGTGGTTTTTGATGCAGGGGGGGCAGTGCCAAGCTCGTAGAATTCGAGGTTACGGTCGGGTGTCCAGGGTAGGTATACCGACCTGACAAATTTGTTGAGGCCTGAGCCATAATTCAGCAGCACTCCGTTTGAGCGGAAAAAATCTCTGAACCTCGACTGTTTCTTGCTTTCGGGAGTAACACCGGGGTACATCCAGAAGACTGAATCATAGGGAATACTCATGATTCTCTGGTAGTCGTTAGGCTGGTCGCCCAGATACCCGAGTGTGTTCAGGTAGGGTTTGTTTACATCGTAAAAGATGAGTTCTGCATTTGCCGACAATCGGGTAGTCCGGTTATCGGTCTGTTCTATATAAAGCAAAGAATAATCGAGTGACATTCTCGATATTTTAGGTAGTTCTTTGTTGGAATTGTCAAAGGTCACACTCCAGGCGAGGTTAACAGAATCGACCCTGTCGCCGCGGATCTGAGCGCGGAGATAGTAAAAATCAATATTTTTGACCGTATAGTCTATCCTGTCGATAGTATTCTCGTGTTCATTCAGATATATTGTACTCTCAAAAAGTTTACCACTGTCTGATTTAGGGACCAGCCTGAGGACATAATTCATGTTGAGACCTTCGCCAGAATGTTTTACAAGGTTAACATAGTAAAGCTGTTTAAAGCTGTGGTAGCTAAAGTTTCCTGCGGAGAGAGGAATAGTATAATGGCCTCCGTTAGTAAAGGGAAACAGATGTTTTAGGATATCGGTGGTGTTCAGGCTCCAGAAATTTCTCAGGGTCAGGCCAATTCTGCCGTTTTTCGGAGTAAGCTGAGTCAGACCGTCTCCGCAGGAAACCGTGGCGTTGCAGTATGCTTCAATGATTTCGAGGGGTTCGTAATTACATTCGCTAAGAAACGAAAAGTATGCTTTTGTAAAGGTTTTTTCATCGGCTTTGCGGTATTTCTGGCAGATATTCCAGACCATTTGATACAGGTAATCGGGCTGTCCTTTAGCTACAATATTTACTTCCTTCAGGTCATAAACCATAGGAGTAAGACCGATATTGGCCGAGTCTTTAAGGGATCTTACAGCGATCCTCCGGCTCACGTAACCCACGGAAGAGACCAGTACAGAGTCTGACTTAAGAAAAACGCCTGCGGGCAGGTAGTAACGCCCGTCCTCATTGGCTATCATTCCGCCGTCTTTCCCAAGCAATTTAAGCGTGGCAAACGGAACAGGATCGTGGGATTTTGCGTCATAGACAGTCCCTTTCCAGGCTTGCTGGGAAAACCCGGTCAGGGAACAAAAGAGCAGAAAAAACAATAAACCAGGTTGAGGGGGGAATTTGAAGAAATGCGTTGTTTTCAAGGTCTGTTGCATTTATCAATATCGCCTAAGGGACTATGACAAGTTTCCGGCTGAAGACTTTATTGCCTGTAACGACCCTGATCTGATAAATTCCTGCAGCCAGATCGTTTTGGTTTATCTCAAAGCCTGACAGGTCTGCAGGGGTGTATTTGAAAACCAGTTCACCAAGGCTGTTGAAAATTTCCGCATGGCCGGTTTCCATATTCTGCAGTCCGTCCAGTTCGATCCTGAAAACCCCATCAGATGGATTAGGGATGACTTTCAGCGGATTGGGAACAGCCGTTTCTCTGATGCTGCCAACAAATGCAACACAGCCTGAATCAACGGCAAGGGTCACCGGATCAACAGAAGGGTGGAAAGCGCTTACAATGCCTGCAGTTGCCAGAGTAAGAGTGGCGGGAAGCATAACCACTGTATACGGTGAAGTATATGGGGTTTCGGGATAATTACAGGAGAAACTATATCCCGATGAATCTAATCCGATAATACCAATCTGGGGATTGTTTGTAAGGTTCATCCTTACACCCATGATGGGCCCGTTACCGGCTACAAGGTACCCGCCATTACTGGCAGGGAGCAGGTCGTTGGCCAGGAGGAACAGGTTCCTGACCCATACGGCTTCAGAGGTCGAATCAACTTTCACCACTCTGCCCATGGGACCCCATTCCGAAGAGCCATTCACGAATACATATCCGCCGTTGGAAGTCTGATGCAGTTTGGCCGTTGGCAGGGTCGTTTGAAATAATCCTCCATTTCCATAGGATTTACCCCAGAGAACATGGCCCGACAGATCTGTTTTCATCAGGCACATTTCGTTTTGATTATTTGTGAAGTAACATAAGATACCATCAGGTAAAATTGTCAGGTCATTCCCTGCCGACACCATAGCGCCGGTTACGGATTGCTTTTCTGACCATGATATCGTGCCGGCAGACGTTAATTTCATTAAGAGCATACTGCCGAAATAGGATGTGCCATCGCCGGCAGAACCAGTAAGCAGGAAGCCTCCGTCGGGAGTTTCAGCTGCTGCAACGGCTATGTTGTTGTAGATACCTGAATAAAATGTCCTTCCCCAGGTCAGGTTCCCTGAAGCATCAAACTTTATAACAAGGGATTTGAAATACGGCGTAGCTGTAGGATTTGATGAATACCCGGTAAGTATAAAACCATTATCTGATGTTGGCTTGATGTACAAGGCATTGTCACTATCACCCATGTCAATTATTTTTGACCATAATGTATCGCCTTCAGGTGTTATTTTGATGATCAGGATATCGTTTCGTGATCCGACAGGATATTCAATATTTCCAGCAAGGATAAAATCTGAATCATTGGTTGCGGCCAGGCATAGAAGGTTCCCGTAATAGCTGCCATACTTTTTACCCCAGATGATATTCCCCTGGGGATCTATCTTCATAGCGAAGGGATTATAGTCTTTGCAGCCGGAAAGCAGGAAATTGCTGTCGGGGGTTTTAATTATTCCATAGGTTTGTACCGAACCACTGATGTCATAGTACACTTTGGTAAAGGAAGCTGTCTGAGCTTCAGCGGGGCTGCCATCCGCCAGCAGGGCAAAAAAGATTGCTAAACAGATAAGGGTTTTCATCGCAGATTAAGTTGACGAACTATTTCGTTGTTTATCAATAACTTTAACTTCAAGGACCCCGCAGAGAGCAATAATAACAGGGACCCATGCCCTGACGGTACTGCCGGAGTACTGATCAACGCCAGAATGTTTGAACTCGCCAGAATCTCCAGCAATTCTTTTCCCTGTATCTGCATAAGCTACTTTTGAAGGGTCATGAATAAGCCAAGATTATTTTCGGCTGATGATGTTGTAAATGTATACCCGGGTAAGGTCGTTTAGCACAAGCTGGTTATTCATGAAGCAGATCTGGGGGCCATCGAGAGGATTCTTCACATAACCGATCACGGAAGCGTTCTCATCCATAATGTACAAAATTCCCATATTGACCAGGTAATACGAAACCCATATCTCCCCAGGCCTTACTGCAAGCCCCCGGCAATTGGTTCCTGGCGGGATTTGATCTGTAATATGCCTGATAAGCGCTCCGTTTACGGGGTTAATCAGGTCCATTTTGTTATAATAATAGTTGATGTATACTGCACCGTTATAGTAAGCCAGGTCCCTTGCACCGTAATCTGTGCTAAGACTGTTGATTATACTGCCGTCGGAGGGATCTATCTTGTACAGCAGGTCGTTGTTTCCGGGTTTTGTAAGCTGCAGCCAAAGGTAAGTACCGTCAAATTCCAGTCCGCCCACACTTGGGTAAACGTCTTTATAAGTAAATGACTTCAGAGATTTGTTATTAATGTAATCGTACTGGACCAGGGTAACTGTAACCGAATCGTAATACCCTCCGGAACTATACTTGTATGCCATCCATAAGAAATTGCCGTCATAAGCCATGCCGTAAATAACCCCAATTCTGCCATTCCCTGCAAAGTTGGTCACTTCCACGAGGGTGTACAATTCGGGAACCGGCGGATTGGCGTCGGTTGTAACTTTGAGCAGGTTGCTTCCGGCGATTTTCCCGTATTCATCCATCACCATGACCCTGTAATAATAGGTTGTATTGGGAGTAAGGCCATCGGTCATCGTCATCCCATGCATGTCGATAAATGTTGTATCCTCAGGCTTTGTAAGTACGTTAATGAGATCTCCTGTAGTTTCGTCCAGCCCCGGGTTGTAGTCCCTGTATACCTTATATTCCCTGAACCCTCCATCAGACGACCTGGTCCAGGCCAGGGTAATAGAACGGTCTGTATGGGAAGGGCTGGAAACGACAACGGGGTCAGGTAAAATAAGGCTGAGGACCAGATTGTCGCTGCCCACGCTTGCTTTCACGTTTCTTTCGACATGCCCGCTTGATTTTTCCTGGGAAATCTTCAGGGTATAATCACCCGGTACGACATCGGAAATGCTAAAGCTTCCGGAAGTGGCAGCCTGGGTCTGATACGAGATTCCGGCATTCGAGAGCCTTACAGATACGTCAGAACCCGCATCAATATTGGTTATTGAGCCTGAGACAGTATAGAAGTCGGTAGATTTGTTTTTCTTGCAGGCACCCAGTAAGCTGAGGCAAATGAAAAGAAAGATCAGTTGTTTTAAGGCCGAACCAAGGCCGCGTTCCTGGTTCATAACACTATAATTTAATATTTCAACTATTCATACTTGCCAACTTTAACGATACCTTCCTGCAAATATAATCATTTCTGATGCTAAAAGGAACCTTTCCGCCTTATAAATACTGAAGTTTGTGATGACCCCACGGTCTCATGATGGTGCTTCTAGTAATTGGATTCCCTTACCTGCATATAAGCTTTAGGGTGCAGGCAGGCCGGGCATTTTTCCATTGCTTTTTCAGATTCATAGACGAACCCGCAATTCATGCACTTCCACCAGACTTTACCTTCTTTCATGAATACTTTGTCGTCGGAGATGTTTTGCAATAGTTTCAGATACCTGCGTTCATGCTCAGCTTCAACTTTTGAAATCATCTGAAAAGCCGTCGCGATTTCCGCAAAACCTTCTTCAGCAGCTGTTATAGCAAACTGGGGATACAGATCGGTCCACTCTTCATGTTCCCCTTCGGCAGCGGCTTTCAGGTTTTCTTTGGTTGTTCCGATGATACCAGAAGGGTACATGGCAGTGATTTCAGTCATGCCGCCTTCGAGAAATTTGAAAAAACGTTTTGCATGTTCTTTCTCCTGGCTTGAGGTCTCCATAAAAATGGCTGCAATCTGCTCATAGCCTTCTTTTTTTGCAACGCTGGCAAAAAACTCGTAACGGTTTCTGGCCTGGGATTCACCTGCGAATGATTTCAGCAGGTTTTGCTCTGTTTGTGTACCTTTTAATGATGTTGTCATAGTGATTTATTTTACAAGTCTTGTTAAAACTCCAGTTGCTGAATTGTATTGGGCGGAGATCTGCCAGAGATATCCTCCGGGAGTCTGATTTACGGCCCAGAAATCATAATTCCCGAAAGCCCTGTCGCCGTTGATATCGAGAGTAGTGTTGCCAGATGCGCCGAAATAGTTGCCCGATTCATCAAAGAATGCAAGCTTAAGTGTGGCTATATCGGCATGAGGGCCCACTGTAAGGAAGGTTTTGACGCTTACCCATGCGGCATCATAAGCCGTAAGGGCGTAGATTTCGGGGCTTCGGCCAATGCTGGCCTGAATCCTTGCAGTCAGGGGCTCCCATTTGCTCCGGGCTGCTTCATCCAGTCCGAAACTGGGGCAGGGGAGGCCATGCCCGAAAGCGAACCGGCTGGCAGAAGTATCTGCGAGAAGAGAAGCATTGTGGGCATAGGCCGAACTGCCGTACCATGCCAGGCTTCTTAGGCCGGGATAAGTCCAGGCCGATGCAAGGATGCCTGTACCTTCGCCCAGGGTGCATAAATAAACCGCAACTTTACCGGCTCCGTAAGTGTTTATCATATTGTTTGCATAGGAATCGGCAAGCGCCAGTCCGGCAGCAAAATCAGTTGTGCCCGGACTGAACCTTACTGCATTGGCAACAACTCCGCCAATGGCAGTGAAATCCTTGCTGGTGGCTCCGAGCAGATCGTTTCCCCACACATCGTCGCGGATGATGGGGACTATGGCTTTGATGCTGTCGGCCAGCAGCATGGTAGTCATGGCCTGCCCCTGAACGACATCGCTTGATACAAAGCGGAAAATATTGTCACCCGGTATGGCCAGGGAAACTGCCACACTGGAAGGACTTACGATGAGGATCCCATGGGTATCGGCAAATGGTTTGATCGCTGCGACTTCAGCGCTGCTGTATGGGCCAACGAAGAGACGGATTCCCTGATAATAGAGCAGTTTTAATTGTTTCAGGGCTTCAGCCGTGTCTGTCTTTGTGTCGGCTATCGTGATCCGCACTCTTACATCACGGTCGATTGAGCTGAGCCATGCATTGATATCCTGCCCGGCGAAATCAATGGCAACCTGAGAACTCTGGCCGGTGGAGGAGCCGGAACCCGTGATGGAAAGCAAAGCCCCGATACGTATATAGCCTGAGTATGATGATCTGTCGGGAGGAGGAGGCTGTTTGCGGCAGGAGCTGAAAAAAACAATCGTAATTGTTAATAGCAGGATAAAGAGGTTCTTTTTCATAATGTCTTTTGAAATGAAAAATCAATCTTTCTATATTGGTTGTGGATCAGCAATATGATGACGCCAAAGCTTACAGCTGCCACAATCAGAATAGTATTCAGCAGTCCTTCTGATCCGAACGATAGCTTGATCAGTATAGTCGAGATGATGAAACCGGAATTTCTGATCACCTTGTGGAACTTGATTCCGCGTATCAGGATCAGGGTGATGATTTCATATTGTTTCCCGATATAAATGGTGGTTGATTTCGGGAGATAAAAAACCAGCAGGTAGACTTCGTATATCAGGATGAACGAGAATGGCGTATAGATTGCGGCGATGGGATTGGTAAACATTGATGAATATTCGTTTACATGCAGGATGTTCAGGTTTACCAGGATGACAACAAGGAGATGAAGTATAAAACTGATGATGGCGACAGCAATGATTATATGTTCGCTTTTTTTTCTGACTTCTTCAGACAGAAGCCTGGAATAGAAGAACTGAAATGGGGTTTCGTTTTTTGCCATGTTTGTTGTTGTGACGGCTTATTTATAATACGAATGTTTATGGATTATAATGGTCGAGCAGATACAAATAAGGCTTCGGAAAATGATGTGCAAAAACGGTTTTATTGTCGCCGGGGAAGATCTTGAAATACTCCTCGTCGGCCACCAGTAGAATCGTGGTCCCGGTACGTACATAATCGTTGCTGGGATAATATTCGGGCGGGATAAAACCGGGCAGGAATTTTTTAACAAATCCCGATGCCTTATTTCCAAGGAATTTCTGAAAGTTCTTCCGGGCCTTTTTTGTGGGCTTGTCCATGCTGTTGAACACATGCCGCAACACCACGTTCTTCGGGAATTTCATCTTGCTTATTTCCTTACGGGCATTAACAAAGGGATTCAGTGTGTTGTAGTCATTCATTGTCTGAATGGAAACAGGAGTTTCAGGCACCCAGTCGGCCGTGTTCACCACATTAAATGCCCATCCGCCCCGGGTCATAGTTTCATATTCGTAGGCGAAGTATAAATTACCCGGTTTGGGGGCTGCACCGCAATAGGATTTAATGCGGATGTCGGAAGGAAGTAATTTTTGTTTCTGCAGGTTAAGCAAGTAAGCTGTAAGCAGGTAAGTAATTGCCCCGCCCTGGCTGTGGCCTGTAAGGATGAATTCTTTTGTCCCCGTCTTGTAAAGTGAATCGATGCGGGGAAGCATATCTCTCGACAGATAAGCCATGCAAAGCAGCCAGCCAACGTGTACCGCAGCCCTGGGGTTGGAGGCCAGTTCGTACCTGAAGGTATCTTTAACGCTTAGCAGTAATTCTCCCTTTGCCGGGACCATAGCGGCATAAAAGTTTGCCAGCCAGCTCTCGAGTTTTCGTGTAGTACCCCGGGTACTGATCACGGCAACATGCTGGTCGCTGATCCATAAGTCCCATAGGTTGTCGAGGCCCATTACAGGGGACTCGTAAATCTTTGTGAAACCCGAGGGGAGTGGAAAATTTTTATAAAAATCGGGGTTGGCGGATGTCCGGGTCGCGATCAGCAACATATTCCTGTATTCCGCCTTGTCGAAACCAGGCTTTAGCTGCTGGCTGTAAAGGCAGGCCGGAATTAGAGTAAAAGCCAGAAAGAGGATGATAAAATCTTTTTTCAGAAACATACCTGAGTGTATTTAATGCAAATATCAGCAAACTCTTTAACATGGCAGTCGTACCTGCAATTCTTTATCATTCCTTTGCTTAGATCGCTGCCACCTGACTTTATCTGTCATCATTTAAGAATTCTTTGTATTTTTACCGTGAATTTAATCTAAATAAAAATGAAAATATTTTTTTCCGGAACAGTTTTATTTTTGCTTGCTTTTGCAGCATCGGCGCAGGTTGCACCGAATAAATTTTTCGTTGCTTTCACCGATAAGAACGGAACCCCTTATTCCATCAATGATCCCGGTGCGTTTCTCACCCAGCGTTCGATCGACCGCAGGATTGCTCAGGGGATACCCATTGTTGAGAACGATCTGCCGGTAACCCCTTCCTATATTCAGCAAGTGAAAAGCCTGGGAGTTTCCATCCTGAATCCCACCAAATGGCTGAATGGAGTTACAGTATATGCATCAGATACTTCGGTTATGGCAGCTATACGGGCTTTGTCTTTCGTGTTGCACGTATACAAGAGTACCGGTGGAAACAAGACAGTGCCCGAACCGGATAACAAATTTCTGATGGAGTCGCGGATTTCCGCTGTTGTGGCCCCTGCACCGGCAAAATCCGCAGCTAACACAACAGCCTATAACTACGGAATGTCGTACACCCAGATACACCAGGTAAAGGGTGATGTTTTGCATAATCTTGGTTTTCATGGCGAGGGCAAGGTGATTGCCGTTCTGGACGCTGGGTTCCTGCATGCCGACTATCTTCCGGCTTTTGACAGTCTCAGGGCCAACAACCAGATCCTGGGCACCCGCGATTTCGTGTTGCCGGGAAACAATGTGTACAATGAGTATTTCCATGGGATGTCGGTGCTTTCCATTATGGGAGGCAATATTCCGGGTATGCTTGTAGGAACGGCCCCGAAAGCAAGTTATTGGTTACTGCGTTCCGAAGATGCTCCCACCGAGAACATCATCGAGGAATACAACTGGGTTTCTGCTGCCGAATTTGCCGATAGCGTGGGGGCCGATGTTATCAATTCGTCTCTGGGCTATACTACCTTTGACGATCCGAAATATGATCACAGCTGTGCCGATATGAACGGGCACAGAACCCCGGTTACAACCGGCGCCAATCTGGCTGCCAGCAAGGGGATTGCGGTCATCAACAGTGCAGGAAATTCAGGAGGAACGGGCTGGGACTGCATCAGCGCTCCTGCCGACGGGGACCAGGTGATGGCCATTGCCGCGGTGGATTCCAATGGATTCCGGGCTTATTTCAGCAGTGTGGGAGTCGACACTTCGGGCAGGGTTAAACCCAATGTAGCCGCTATGGGTGTTGAAACCGTTGTGGCTAATTCCGATGGCAGCATCGGCCGGGGCAGCGGAACTTCGTATTCCTCGCCGGTGATGGCCGGACTGACTGCCTGTTTATTACAATCGAACACATCGGTAACTAATTTCGATGCCTACAACGCCATCCAGCGTTCAGCCAATCATTTTTCTAATCCTGATTCTCTTCTGGGGTACGGGATTCCTGATTTCTCGAATGCCGTTTTACTGCTATCGGTTGATAACACTATACATCCTGTATCCTCTATATTCCCTAATCCCTTCATCGATCATCTTACCGTGAAATACATTGGCAGCCGGGATGAACAGATATCATTTACCCTTTTTGACCAGACCGGCCGCATCATTCTGAAACGCGAAAACCGGGTGGTGCAGGGTCAGAACTCCATCACAATGAACAGCCTGTCGGGCCTGAGCCGTGGGATCTATGTGTTACAGATTTCAGGAGAATATTTTACTGAAACGAAGAAGATTGTAAAATACTGATACCTCAGATACAGGGACTTTTACCAGATCACGATGAGCAGGGTGTCGGCAGCTGTGCCCTTGCACCCATAAGCATCCGAAAATTCTTTCATCAGCGGAAGAGTGGCGTTGATCCTCCAGCGGGCCGGTGAGTGTTCGTTGGTCTGCACCTGGTTGATGAGGCTTTCGTTAGTCATATTTCCTCTCCAAACCTGGGCCCATCCGAGAAAGAAGCGCTGCTGGTAGGTGAACCCGTCGATAGGTTCCGGTTTTGGTTTGCCATCCAGGGATTTCTCAAGAGCATAGTAGCCGAGGGTCAATCCACCCAGGTCGGCGATATTTTCACCCAGGGTGAGCTTGCCGTCGATTTTGAACCCTTTGGTGACTTCGATTGTGCTGAAATAATTTTCCAGCTTTTTTCCCAGAGCTACAAAGTTTTTCGAATCTTCCGGAGTCCACCAGTTGCTGAGGTTCCCGTTGCCGTCGTATTGTGCTCCCTGGTCGTCGAAACCATGTGTCATCTCATGACCGATCACCCCGATGATAGCGCCGTAGTTGATGGCATCATCAGCATCGGGATTAAAAAACGGAGGCTGGAGGATAGCTGCCGGGAAAACGATTTCATTGTTGGTCGGATTGTTATACGCGTTAATTGTCTGAGGCGACATTCCCCATTCCTTTTTGTCGACAGGTTTTCCGGCCTTTTTAATCATGTCGTTATGCTCCCACAAAGCGATATTCATAGTGTTCTCAACCAGTTTGTCGTCCTGGATATCAATGCTTGAATAATCCTTCCATGTGTCGGGATAACCAATTTTCCAGGTAAAGGCAGCGAGTTTCTTTTTTGCTTTCTCCTTGGTGGGTGCGCTCATCCATGTGAGTTTATCGATTCGCTGGCTATATACCGAACGAACGTTTTCGATCATTTCTGAAACCTTTTTCTTGGAAGATTCCGGAAAAAATTTGGCTACATACAGTTTGCCAAGGGGCATTCCCAGCCTGTAGTTCACACTCATTATGGCGCGTTCCTGGCGGGGTCGCTGGGTTTTTACTCCATACATAACCGTATTATAGAAATGAAAAGATTCTTTATTGAATTCTGATGGCAGTAAATTGGCATAGGTTGTAAGAAGCTGCCAGCGGAACCAGGTCTGAAGCACAGCAAAAGGCGTTGATTTGAGAAGCTGACCCAGGTTTTTCAGGTAGTTTTTATCCTGTACGATCAGGGTATCGGTATTCAAGCCATAGTTTTTGAAATAATCAACCCAATTGATGCCGGGAGCCAGTTTCTGAAGCTCTGAAAAAGGGATCTTATTGTAGATCTTCACAGGATCGCGCATTTCGAAATTCTTAAGCTGAATAAGGGCCAGTTTAGTCTCGAAATCAAGAACCGTCTGACCTGGATTCTTTACATCCCATCCAGCCATGGAGAACATCTTGTCTATATGTTTCACAAATTCGGCCCTGACCTTTACCATCGCAGAATCTTTGTTCTCATAATAATTACGGTCGCGCATCGACAAGCCGCCCTGTGCCATGAATATCGCATTCATTGTGCTGTTACGGTCATCAGCAGAAACATATACTTCGAAAGGGCCATTCATGTTGATTTTGGCCAGCTCACCTGCAAGGGCAATCAGTTCCGACGGATTTTTAGTGGCAAGGATCTTATCCGACAAAGGGATAATCGGAGTGATGCCCCGCTTAGCGATAGTAACTGTGTCGAGGTAGGAGCGGTAAAACCCGGTGATGAGCTGGGCTTCGCTGCCTTTCTGCGGATTTTCCTGGGCAAGCAGTTCATTGATGATTCCTTTGATCTTGACTTCGCGGTTCTCTTTATCCAGGACTTCGAATGAGCCCCATGAACCTTCCGTTGAAGGGATAGGATTATGTTTTTTCCAGTTGCCATTGGCAAAACCATCGAAATCGACGCAGGGTTTTACTGTTGAATCGATGCCTGAAACATCAAAGGCAGGAACCTTGATTTCAGAATTCGCCGTTTTATTGTTTTTACAGGAAATGGTAATGAACATTGCCATCAATGGGAGGGTAATCATCAGAGAAACAAGTAGTTTTTTCATAGATTGAATATTTTTGGCAAAAATAAGATAAATTGTTGTCTGTATGATGATGATTTACTGGCGTTGACCTTCTTTATCGGCAAGCATTAGCTTTTTCATGACCAAATGGTTATTTTTGCCAATAGAATATTTAATCCAATCTTTATCCCTATGAAAAACCATATCAGAATTCTTTCTTTTGCACTACTCATGGGAGTAGTTGCATTGAGTTCCTGTAAATCCCCCGGGAACGGAAACGACGAAAAAGCCAGGGCCGCTGTTGCCGATACGATTAACAGGCTGATGGCCGAGGTTACCGGTTATGCCGGGCAACTTAATGCAGATTCCACTTTTAAATACCTTAGTGCCGATAGCTCTTCGGCATTTATGTCTGAAGGCATGCATTATTCACGTGCCACCCTTAATGCGGCTTTTAAGAATGTATATAGCAGGTTCAAAAGCCAGCAGATATCGGTTATATTTTCAGAAGTCGAAGTTCCTGCTCCGGGTTTTGCAGTCTGGATCGGTTTTCTGAAGAACAGTTATATCACAAAGACAGATCAGGTGTTCGAAGGCTGGCTCTGCGAAACCTGGATATGGCAGCGCAGGTCAGAAGGCTGGAAAGTGATCCACTACCATGAGTCGGTTTTGAGTGCACCTACCCCCGACCAGAAAAAGCTGGTTGAAACCGCTCTTGGTCAACTGGCCGGTGAGCTTGCAGCGAAATCATTAAAGCCGGAAGATATGAAGCCCTTGCTCACAGAATACCTTAAGAAATATCCCTCGGTTTACGGAACCACTTTGGCCTTTGCACCTTCAGAATCGGGTGGAAAGAGCATTAAAAGAGCTCCTTATTTCTATCGTTCCGGCAATGATTTTAAACAGGTTGACCTGCCTGAAGCATATGATTATACTGCAAGTGAATGGTATGCCGTTCCGGTCCGGGCCAAAGCGCCCTGCTGGAGCAGCCCTTATTATGACGACGGCGGCGGCGGCACCTTAATGGTCACGTATTCGATCCCGTTGTACGGCAAAGACAACAAGCTTATCGGGGTTCTTACAAACGATCTGGAGTTAAAATAATACTGCGGATTGCGATGTTGAGATCTTTATAGTTTATTGCTTCGTGATGAGGTATTAAATCGTATTTTTGCCGAAAATTCATAGCTGATGAAAACAAGCATTTTATTATTAAGCGCTCTTTGTCTCTCTATACTATCCGGGTTTGCTCAGACAGAAAGTTCCACGCCCATAGTTCAAAAAGCAGTCTATTTTGATGTCTCACCTCCGTTGAGAGACATGTTGAAGACTGTTCCTGAAAAAGCCGACAATTCTTTGAAAGTCATTACCAATTATTTTGATGTCAAAAAAAGCAGCAGAAAAAAAATCTCTGACGATTGGACCGATCCCAGGCTTCAGAGTCGCTACAATATGAGGGCTACAACTACCGATTCAACCATCGTGAATTTTGAAGGCAACAGCAATACGCAGGGTTATGACCCTCCTGATACATACGGACAGGTTGGCCCTAACCATTATTTTGCCGTGGTAAACTGTCATTTTTCGATTTACGACAAAACGGGAACCAGGCTGATAGGCCCGGTTAGTACATCTACAATCTGGAATGGCATGCCGAACAACCAGAACGGGGGAGATGCCGTGGTGATGTACGACGCTGATGCCGACCGCTGGATCATATCACAGCTGGCCTACCCGTCGGGATATGACCTTGTAATGTTTGCTGTATCCCAGACCAATGATCCGACCGGAAGCTGGTATCGCTGGGAATATTCCTTTACCGGCCTTCCCGATTATCCCAAATTCGGCATTTGGAACGATGGATATTACATGGCCGTAAATCGTTTTAACTCTTCAGGGTCAAGTTATCTTGGTACAGGACAGGCTGTTTTTGATCGTGTTTCAATGATAGCGGGCAGTCCTGCAGCTCAAATGGTTTTGTTGACATTAGCGTCATCCAATGATGCATATTCCCTGCTTCCTTCCAGTTGTGACGGGGCATTACCTCCTGCCGGAACACCGAACTATTTCGTCTTCTTCAATAATAATCCTGATTATTTAGGAGTATATGAATTTCATACCGACTGGGCGAATCCTGCAAATTGTACCCTGGGAAATTATCTCCAGCTTCCTGTTGACGCGTTCAATCCAAGTCTCACAGGGATCGCTCAGAAAGGAACGACCAGGCTTGCAGGTACCCTGTCTGACCGCCTGATGTTCAGGCTGCAGTTTCGCAAATTCAGCGATCACTGGTCGATGGTTACCAATCATACGGTGAATGTAGGGGCCAACACAGGAGGGATCCGCTGGTATGAATTGAGAAAAACAACGGGCGACTGGAGTGTTTACCAGCAATCGACCTATGCCCCCGCGGATGGGAACAGCCGCTGGATGGCCAGTTGCGCGATGGATTCGGCAGGGAATATAGGCCTGGGTTTTAATATCTCAAGTTCTACGATGTACCCATCGATAAAATTTGTGGGGAGATTAAAAAATGACGTTCTGAATACAATGACATTGCCTGAGAAAGGCATTTTCTACGGAACCGGATCCAACCCTTCTTCCGACGGAGGAAGCACTTGCCGCTGGGGTGATTACAGCACTCTGACCGTTGATCCATCAGATAACACCACGTTCTGGTATTCAACGGAATATCTGACGACAATGAGTACTGCCTGGAAAACAAGAATTGCCTCATTTAATTTCGCCAATATTCTCAGCGTTCTTGCGTCAGCAACTCCCGACACTGTATGTGCTGGCGGAACAACGCAATTGAATGCCTCTCCAAACGGTGGCTCCGGTACTTATACCTACTCATGGACTTCCGATCCGGCCGGGTTTACATCGGCAATTGCTGATCCTGTGGCCATTCCAGACACAACAACTCAATATGTGATTGCGTTGAACGACGGAACTATCACAATTACCGATACCATCCAGGTGGTTGTTAACAGGCATCCAACGGCTAATGCCGGACCCGGCGCCACTTATCCGAATACAACCCCTTCGTTCCCGGTAGATGGAACTGCGGCAAATTACAGCAGCGTAAAATGGCTGACCTCCGGCGACGGATTTTTTACGGCCGATACTGTTTTGAGCACTGTTTATACTACCGGTGTGCTTGACCAGCATAACGGAGGTGTTTTGCTCACACTCAAAGCCTACCCGATGACCTCATGTTCTGATACAATTTCCGATACTGCGTTTATCAGGCTTACATTCCCGGTAGGAGTTGTTACCAATGCCACAACCACATTTGATGTGAATATTTTGCCAAACCCCACATCCGGTATTTTTACACTGCATGTAAGCGGGAGCGCCGATAAGGATCTGAAAATCATCATCAGCAATATTGACGGGAAAGCTGTATTCAGCAGTGAATGCAAATCAACAGCAAAGGATTATTCCAAATCAATAAATCTTTCGGATCTTCCCGGCGGAGTTTACTTTGTAAAGGTTCAGGCAGACGGGCATCTGATCACCAAACAGCTTGTAGTCCGGTAATACCTTTTATGTCTTTTTGACTGGGTTTATGATTTTTTTTACTACCTGGTCGAAGTCGCTTTCATAAAGCTGGTCCTGAGTGATTCGATATTTTTCGTATTCCTTTCCGGCAAGCTGTTTTGCTACTTCGTGAGATACTGTACCTGCTGTTTTTAAAATTTCATATTCATTGAATTTAAGGAATCCATCTAATTTTTGGGTCCAATCAGCCATTTTCATCGAAATCTGACGACCAGCCTGGTTTTCAGCGTAATCAAGATACATGCTCATGTCATGTTTTTAAATTCTTTCTGTTCGCTTTAAAACGATGCAATTTAGAGAATTTCTCAGAAATATTCAGGATGCTTAAACCGCATCAATCAACTTTACACTTCACCAGCTTCCAGTTTTCGCTGTCGCCGCTTTTTTTGCAGAGGAAATAGGCATCTCCTTTATAGATCCTGATTTTTTCAGGGAAGAGGAAGGGAAGGATGGTCCCGTAGTTCAGGTTCCCGCTTACAAGGTCGATCTTCTGGATTTTTACCATTCCGTTCTTCAGGAAGATCGTATAAATGGAATGAGTGTATTCGTCGGCTATTATTTTGGTTCCCCATCTCCATCCGGAATTCTCTGATTTGTTAATTTTTTCAGAACGGTTCTTTGATATGGATTCTTTATGAAAGCTTATAGTGACGGTCCTGGTCACTTTTCCTTCCGGATCAAGAATTTCGATAATGTCGCTCCCGAAATTGAAAAAGGCGATGCTTTCATTATTGATTTTTATCAAAGGAAAGATCATGTTGAAGAACTCGAATCGTTGAGCCCTCTTTTCATTTTTGCCGTAGGCCCCTCCTTCACCGCCTGGAATTGAAAAATCAAACTCCGACTCACTTCCGATCTGACCCGAGTCCTGAGCATTAAAGCCTGTCAAACTATTAAACCCCAGATAAAACCTTTGATCGTCAAAGTATTCTGAGATCTTTTTTTCGTACAGGCAGGTTTTCAGGAAGCGCTTTCCCTCGGTTTTGCTGTAATATCCAATCATGGTACCAAACCCGGCGACAATTTTTTCCTGGAAATACAGGCGGCCTGAGATCCGGAAAAGGAAAGGACCTACAAATTTTTCCAGGGAATCAACGGGCGTTGGATACAGGAAGTCAAACCGGTGTTTATCTGAATCATAAAAGCACTGCCAGGAATAACCTGCTTTTGAATAATAATGTACATTCTCCAGAAAATCCCTGAACAGCCTGCCTGGTGGCAGTTGTGGAGGAAGGGCGACTGCGAGTGTGTCACCACCACGGTCCAGCAATACGAACTCAGCCTGCTTCAATACGTTACGAAAAACAAGCAGAGCAACATTGTCGTCCATCAGCTCATAATCGAAAACGGAATACGATTTGTCCTGGTACAAAATGGAATGTTTCACCGAGGATATTTCAACTTCTTTCAGATTATAAGTGGCCGGCCGTATCGAAAATTCAAACGGTTTATCAGTGCACTCCTGTATGACATATCTCACCTTGTCATATCCGATGCAGCTGATAATAATGGCTGATGGGAGCAATGGAAGTTTAAGGTCGAACCTGCCGTACTTATCTGTCGAAGTTCCCAGCGTAGTGCCGTATACACTGATATTGGCTTCGGGAACAGGCCTTGAAGTGATCTCATTGATCACCGTTCCTTTTATCAGGAAAGGCTGTGCCTGGCTGAGCTGCCCGAGGATCATAAGGAGCATGATCCAGGATGCGGGATGCAGGATAAGGATCCAGGATGCGGGATGCAGGATAAGGATCCAGGATGCGGGATAAGGATCCAGGATGCGGGATGCAGGATGCAGGATAAGGCGCTTCGCGCTGATATCAGATATCAGATGGCGGATGTCAGATGTCGGATGGGGCATGTCGGATGGGGGATGGCAAAAACCGGGGCACTTTTTTCTGATACTCCGAATACCCGGGGTATTTGCCCGCGCTGATCTCTTCGCTGAAGTTCGAACTGCCCTGGAAAAGCACGATCAGGAGCAGGCAGCCGGCAATGCTCCAGTTGAACCAGGCGCCGCTGGCAGCAACGCTGAAGAGGTAAAAACAAACCCAGATGGATTGTTCGGCAAAGTAATTGGGGTGGCGGCTCCAGGCCCACAAACCTTTATCTAAAAATCCTTTTTTGTAATCACCGGTAAGCTCAACTCCGGCCTTAATCATTGTTTGCTTTTTACTTTGGAAATTCCATTGCTGGATATCGGCAATTGTTTCATAGGCAATAAAGAAGAACATCAATGCAGCCGCGATGTAATCGAACATGCCCAAAGGCAGAGTGTTGTTTTGCAGGGCCACAATAGCCGGCAATGTAAAAAGCAGAATGAGCACAAGCTGGTATCCCGAGATAAAAAACAGGTTGAACAAGGTCCATTTCCATCGCGGCCTGAACTCTGGCTTCTGTCTCAAAACAAGCCATCTGTAGTCTTCTTCCCCGGTCCAGAAACGCCACTGGTAGGCTCCTTTCATTGCGAAATTAATAGTCAGCCGTACTCCCCACAATGTGACCAGAATGCTCATCACGACCAGCCTTGGAGCAAAATCACCATATGCGGCAACAATCCAGGCATAGACAATCGGCAGAAGGCTCCAGAGCTTATCAACCTGACTGTTGTTGCCGGTAATCTCTCCGACTATAAACGAGTATGCAATGACAAGGGCCACTATGATCATCAGCGTATGCATTGCCTTCCATTCCATGAGGCCTAAAGCGGTACCGAAGAAGTAGCTGAACACGGGCACTGCCAGCAAAGTAATTCCTAATAAGATTGCGGTGGTGATGATTTTCATATGGATCAATAAAAAGTGAAAATAAAAGGTTCAGGGAATCAAAATGGTGAACAGGTAAACTGCAAAGATGACCAATAAAATAATGCCCTGCAGTATCGATGTTTTTCCTGTGCTGAATGTAAGGATAATCACAAGAAGCGACAGCAGGAAAAGAACTGTTGATTCGACGCTGATGCCTAGTGCCAGTGGTAATCCGGTGAAGACCGACACCAGGGCAACCGTGGGTAAAGTCAATCCGATGCTTGCCAGGGCGGAACCTAAAGAGAGGTTAAGGCTCTTTTGTAACTGGTTTTTCAGGGCAGCCCTGACTGCCGAAATTCCCTCAGGTAATAAAATAATAAAAGCAATGATCACTCCTGAGAGGGAGATGGGTGCCCCGACTGATTGGATGAACGATGTTAAGTGCGGCGCAATGGATTCGGCAAGCAGTACCACCACGATCAGGTTCACCGGGAGCAGTATTGCACTAAGAATGGTTATTTTTAAGGTGGGTTTTTCTTCTTCTTCAGCTTCATTCTTTTCATCATTCGAAAGGAAATGGGAGCGGTGACGGATATTCTGGACGAAAAGAAAACTGCTGTATAAAAGGAGGGTGACGAAAGCAACAAATATCAGCTGTTTTGAGCTGTAGAAGGGGCCGGCAACAGTCGTTGTAAAGTTGGGCAGGATAAGGGTAAGCACCGAAATCGCCACCAGCACGGTCAGGGCCGAGTTTGTTCCCTGGGTCATGAACCCCTGCTCTTTAAATTTAATTCCACCAATCAGAAGGGTCAATCCTATCATTCCGTTGAGAATAATCATTACAGTAGCAAAAACGGTGTCACGTGCCAGCGCTGAAACATCATGACCACCGGTAAACATCAGCGAGACAATGAGCGAAACTTCGATTACTGTTACTGCGATAGCGAGAAGCATAGCCCCATAAGGCTGGCCAATCTTGTGGGCAATGACTTCGGCATGATATACCGCACTGAGTACCCCGTTGATCAATGCAAGACCAGTAAAGATCAAAAAAGGGGTCCAGCTGACAAATTCTCCCGTGATATAAATACCCCATGCGACCAGAGGGAGAAAGATCTTTAGTAGCGGCAGAGTATTGCTCTTGCTGGTTTTCGCTATATTCATTTTCTTAAAGCCTGTTTGGATCATTGTTTTACGGGAGTGCAATTTAAGAATATTCCTGCTTCCCCGAGGCTGCTTTGTCCCGCTCCCATTGTCGTCCGCAAAAAAAAAGGCCTCCAAAAAATGAAAGGCCTTTATCGTGATGGATAATGCGAAATCTCAGGTATTTTTGAAGATGAGTTTTCCGTCCTTGGCATCAAGCAGGATCTCCGCATCCTTGTCGACTTTACCCGAAAGTATCATTTTCGACAGTTCGTTCAGCACTTCGCGCTGTATCACCCGTTTGATAGGTCGTGCGCCGTACTGGGGGTCAAAACCGAGTTCAGCGATAAGATTGATTGCTTCAGGGCTCACGCTCAGGCGGATATCGTTCTTCTCAAGCATTTTCTCCACCTGGTTCAGCTGAAATTCAACCACTTTGCTGATCTGGCTCTTCGTAAGAGGTTCGAACATGATGATTTCATCAACACGGTTCAGGAATTCGGGTCTGATGGTTTTCTTCAGAAGCGAGAACACTTCATCGCGGGTTCGGTTCAGCAGTTCTTCCCGGTTGCGCTCATTGACCTTTTCAAGGTTTTCCTGGATAATGTGGGAACCTATGTTTGACGTCATGATGATGATGGTGTTCCTGAAATCGACAGTGCGGCCTTTGTTGTCGGTCAGGCGGCCGTCGTCAAGCACCTGAAGAAGAATGTTGAACACGTCGGGATGCGCTTTCTCGATCTCGTCGAGCAGCACCACGCTGTATGGTTTGCGGCGGACGGCCTCGGTAAGCTGACCGCTTTCTTCATAGCCCACATAGCCCGGGGGAGCGCCAATCAGCCTCGAAACGGTATGCCGTTCCTGGTATTCACTCATGTCGATCCTTACCATGCTGTTCTCGTTGTTGAACAGGAATTCAGCCAGTGCCTTGGCATTTCACCATTTCACCATTTCCCGTCAAACCCCTTGCCACATCAGCAAATCTGCATAATTGTCAGAAATGTTAATAAAATGTCTGCCAGTTTCTCAGGAATTGTTAATTTTGTAACAGCAATTACAACAAGCGTTGCATCACAGAAAAACATTGGTTTTAGGCGCCAGTACCAACGAGGAAAGGTACTCGTATCTTGCAGTAAAAAAGCTGCTTAAGTACGAGTTTCCGGTCTGTGCCATTGGTCTCAGGGAAGGGGAGATAGACAGTGTAAAAATTGAACTTCCCGGCACCCCTTTCGAGCATATCCACACTGTTACAGTATATATTGGGGCAAAGAACCAGCGTCCATACTATGATTACATCATTAACCTGGCACCGAAAAGGGTAATCTTCAACCCGGGAACACAAAATGTTGAGTTTGAGAAACTCCTTCGCGACGCGGGAATTCATGTAACTCACGCGTGTACGCTCATCATGCTGTCGAATCACTTGTTCTGATATCAGATATCAGATGGCAGATATCCTGCATCCTGTATCCTGCATCCTGCATCCTGCATCCTGCATCCTGCATCCTGTATCCTGCATCCTGCATCCTGCATCCTGCATCCTGCATCCTGCATCCGTAATAATTCGCTAAAATTTCCGTTAAATCCTTAATTTAGCAGCGGATTTCTGATTATGATGAAACGTCTCCTGTCATTTCTTTTTTTGTTTGCATCTCTGTCGGCGATGGCTCAATTGACTGTTACCGTCACGCCTACAGGAACTTATATAAAGTGTTACAGGGACAGCGTTGGGTACACGGCAACAATTACGGGGACAGATACTTCCGGGGTGACTTACCGCTGGCAGAAAAATGGAGTGGACATATTTGCAGCTGATTCGGCATACCTTATTTTTTCTCATGCACAGCCTTCCGATACAGGCCAGTATCGATGTATTGCCAGCAAATGGGCGATGGTCGACACAAGCAATATTGTGATCCTGAGGATGCATCCTGCCATGAAATTCGACACACTTTACCGCTATAATGGCCTGGCCTGCCCTTTACAGTGTAAAGGACAGTTTAAAGCCCTGGTTTCTGGCGGTACACCGAATAAAACGGATCCCCCGTATTATTTTAACTGGCATGGAGGCCATTCCCAGGACACGATTTGTTTTGGTATTTGCCCGGGAAAGCACCGTCTTACGGTCGCCGATTCGATCGGTTGCAGCATCGACAGCATGTATTTTGTAGATGTTCTGAAATTGCCGAAGGTTCGTTATACTATTCTTCCCGGAGATACTATTTATCTCACCAATCCCACGGCTACGCTTCAGTTTAACGATTCGTTGATGCAATTTATGACCAACTGGAAATGGTATATGTATTTTAATGTCGACAGCAATATCACTACTTCTAACGTAAACCCGGTATCATATACCTACGACCGCAGCGGGTATATGCTTACCCAAATGAGATTCAGGGATGTTAACGGCTGTGATACGACCTTGCAGGATACTCTTACTGTGAAGATAATCAATCTGTTTATTCCCAATGCAATGTCGTCCAACTCTCCCAACGACAAGCTTACCTTCAAAGAAACCATATCCGAGAAAAATTATCAGGATATTGTTTTGAGTGATGTCTACCTTAGTAATGAGTTATGGATTTACGATCGCTGGGGAAGAAAGGTCTTCCATACGCTCAATTATATAAACAGCAGCTGGGACGATTCCAAGCTTCCCGACGGCACGTATTTCTACGTCTTCAAAGGCCATGGCTTGTACGGGGATGATATGTATCACGGCTCGATCACGATTCTGAAGTAGCGCAGTCAGATGGCGGATGACGGATGGCAGATGGCGGAAAATGTATGAAAAAGCTTCTCCTGTTTATTACCGGTATGATGCTTTCCTTGGAGGTCTTGTCTCAGCCGTGTGCACATGAGGGAATCGGGTTTTATCCTCAGGAAAATCATCATTGAAACTTCAGAGCTGTCGCTGATAAGCGCTCTTTCAGTGACGGACCTCAGCGGCCGGGAGCTCCTTAGCCTGAATATTGAATCTTCTGCAAGCACGATAGATCTCAGCTCCCTGCCTCCCGGGATTTATTTTATACGGCTGATAGGCCGGATGACAGCTGAAACCAGAAAAATTGTGAAAGAATAGAGCCCCCTGTTTATTTGAAAAGAAGCCCGAGGTAAAACAATGGATTCGTTAGTTTTTTCTTGATCCGCTCATCGGTGCTGATTGAGGTGAGAAGTTCCTGTATGCCTTTATTACGGGAGGCCCGGCGCACTACAAAATTGAACAGAGAAGCTGAACGGGCCAGGCGCTGAATGATTTTTGAATAACTGAAATCCTTCATAATCCTGCGGTATATCCTCCGGTCGTATTGACTTATAAAATCCGCATCAAACCTGTTTTGCTCAAAGCATGCTTTCACGATATCGGCAGCTACCTCGCCGCTGGCCATGGCGTTACCAATGCCTTCACCCGAAAAGGGATCTACCAGAGAGGCCGCATCTCCCAGAAGGATAAAATGGTTTCCCGATCTTACCTCATCCTGCAATCCGAGCGGGAGTGGATGGGCTTCAAATTTGCCGATCAGCTTCGCATCTTTAAATCGTTCTGATATCTGCGGATGAGATGTAATTATTTTTGTAAGCGCTTTTGACAAATTGATCTTACGTTCCACGACCTGAGATTTCAGCATGCCAAGTCCCACGTTAAAACGGTTTCCCGGCATCGGGAATATCCAGAAATACCCGGGAAGAAGGTCTTTGAGGAAGAATAACTCGATAAAATTTTTCTCATGCGTTCCGCTCACATTCTCGTAGTAAGCTCGTATCCCCAGACAAGTATGCTTTTTGTTTTCGTGGTAAACAGTCAATGACTTTCTTACTACCGAATGAACGCCATCGGCGCCCAGAATCATTTTTCCTGTATACGTATTATGCACCGATTCTGCAGTGACTATGCCATTATCAATACTTACCTTGCTGATGATTGTGTTTTCGAGGATACTTATATTCTTGAATTCCCTGCATTTATCGTACAGGAATTTGTCGAAGCGGGAGCGGCTGCAGATATATCCTGGAGCATGTTCGACCATGCCGGGGGGAGTCTTGCCGCTGCCATCAGCCCGGGCCATAACGTAGGGCACATCAACATAACTCATGTCGGGCGAAGTAAACCGGATGCCAAGGGAGGGTGTTTTGTCGATGTTCGCGATAAAGTCACTGAAAATCCCTTCGGGCATGCGTTTCATAACACTCATTACCTTGCCTGACAAAGCATCGCCGCAAATCTTTTCTCTTGGGAAAACATCTTTTTCCAGCACGGCAATCCTCAGTCCGGTCTCGCCGAGTTTTATCGCTGCAGTGAGCCCTGCCGGACCTGCACCGATGATTAGTATGTCGAAGGTTTTCACCATTTCACCATTTCGATATTTCACCATTTCGCCATTTATAATGTCTCGAATCTCCCCACTCCCCGTATCCGATCTCGTCTCCAGCGGCACGGATGTGTTTTTCGAGGGCTTTGCGTGTTTCGTCAGGCTGGTCTTTGACATTTGGTTTGTTCTCGTATAACAGGTAATTGTCGCGGTATTTTACGGGTGTCAGGTTCGGCATGATCACATTGGCCCCGGCGTAAATGGCTTTTTCTCTTCCTTTGGGGTCGAGAGTTTGCATCGCGGTGGTGGCGGCAATATTAATGTCGGGCATGATGATCCTTAAGATCGCAACCATTTTTATTGATAGCTCTACCCGCCTCGAAGCGTCAGGGGCCTGATCGCGGAATGCATACAAGGGAGTATCTGTATGATCGATATAAGGTCCCATGCCCACCATGTCGATATCAAAATCCCTGAAAAAGCAAAGGTCATCGGCCAGATCCGAAATAGTCTGAAAGGGTAATCCGATCATTACTCCTGTGCCGACCTGGTATCCTGTTTTTTTTAACAGGGCAAGGCCTTCCAGCCGGGATTTATGTAAATGCCTGCCATCGCTGGGATGAATCCGGGCATAAAGTGAGGGATTTGAGACCTCGATCCTTAACAGGTAGCGGTGTGCTCCTGCATTATACCATCGTTTGTAGGTGTCTTCAGTCTGCTCTCCAAGTGATAAGGTGATATGCAGCTTTCCGTTTGTTTCGGAATGAATCTTAACGAGCAGATTTTCTATGGCTTGAGTAAATGCTTTGCTGCTTTGTTCCCCCGATTGTATAACGATTGATGCAAAATCGTTATCATGCGCATAGCGGGCGGCTTCAAGCACCTCTTCATCGGTGAGGGTATATCTCTGGTAGCGGCTGTTATCCATCCTGATGCCGCAGTAACAACAATTTTTCGAACAGATGTTCGAATATTCTATGAGTCCCCTGAAATAAACTTTCCTTCCAATCCGGGCGATTTTGATCTCATGAGCATGCTGGAACAAAGCTTCAGAGTCAGCTTCGGCAGAGGATAGAAGAAACTCCAGGTCATCTTTGGCAAGATATTCTTTTTGTAAAATATTTTTAACAGTGGGGTTCATTGTTAGGGAAATATTAATAAATTAGCATGTTAATGCAAAGGTACTTTTTCTTTTGTAATTTTGTGCTCAGTAAAACCACCTCGTATGGAAGAAGCCATAAGGACGATTCTTGTTGATGACGACAAGGCCAGCTTGCTAAGTCTTAAGTCGTTGATAGAGAAACATTTTTCGGAGGTAAACGTGATCGGAACTGCGATGACGGTGAAAGATGCCATTGCTCTGATCGATGAGACTAAACCAGAGATGGTTTTTTTGGATGTGAACCTGCCCGACGGGGAAGGATTTGATGTGATGGAGGGCGTGACTTACCGGGATTTTCAGGTTATTTTTGTGACTGCGTTCGATAAATACGCGGTTCGTGCATTCGAGTTTTCGGCTTTGCATTACATTGTTAAACCTGCAACGTTCGAGGGTCTTAAAACAGCCTTCAGCCGGTATAAGGATTCGAAGGAAAAAGAGGAGGATATTGATGACCGTATCACTGTACTGAAGGAAAGTTTGAAAGGCGTGCAGGAAAAGATCATCATCCCTTCATCGAATGGTTTGAACATTGTAAAAATAGGCGATGTTGTGAGGCTTGAAGCCGATGATGTGTATACAACCTTCTATCTTTCGAACGGACAGAAATTCGTGGCATCCAAATCCATGAACAATTATGAAAAAGTGCTGGAGGATCTGCCGTTTTCGAGGATACACAGCAAGCACCTGATAAACCTCGTATACGTAAAGCGGTATATGAAAGGAAAAGGAGGCTCGGTGATTATGGAAGACAATTCGGAGGTTGAAGTCTCTGTTAGAAAAAAAGCCGATTTCCTGGAAAAGCTTAAGGCCTTTGCCCGTTTCGTTTAAACGTTAAAACGGATATGTAAAATGTCTCCGTCTTCAACGATATAATTCTTCCCCTCTATAAAAAGTTTCCCTTTTTCCCTGCAGGCATGTTCTGATCCCAATGCAATGAAATCCTTATATTTCATGACTTCAGAACGTATGAAACCTCTTTCCAGGTCGCTGTGGATCACGCCTGCGGCCTGAGGGGCCGACATTCCTTTCCTGATTGTCCAGGCCCTGACTTCCTTTGGGCCGGCTGTAAAGAAAGTCTGGAGGTCAAGCAGATGGTAAGCTGCTCTTACCACGCGGTTCACTCCCGGTTCAGAGAGTCCGGCATCGGCCAGGAACACTTTTCTGTCGTCTTCCTGTTCCAGCTCGGCAATTTCAGATTCCAGTTTACCCGCCAGCACGATCACTTCGGCCGATTCGTCCTGAACAGAGCTGATGAACCTTGCAGAATATGCATTTCCGCTAACCGCCGAGTTATCATCCACATTACAGACATATAACACAGGTTTTTCGGTGAGTAATGAGAGATCGGCCACAAATCTCTTGTCTTCTTCATAGACGGGTGCGGTACGGGCGCTTTTAAAAGATTCCAGGTGAGCCTTGTAAACCTGGAGTACTTCAACTCCTTTCTTTGCTTCCTTGTCGCCGCCCTTGGCTATCTTGTCCATTTTTTGTATCTTCCGGTCAACCAGATCCAGGTCGCGGATCTGCAATTCCAGGTCAACGATTTCCTTGTCCCTCACCGGATCAACAGAGCCTTCGATATGGGGCATGGCAGGATCGTCGAAACAGCGGATCACATGGATCATAGCGTCAACATTACGGATATCGGACAGGAATTTATTCCCTTCTGTATGGCTGCCGCCTTTGGAAAGTCCGGGAATGTCGACCATTTCGATCGTGGTGGGGACAATTTTTACTGAATGGATCAGGGCGTCGATCTCAAAAAGCCTTGGATCGGGAACATTCATGGTGCCCAGGTTAGATTTGGTTGCTGTGAAAGCAGCTTTATGGGTTTCGGCCCGGTTGGACGAGATACAGTTGAACAGGCTGGTCTTTCCGGAGCCTGAGAGGCCGATGATTCCACATTTTAAGGGCATATCTGGGATTTTCGGCAAAAGTACGTGATTTATTGGTCGATTCAAAGATTCTTCCTACCTTTGCACCCCATTTTATCCGGGGTGAAATGGCCTCAAGTTCTTTATATTAAAATCCCCGGAAAATCAATATAATGTCAAACCCGGCAGGCGTTCGCACGCCTCCACTTAGCAAAAATGAATCAATGACTCCTGAAGAAACCAATGTCAACATGGAGCAGAACGTAAATGTTGAACCAGAAAACACCGGCACTGAAGCCCCACTTGCTGAAGTAATCGCCGAAGCCCCCCAGGCTGAAGTAATCGCCGAAGCCCCCCAGGCTGAAGTAATCGCCGAAGCCCCACAGGCTGAAGTAATCGCCGAAGCCCACAGGTTGAAGTAATCGCCGAAGCCCCACAGGCTGAAGTAATCGCCGAAGCTCCCCAGGCTGAGGTAACCCCTGAAGCTGTAGCTGAGGTCCCTGAGAAAAAAGAAAAAAGAAAGAAAGCAGTCCCCGCAGAACCTTCTGCAGATTTCGACTGGGACTCGATCGGAAAGAAACATGAATTGTATTCCGCAGATGAACGCAAAAGGCTGGAAGATGTTTACGACCAGACGCTGAAAGCGATCCAGGACCATGAGCTTATCGAAGGTACTGTGGTCACTATGACCAATCGCGAAATCGTGGTGAACATCGGCTTTAAATCCGATGGCGTACTTATGGCCAATGAATTCCGCTATAACCCCGATCTGAAGATTGGTGATAAGGTGGAAGTGTACATAGAGAATCAGGAAGATACTACCGGTCAGCTTTTGCTCTCGCATAAAAAAGCCCGCATCCTGAAATCATGGGAACGTATCAATACAGCCTACGATAAGCAGGAAATCATCAAAGGGCATGTCAAGTCGCGCACTAAAGGCGGACTTATCGTGGATGTCTTTGGGATTGAAGCATTCCTTCCCGGCTCTCAGATTGACGTGAAGCCTATACGCGATTACGATGTGTTTGTCGACAAGATCATGGAATTCAAAGTGGTTAAGATCAATCACGAGTACAAGAATGTGGTTGTTTCGCATAAAGCCCTTATTGAAGATGAACTCGAAGCCCAGAAAGCAGAGATCATCAAGAAACTTGAAAAAGGACAGATCCTTGAAGGTACTGTCAAGAACATCACTTCCTATGGCGTATTTATCGACCTGGGTGGTGTGGATGGCCTTATTCATATTACCGACCTCAGCTGGGGACGTATCAATCATCCCGAAGAGATCGTTAAGCTGGATCAGAAAATTTCAGTCGTTATTCTCGATTTTGATGATAACAAGAAACGTATCGCTCTTGGTCTCAAGCAACTTACTCCTCATCCCTGGGATTCTCTTGATCCCAACCTCAAGGTGGGCGACAAAGTTAAAGGCCGCGTAGTGGTGATTGCTGATTACGGTGCTTTTGTTGAGATCGCTTCAGGCGTTGAAAGTCTGATTCATGTCTCTGAAATGTCGTGGTCGCAGCATCTCCGCACAGCCCATGATTTCCTTAAAGTAGGGCAGGAAGTGGAAGCTGTTATACTTACACTCGACCGCGATGAGCGCAAAATGTCGATGGGTATCAAGCAGCTCATCCCCGATCCATGGAACAACATCAAGGAAAAATATCCTCTGAAGTCGAAGCATACAGCCATCGTCCGTAATTTCACCAACTTCGGCATCTTTGTTGAGCTGGAGGAAGGCGTTGACGGGCTTATTCATATTTCGGACCTGAGCTGGGCGAAGAAAATCAAACACCCGGCTGAATTTACCAAGATAGGCGAAAACATCGAAGTGATGGTACTTGATGTGGACGTTGACAACCGCAGGCTGAGCCTCGGTCACAAGCAGCTCGAAGAGAACCCGTGGGATGTGTTTGAAAGCGTATTCTCGGTAGGTTCCGTGCATAAAGGAACTATCGTGAGCATGAACGAAAAGGGTGGTATTGTAGCCCTGCCATATGGTGTTGAAGGGTTTGCACCGACTCGCCATCTGCACAAGGAAGATAACACCAGCGCCAGGGAAGAAGAGATCCTTGACTTCAAGGTGATCGAGTTCTCAAAAGAGAACAAGAAGATCATTCTTTCGCATTCGAAGATCCATCAGGATGCTGCTTATAATGAAAAGAACAAGGAAGCAAAAGCCGGACAGAAGAAGGAGAAGGACACCAAGAAGGCTGTTAAAAAGCTTAAGGATAATCTGGAAAAGACAACACTGGGTGATATTGAATCACTGGCTAACCTCAAAGCCGACATGATGGCTGCTGAAGAGAAGTCACGCGCACCCAAGACCGTTGCTTCTAAAGAGGAACTTCCTTTTGACGAACCTCAGGCAGAAGAAGGAGAAACCGACGAACCTAAGGCAGAATAAGCCTTATGACATTCTCAGTAACAGTACTGGGAAGCAATTCGGCAATCCCGACTTTGCAGCGTAACCCAAGCGCTCATTTGCTCAACGCGAATGAGCGCTTGTTTTTAATCGATTGCGCTGAGGGAACCCAGCTCCAGCTGCGCCGTTACAAAATCCATTTCCAAAGAATAAAGCATATTTTTATAAGCCATCTGCATGGCGATCATTTTTACGGCCTTATAGGGTTTTTGACTAGTCTGCACCTGCTTGGCCGAAAAGATGACATGCATCTTTATGCCCATCCTGAACTACAGCAGATCATTGACCTGCAGCTTGCAGCTTCACGTACAACACTTAGATATTCCCTCATATTTCATCCCCTGCTGTCAGACAGAAAAGAACTGATCCTCGAGGCTGAACGGCTAAAAGTGTTCACTTTCCCGCTCCTTCACAGTATCCCGACTAACGGGTTCCTGTTTCTGGAACAACATTCGTCGACGCAGCGCAACCGGCAACCCAGGTCCTATGCTTATTGTGCCGATACCATTTATACCGAAGACATTATCCAGTACTTTCGGGGAGTCGATTTGCTGTATCATGAAGCAACGTTCCTTCACAATATGGTTGACTCGGCCCATGAGAAATTTCATAGTACCGCGCTGGAGGCAGCAACGATAGCGGTAAAAGCGGGTGTAAAAAGACTTCTTATCGGGCATTTTTCGGCCCGTTACGATGAGCTTCAGCCACTTCTTGATGAGGCCAGAGCCGTATTCCCTGACACCGAGCTTGCAGAAGATGGAAAAAAAATCGATATTTGTTTGTCCGAAAATAACCCTTTATAAAATAGTGCCATGAAAAACAGTATTCTCCTTACAATCTTAATTATTATGTCAGCATCTTCTGCAAACTCCCAGGATGCAAATCTCAGGGGTGCTACCACGGCGATCGCCGCTGCCGCGTTGACCGAAAGCGACAATCCGTTCTTTACCGAATGGACCACTCCCTTTGGCGTACCGCCTTTTGAAAAGATATTAAACGAGCATTATATTCCTGCTTTCGAAAGAGCTATTCAGGACCATAACCAGGAGATAGAGTCAATCATCAAAGATCCCAATCCTCCTGATTTTAAGAACACATTTGCTGCTTTTGACGGCAGCGGGAAACTGCTTGAGAAGGTGAGTTCTGTTTTCTTTGCACTCAACGGCGCAAATACAAGCCAGGAGCTGCAGACATTAGCTAAAAAACTGAACCCGTTACTGAGTCAGCATAATGATGACATCAACCTGGACCCGAAACTCTTTGAACGGGTAAAGATCGTTTATGCTGCTCGTGGAAAAATGAATTATGATCCTCTGCAGTTAAGACTGATCGAAGAGACCTATAAAAATTTCATACGCGGTGGTGCAGGTCTTGATTCGGTTGGTAAAGCCAGGCTTCGTGAGCTGAATAAGGAGATTAGTATGCTGCAGCTTACCTTCGGACAAAACCTTCTGGCCGAGACGAACGCGTTTAAGCTTGTAATCAGCAACAAAGACGACCTTTCGGGTCTTCCCGACGATCTGATCAGTGCCGCAGCAGAAGCTGCCAAAGCCGACACTGCTGCAAAAGGCAAATGGGTGTTCACTTTGCAGAACCCCAGCGTGATGCCTTTTCTTCAATTCTCCGATAAACGTGAGCTCAGGGAAAAAATGTTCAAAGCGTATATCAACCGATGCAATAATAATAACAGCAAGGATAATAAAGCGATTATCGCTAAACTTGTCATGCTCCGCGGGCAGAAGGCCAAGCTGATGGGCTATAGCAGTTTCGCGGCTTTTGTGCTGGATGACCGCATGGCTAAAACCCCCGGGAACGTGTATGATCTGCTGAATCAGGTATGGAAACCAGCCCTGGCCATGGCTAAGAAAGAACGGGATGACATGAAGCAGATGCAGGGCCCGAACGCAGGCAGTTTCACGGGCTGGGACTGGCGTTATTATAGCGAGAAAGTAAAAAAATCGAAGTTCAACCTGGATGAAGAAGCTGTAAAACCCTATTTTAAACTTGAAAATGTACGCGACGGGATTTTTTATGTCGCCAACAAACTATACGGCATCACCTTTACTGAAGTCCCTGATGCTCCTACTTATTATAAGGGTGTTAATCTGTATGAATGCCGTGATAAGGACGGCAGTCTTCTGGGAGTCGTGTATATGGATTTTCATCCCCGTGCAGGCAAACGCGGAGGTGCATGGTGTGGAAGCTTTCGTTCCCAGTCCTATCTCGACGGAAGGAGAGTTGAACCTGTAATGACTATCGTTTGCAACTTCACGGCACCCACCGGCGATAAACCTGCCCTTCTTACAGCGGATGAGGTTGAGACCTTTTTTCATGAGTTTGGTCATAACCTTGCAGGACTGTTCAAAAATGTACCGTATCAGGGGATAGGCTCAGTACCCCGCGATTTCGTTGAATTACCTTCGCAGATCAATGAACACTGGGCATTTGAACCTGAAGTACTGAAGGTCTATGCAAAACATTATATTACAGGTGAAGTCATCCCCCGGGAACTTGTTGATAAAATAATAAAAAGCGGAAAATTCGGAGCAGGGTTCAAGTCGACCGAATATCTTGCCGCATCATTTCTTGATATGGATTACCACACATCACCCCAAACCACCGGAAAATTCGATGTTCTTAAATTCGAGACTGATGCAATGAATAAGATCGGTTTGATCGAACAGATCCCTCCGCGCTACAGGTCTACTTATTTTCAGCACACCATGACCGGTGGGTATACTGCAGGATATTACAGCTATATCTGGGCCGAGGTGCTTGATGCCGATGCGTTCCAGGCTTTCAAAGAGACAGGGAATATTTTTGATGAAGCAACAGCGACCCGTTTCCGTAAAGATATTCTTGAGAAAGGCGGCTCTGAGGATGCCATGCAGATGTATGTTGATTTCAGGGGAAAGAAACCTTCCATCGATGCGCTGCTCGAAAACCGCGGACTGAAATAATTTTACTGGATTATTTTTTCTTTTCTCTTTACTTTATCTGATTCATGTTGTATATTTGTATGTAATTGTGAAAGTTGCAATCATATTATGAACAATATGATTGTGATCCAGTCATTTAAAATCTGACAATGATGGGTAAAATACCGGCTATTTTGGTGATTGATGACAATCCTGATAACCTTACGTCCATTAAGGCTGTTTTGGCTGATTCAATTCAGGGAGTAAAAGTCCTTACGGCCCTTGATGGTGAAACAGGGATTGACCTGGCCCTCTCCGGCAATCCGGATGTAATCCTGCTCGATATCATCATGCCTGGGGTCGACGGTCTTTCTGTTTGTCGCCAGATGAAGCAGGATGAACGCGTCAGTCATATCCCGGTGATCATGCTAACTGCCCTGAAAACCAATCGTGACATCCGCATCAAAGCCCTCGAAGCCGGAGCTGAAGCTTTTCTTACAAAGCCATTCGATGAGATCGAGCTGATTGCCCAGCTTAAAGCTATGGTAAGGATCAAGGAACTGGCCGACATGCAGAGGGCCGAAAAGTCGAAGCTCTCTTCCATGGTTCTGGCCCGTACGCTTGACCTTGAAAAGGAATTGGCTGAACACCGGAAAGCCAAAGAGGAACTAATTGTTGCAAAAAACAAAGCAGAGGAGAGCGACCGCCTGAAATCAGCATTTTTAGCCAATATGTCGCATGAAATCAGAACCCCCATGAATGGCATTATCGGGTTTTCAGAACTGCTAAAGGAAACAAATCTCGATACCGATGAACGCGACCGGTATGTCAAGATCATCAACGATAACTGCCAGCAACTTCTTCATATTATAAACGATATTATTGATATCTCGAAAATCGAGTCCGGACTTGTCGAACTTGATACTGCTGGTTTTTCTCTTGACATGATGATGGATTCACTGGCCGGAAATTGCCAAAAGGAAGTTTCATTAAAAGGCCTGGAGATGATCCTGTCAAAAGAACCGGCGTCTCTGGCATATGATATTATTGCCGATCAGACTAAACTGCGGCAGGTCATGGACAACCTGCTTTCAAATGCAATTAAATTCACTAAAGAAGGGACGATTGAGTTTGGTTACAAACTGAAGAAAGACAAACTTGAATTTTTTACTAAAGATACCGGGATCGGAATTCCGGAACAATACAGGGAGGCTATATTTAATCGCTTCTGGCAGGTCGAAACAGGCCTTGCAAGGCAATACGGGGGTAACGGCCTGGGACTTTCCATATCAAATGCCTTTGTAAAAGCAATGGGAGGGGAGATTGTTGTTGAATCAACTCCTGGTCTGGGTTCCCGCTTCAGCTTCAGTATACCTCTTGCTCGTTCGGATAAGAAAAAATGCGATGATGCTGTTCATGAAACGGCGCCCCTCGACTTTTCAGGAACTACAATTCTTGTTGTTGAAGACGAACCTGATAATTTCAGCCTGATGAATATCTTTCTGGAACGGCTTGGATTTCATGTGGAGCATGCATGGGATGGGAAGGAAGCGATGCAGATATTTCATGAACAAACCAATATCAGCATGGTATTAATGGACTTCAAATTGCCGGATATACCGGGTCAGGAAATTACCAGGATGATGCTGACGCTGCGACCTGATTTGCCCGTCATTGCCACTACGGCTTATGCCATGCATGGTGACCGGGAAAAAACGTTTCAGGCAGGCTGTGTAGGGTATCTGGCAAAACCCATCCGATTTAAGGAGCTTGCCGACACTTTAAACCGTTTTAGAAAATGATGGTCGCTGTTGCTGAAATACTGAATGTGATGAACAACGTTTACGGGAAAGATATTTCAGTATACGAGAGATCCTTCCTGCTTAAATCGGTTGAAAAAAGGCTAGCTGCTCTGAACGGAATCAGCAATAAACAATACGCGGGTGTTTTGGCCGAAGATGAAAACGAAGCATACGCACTCTTTAGCTCACTCACTATCTGCTACAGCGATTTTTTTAGAAATCCACTCACTTTTGCTTTGCTTGAACAGCTCATTTTACCACGGCTGATCGACGAAAAATCACCGAACTCTGAGATCAGGATATGGTCGGCCGGTTGCGCTGCCGGGCAGGAAACATATTCCATTGCAATGGTCCTCGACGAACTCATCCGCAGAAAAGAAAAAGCCACGAACTTCAGAGTGTTTGGAACTGATATTTCAGAGAATTCGCTCACCACAGCACGAAAAGGAGTTTTTAACAGACTCGAACTGGGGAATGTAAATTTAGGGCGGATGTCGAATTATTTTAGCCAACGCGGTGAGAACTACACGATTTCAGACAATCTAAAAGATTCTATCGATTTCTCTTTCGATGACCTGCTCGATTCAGATTCGATAAGCCCCGTTGCCAGTATCTATGGCGATTTTGATCTGATATGCTGCAGCAATCTGCTGTTTTATTATAATGCGGAAATCAGGCAGGCAATACTGAAAAAACTCTATCTCTCTCTTTCCCGGAAAGGGTATCTGGTGACCGGGGAAGCTGAACGGGAGATTGTTGCAAAGTACAGGTTCCGCCCGGTGTACCCTCCTGCGGCAGTATTTCAAAAAATCGGGTAGAAGGCCATCCTTCTATCATCCTTCAACAATATAAATCTGAACAAATGAGGATAAAAGATTTTACCATCGGAACCCAGCTGAGGACCGGCCTGGCGCTGATAATCTTATTAGTTGCTCTGCTTGGCTTTGTAGCCTGGTTCCAGACAAACAGCCTGTGGGAACAAACCGACGGATTATATAACCATCCGCTTAAGGTCAGGAGAGCCATTGCAGAGCTTAAAGTAGATGTACTGATGATTCACCGGAAAATAAAAAACATGGTGATTGCCAATGATCTACAGTCGATACAGTCAGAAATTGCTGCCATCGCTGTTCTCGAAGCAAACGCTTTTCGGCAGATAGACCTTATTTCGCAGGCCTATCTGGGGCCCCCAAAGGATGTGGTTGACATCCATAATGAAATGGTTAAGTACAAGCCTGAGAGAGAGGAAATCATAACCCTGATTAAATCGGGGAAGCCAGCTGAAGCGGCTAAGCTGTCAACTTCTGATGGCCCGACCGACTTCCAGGTTGACCGTATTCTGAGTGAAATCAATGATGTGAGCGATTTTGCTTTGACCAGAGCCGATAAATTTTATAATGATGCACAAATACACAAGGCCAACCTGCAGAGATTTCTGTTGATTTTTCTTTCCGGGATACTTGTTGTTGCATTTTTAGTGAGTTTATTCCTGATGAAAATTTTTCGTTCACCCCTGGAGGAGATCATCAGGGTGACCGACGATTACCGTAAAGGCAATCTTGATTCACGCATTGGATATTCTTCAGGCAGTGAATTCGGAAAGCTGGCCTCATCGTTTAACAGGCTTGCCGAAGCCAATAAGCTGGAGATGGTCAACCGGAAATCATTAGGGGATATCTCGGATGTGATGCTTAAACAAGAGAAATTGCATCCATTCTGCCTTGAACTTCTGAGGATACTGATGGAAAAATCAGGATCTCAGATTGGGGCGGTATACCTTTTAAATGAGCAGGAGGGCGGATTCGAACAGTTTGAATCGATCGGCCTGAGCCCGGCCGTGAGGGCGTCATTTTCGGCAAGCTCGTTCGAGGGGGAGTTTGGCCTGGCTGTTGCAAGCCGGCAGATCCGCTATATTAAAGATATCCCGGTTGATACCGTTATGCTGTTCAGTGCGGCTGCAGGCGATTTCAGACCCAGGGAGATGGTAAGCATTCCCATCCTTTCGGGTAATGACGTTGTTGCAATAGTTACGATGGCAAGCCTAAACAGCTATCTCCCTGAGGCAATCCGGTTTATTACCGATATTTATTTTACACTTGCCGCCCGTTTTAACGGGATAGTATCAAACCAGAAGATTCTTGATTTTTCGAAAAAACTTGAAGCCCAGAATCGTGAACTCGACGAGAGGGCCCGGGAGCTGACCATACAGGGAGATGAACTTACCGAGCAGAATATAGAGCTGGAGATGCAGAAAAATCAGCTAAATGAGGCCAACCGTCTTAAAAGTTCATTCCTGTCGAATATGAGCCATGAGCTGAGAACCCCGCTGAATTCTGTGATCGCCTTATCTGGAGTGCTCAGCCGCCGGCTCGAAAATATGATTGCGAAGGAGGAATACAGTTACATCGGGATCATTGAAAGAAATGGCAAGAACCTTCTTTCGCTGATCAACGACATCCTTGATCTTTCAAGGATTGAGTCGGGTCATGAGGAAATCACTGCCAGTAAATTCAGTATTTTCGATTTGGTTGAAGAAATAGTGACTATGCTTGAGCCCCAGGCCAGGGAGAAGACAATAGAACTTATTAACAAGGTTCCGCAGGAGCTTCAGCCGATTCACACTGATTATGTGAAATGCAGGCATATACTGGAGAATATTATCGGTAATGCCGTAAAATTTACTGAGACGGGGAAAGTTGAGGTTACCGCGGTTCAGTTTGAAAATGAAGTAGGGATTGCAATTGCAGATACCGGAATTGGGATATCTGATCATGATCTGCCAAATATTTTCGACGAATTCCGGCAGGCTGATGAAGGCTCTTCCAGAAAATACGGAGGGACAGGCCTTGGGCTCGCAATCGCTAAGAAATATACAGGCCTGCTTCAAGGTAAGATCAGGGTTGTAAGCTATCCCGGAAAAGGCTCGACCTTTACTTTGATATTGCCCCTTAGGGCTGATTTCTCGCAAAGAGTGGAAGAATATACGGGAGGCATGCATCATGTGCACAGACGCCCTGGTACACAGTCTTCTGCTTCCGGGGCAGGCAAAAACATTCTTGTTGTTGAGGACAGCGAGCCTGCCATAATCCAGGTAAAGGATATTTTGTGTGAGAAGGGATATACTGTTTTTGTGGCGAGAAACGGCCAAGAAGCCATGGAACAGCTCAGGCTTGTGGTTCCTGATGCCATGATTTTAGATCTGATGATGCCTGAGGCAGACGGCTTTCAGGTGCTTAAAATGATACGTGAAGACGAAGCAACGTTGAAACTTCCGGTACTCATACTCACCGCCAAGCATATCACTAAAGAAGAATTGAGTTTCCTGAAAGGCAATAACGTGCATCAGTTCATCCGCAAAGGCGATGTGAGCAAATCAGAACTGCTTGCCATGGTCGATGAAATGGTAGATTTACAAGTAAGGAAGCCTTCAATACAAAAAACCCGGCCACGTATTGTCATTCGAACAGGCAACCCACTTATACTGGTGGTTGAAGATAAGCCCGACGATATTAAAACCTTAAAGGCCCTTTTGCTGCCTGATGCCAGAATAATAGAGGCCCGCGATGGAGCGGAAGGCGTGAGCCAGGCGATGAAACACAAACCCGACCTGATCCTGATGGATATTTCTCTTCCGGTGATGGACGGGTTGTCGGCTTTTGAGGAGATCAGAAAAACGGAAGATCTTAAGGATATTCCTGTGATTGCAATCACTGCAAGGGCTATGAAAGGAAGCAGGGAAGAGATTCTTGAATGTGGCTTCGATGATTATATCTCCAAGCCCATAGATGAACCTTTGTTCAGAAGGGTTCTGAAGCATTATCTGCAGGGAGATGATGAAGCTGGTAACAATGCTGTTTGAACCTGGCTCTCAGCCCGGACTATCTATCTGTTAAACAGAGGGCATCAAAAAGTATTTCGGCAGGATGGTGTGCTTTACGGCCAGTGCCATCCATGATCTGGTGCCGGCAGCTGGTGCCCGGAGCGGCTATCGTTATTTCGGAGGCAGCCTTTCTGATTTCAGGGAAAAGAACCAGTTCACCTACCTTCATTGAAACCTCATAATGTTCTTTTTCATAGCCGAAAGCGCCGGCCATGCCACAGCATCCCGAGCGGATCTCTTCAACGCTGTAATTCATGGGTAATGACAACATTTTACGGGTGTTTTCTACCGAGGCCAGGGCTTTCTGATGGCAATGACCGTGAAGTCTGATTTTAAGAGGTTCTGAAGTAAATGCCCCCGAGCTGATTCTGCCGGTTGAAACCTCCCTCATGATGAATTCGTCGTACATCAGGCAGTTTGCCGAGAGTTGTTTTGCGTCTTCTCTCAGGGTCGGATTCACGAGCTCAGGGTATTCATCCCTGAAGCCCAGGATGGCCGATGGCTCTATTCCGACCAGAGGAATACCTGCTGTAACAATTCCTTTGAAGCGGTTCACGTTGTGCGTTGCTATTTGTTTTGCTACATTCAACAGGCCTTTTGAGAGAAAAGTGCGGCCGCTGAGATCGTGGGGAACATAGAGTACCTCATAACCGAGGCGGTTGAACAGCAGCACGGTTTTTATCCCGGTTTCTACATCATTGTAATTCGTGAATTCATCCACGAACAGGTAAAAACTGCCTTTTTTGCTGGTTATACCGGAATTCAGAGCCGCCAGGTTTTTTCCTATCCAATGTCTCAGGGTCGTCCCCGATAACAGGGGGATTGTCCTTTCGGGAGCAAAGCCAAGCATTTTCTTCGACAAAGCTGAGAATACCTGGTTTTTCAGAAAGAAATTAAAGATGCCCGGCGCCAGACTTCCGAGCCGGTTGATACTGCTGATGTACGCTATAAGCCGCGATCGCAAGGGCAGGCCGTTGGCGTCATAGTAATGCTGGAGGAATTCGGCTTTCAGCCTGGCCATATCCACGTTTGAAGGGCATTCACTTTTACAGGCTTTACAGCTCAGGCAGAGGTCCATCACTTCATAAATCTCCCTGTGGTCGAAGGGGTTTGTTTTTGTTGAATTCGTGATGAATTCCCTGAGGATATTCGCCCTGGCCCTGGTCGTAGTATTTTCATCACCCGTGGCCATATACGAGGGGCACATCCATTTTCCCGTTGCCACGTTGTTCCTGCAGTCGGCCGATCCGTTACATTGCTCGGCAGCCCTCTGTATACCATGGCTCGAAGAAAAATCGAAATACGTTTTAATGTCTTTTGCCTTGATGCCAGGCTGAAATCTCAGGCTGGAGTTCATTCTGGGGGTGTCGGTGATCTTGTTCGGGTTGAAAATATTCTCAGGGTCCCAGCATTTTTTGATCTCTTTTAGAAGTGCATAGTTGTGATCACCAATCATCAGGGGAATGAATTCACCCCTCAGTCTGCCGTCCCCGTGTTCCCCGCTCAGGGAGCCACGGTACTTTTTAACAATCTTAGCTGTCTCAAGGGCCACGGTATGGAACAGTTCCACATCGGCCGGATCTTTAAGGTTCAGAACAGGCCTGAGGTGTAGCTCCCCCGATCCAATATGGGCGTAATACACGCAGTTCAGTCCGTATCTTGCCAGCATGGCATCAAATTCAGCAATGTATTCGGGAAGCTTCTCCGGGCTTACAGCAGTGTCTTCAGTAACAGGCACGGGCTTGCGATCGCCGGGATAATTGGAAAGCACGCCCAGCCCGGCTTTCCTGAGATCCCACACCCGTTTTAGTTCAGGAGGAAATACCACAGGAAAGTGGTATCCCAGTGAGGCCTCACGCATTTCGGCTTCCATCCTGCAACATGTATCCCGTATCTCTTCCTTAGTCTCCCGGGCAAATTCAACAATCAAAATAGCTCCCGGATCGCCTTCAATAAAAAAGCGGTTCTGCCTCTGGGTGATATTATCCTTGGTACAGTCCATGATGGCCTTGTCCATAAGCTCGACCGAGCCCGGGGCGTATTTGAGAGCGATAAGGTTGGCCTTCAGCGACTCGGCTACCGTATGGCAGTGCACGCATACCAGGGCTTTCTGCTTTGGAGGAAGAGGGACCAGGTTCAGCTTTATCTCGGTCATGAACATCAGAGTGCCTTCGGAGCCGGAGAGGAGGAGGGAGAAATTAAATGGTGAAATGGGATTGAATGTCGAATACGGTTCGGTTTCGAGGAGGAGGTCGATGGCATACCCGGTATTACGCCGGTGGATCGCAGGGTCGGGGAATTCACGTCGTATTTCTTCCTGGTTCAGGGGATCGGACAGGATCTGGCGGATCTGTTGGTAGATCTTATTTTCAAGAGTATCGCCGGTACATTTCTCCTGAAATTCATCCAGACTGAGGTCTTTGAATTCCACATCAGATCCGTCGCTTAAAAAACCTTTCACCGATATCACGTGGTCGCGGGTGCTGCCGTAGAGGATGGAATGAGCCCCGCAGGAGTTGTTTCCGACCATACCGCCTATCATGCAGCGACTTGAGGTAGAGGTCTCCGGACCGAAGAACAGGCCGTGGGGTTCCAGTATTTTATTCAGCTCATCGGGGATCACCCCGGGTTGAACCCTTACCCAGTGTTCAACGGTATTGATTTCAAGAATGGAAGTCATGTAGCGGGAAACATCAACCACCAGTCCCGAACCCACTACCTGGCCTGCAAGCGAAGTCCCGGCGGCACGGGGAATGAGCGGAATACCGTTTTCAGCTGCAAAACCGATGATCTTCCTTATGTCCTCAGAGTGACGGGGTCTTACCACGCCAAGCGGGATCTCCCGGTAAGCTGAGGCATCGGTGGCATACATCAGCCTTGAAGCATCATCGATAAATAATTCCCCTTCGAGTAACGACCTGAGGGCTTCAATTTTTTTATGTATCGGCAGTGCAGGGATCATTGCATTTTATTTATAAGTCCGAAAAAAGCCGGATTGGCCCTGATGATCTCAAACTCGGGCTGGGACTGGGCTCTTGCTTTATTCCTGAATCCGGCATCATACGCCTTTTTAAAATAACTCAGAGTCCGGGTCGTATCGTTTATCCGGCCCGAGAGCACGGCCATGATGTAATAAGGCTCAGGGTTGTCGGGCTCAACCAGAGAATAGATCCCGGTCACAACCCGGGTCTGTTCAACATTATTCTGTTTCAGGAGGCCATTGGCATTGGAATAACAGAGCAGGCCGAGAAAGGCCAGCAGTCGGTGGTTCATCAGCGTATCTTCAGGGCTCAGACCGGCTGCTTTGCAGTCGCGGTACTTCCCCAGCCTCGACTTCCACCATTTCAGGTCCCTGTTGAACAAAGCTTCCATCAGAAGCTGTTGTTCTTTTTGCTCTTTGTCAAGGACATCGTTAAATTTTTTCATGGCAATCTTGTAGGCGGAAGAGGCTTCCAGAGATGCGAGCTTATCTTTCAGGGCTGTCACGTCCGATAATCCCGACAGGCAATTGACAGTGAAGTCCAGGCTCTGCCTTGCATACAGCAGACGACCCTGGTTTACAAGTGAGTCGTAATCCGCAGTCATACGTAAAGAAAATGCTTTGATCAGGCTGTCGTTCTTTTGAATGCGGCCATCTTTCATGGCATTAAACACCTGCCAGTCCCAGGCTTTCCCGGTCTCATGCAGGCCTGGCCAGCCGTGGGTTCCGTCAAATTCAAGAATAAAATGCCTGAAATCCATCTGTGCGAGGGTTTTGTCGAGAGCGACCATCTCGGTGAGGTTGAAATCGCCCTGACCCACTATGCCGAAATAGTCAAATTTATAGTTGGGAGGCTGAACGCCTGAGGGGAATCCGGCGCCGCAGCCGATGATCCCTTTAACATAAGGCCGGTACATGGCTGCTGCCGTGGCAACCCGCGATCCGCCAGAGAATCCCATCACATATATAGCCGAAGTGTCGATAGGCAAACGGGTTTCGATCTCGCTGAACATAGCCTGAACGATGGCTTCGCTTTCGGCGGGCGACTGCAGGTTCCTTGAATCGTTGGAACCCACGAGGATAAAACCGTATTTTTCGGCCAGGCTGCTGAATCGTTTCACGGGCAGGCTGCCGTCGCCATGGGGGTCAAAAACAAGGATCACGGGGAAGCGCTTCTGGCCGGGGGCCTGGCTCAGGCGGTTGCTGCATTTCGAAGGCAGATACAGAGCGTAAGTAAGCAGGGTATTGGCATTGCAGCTGATATGTTCATGCACTTTGCCTGCCGGAGGAAGCAGGATCTCGCCCTTATTATTGCTGCTTCCCGAAGAACAGGCAAGAACCGGCAAAATCCAGGCCGTAATGAGGATCAGTTTAATGTTTGCTGCCATAAGTGTTTATTTTTTGTAATAATCAGTCGACTGGAATATTTTATCGGCCGATTTCGCAATAAAACCGCTGTAAAGCTTGCCGTCGCTATCTGGATAACGCTTTGCAAATTCGTAATAACAGCCGGGTACTTCAAAAAGACCTTCTGCAAATTGAGTTTCCACCATGCCAGCTTTAATGCTCGATTGTTCCAGAAGCTCCCCCGGACTGCCCTGTATCTCTCCGCCCGCATCATTCATGCGAAAGCCATGCTGTTTAAGAAACGCGTTGACTTTTTCGATGCTGTCGTATTTTTTCAGGGAATTCACGCTCACTGTAAAATGGTTGGCGCGGAAACCGTTTACATACAGCCAGGCCGCGTATTCCGATTCCTTTCGGAGATATTCAAAATGCTCAAATGAAGGCAGCCCCGAAAGATTACCGGAATAGATCAGCCCGGGCGACTCCAGGTTTGCATCAGGAATAGAGCTGACCCAGTTTCGTATCGCCTGCTGAAGGAAGGGGCTGAATTCAGAGGTGAGCAGCTGACTTATAAAAACCCTGGGAGCGTGAGGGTCCACGGCATGTTCAAAATGTTTCGCGTACAGTTTCTTCTCTTCAAAGTAGTAATCACCTTTGTAAACATAGCCACCCGCGAGGAATTCCCGGGCCATAACGTCAATGTTGATCTGCGGATAGTCGAAAGTGCGGAACGCCACATGGTCGTTTATGATTGTTTCGCCTTCGGCGGATAACAGCTCGTGTACCCTTCGGCTGCCGGGGTTCTGCGAGGAGTATAGCGTCCAGAGTTTGTCGAAAATTGCGGGGTGGGTCATTGGGGGGTCAGATTAAATGGTGAAATGGTGAAATGGTGAAATGGTGAAATGGTGAAATGGTGAAATGGTGAAATGGTGAAATGGTGAAATGGTGAAATGGTGAAATGGTGAAATGGTGAAATGGTGAAATGGTGAAATGGTGAAATCTTCATAATTCGTTGTTCGATATTCAATATTCGACATTCATTTTTTCAAAAGGTTCCTTCCAAAAACTCCTCCATGCTGAGGTTTGCGAAGTAATCACTTAAATTAAATTTTGCCAGGGCTGATCGTATGGCCGTCGCCTCGTGCGCTGTTCCGGTAAGTGCTACTTCGATCTCTTCAGTGTCAAATTTAGAAAAATAATCGCCAAATATCTTACAATGCAAGATTGTACCGTTTTTTACATCCAGGTCAAACTCGATCGTTCCGCTGTTTTTGGTGCGAAGTACCTTTTTGAAATTATAATTGGGCGAATACCCGAAGTTCCATTCCCAGGTGCCGTATTTCGTTCTTACCAGCTCATTGATCTTATGATGGTCATTGTTGTTCAGATCACAGGCTGTTGCATCAGGGTACATCGTGATGATGTGTTCCTGAATCAGATCAGAAAACATCATCACATCCATAGGTTCCCTGAGGTGTTCGCTGATATTGGTGACCCGGCTTCTCACCGATTTCACGGCCTTATCCTGAAACTTCAGGGGATCTACATTCAGTGCCTTGCTAAGGTCGGCCATCTGAGATGAAAACAGAAGGGTGCCGTGATGCAGTACCCTGTTTTTCCAGATATGTTCGGCATTGCCAGAAAACTTTTTACCTTCGATGGTGAGATCGTTTCGTCCTTCGAACCTGGCATCAATTCCGAGCTTCAGAAGAACATCCAGGATCGGTTGTGTGTACTTCCTGAAATCAACCAGAAGGTCAGACTTCCCGCTCTGGATAAACGTGAAATTCAGGTTACCCAGGTCGTGAAAGACAGCCCCTCCGCCCGAAAGTCTTCTCACCACAGGGATGTTGTTCTGTTTCACATATTCAGCGTTGATCTCGGCCAGGGTATTCTGGTGTTTGCCAACGATGATGGAAGGGGAATTCCGCCATAGCATAAATGAATCGCCGGAAATCTCTTTCAGCACATATTCTTCGGTGGCAAGATTAAAATATGGGTCGGTGTTGTGTCGCTTGATTATCAGCATTCGGGATATTTTGCAACAAAAATAAATCATTCCGCTTAACTTTGCATCTCAAATTACGGTATGAACTACCTCGTTTATATATTTTTCAGGGCTTTTGTGGCTCTTTTCTGGCTGATGCCGTTTTGGCTGGTCTATCTGGTATCTGATGTCACCTGCTTTATTGTATACAGGCTTACCGGCTACCGTAGAAAAGTCGTGATGACCAATCTGAGGAATTCCCTTCCCGGCAAACCGGAAGACGAGTACAAAAAAATTGCCCTGGCTTTTTATCACCATTTATGCGACGTTTTGGTTGAAAGCCTGAAGTCATTCACGATGACCGAAGCCCAGATAGTTAAACGATACACATATGCTGAAAATGTAGATATGAGCCGGTGTTTCCGCGAGGGCAGGGGGATTATCTGTGTAGCCGGTCATTATGCCAACTGGGAATGGGCCGGGATTGCCAGCGGCACCCAGCTGCTCCACAAACCGGTAGGCTTCTACAAACCGCTCGCGAACAAGTATATCGACAGCTATACCCGGCGGACCAGAGTTCAGGGTCGTTCAGTTCTGGTTTCCATTACCGATACCAGGGAAGTGTTTGAAACGAACTGGGGAGAGCCGGCTGCATTTTATATGATTGCCGACCAGAGCCCGCCAACCGCGAGGCTCGCTTACTGGGTCAATTTCCTGAACCAGGACACCGCGGTCCTGCATGGCCCGGAGAAATATGCAAGGGTTCAAAATCTTCCAGTATTTTTTACCTGGATCAGACGTGTAAAACGGGGATATTATACGGTCGAATTCATTACTCTATGCCTCGAACCCAAGACCATGAAGACAACAGAGATCACCAGGGCTTTCATGAATATTCTCGAAGACCAGATCAAAGAAGATCCGAGGTATTACCTGTGGTCGCATAGGAGGTGGAAGTTGAAGAGAAATGGTGAAATGGTGAAATGGTGAAATGGTCAAAGCAGTCCACCGTTCTTATAGATCGCCATCTGGGCGTCATAGAATTTATCGAGCTTGCCTGACTTGCTATTGGCGAGGTTGATGATTTCACCCGACCCGAAATTCACTCTTACGGAATCCCCATTGCTGAGGGCAAGTTCCGTAACGATTTCCGGTTTGTAAGTAAGGATAGGCATCGCTGCATTGATGGCATTACGTTCGTAGATCGCTCCGAAGGATTCAGCCAGGATGCAGCTGATGCCAAGTGAAATGAAGCAATCCACAGCCTGCTGTCTCGAGCTTCCGGCCCCGAAATTCTTACCGCACATCACGATGTCGCCGGCTTTGGCTTTTTTAGCAAAGTCCTCGTATCCCTTCAGGTTATCGAAGCTGTACTGCCCCATTTCTTTAATATCGGTGATGGTGAGGTAGCGGTTATGGAAGATCATATCGGTATCGATATTGTCTTTGCCGATGAGCCATACCTTTCCTTCAACGATGACAGGCTTTTCTGATCTTATTTTTTCTTTGACTGCGGATTTGAGAACAGCGGCATTCCCGAATTCCGCGGGTTTGGCAGGGATCTGATCCGGAGTGGTGATGAACCCGGCAACGGCACTGGCTGCAACGACAGCAGGGGAGGCCAGGTAAACAAAGCCTTTGCCCTGCTTCCCTTCGAAATTCCGGTTTCCTGTACTGATGGTCACCTCACCGGGCCCGTTCTGTCCGACCTGTCCGGCAGCGCATCCGGCGCAGCCTGCATTGGATACCATGGCCCCGGCATCTTTGAAAACTTTGATCAGTCCTTCATCGAGGGCCTGGTTCCAGATAGCGTCGGTGGAGGGAACTATTTTTAATACCACACCAGGAGCCACCTTCCTGTTTTTCAGAACCGACGCAGCCATCCGCAGATCCTCGATACGACCGTTTGTACAACTGCCGATAAAGCCCGAATCTATTTTCTGGTTGCGTACATTGTCAACAGCCGTGTCGTCTTCGGGATGCCCTGGTTTAGCGACCATGGGGACGAACTTCGAAAGGTCGATGTCGAACGATTTTTCATAGACGGCATCAGGACCGGCCGTGACCATAGGATAATCTTTTCCCGTGATCCTTTTTAATTCGGTAAGCAATCCCTGGCTGGTCGGGAAGATAATCAGGATAGCGCCCATCTCGGTGCCCATCGACGAAATCGTGATCCTTTCGTCGAGAGTGAATTTCTCGGTTTCAGCGCCATATATCTCAACGGAATACCCAAGCAGCTGGTTCGCACCAAAAATGCTGAGCAGATTCAGAACGATATCCTTTGCCGAGACATTGGCGGGTCTGGGACCGTTGAGATTGATCTTTACCGAAGCCGGCACTTTGAACCAAACTGCGCCCTTAGCCCAGGCGGCAGCGATATCCTGGTCGCCCATGCCCTGACCGAAAGAGGCAATAGCCCCCATGATATTGGCATGGGAGTCGGTGGAAACAAAGGTGCTTCCCGGCCATGCCAATCCGCTGTCGATCGCCAGGTGAGTTCCCACCCCCGCATCCACATCATACACCCGAATGCCTTTTTCGCGGGCATACTGACGGCAGTAATGCTGGTTCTGGGCGTATTTCTGATCAGAACCTCCCGGGTTGCAGTCGAAAGTAAAAATTGTTTTAGAGGCATCGGCCAGGCCAAGCCCGTTATCAAGAATATTTTTAACCACGTTGGCGCCGCCGAAATCACGGGCTGCGCGGGTATCGATAAACACGTCGACGATGTCGGAAGGCTTCACAGGCACTCCGGAGGAGTGTTTGCTGATAATTTGTTCTATGATTGTCATACGAAAGTTTTTTAAGAAAAGGAATGAAGAAATGAAGGAATGAAGGTTTGAAGGAATGAAGGATTGAAGGTTTGAAGGAATGAAGGTTAATTTTTGGTTTTTTGAATTGATGTTTTTCTGGCTGAGGAAACGATAGCTAAAATTTCATTTGCTTCATGGAGTAGTTCCTTTAGTTTTTCGGATTTTACTATATCACAATCTGAAAGTAATTCAATCCTTCAATCCTTTTATTGAAGTCTTTTCACGAACGGCTCAAACGTCATAAAGTCGGCATGGTGCACGATGTACGCTTCTACGGTGCGTTTCACCATATCGCCTTCGCCGGCATGATTGGCGATGATATGGCAGACTGCCGCAGGTACGCCGCATTGTTCGGCAAGTGAGACTCCGGAGAATGGATGGCGGAGGTATTTCCCGTACATTCCCTGAACCGATTTGCCGTCTTTCATTTCGTATTCGAGCAGCTTTCCAACGTCGGCAAGAATGGCTCCGGCAATCAGCACATCCATATTCACAGGCAGGTCATCCTTAAAGAATTCATTCATCTTGTTGCCGGCATCGCGGGCTATATGAACCACGCAACGTTTGTGGGCCATGAAGGTAACCTTGAGGTCGGGGCTTGCAAGAAGGGTAAACGGGATTCTGTTGAGGTCTTCGGGTGTGAGAACGCTCTTTTCAAGAGCAAGTTCCCACGTTCTGGCGGTTTTTTCGCGCAGATCGGCGTCGCTGATCCACATCAGTTCGGGCCAAAGGTTTTGAACTCGGTCGGTCATTTGTTGGGGATTAGGGATTAGGTCCTGGGTAACTGGGTAACTGGGTAACTTACTTCAGTTTAGCTATTATCGCATCGGCCATCTGGCTGGTTGAGACGGCTCCCTTGCTGAATACATCAGGTTTGCCTGAAAGTTTCATCATGTCGTAAGTCATGACTTTGCCTTCTTCAACGACTTCGGCGATGGCTTTTGATATTTTTGCAGCGATGGCGTTTTCGCCGATATGTTCAAGCATCAGACAAGCGCTCATGATCATCGCGATAGGGTTGACGATCGATGGATTGAATTCGGCATATTTGGGGGCTGAGCCATGAGTAGGTTCGAACACCGCGATATCCGGGCCGATATTGGCGCTGCACGCGAAACCCAGTCCGCCAATAAGTCCGGCAAAACCATCGGAAATAATATCGCCGAACATATTGCTTGCAACGACTACATGGTATGTTTCAGGATTTTTGGTGAGCCACATCATCTGGGCGTCAATATTTGTATCCTGCACCTTAATGCCCGGGTATTCGGTTTTTGCCAATTCCTGTGCAACTTTCAGCATCATGCCTGAGGTTTCGCGGATCACGTTTGGTTTTTCGCAAACCGTTACAGTGTCGAAACCTTTTGCTTTTGCGTATTCGAATGCAGCTTTTAGAATACGGGCGGTATATTTTTTTGTTAAGATACGGGTGGATACGGCAAGTTCCGGCCTGGGGCACCATGCGAAATTATCCTTGAATTTTTTATGGGTCATCAGGGCATCATACACCTGGTCGGGAGGATTGGTCCACTCAACTCCGCCGTAAAGACCTTCTGTATTTTGTCTGAAGATCATGCTGTCGATCACAGGTTCTTCTATCACGCCACCAAAACCACGGCGTATGAAATTAAGAGGATTGCCTTTAAATGTTTTGCAGGGGCGCATGCAGATATCCAGGTCGTATTTCTGGCGCATGCTTACGATAGGGCTGTAATAAACGAATCCTTTGCCTTTAAGCTCAGGGGCAAGTTCAGCTTCGGTCTTGTCCTTTGGCTTTGAAGTGATAGCTCCGAATAGCCCGATTTTATGCTGTTCGAGAAGTTTCTGGGTGCGCACGGGAAAGGGGTCGCCTTCCTTGCACCAGAATTCCCATCCGATGTCGCCATGAACATATTCAGCTTCAAAACCGGCAGCATCCAGAACGCGGATGGCCTCATCAAGGACTACTTTGCCAATGCCGTCACCAGGCATGGATACGATTGTTCTTTTTGCCATAAGAGTATGATTGGTTTATATTATAGGTTGTGAATTCAATAACAAAAGTAATAAATATTTGAACATAAAAAAAAAGCACGCAGAGCGGGTACTTGCTCTGCCTGCCATCAGTATTTACTCCTTAATACACGATCTTCATTTGAAGGAAGAAAGTATTTAGCAGGGTTTAAGTAATAGGATTCTTACTTTATCTTTTTAGCTGCCCGGGCCCGGGGATTTGGTTTTTTGGGACTTGTTTTTTGTACCGGTTTTGCCTTAACAGCGCTTTTTTTAACTGTTTTGGGTTTTGCTTCGGCAACTTCAGCAGCTTCAGCAACTTCGGCAGCCTTCACGATCGGGTTTGTTATTACCGGCTTGTCTGCAGGGAAGAAGTCAAAGTAAATTACACGAAAATCTTTCTCCAAACGCTTGATATCTGTTTTGGTATACTCAACCAGAATTTTCTCAATATCCGCATAACAGGTTCCATCATTGCCATTCCTGAACAGAACAACGGATTTCTTCTTACTTACCAGCTCGATAAGCTTCTTTACATCTTCAAGATCTCCCTGAATATGAACATCAGGAACTGATTTCTTGTATTTTTTCTTGTTTTTCATTCTTTTTTTTTCAAAAGTAATTAATATTATTCTATTTGCCAAAGCTCTGACTGGGAAGGATATTAAAAAGAAAAGAAGTTATTGTTAAGGTATCATTAAGGGAAAAATGAATACGGACGGGAATTGTACTAAATTTTGGTTGTATTTTAAATAATCATTAAATCAATGGCTTTCTGATTGACAACAATGCCAGGGCCTTGTTCAACCTGATATTCGAAGTAAGAAAATATCCTGAAGTGATCAAACTTGCCGGAGAAGGCGCCAGAAAAACGATCTATTCTCCATGGGAAGGTATTGTTGATTCCGTATATCAACGATATGTTGAGATCATTGAAGACCATGTCGGAAAGCGTAAGTCGGTCAGGCCCGATGAGGATGAAGACCTGGATGATTAATTGATTCAGAACCCCGGGTGAAGGGCCCTGGCAAGCCAGAAGCAAAGGGCGGCAACGATAGCTGAGGCAGGAATTGTAAGAACCCAGGCGATGACGATGTTCATCGCGATTTTCCATTTAATACCAGCGAGGTTGGTTACTGCACCCACACCAATGATCGAACCGGCAATAGTATGGGTTGTTGAAATAGGTATACCCATCGTAGTGGCCAGGAACAGTGTGAGAGCTCCTGATGTTTCAGCTGCAAAACCATGTACTGGTTTTAGTTTGGTAAGTTTCATCCCCATCGTTTTAACGATCCGCCAACCGCCGATACCGGTACCAATGGCCATAGCCGTGAAGCAGGCTAAAATGATCCAGTTGGTTTCATGATGTAAAAGAGATAATTGGGTGTCGGGTGATAACATACCGGCTGCAACCAGAAGCGCTACTATAACACCCATTGTTTTTTGGGCATCGTTGCCGCCGTGACCAAGAGAATACAGAGCGGCTGAGAATAACTGGCCTTTCCTGAAAATGCTGTCAACCCGGCGAGGGGTCATTTTATGAAAGATCCATATTACAGCCAGCATCAGAATAAACCCAAGTACAACACCCAGCAAGGGAGCGATCGGAATAAATGTGGCTGTCTCAATTACTTTCGACCAGTGAATGATGCCCATGCCTTTATGAGCTATGCCGGCTCCGACAAGGCCGCCGATTAATGCATGCGAGGAACTGGAGGGAAGACCGTACCACCAGGTAATAAGGTCCCAGAGGATTGCCCCGATAAGCCCGCTGAGTATGACGTAAATAAATGCGGGGTCTGCAGGATCTATGATAACGATCTTGGCGATCGTATTAGCCACTTTAGGGGCAAATACAAACATGGCGGCAAAGTTGAAAAAGGCAGCCCATAGTACTGCGAATTTAGGTGATAGCACTTTTGTCGAAACGATCGTGGCAATTGAATTGGCCGCATCGTGAAACCCATTGATCACGTCGAATATCAGGGCAACGAGAATGGTAATTAAAACAATAACTAGCATAAACAGGGAATTGGTGGCATTGAGGTCAGGCGTTGTCGATCAGAATACTTTCAATCGTATTGGCAACTCTCTCTAAGCGGTCCACAGCTTTTTCAAGACGCTCAAAAATCTCCTTCCATTTGATGATAAGCATTATTTCATTCGTTTTGAAGAGATTCGCGATAGCTACACGGGAAATGTCGTCTGCCTGATTTTCAAATTCATGGATCGCGGAACATTTTACCCTTATTTCTTTACTTTGTTTTTTTATGTTTCTCAGGCTTTTAATTGCTGAATCAACTTCCTGGTTACAGGCATGGATGATCTTTGCAAATTCAAGTGTTTCGGGCCTGAATTCTTCAATTCCATAATAAAATAACCTGAAGGTGGCCGCATTCATCTGGTCGGCAAAGTCGTCCATCCCGTTAACCAGCTGGTAAATCTGGTCCCTGTCGATCGGCGTGATAAACGTACGGTGAAGCAAGTCAATGCATTCCTTTGTGAGCTTGTCGGCCTCCTGTTCCAGTCTTTTAATGGCATTGGTAGCAACTTCAGGATGTTTTTTTTCCTTCACCAGGGCCAGAAATTCGTTGCTCACCTGAAGGTTAATACTCATAAGTCTTTCAAAATAATCGAAGAAAGCATATTCCTGGGGTAGTAATCCTCTTAACATAGGGTTAAATGTTTGAGATTTTTGTTAATGGCAATTATGAATTGAGAATAATGCCTGAAATCCATGGCTCAAAAATAGTGAAATAGCTTTAATGACCTTGTAATTGTTAACATTTATTATTTTCTTACTTTTGGCCCTGATACAAAACATGGAAACCTTTATAAAATATCTCGACGATCCGATCTTCCGTGCCGTGACGAAAGCAGCCGGCGAAATGAATCTCATGGCCTGTGTTGTGGGAGGTTTTGTAAGAGATTGCCTCCTGGGCAGGGATGCCAAAAATGATATTGACATCGCTGTGGTGGGTAGCGGAATCGACTTTGCCCATGCCGTTGCTTCCAGGCTCAGTCCGCCGCCTGAAGTGAAGTTTTTTAAAAACTTCGGCACGGCCATGATACAATATAAGGATGTGAAAGTGGAGTTCGTTGGTGCCCGGAAAGAATCCTACCGCGGCGACTCCCGCAAACCTTTGGTCGAAGACGGTAGTCTGGAAGATGATCAGAAACGCCGCGATTTTACGATCAATGCCATGGCTTTTGATCTGCGGATGAGTGAGCTGGGAGAACTGATAGATCCGTTTAACGGCATGCAGGACCTGAGGGATAAAGTCATCCGCACTCCACTTAACCCTGATATCACCTTCTCGGATGATCCACTGCGGATGATGAGGGCGATACGGTTCGCCAGCCAGCTCGATTTTATTATCGAAGATGGCTGTTATGCCGCCATTGCCCGTAACGCAGGCAGAATCGGTATTGTCTCGATGGAAAGGGTGGTCGACGAGCTGAACCTGATCATTATGTCTTCAAAGCCTTCGAGGGGATTCAGGATGCTTGATGAAACCGGGCTTTTACAGCTGATCTTTCCCGTGCTTCTCGATCTGAAAGGGGTGGAGACGATTGAAGGGAAAGGCCATAAGGATAATTTCTATCATACCCTTGCTGTTCTGGATAATGTATCCAATACGTCCTCTAACCTTTGGCTCAGATGGTCGGCATTGCTGCACGATATTGCCAAGCCGGCTACGAAAAAATTTATTCCCGGCTCGGGCTGGACTTTTCATGCGCATGAGTTCAAAGGTTCAAAAATGGTTTCGAAAATTTTCCGTGAACTCAAACTTCCCCTGAACGAGAAGATGAAATTCGTTGAAAAGATGGTGCTGCTGCATCTCCGGCCCATCGTTCTGGCAGAAGATACGGTAAGCGACTCGGCCGTTCGGAGGCTTCTTTTCGAAGCCGGAGATGATGTGGATGATCTGATGCTTTTGTGCGAGGCGGATATCACATCGAAGAACCAGATTAAAGTGAAGAACTTTCTTGAGAATTTTGAGGTTGTAAGGAGGAAACTGGTCGAGATCGAGGAGAAGGACAGGCTCAGGAACTGGCAGCCGCCGATTACCGGAGACCTCATCATGACTACATTCGGGATCCCGCCTTCGAGGCTGGTCGGTGATATTAAGGAAATGATCACCGAAGCAATTCTTGAAGGAAGTATTCCCAATGAATTTGATGCGGCTTTTCAGCTGATGCTTGATGAAGGTAAAAAACACGGCCTTGTGCCTGTTGGTACTTAAGATTTGTTTATTTTTACACCGGGAAAAGATTTCAACAATGTTGATATACCGTTTCAGGGTTACCGCTAGCGATCATGATGATTTTTTAAGGGAAATTGAGATCCTGCCAAATCAGACGTTTCTCGATTTTCATCATCTGGTTGTTGAAACAGCTGACCTGAAAAACAGCATTGGCGCGACCTTTTTTATGACCGACAAGAAGAACAGGGTAAATCACGAGATCACTCTTAAGACCGCCAAAAAGCAGATCAGGCGGTATGACGATGATCTTGACGAAGTGGTAATAGAAAAGATGCCTTTACCGCTGATGAAGGATGCCAAGATTAAAAATTATGTTGAAGATCCTCATCAGACTATGAATTACGAATTTCAGGGCAAGGAAACTGTTACCATGCATATCGAGTTGTTTAAAATAATGCAGAGCGAACAACAGATTTCCTATCCCAGGGTTGCCCGAAAGACTGGTGAGCTGAGGAAACCTGTGGAAATTACACCCCTTACTGTTTTAGTTCCGGGCGAAATTCCTCCCCCGGTAAAAGCCCAAAAGCCCAAGCCTGTTTCCCTGCCTAAACCCGAGGAAGCCTTCAGTCTCGATGCCATTGAAGAAGACATGGATGAGATTCAAAGTATTGAAGAGGAGCTGGCCGGGATTCTTGAGGAAGAAGCTCCCCTTAAGTTCGAAGTGGAAAGTCAGGTTGCGACTACCGACAGCGGGGAAGAATCTGAATATGGAGAGGATGGGCAGATGGAACATATTGAAGATTTAGGAGATATGGACCAGATTGAAGAAAGGTACTCGAATTATCATGAAGGTTCAGAAGACTATTGAAAAAAAACTCCTTGTTGTACTTTGCGGGCCTACAGCTTCAGGGAAAACAGCTGCAGCAATAAAAATTGCCAAAGCCCTGAATACTGAAATCCTCTCGGCCGACTCCAGACAGTTTTACGAAGGCATGCAAATCGGCACGGCAGCTCCCACCCAGGCCGAAATGACTGAGGTGCATCATCATTTTATAGGCCATCTTTTAGTTACTGATTCCTATAATGTTTCCCAATTTGAAAAAGATGCCCTGGACCGTCTTGAAATGCTTTTCAATACTTACCCCGTATTGATCATGACCGGAGGCTCGGGCTTATATATTCATGCTGTAACTCATGGCATCGATGTACTTCCCGACCCTGATCCGCAGCTGAGAGAGGAACTGAAGGGATTAAAGGACGAAAAAGGGATTGAAGCATTGCAGGAAAAGCTGCTGGAACTGGACCCGGTGCATTATTACTCTGTTGACCTGAACAATGCCGCCCGACTTATAAGAGCTCTCGAGATCTGCATCATTACCGGCTTGCCATACTCTTCACTGCGAAGCCAGAAACCCCGTCCCCGACCTTTCGAAATTCTGAAGATTGGGCTTGAGGTTCCCCGTGAAGAGCTGAACCGCAGGGTTGACGAGCGTGTTGACCAGATGCTGGCCGCAGGCTGGCTCGATGAAGCCAGGGAACTATACAGATTCCGCGACTGCAATGCCCTGAACACCCTGGGCTATAAGGAAATATTTGAACATTTTGCCGAGAAAATGTATTACAGCCAATGCGTGGAAAAAATCAAGACCAATACCCGCAGATATGCCAAACGGCAGATGACCTGGTTCAGGAAGGACAAGGAGATTAAGTGGTTTCGGCCGGATGATGTCGAAGGTATGCTGGAGATGGTAAGCGAGGCTTTTAACGGATAGCAGATGTACGATGTACGATGTACGATGTACGATGTACGATGTACGATGTACGATGTACGATGTACGATGTACGATGTACGATGTACGATTTACGATGTACGATTTACGATGTACGATGTACGATTTTCACCATTTCACCATTTCACCATTTCACCATCTCACCATCTCACCATTTCACCATTTCACCATTTCACCATCTCACCATTTCACCATTTCACCATCTCACCATTTCACCATGAAACCTCATCAGCCCTTCCATCGGCGCTTTAATCACTGTTCCGATATGGATCTTTTCTGCCTTGGCTGCTTCTTCAAGAATCTTACGATAATGAAAAGCGATGGAGCCGACAAAGCTGACAGGGAGTTCCTGGTATCCTTCGTAATGCTTCACCTGGGCTTCAAAAAAGGCATGAAAAGAATTTTTTACCAGATTGTAAACATAGGGATGCTCCTGGTGCTGGGCAAGGAACTCGCTGAATGAAGCGAGGAAACGGTTCGGGTAGGGGAGGTTGTAAAGTGAATTCAGTATGTCTTCCAGACTGAGGCGGTACTTCCCCTCAAATTCTTCCCTGAGATCGGCCGGGAGCCTGCGTTTAAGATAATCGGCCATCAGGTTCTTTCCCAGGTAAGAACCCGCTCCCTCATCACCAAACAGATAACCTAGCGAATCAACTTTTGAAATGATCCCGCTACCATCGTAAAAACAGCAGTTGCAGCCTGTGCCCAGGATGCAGGAGATCCCCCTGTCGTTCCCAAATAAAGCTCTTGCAGCCCCGAGTATGTCGTGGTAAACGAATATCCTCGCCTGATGGAAAAAATTACGCAGCGATCCGCTGATCAGTTCATCATTATTTTCGGTGCTGCATCCTGCTCCGTAAAAATGGATTTCCCTGATATGATCGGTCACGATATAGGGTAACAGCTCGGCCCTGAGGATCGCCGAAATACTTTCGGATGTGTGAAAATAGGGGTTTAGTCCGGCTGTGTTGACGGTTGTTTTATGTTCTTTCCCTTCAAGCAAACCCCAGCTTGCCTTTGTAGAACCACTGTCGATGATGAGATGCATAAATTAAATGGTGAGATGGTGAAATGGTGAAATGGTGAGATGGTGAAATGGTGAGATGGTGAAATGGTGAAATGGTGAGATGGTGAGATGGTGAAAGTTTCATATTACCTTTTTGTTTCTGCTCCATTCGCTCCAGGAACCTACATAAAGCTTTGGAATTTCTAAATTGGCATACGCGATTGCCAAAAGCGTGTGACAAGCTGTTACTCCTGAGCCACAATGAACAATTATGTTTTCACTCTTGACATTTCCAAATATTTTTGTGTATTTTTCCTTTAGTTCGTTTGGGGATAAAAACAATCCGTTCTTATCCAGATTTTCTGTAAAAGGAATATTAATTGCCCCGGGAATATGGCCTGCAATTAAATCGATGGGTTCAGTTTCACCATTGTACCGTTCAAAAGAGCGAACATCAATTACAATATGATTTTTGTCTTGCGAAACTTTTTCAACCTCATTAATGTCTGCAATCTGAAGTATCCAATGATCGGTTTGGTAATTCCCCGTGCCTCTCGGGTGGAATCCGGGTCCGGGGCTGAATCCGGGTCCGGGGCTGAATCCGGGTCCGGAGTTGAATCCGGGTCCGGAGTTGAATCCGGGTCCGGGGCTTTGACCGGGGGTTAAGACCGGTGCATTGGTTTCTGTTGTTGAACTTGTCGGAAAATTTATTTTTATGGCCTCTTGAAATCCTCCGTTAAGGACTTGAACTTTTTCGTGTCCAATTGATTTCAACATCCACCAAAATCTGGCTGCTGCATTAGCGCCGTTTTTGTCATCGTAAATTACGACCTGACTTTTTGAAGAGATTCCGAGTTTTGATAAGGTTTCAGCAAAATTCTCAATTTTTGGCAGCGGATGTCTTCCACCAATTGCAACGTCATTTTTTATTTCTGCAAGTTGAGTACTCAGATTTACATATATTGCTCCTTCTAAATGCTTTTCATCGTAATTTGATTTTGCGTTTTCCCCATCCGTAGCATCAAAAATAACTAAATCGCTTGATTTATATAACTTCAGCAATTCTGCTGCCTGTATTACCGGACAAATTTCTATACTCATTTTTTAGCTTTATTATTCAATCCGTCAGTCACTTAGTCACTCAGTCAATCCGTCACTCCGTCACTCAGTCATTCCGTCAATCCGTCACTCAGTCAATCCGTCACTCAATCAATCAGTCATTCACCAGCGCCCTCATCGGATTTCGCAAGCCCTTTGCTTCCTTCAGGTATGCTTTCACGGTCCCTACCAGGATCTTTGCTTCGATATAGACCGGGATATGATTGTCGTCGTCGGTGATCCAGACCAATACATCTTCGTCGCCCTTAAAAATTGTGCCTTCCACCATCCGGGCCGATATTTTGATGCAGTTATATCGTTTGCCGTCGTTGTTTTCGACTATCTCTCTGGCTAGCGGCCTGATGTAAATGTTATAAACCTGGTCGTCGATCACAACCGAAACCTGCTTCTTCTGATCCATCTGCAGATGGCTGATGTCTATTGTCCTGGTGAAGTATACCGCGGCCAGCATATCGAAGGAGCAGGGCTGTATGGCAAAGGTGTCGAGGCGTACGGGATTGTTGTTGCTCTTTGTTGAAGAGAAGATTTTTTTCTTCTCATAATCGAATTTCAGGGCGTTCACAAGGGTATAGCCTCCTTCGTAGATATACCTTGAAAAATTAATTGTACGAAATGTTTCCGCGTCGACCCAGGTTTCATAATAGTCGCGCACCTTGAACAATACATCATACGAATGATACGTCTTTCCTGTACTTGCAAGATGCCAGACCTGCTTTTCCCCTTTTTTCTCAAGATTCGCCTTAAACGTCACTTCCCCGGCTGTAACCCATACGGGGCCCCAGTTGTAACTGATGGCATAACTGATGTCCTCACCGTCGCCAAATACTGTATTGCCGTCAAAGCACTGCGAGTGAGCCAGCGAGGGGAGCAGGATACAGAAGAGAATCGTGATTTTTTGAAGCAGTTTAACAATCATGGCAACCTGATTTACACCGGTTTTTTATTCCACAGAAAATAAACCGGTATCCCGAGCAGAACGATGATCAGGCCAGGCCAGGTATAATCACTTTTGTAAACAAGGAGGATGAGCATGATCAGTGTAGCCAGTATGATATAGAGGGCAGGGACCACGGGATACCCAAAGGCTTTGTATGGTCTTTCGGCATCCGGCATTTTTTTTCTGAGTACGAAAATGCCGGCGATGGTAAGCACATAAAAGATCAGTACGGCAAAGACCACGTAATCGAGAAGTTGAGAGTAAGTACCCGACAAGCAGAGCAGGGAGGCCCAAACGGCCTGAAGAATCAGTCCGACGGATGGCACAGCTTTCGCATTCAGGGTTCCGGCTTCTTTGAAAAAGAGCCCGTCTTTTGCCATGGCGTAGTAAACCCTGGCACCGGAAAGGATCAGTCCGTTATTACATCCGAAGGTAGAAATCATAATAAACAGGGCCATTACCGAGGCTGCATATACGCCGAATACATCGTAAACAGCTGCAGTCGCAAGCCGGTCATTCAGGGCGTACTGAATTCCCCTGTCGAGCACGGTTACTCCTGCAGGATCACCTCTGAGCGGAAGAACGGCGATGTAGACCACGTTGGTGAGGATAAACAGTATTGTCACAATGAAAGTCCCGAGGAACAGGCTCATGGGAATATTCTTTTTCGGGTTTATCACCTCGGCGGCGGTAAACGTAACGTTGTTCCAGGCATCAGAAGAGAACAGGCTGCCCACCTGGGCCATGCCGAGAGCCGCAACCAGAGCCATGCCGGTAAGAGGGATCCAGTTTCCGCCTGAGTCCTTTACCGCGGGCTGCCAGAAGACAGCCAGGTTCCTGGCAATGGACTCAGAGTTAGATGCAAAGAAAAACCCGACCAGGATAAAGCCGAGAACCAGCAGGAATTTCCCGGAAGTAAACACGTTTTGTACCCTTTTTCCTTCATGAACACCTCTCAGGTTGACCCAGGTGAGGATGCAGATTGAAAGGATGGCCACGATCTGAACAGGACCGAATTTAAAAATATATTTAAAGAATTCAACTTTATACCATACCACATTTTCTGAAACCCAGGGAAACAGGACTCCGGTAAATTTTGCAAACGCCATTCCAACCGCGGCAATGGTGCCCGTCTGGATCACCAGGAACAGCGTCCATCCATAGAGAAATCCGGTTAATGGGTTGTATGCCTTCCGCAGATAAACATATTGGCCTCCTGCATGTGGGAACATCCCAGCGAGTTCACCGTAGCTAAGGGCTGCAAAAACGGTAAGAAAACCCGTGATCACCCAGGTCATGATAAGCCAGCCGGGTGAACCCACCTGCCGGGCAATGTCGGCGCCAACAATAAATACCCCGGATCCGATCATCGATCCCATCACAATAGCCGTGGAATCAAACAGATTCAGACTCTTGCGAAATGAAGATTCCTCTCTCATATACATGGATTTCCTTTGCAAGATTACTGATTTTTTTCTACATTTGAAATCCCTATACTCTAAAAATGCCCACGGTAGTTCATATGATCAGGAATTTTCTGCCCCCGATGACATCCTTCGTCAGGAACCAGATCATGAATCATGTTGCATATGAGCCATCGGTGATCTATACTGAGAAGAACGAGAGTCCACTTTTTCGTGAGATATCCTCAAAATACCCGGTATATAACCTCATCGGATCCCGTTTTTCGCAATGGGTTTGTGATCATATGCTTGTTTTCACGGCGGATGACCGTAAACGGCTGTCGGACCGGCTGAAAACGCTGAAACCCGATGTGGCTCATATCCATTACGGTGTGGAAGCCGTGCTTTTTGCTCCGGTTTTGAAGGCCTTGAATATACCGGCCCTGGTTTCGTTTTACGGCCACGACTGTACCGCGTTTCCGGCCCGTGCATACGGTCTGGGCGGCTATTTGCTAAGGAAAAACGTGTTTGGTAACCCGGCGGTTAAAGTGATCACGGCCATGTCGCCCGATATGCAGAACGACCTGTTGGCCCTGGGCTGCCCTCCTGAAAAAATCAGGGTTCATTACCATGGGATCGATGCCTTTCAGTTCAGCAGACCCCTTGCAAACAGCGGAAACAAAGAAGTTACATTTCTAATGATCAGCATGCTCGACCCGAAAAAAGGGCATGATGTGCTGATCAGCGCATTTGCGCAGGCTCTTAAGGAAACGAACTGCCCCATCCGCCTTAAAATATATGGTAAAGGCGAACTGGAAGAACAGATAAGGCAACAGATTGCGTTAACAGCAAGCGATCGTATCGGGTTTTTCGGGCCGCTTCAGTTCGGTTCCGAAGATCATTACAATGCATTATTTTCGGCGGATGTGTTTGTACACCCCAGCCGTCGTTCAGCCACAGGCGAGAAGGAAGGCATACCCGGGGCCGTGGTTGAAGCTATGGCTGCAGGGCTGCCTGTGATCACGACCAGGCATGCCGGCATACCGTATGTTGTTCAGGATGGAGTGAATGGTCTTCTTGTTGCTGAGAACAGCATAGACGAACTTAAAACAGCCATCCTGCATCTTGCATCTGATGCTGAAAAAAGACAACCACTGGGCCTTGCTGCAAGCGCCTTTGCACTTGAACATCTCGATGTCAGAAAAAAAGAAGTTGACCTGGAAACGCTTTACGATGAGATAAAGAACTGCTCAGCTTGCCGGTGAAAGCTGATAAACCCTTAAAATTCTGATTTGCAGATTGGATTCATGTAAACTAAGATTTATTTAATAATTTAGCATGCTACAATAATTACAGTGCAACACGTAGCAATAATTTAAGAACATCTCGCAGAACCAGCCAGGTTTACATTGCTCAATCGATTCACGTCCCATGGATGGAAATGGTACGCCTGTTGCAAAATTATTGGTTTAATATGTTATATTTGTAAAACAATCTTGCAAATGATTTTATCTGGCAGCTCATGAAAAACACCCAAAACAAATCAGCTTCTGAAATCCTGCGTCAACAGGCCGAAGAGTTACTGAAAAAGAAATCAGCAGGAACTGGTCCGTCACTTTCTGAGTTTGAAATGACAAAGCTCATCTATGAGCTGGAGGTGCACCAAATAGAAATGGAGATGCAGAACGACGAGCTGCAATTGACAAAACAGCAGGCAGAAACCGCCGCTGATAAATATTCGGAATTATACGATTTTGCCCCGTCCGGGTATTTTACACTTTCAGCAGAAGGTGATATTAAAGAGCTAAACATCTGTACATCACAAATGCTGGGTAAAGAACGGGCCCGTTTAATAAACCGTGGGTTTGACTTTTTTGTTTCCAGTGACACCAGGCCCATGTTCAATTTATTTCTTGAGAATCTGCGGAAGAGTCGCGCCAAAACAGAATGTGAGATAACGATTTTGCCAAATGAAAGTTCACCAAAGAAAGTTCGTCTTTCAGGTATTTTTTCCAGTGAAAAAGATCAATATCGTATAACCGCAATTGATATCACCGAAAGTAAACGAATTGAAAATGAACTGAAACGGAGCGAAACCAAGTTCAGAACTTTGTATGAATCGGCAAGCGATGCCATTTTCATTATGAATGACAAAGTTTTTCAGAGTTGTAACACGAAGACAGAAACTTTATTCGGATGCATGCAGGAAGATATCATTGGTCACTCTCCTGCCGAATTTTCACCACCCTTGCAACCCGATGGACGGCCATCCTCTGAAAAAGCGGCAGAAAAAATTCATGCTGCATTAACAGGCAGCCCTCAGTTTTTTTATTGGAAGCATCAACGGTATGACAGAACTCTTTTTGATGCAGAAGTAAGTCTGAATAATATTGAAATTAACGGGGAATCATGTCTGCAGGCTATCGTTCGTGATATTACGGCCCAAAAGCTGGCTGATGAAGCGCTGCGGGAAGAACGCTGGCGACTGGAGTGTATCGTTGAGGCAACCCGCGCCGGTACATGGGAATGGAATGTACAAACCGGTGAAACTGTTTTCAATGAACAATATGCTGAGATCGTCGGGTATACACTCGGCGAATTGTCTCCAAACGGCATTAAAACCCGGGAAACATTAGCCCATCCTATGGATCTGATACATTCTTACGAACTGCTTGATCAGCATTTTTCAGGGGAGCTTCCCTATTATGACTGCGAATGCAGGGTGAAGCATAAAGACGGTCACTGGGTATGGATTCACGACCGCGGGCGCTTAGTTACCCGCACTTCCGAAGGCAAGCCATTAATGATGTTTGGCACTCACACAGATATAAGCAACCGCAAACAAGCTGAAAAAGACCAGAAAGAAAGTGAAAATCATGCCCGTGCGCTTATCGATGCCATACCTGATTTGATGTTCAGGCTCAGCAGCCAGGGCGTTTTTCTTGATTATAAAGCTGCAAAAGAAAACCTCGCGTATCAGGCGCAATCAATCCTAGGTAAAAATAACCGTGACGTATCGCCCCCTGAATTTGCTGATTTGGTCGATGGAAAAATACAACAAACCCTCCTTACCGGACAAATGCAGAATTTCGAATATCAACTATCCCTGCCATCGGCAGAGATTCGTGATTTTGAGGCGAGGATGGTTCAAAGCGGCACCGATGAAGTTATCACTATCGTAAGGGATGTTACAGAACGAAAAAAAACAGAAGCAGAAATTAGTCTTAAAAACGAACAACTGTTACAGGCAAATGCAGAGAAAGACAAATTCTTCTCCATCATCGCTCATGACCTTCGCAGCCCGTTCAATGTTTTTCTTGGCTTTACCCAGATGTTGGTTGATGAGCTGGATACATTTTCATTAAAAGAACTTCAAAAGATTGCCTTGAGTATGCGAAACTCGGCGTTCAATCTTTTTGCATTACTCGAAAACCTCCTGGAGTGGTCGCGTATGAGAAGGGGGCTGATCATTTTTGAACCTAAGTCGTTACTGTTGAAACCTGCAATTAATAAAAGTATTGAAACGGCTCTGGCATCGGCTAATAAAAAGGGAATTCTTATTGAATATGAGATTCCTGATGATATTGAAGCCAATGCCGATGAGTATATGCTGGGATCAACCATACGTAATCTGGTTTCAAATGCCATTAAATTCACTCCTGAAGGAGGTAAAATAATTATTTCAGCCAGGTTAGTCATCAGCAATACAATTGAGATATCAATCCGGGATACAGGCATCGGGATGGATCAGAAAATGATGGCGAATCTTTTCAGGCTTGATGAGAATACAAATCGCAAAGGCACCGAAGGCGAGGCCAGCACAGGTCTGGGATTGATCATCTGCAAGGAATTCATAGAAAAGCACGAAGGTAAGTTATGGGTTGAAAGCGAAGTGGGTGGCGGAAGTCGTTTTTATTTTACGATACCGCAATCTATTCGCGAAACAGCAATGATTTAGCAAAAGCAAGAAATAATTATGAAAAGCTCCCATGACAAATCTAAATCCGAAATTCTGCGCCAGAAAGCTGAGGATTTTCTGAAGAAGAAATCGCCAACAACTGTTGCGTACCTTTCTGAAGCCGACACACTGAAACTCGTCCATGAGCTTCAGGTGTACCAGATTGCGATGGAAATGCTCAATGAGGAACTCGATGCAGCGCGATCGGCCGCAGTGAGTGCAGCCCTTGGGAACATTAATGAAATAAACCAGAATGGGGCAAAAATGCTTGTAAAGAACGCTTGTATTTACAGGGGCTAAGGTTTGGTTTTTTTGTTTCCGATGACACCAAATCCATTTTTAATAATTTCCTTGATAAAGTATTTTACAGGCATCGCTCATAAAAACGGCGAATAATGCCTTGTAACGATGGCTGATATAAGCGGTTATCGGTTGAAACAGGCATGACAGCCCTACACGATTAGCACCCGTTAAAATTATTAATCGTAATGAAACCTGCATTTTGCAATGAGGATTTCATCTCCTTTGACTTGATAAATTAATCGATGCTCACCATCAATTCTTCGTGACCAAAATCCTTTGTATTTATACTTAAGTGGTTCTGGCTTACCTGAACCAGAGAAAGGATTACGCGCAATGTCTTTTAATAGAGTGTAGCGTGATCGAGAGTTGAACTCGAGACCTCCGGGTTATGAATCCGACTCGTGGAAATTTGTAGATCTGTAATTGACAATATTTCAAGTAATTACAGAGGCTCTATTTTATGATATTCCTTACCTCGGTAAAATGAAATGGCTGGCCTTTAGCTATTCACTTGAAAACAGGTAGAGTAAAATAAAAAGTACTTCCTTTCCCTTCTTCGCTTTCCACCCATATCTTACCGCCGTGCTTTTCAACGAAATCCTTGCAGAGAATCAATCCCAAGCCGCTGCTGGGTTCGCCTTCGGTGCCTCTGCGGTTTGTTTGAATATCGAGCCGAAAAAGATTATCAATAATGCTTTTATTCATCCCAATTCCAGAATCTTTTATGGAAATTTCAACCCAACCGTCGGGAATTGGCTTAGCCTCTATGCTTATGCTCCCGCCTTTTGGAGTATACTTCACAGCATTGAATACCAAATTGCTTATCAGGCTTTTGAACATTTGAGCATCAGCCGATACCCTCAAATCCTCCGGAATATTACAGGCTATCCTAATCATTTTCTTGTCGCTCGTATCGCGAACCAATTCAATAATTGGTACAATTCCAGTCAACAAAACAAATGATTTGGGGTTGGAACTAATTATTCCTCGCTGCATCATTGACCACTCCAACAGGTTTTCGAGCAGGTTGAATAGCTTAGTAGCCGAGGTTCTCATACCCAAAGCCATCTTCTGGGTCTGGTCTGATGTTAATGTTGGCAGGTCCTCTACCATCAATTGAGTAAAGCCAAGAAGCGATTGGAACGGACTACGCAAGTCGTGGGCAATAAATGAAAATAATTTATCTTTTTCCGCATTCGCCTGAATCAGGTGTTCATTTTTGATTTTTATTTCTGCCTCGTACCGCTTGCGATCTGTGATATCACGGAGAATGCAGAAAGTTCCAGTGAATTTTTTATCAATGAAACTTGGCGTAGCAGTCACGAGGATATCCTTTTTACTTCCGTCTTTTAAAATTATTTCGTGCTCAAATGAACTGGTTTTACCTTTGCTGCGTTTTTGTGTTTCTCTCTTTATAATTTCAATATTTTCGCCGAGAAGAAAATCATTTAAACATAAACCTATTAATCCACTTTTATGTACGCCAAATAGTTTATCAGCCGCAAAATTTGCATAAATAAATATTTCTTTTTCATTTACAAAACAAACACCTTCACCAATTTTTTCAGTTAATGACCGATATTTTTCTTCGCTTTTCATCAGTGCAATCTCAGCCTGTTTTTGATCTGTAATATCAAGAAATGACCATACCCTGCCTTTTGGCTTGCTTTCAAGGTGCATAGGCTTCGAAATGCGTTCGAAGATGCGTCCATCTTTAAAGTAAATCAAATCAAAGGATTCTAACTCGGGTTCTTCATATAGTTCTGAAATTTTAGTAATAAATCCTACAGGATCTTCCAATTGTTCAACTACATAGTCCAGCAAGACTTTATCATCTGCTGAGGAGAGGAGATCACCAGGTATGTTCCATAATTGGGCGAATTTAGCATTGGTTTTGATTACTGCTCCTTGCTCACTGACCACAAGAATGCCGTTATGAACCGATTCGAATGCTGCATCCATTAAAGATTTGGAATTCTTCAAAGCCTCCTCCGCCAATTTACGCTCAGTGATGTCGGTTATTGTTCCGATTAATTTAATTGGCTGGTTGTTTTCATCTATTTCCAGTTCAGCCAGACCGTGTACCCAGATTTCCTTTCCGCTTCTCTGGTTGATGATTTTATATTCTTTATCGAATCTTTGATGTTTTCCTAAAACTTCATTCACGACATAAACATTCATTGTTTCGCGCCAATCTGGATAAATTAATGCGGCCCATCCTTCCAGGGAGCGAGTATAGGTTTCATCAATACCAAAAATATCATTAAGTATGTTTGAACTCGTCCATAAACCACTTGCAATGTCCCAAATAAAGTTGCCTAAACGGGCAACTCTCTGAGATTCCATAAGCAAGCGGTCATTTTCACGTAATGACTCTTCTGAACGCTTGCGGTCGGTGATATCAACCGCAATTAATAAACATTGTTCTTCATTTTTTGTAACTATGCCTTGAAGTTTAACATACATTGGCGAGTTTCCATCCCTCGAAAGGGTGACCTCACAAGTTTCTTTGGCCTTGCTGTTGAATATTTTAGCGAGAAAGAGATTGAAAATTGGTTTATTGTCATCGGAAATAAAAAAACCAATCCGGCTATTTTTCAATCGTTGGCGTTTTTTGTCCAGCATTTCTGCCCCGCAATGGTTTAGCTCAAGGATTTCTCCCTCTTTGGAAAGAGTAAAATAACCAATAGGAGCAAATTCGTACAATTCAGTGTATTTTTTAGCAGCAACCTTTACCTGCTCATTTGCTTGATTTAATTCACCATTCTGCATTTCCAGTTCAATCTGGTGCACCTCCAACTCGTGAATGAGTTTCAGGATGTCGGTTTCAGAAAGTTGCGAGCCTAATTTTACTCCTTGCTTTTTCTGTAATTCTTCAGCCTTTAGGCGGAGGATTTCGACATCAAATTTGTTACGGGTATTTTTCAAAAACATCTTTTGTTTTGAATTGTTTAACTTATAGTTGTGATTGAGTCGCATCAATGCGAGACTGCTATTCTTTTAAAAAACTAACGGGGATTTTGAATTTGCCGGCTCTATAAATATTTCTTCAAAATATAAATAATAAAAAGGCGTGGAACTCAATCTTTATCCACTTCCGAGGTACTGGTATACCCACAACAGTAAATAAGTTAAGCCCACGCCGTAACGTGGGCGTTGACTTATTAATCTGCTGTTGTTGAAAATTACCAGTTTTCGGAAGCAGGAAAAATAGCAAACGCCAAAAAAATATTATCCTTTAATGCTATGTCATTGCATTATATATTATTGTTATGCCAAAGATAACTACATTTATATAATCTCCATCAATTCAACCACAAAATTGATTTAAATGGCAGTGAGCATTAATATGATACGGGCTATCTATCAGTTTTCTTAATGCTTAATTTCGATAAGAACCTCCGGATCGCGGGTCTCATCTTGTTCCAGTTCCTTTATCTGGCGGGCTCAACCAGCAGCTCATTCACGAGCTTGAGGTGCACCAGATCGAACTGGGAATGCAGAATCAAGAACTTGTATTGCAGAATGATGAACTTTTATTGGTACGATCCGCCGCATAGGAAGCAGCCGAAAAGTATCTTGGGTATATGATTTTGCACCAACGGGGTATTGTACCCTATCAGAACAAGGAGAAATCAAGGAAATAAACTTCTGCGGGGCAGCATTGCTGGGCAAAGAGCGCATGTATCTGCAAGGCGCTCAGTTTGGCTTTTTTGTTTCCGATGAAACCAAAGGGGTCTTCTTTCAGTTTCTTAACGATGTGTTTAGGAGTAAAGCCAACAAGGAGCTTGCATTTCAAGCAGAGTTAATTCTTATTAATAAACAGCTTCAATTAAGTAATGCTGAGAAGGACAAATTCTTTTCGGTTCTTGCCCACGACCTGCGCAGCCCCTTTAACAGCCTGCTTGGATTTACTCAAATGATGGTTGAGGATTTGCCTACGATGACGGAAGCCGTCAATACCAGCCGAAAGGGCACGGCAGGTGAGGCAAGTACTGGATTGGGATTGATTATCACCAAGGAGTTCGTCGAGAAAAACGGCGGCAGGCTTTGGGTTGAATCCGACGAAGCATCAAAGATGATCTTTTCGATCTCGCTCAAAAGGGAAGGTTTTGTGGTGCTAGAAGCAAGAACTGGCCTTGAAGCCGTTGAGATTTGCCGCAATACCGCTGGCATCGATCTGGTGCTGATGGATATTAACCTGCCCGAAATGGATGGTATTGAAGCTACGCATCAAATAAGACAGTTTAACAAAAACGTGGTTATTATTGCACAAACCGCTTATTCCAAAGAGTTCCCTAACTTCGGACAAAAATTAACCGATGCGGGATGTAATGATTACATTTTAAAACCGATCGATAATATGGATATTAAAAGGTTAATACAAAAGCATCTTCCCATTTAAGCCCCTTTGCAACGCCTTCGTGGTTACAACGCTATTAATATCAAAAATGGGTACTCCGTTCTTGAAATACGTTCACCTAAAGATCTTATAGACTATGAAGAATAGAAAGAAAAAATTTGATGCTGTCAGGTTCATGCGCGAGATCAGAAATAAAATAAATAAGGAAATTGAAAACTTGACCCCAGATCAGGTAGTTGAATATTTTCGTAACCACCGAGAGAAATTTGATAAAGAAATGTCCAGCCGGTAATTTTCCTGTGGCAATCATCTTCTTAGGCAACACTACCTGATTATCAAGAAATGGATAACCTGCCTGGTATGAAATTGAGCAGAATTTCCTTACCTCGTTTCCTTACCTCAGCGGAACTCCTGAAAATGAAAAAAGCGAAACAGTTTCACCATTTCACCATTTCACCATTTATTTCTGTGTAGCGTGATCGAGAATTGAACTCGAGACCTCCGGGTTATGAATCCGACGCTCTAACCATCTGAGCTACCACGCCGATTTTCGCGCAAAAGTAACGTGATTGTAACTTCTTTCCAAATAATAATGTTGTTTGTCGGTTTATTCTTTATCTTTGAAAGAATTATGATGATTGAACTCCAAATAGTTGCTTACCTTGAAAATTCAAGATTATGGCTATCAAAAAAGCAGGTATCACTAAGATTCAAAAAGTAATACCAGGTTTAGTAAAAACCAGGCAAACGAATGCAATTCTGCCCGAATTTCCCATTGTGGGTATAGGCGCTTCGGCAGGCGGGCTGGAAGCATTGGAACAATTTTTCGGAAACATGCCCAGGGAGACTGGTATGGCATTCGTAGTAATTCAGCATCTCGATCCAAACCACGTTGGTATTATGCCCGAACTGTTGCAGCGAATCACTCCGATGAAAGTGTTCCAGGCAAGCGACCGGCTTAAAGTGAAGGCAAACAGCGTTTATGTGATACCTCCAAACAAGAGCATGTCGTTGCTTAATGGTGCGCTGCATTTGTTCGATCCGGTTGAATCGCGGGGTCTGAGGTTGCCTGTTGATTATTTTTTCCGCTCTCTGGCCGAAGATCGTCAGCAAAACAGTGTCGGCATCATCCTCTCGGGTATGGGCTCCGACGGTAGTCTGGGGCTTAAAGCTATTAAAGAAAAGAACGGTATAGTGCTTGTTCAGGATCCTGCCTCGGCTAAATTCGATGGCATGCCTCGCAGTGCATTGGAAGCTGTGATTGCTGATATAGTCGCATCGGCCGAGGATTTGCCTGCTAAATTAATCGCTTACCTGAACTTTCTGCCGGTTGTTATAACAGATCCCAACGAGGATATCAGGAACAAAAGCAACCTTGAAAAAATCATCATCCTTCTTCGTGAGCAATCAGGGCACGACTTTTCATTATACAAGAAAAACACCTTGTTCCGCCGTATCGAGCGACGTAAGGGAGTTCATCAGATCGACAAGATAAATAACTACGTGCGTTTTCTGCAGGAAAATCCGAAAGAGGTCGGTATACTTTTCAAGGAGTTGCTGATAGGCGTTACCAGCTTTTTCCGCGATGCGGCCATGTGGGAATTACTTAAGGACAAGGTTCTTCCGGCATTGATGGACGAATTGCCTACGGGTCATGTGTTGCGCACCTGGGTTACAGGCTGCTCAACCGGCGAAGAGGCATATTCCCTGGCCATTGTTTTTAAAGAAGCTCTTGAAAAGAGTAAAAAGCCGAAACACCTGACTTTACAGATATTTGCCACTGATCTCGACAGTGATGCAGTGGAGTTAGCCCGCAAAGGTGTTTTTCCCCTGAACATAACTGCAGATGTGTCGCCCGAGCGCCTCAGCAGGTTTTTTACTGCTGAAGCTGATGGATACCGTGTAAATACGGTTATACGTGAGATGGTGGTATTTGCTCCCCAGAATGTAATCAAAGATCCACCGTTTACCAAGCTTGATATTCTTTTGTGCCGTAATATGTTGATATACATGGAGCCCGAATTACAGAAGAAACTTATAGCGCTCTTTAATTACAGCCTTAACCCGGGGGGGATTATGGTACTTGGAACTGCCGAAACTCTGGGTTCCCTGAGTGTGGCGTTCAAAGAGATCGATGCCAAATATAAGATTTACAAATGCGCCGAAACAGCTCTCTCCGCGGAACTTATTGATTTTCCAAGCTCCTTCTATCATCACAGGGGAGTGAATGTTGAAAAAAAGACGCCACAGAAAGTTGTTGAAAATATCCAGGTACTTGCCGATCAGATCCTGCTTCAGCATTTTGCCCCTGCCAGTGTGCTTTTAAACACCGCGGGCGATATTTTATATATTACCGGCCGAACCGGAAAATACCTTGAGCCTGTAGCCGGAAAAGCAAACTGGAATATTCACGCGATGGCACGCGAAGGCCTGCGCCACGAGCTGCCTGGAGCTTTCCGCAAAGCGATGCAGAACTTCACCCCGGTGATCATCAGAAATGTTAAAATCGGGGCTAACGGAGGTACTATTTTCGTTGATGTCACTGTTCAGCGTATCGAAAATCCGGATGTGCTCAAAGGCATGATCATGTTAGTGTTTACTGATGTGCCCGCGATGGTTGAACAAAGTAGATTGAATCCGAAAACAGGAAAACCCGTCTCAAGCGTGAAACAGAAGGAACTGGAGATTGAATTGCAACGTAATTATGAAGAGCTCCAAAGTGCCCGTGAAGAGATGCAGACATCGCAGGAAGAGTTGAAATCGACCAACGAGGAGCTTCAGTCGACCAACGAAGAACTGCAGTCAACCAACGAGGAGCTCACTACTTCCAAGGAGGAGATGCAGAGCCTGAACGAGGAGTTACAGACAGTGAATACAGAACTGCAGAGCAAGGTAACTGATTTTATCAGGGCTAACGATGACATGAAAAACCTGCTTAACAGTACCGAGATTGCCACTCTTTTCCTCGACAAGGATTTGAATATCCGCAGGTTTACCGATCAGGTAACCAAAATAGTTAAACTTCGCAACACTGATATCGGCAGGCCATTTACCGACCTGGTAACCGATCTGAAATACTCCGAGATAGGGATCCATGCCTTGCAGGTTATTAAAACCCTGATATTTACCGAGACTGCCGCTGAAACCCACGACGGCAGGTGGTATAATGTAAGGATTATGCCTTACCGCACCTTAGATGATCACATCGACGGACTGGTAATGACATTTACAGATATTACTATAGCTAAAATACTTGAGGTGGAGCTTAATGAAACGAAAGAAGCCTTGATGAAATGCAAGAAAAGCCATTAGCAGGCCATCTTAATAAATCACCCTATCCAGATGGTCTTGATATTGACAAACTCCTTGATACCATAGGAGGCAAGCTCCCGGCCATAACCCGATTTTTTAATGCCGCCGAAGGGCAGACGCGGATCTGATTTCATAAGGCCGTTTACAAACACGGCCCCGGTCTCAAGTTTACGGGCAACCTTTTCACCCCGTACAATATCTCTGGTCCACACGCTTCCTCCCAGTCCGAATTCACTGTCGTTGGCCACGGCAATGGCATCTTCTTCTGATTTCACAGGAATAATGCTGAATACGGGGCCGAAGGTCTCTTCATGATAAGCAGGCATCCCTTTTTTTACGTCGCCAAGGATAGTGGGAAGGTAGTAAAAGCCTGTAGTGTCCGGGCGCCGGCCACCGCACACCAGGGTAGCGCCGGCTTCAACCGAAGTTTGTACCTGACGGTGCATATCGTCAACCAGATCGGCCCGGGCCAGTGGGCCAACCTGAGTGGCCGGTTCGATGGGGTCGCCCACCTGCAGTTCCGATACCGCCCTGAGTAAACCTGCAGTAAATTCTTCAACAACAGCTTCATGCACTATGAAGCGCTTGGCTGCAATACAACTCTGTCCCTGGTTCAGCAAACGGGCCGTTACAGCTACTTTCACCGCCCTGTCAAGGTCTGCATCTTCAAGAACGATAAACGCATCGCTGCCTCCGAGTTCAAGTACAGCCTTCTTTATCTGTTTTGCTGCTGCCGAAGCCACGCTGCTTCCCGCCGGGCCGCTGCCGGTAAGGGTTACCGCTGCCACCCTCGGATTTACCACGATCGCTTCAACCATGGGGGAGGGGATCATCAAAGTGCGGAATACGTCATTCGGGAAACCGGCTTTGAGGAACAAGTCTTCGATAGCCAGGGCACAGCCGGGTACGTTCGAGGCGTGTTTCATCACGGCCACGTTACCCGCCATAAGTGATGGCGCTGCAAAACGAAATACCTGCCAGAACGGGAAGTTCCAGGGCATCACGGCCAGGATCACTCCCAGAGGCTGAAATACCACCAGGCTCCTGCGTGCATCCGTAGCGACGATCTCGTCGCTGAGCATGCTTTCGGCGTGTTCGGCGTAATATTCGCAGCAGAGAGCACATTTCTCAATCTCGGCTTCCGACTCTCTGATGATCTTTCCCATCTCGCCGGTCATCAGTCTTGCCAGGCGGTTTTTATCGGATCTTAATAATAATGCAAGACTGCGGAAGAGTTCTCTCCTGTAGGCAAAGCCGGTTTCTTTAAACGAAAGTCCGGCCTGCCACGTCTTCTCAACGATACCGGCCGCTTCTTCGGCGCTGTGCTCAGGATATTCACTGATCAGCATATTCAGAGCAGGGTTAATGCTTTTCATCCGGTTTAATTTTATGTTTAAGATATTCTCCTGTAAATGACTCAGCACATTCGGCCAGTTCTTCCGGAGTGCCTTCAAACACTATATAGCCGCCCTCGTCGCCACCCTCTTTGCCGAGGTCGATCACCCAGTCGGCAAACTTGATCACTTCCTGGTTATGTTCTATCACGAGTACAGAATGTCCTTGCCTTATAAGGGATTCAAATGATATTAATAGTTTGTGGATGTCGTGAAAATGGAGTCCCGTGGTAGGTTCGTCGAAAATAAAAAGTGTGGGTTTCTCGTTTGTGCCCTTCGATAAAAAGAATGCCAGTTTTATACGCTGGGCCTCTCCTCCCGAAAGTGTTGAAGAAGACTGGCCCAGGTGAAGGTATCCAAGGCCCACATCCTGAAGGGCCTTAAGCCTTAAAGCGATTCGTTTTTCGCCGGCATGCTTATGATCCTGCCCGAAAAAACCGATAGCCTCATCCACCGTCATATTAAGAATGCCGACAATAGATTTATCTCTGAGTTTTACATCCAGCACTTCTTCCCTGAACCTCTGTCCCTTGCAGCTTTCGCAGCTCAGGTAAATATCGGCCATGAACTGCATTTCAATTTTAACCACGCCTTCTCCTTCACATTCTTCGCAGCGTCCGCCTGCAATATTGAACGAAAAGTAGCCCGGCTTGTAACCTCTTGCTTTGGCCAGAGGCAGGTCGGCATAGAGGTTTCGTATATCGTCGAAGGCTTTGATATAGGTGGCTGGATTAGAACGTGAGGAACGTCCGATGGGGTTCTGATCTACAAGCTCCACTGCGCCGATACGGTTGATATCGCCATCGAGCCGGTTGAATTTGCCTGTTTTTTCCCCATACCCGCCATAGATCTTCTTCAGGCTGGGGTATAATACCCTTTTCACCAGCGATGTTTTGCCGCTTCCGCTAACCCCCGTTATTGCTGTGATCACATGAAGAGGTATTTTAACGGTAAGGTTTTTCAGGTTGTTCTCCCGGGCGCCGATGATAAGCAGAGATTCCTGCCATTTTCTTCTGTGGAGGGGGACTTCGATACTAAGGTCATGACTGAGGTAGCGTCCGGTCAGACTTTTTTTATCTTTCTCCAGGGCTTTGAAGTTACCCTGAAACACGATTTCACCTCCATCACGGCCCGCGAGAGGACCTATATCGATAATCTCATCGGCCGCCCTGATAATCTCTTCGTCATGCTCCACCACGATGACTGTGTTGCCCAGGTCGCGCAACTTAAAAAGCACTTTTATCAGTCTCTGGGTGTCGCGGGGGTGAAGTCCGATGCTGGGTTCATCAAGGATATACATGGACCCCACCAGATTGCTGCCGAGGGCCGTTGAGAGGTTAATTCTCTGGGATTCACCACCCGAAAGGGTCGACGAAAGGCGGTTCAGCGAAAGGTAGCTCAGGCCTACATCGTTCAGTACATCCAGGCGGTTTCTGATTTCAATGAGTAGACGGTTCGAGATGGTCTTTTCATGCTCACCCAGGTTCAATTGACCAAAATATTCGCTTAACCGGCTCACGGGCATCAGCACCAGATCAACTACCGACCTGCCGTTGATTTTTACATAAGCTGCATCTTTCCTGAGTCTTGTTCCCTTACATTCCGGGCAGGATGTCTTGCCCCGGTACCTCGATATCATGACCCGGTACTGTATCTTGTAATTCTGAGTTTCGATGAAGCGAAAGAATTCCCTGAGACCTTGAAAATAGCTGTTACCGCTCCATATCAGGGCTTTCTGTTCTTCGGTGAGCTCATGAAAGGGTTTGTGAACAGGGAAGTCGAATTTATATGCATTCATTAACAGTTCATTCTTCCATTCGCTCATCTTCTCACCTCTCCAGCAGGCAATGGCCTCCTCGTAAACAGAGAGGTTTTTGTTGGGCACTACCAGGTCTTCGTCAATCCCTATGATACTTCCGAACCCTTCACAGGTCTTACAGGCCCCGTATGGGTTATTGAAGCTGAAGAGGTTCACCGAAGGTTCCTCGAACACCATCCCGTCGGCTTCGAATTTATTAGAAAAAGATCTTGTTGAAACGGAGCCGTTCATCCATTCCACGGTACAGTACCCGTGACTTTCGAAGTAAGCAGTCTGAACCGAGTCGGCGAGCCGGCCGGGCAGATCCTGGTCATCGGGATTTACCACGATACGGTCGATCAGCACGGCTAAGGACGAGAAGGACAGGTTCTTCATTTCCATGGCCTCCTCAACACGGATAATTTTATTGTCGACAAGTATCCTGGTAAATCCCTGCTGCAGCAGGACGCTGCATTTCGATCTGAGGTCGCCGGTTCCTGAATTAAATGCCACAGGTGCATAAATGCTGACTTTGGTTTGTTCTGGAAGCGATACGATAAAGTCAACGACGTCGGAGACGGTGTCGCGTTTCACTATCTCTCCCGAAACAGGCGAAACGGTAGTACCAATACGCGCAAAAAGTAATTTAATATATTCGTAGATCTCGGTCGATGTACCAACCGTTGAACGCGGATTCAGGGTATTGACCTTTTGCTCTATGGCAATGGCAGGCGCAATGCCTTTGATGTAATCTACATCGGGCTTACTCATCCGCCCCAGAAACTGCCTTGCATAGGCACTCAGGCTTTCTACATACCTTCTCTGTCCATCAGCATATAGCGTATCAAAAGCAAGGGAGGATTTTCCGGAGCCGGAAAGTCCCGTGATGACAATAAATTTATTTCTTGGGATGGCAAGGCTGATGTTTTTAAGGTTGTTTACCCTGGCGCCTTTAATAATAATGTAGTCCTTGGGGTCGAATTCATCGGGATTAAAATGTCTCATCTTAAAATTAACAGTGTGCAAAATTAGGAATAAAACTTGCTTTTTTAATTTTTTGCTTATATTTGCGAAACCTTTCGGGAAAAAAAACGTAAAGAATTAATAACCAGCGCAACCTAAAAGCGCATAATCATAGGAGGGACTTTATCGGCCACACGTCTACGCTTTGAACCTTAAACGTAGCAACATGATTTCACAAGTCAGTGACCATGAACTGATTAATGCTTATATAGCAGGTCAGCAGTCCGCCCTCGAAAACCTCATACATCGTCATAAAAGCAGAGTATATGCTTATATCCTTATGGTCGTTAAGGATAAGGAGCTTGCCGAAGATCTTTTTCAGGATGCCTTTATTAAGGTTATCAATACCATCAGATCGGGACAATATAAGGAAGAAGGAAAATTTATTCAATGGGTCATGCGGATATCGCATAACCTGATTATCGACCATTTCAGAAAATCGAACCGGCTTCCTTTGATCGAGAACAGCAACGACTACGACATTTTCGAAAAGGTTCGTATTCCGGTTGAGTCTGTAGAGGAGATGATGATCACCGAACAGATCCATAAAGACGTAAAGAAACTCATCGAGTATCTACCGGCCGAGCAGAAAGAAGTTCTGGTTCTGAGGCATTATTCTGATATGAGTTTCAAGGATATCGCCGAGATGACCAACGTGAGTATCAATACCGCCCTGGGCCGTATGCGCTATGCCCTGATCAACCTGCGCAAGCTGGTGAAAGAAAATGAAGTCATTCTTTCGTTATAAACGAAAGAATGGAATATTCGATATTCATTTTTATTTACAGCTAAATTATTTTTCCTTTTACAAAATAAGCCCCCCACACTCTTCGTTTACATACCATGAACCTTTTAAAACACCAACGGTATGCCTATGAAGAGACACGCTACGTTTTATTCTTTGAATTCAAATACATCAAAGGAGAACAGTTTTTCCGATAAATTCGGGAAAAACCGCAAGGAAATTTCTCCCAGCGATTCGGTGATCCGCAACATACTGAACTACTCCAAAGCGCTTTCAATCCTAACAACACACGACACGGGGATCATCAGACTGGTGATGAACTAAAAAAAAGAGGCCGCTCATATGAGACGGCCTTTTTAAATTTTATTTCTGCAGGATTATTTTCTTTCTTCCTTGATACGGGCTTTCTTGCCTCTGAGTTCCCTCATATAGAAGATCCTTGCTCTGCGTACCACACCGTGTTTGTTTACTTCGATCTTGTCGATAAACGGGGAGGAGAGTGGGAAAATCCTTTCAACACCTATGTTGCCCGAGATTTTGCGAACGGTAAATGTGGCATTAATGCCTTTTCCGGAACGCTGTAAAACAACACCCTGGAAATTCTGAATACGTTCTTTGTTACCTTCTTTGATTTTATAGTGAACGGTAATGGTATCACCGGCTTTAAACGTTGGATATTCTTTCTTCTCGATTAATGTATCCTCTACGTATTTAATGATCTCTCCTTTGTTCATGACGTCAGTAAAATTAATGGGGTTCTTGACAAAAAGTGTGCAAATATAGGACTTATTTTTGAATTACAAATGAAATCTTTATTTACAGATATCAGATGTCAGATATCAGATGGCAGTAATCCGGGTCTGCGGAGTTTTGTGCGCAGGATGCTTTGTTCGTGTTTCCACTTTACAATTTCGCGGTCATTGCCTGATAGCATGATATCGGGTACTTTCCAGCCTCTGAAATCCGAAGGCCGTGTATATACCGGGGGTGAGAGAAGGTTATTCTGGAAGGAATCGGAGAGGGCCGAAGTTTCGTCGTTGAGTACACCGGGAAGCAGCCTCACTATGGCATCGGTGAGTACGGCGGCAGCCAGCTCTCCTCCCGAGAGCACATAATCGCCTATGGAAATTTCACGGGTGATAAAATGTTCGCGTATTCTTTCGTCAATACCTTTATAATGTCCACAGAGGATCAGCAGATTTTGGCTCAGCGAAAGCCTGTTGGCCATGTTCTGTTCGAGCAATTCGCCGTCGGGGCTCATATATATAACCTCGTCATAGACTGTTTTTTCGCGTAATTCTTCAATACAGCGGGATATCGGCTCTATCATCATCACCATGCCTGCCCCGCCGCCGAAAGCATAATCGTCGACGGTTTTATGCTTGCCGGCCGACCAGTCGCGGATATTGAACAGCCTGATCTCGGCCAGGCCTTTTTCTTTCGCCCTTTTAATAATCGAATGGGAGAAGGCGCCATCGAACATTTCCGGGAACAAACTCAGAATATCGATTTTCATAATCAGACTGTAAAGGTTAATCCGTCATGCGCAAGCCTTATAAAATCTGGAAGTTTGGCATTGACCTCATCGTGAAGTCCAATAAAATGGCTGAGGTGGGTGAGGTAAGCAGCTTCGGGACCAAGCGCGGTGAGGATTTCCACAGCTTCTCCTACCGAAAAATGGGAAAGATGCCTGGAATTTCTGAGGGCATTCAGGACGATCACTTTTGAACCTCGTATTTTCTCAAGTTCCTGTTCCGAAATAAAGGATGCATCGGTGATATAGGTGAAGTCGCCAATGCGGAAACCAGTCACCGGCAGTTTCTCGTGAAGAACGCTGATGGGTATGAATTCCACTCCTCTTATTGTAAAAGGAGCCTGGCTGATGGGATGAATGGTAAGCTGTGGGGCGCCAAAATACCTGGATTCCGAGAAAATATACGGGAACTCGGTCTGTATGGCATCCATCACCTGAGGGCTACCGTAAATGTCGATTTTTTTATTCAGAACATAATTGAAGGCCCTGATATCATCGATGCCGGCAATATGGTCGCGGTGTTCATGAGTGAAAATCACCGCATCGAGGTTGCTGACATTTTCCCTCAGCATCTGTATCCTGAAATCCGGTCCGCAGTCGATCACGAAAGTGCTGCCATTGACCTCAAGCATAACTGAAGTTCTGAGCCTTTTATCATGGGGATCGCCTGATTGGCAAACAGGGCAGTCGCAGGTAATCACGGGCACTCCGATGGAGGTGCCGGTTCCTAAGAAAGTTACCCTGATCGGTGATTGGCTTGGAGTTTTCATCAGAATATAAGTTCGTCGATCTGGGCCTTGTCTATAATCAACTGCTGCCTGAGCTCTTCCAGTGAGATGAGCGTTTTTTCCTCTCTGAGGCGTTTATGAAAGTAAAGGGAAAGCACTTTATTGTCAAGAGATTCATGGCTTTCGGTAAGATGAACCTCTACCAGCGTATCGATAGGAGAATCCTGATTTTTCCTGATAAAACACATCCCTTTGCGTGGCTCAAATCCCCCGTTCACGGTCACTGCATAGACTCCATTGGGAGGGACGAGTTTGCAGTCTTCTTCGATCGCGATGGTAAAGCTGGGGAATCCGATTTCGGCCAGTAAAATATTGCTCGACCGGGCAGGTCCCATAACAATATAAAAATGGTCGAGATAGGCATTGGCTTTCTGGATATTCCCATCAAGCAACGATTTTCGTATCTTGGTAGAACTCACAGATTCATTCTGTATGTCCTGTTCGGGGATCTCTTCGACCTCAAATCCGTTTTCACCCCCGAGTTTTCGAAGGGCAACATAATCTCCCTCCCGGTTGTGGCCGAAATGATGGTTAAATCCCACGATAATTTTTCGGGCATGAAGTTTACTCAGTAAAATATTTTTTACGAAGCCGATGGATGTGATCTTCGAGAATTCCATGGTGAAGTCAACGATGATCAGGTTGTCAAGCCCTGTCTTTTCCAGCAGATGTATTTTCTCGCGCTGTGAACTGATAAGGTAGAGGTCTTTTCCCGCGCTCTCGGGATAAAGGACCTTACGGGGATGGGGGTTAAAAGTGATCAGAACGGTTTCGCCCCCGATCTGATCTGCGTGATTTCGCAGATGTTGCAAAATAACCTTATGCCCCATGTGGACCCCGTCGAAGGAACCGGTAGTTACAACTGCATTTCGGATATCACCGGCGTCTTCAAAATTCTTAAAAATCCTCACTTCAGGTCTTACTTAAATCGTTCGTCATTTTTCTTCGCGAAGAACGCAACTTTTTCAAGAGAAGTGATCATGTCATATTCTTCGAGATACACGTAGGAAGGAACATTCAGTGGTTTTGGAGTATAATTGAGGATTCCTTTAATCCCGGCAAGGACAAGGGCTTCGGCAATTTCAGGGGCGTTTTCGGCAGGCACGGTAATGATTCCTATCGAAATGTTGTTCTGTTTGATGATCTCGGCCATCTGGTTGATGTGGTGACAGGGAACTCCGTCGAATACCCTGTTGATTTTTTCGGGATTGGTGTCGAAGGCGGCAATCATACTCAGTTTGGAGCGTTTTCCCTTGAAATATCTGATGAACGCCTTGCCGAGGTTCCCGAGACCTACAACGGCAACACGTTGTCCGCGCTCCGAATCAATAATTTTTCCGATAAGTTCTATCAGTTCCTTGATGTCATAACCTTTTCTCAGGTTGCCGGAATACCCGATAAGCATCAGGTCGCGTCTTACCTGAACAGGTGTGATATGAAGCATCTGGGCTATCTCATGCGAGAACACATGAGTCTTGTCTTTCGATAAGATCATTAGAAGAGCACGACGATACTGGCTGAGACGTTCCACAGTTTTGTGGGGTAGGTTTTTTATGAACATGGCTTATCGGTTGGAAGTTTAACTTTGAATATACTGCCCAGGTCCGGCTCACTGGTTACTTCAATCGTTCCATGATAGCTGTCGACCAGCTTTTTCACGATCGAAAGTCCAAGTCCGGTGCCGGCTATATGTTTCGTCTTTTCGTTTTTAATTCTTACAAAATCGTCAAAAATTCTGTTAATCTCTTCAGTCGTCATTCCGATTCCCGTGTCTTCAACCAATATTTCAATACAATTATCGCGCTCACTCAGAGTGCAACTCACCCTGCCTCCTGTTTTATTGTATTTTATTGCATTGCTGATGAGATTATTGAAAATAATTTCCATTTCCTCATTGTCGGCCATCACCGTAACATTTTCATCGCCAAGCAGGTCGAGACGGATGTCTTTTTGTATTGAATACGGCCGCATGGTATCCATGGCGGTGCGGGCCACATCAGACAGCCTGACTTCTTTCACATCCCGTTTTCCCTTGCCTGATTCAACTTTTGTGAGATCGAGCAGGTCCATGATCAGTGTGCGCATTCCATTGATCCTGTGCAGCATACGATCAATCATATAGTCGTAACTTTCAAGCTGTGGACCGGCCTGACGTTCGTGAATCATCTGCAGGTAACCTTCAATAGAATTCAGGGGCGCTTTTAGTTCATGAGACAGAACACTAAGGAACTGAAACCTGATCTGTTTGCCCGTTTCCTGAAGTTTGCTGGTCATTTTCTTCAGGAACACCCGTTTGGTGATGTTTTCTATCGACGATTTAAGCTCCTGAGGGGTAAAGGGTTTTGGAATGAAGTCATAAGCCCCGTCGCTTGTGGCTTTCACCGCAAGTTCGAGCGAGGCATACGATGTAATCATCACCACGATGATATTCATATGTTTTTTTCTGATGTATTCCAGCACTTCTATCCCTTGTATGCCAGGCAGTTTATTGTCGAGAAGAAGAATATCGGGTTTGTCTTTTTCAATCAATTCAATCCCTTCTTCACCGGTAGGCGCCTCATTCACTTCAAAGTCGAAGGCTTCTTCCATGAATGGATAATCGACCCGGAAGTTGCGCAGAATACGGCTGATGCCGCTCCTGATGCCTGGTTCATCGTCGATTACAAGAATTTTAAGGGTAGACATGTTAATAAAATCACATCAAAAATAAGTTAAAAAACCAATTCTTTTACATCAGTTGTTAATTTTTAACAACAGCTCAATTTCCTCTTTAAGTTTTTCCGATCTGATCCCTTTCTCAAGGAAGCGGTCGGCTCTGATCCATTTTCTGTTGTTCTCGTCGTTGATGTCGAAGCTGATCCCGGTCTCGGCAGCAACACCCGTAGCAATGATAATAGGAACGCCGGGGTACTTTTTCTTCATTTTATAACAGAGGATGAACCCGCTGTCTTCGTTCTCCATCATCAGGTCAAGAATAGCAAGATCAGGCTTAGTCGTTTCGATAAGATCTTCAGCTTCTTTCTGGCTTTCGGCCAGCATGGTCTGGAATCCGAACGATTCGACCCTGGTTTTCATCTGGTACAGATAATCCTGATCGTCGTCGACGAGTAGGATGGTTTTCTTTGTAATGCTCATATGTTTCGCCATTTCACCATTTCACCATTTCACCATTTCACCATTTCACCATTTCACCATTTCACCATTTCACCATTTATTATGTCCTCGGCAGCGTGATCGTGAACGTAGTCCCTGTATTCCCTGCCGCGGGATCGTTATTTGAATCAACATGTATTTTTCCTTTATGCATTTTTACAATTCCATAGATCAGGGCAAGGCCCAGCCCGGTTCCTTTTCCCATTTCTTTGGTTGTGAAGAACGGGGTAAAGATTTTTTCCATATGCTGTTTGGATATCCCTGTACCGGTATCGGCGATGATAAAGCGGATCTCTTCCTCGTCTCCTTCAACGCCTATAGTGAGTTTTCCCCCGCCGGGCATTGCTTCCACTGCGTTTTTCTCGAGGTTGGTAAGAACCTGCATCATCTGATCAATATCAAGCCTGGCCTGGGGGTTGGCGATCTTTTGTTCGAAGATTATTTCGATGTTTTCGGGTTTTATGATCGAGTCGATGCTGTGGCGGGTAAATTTCACCACATCCGTCACACTCAGGGTGACCTGGTTTTTTCTGGCGAAGTTCAGTAATCCGCTTACGATTTTCTTACAGCGTTCAGCCTGTTCGGCAATCAGCTTCAGGTCAGCCCTCACGGGGTCATTTTCGGGGGCTTCGTCAATCAGGATATTAGAATACATGGTGATAACCCCGAGCGGGTTGTTCAGTTCATGAGCTATTCCTGCCGAGAGCTGACCCATATGGGCCAGTTTTTCCGACTGTTTCAATGCCTGTCGGGCCCGGGCCAGTTTTTCATTGGACACGTTGAGGTTATTTATTGAGTCGTGCAGTTTTTCAATAGTAAAGGGCAGGCACATCTCAGTCTCGGCCAGGCCTTTTACTATAGCGATGGCATGTTCCACACAGGTATCGTATCCGCAGGTGCCGCAGTTCAGGTGATCTTCGGGTTTGAACTTGCCCATGGCATGCAGGGCTTCCAGTATTTTATCTTCCGAAGGGATCTCGAACCGGCGGTCCTCAGGTGTAAATTCCTGAGAAAAATCCAGGCCGCTGAATTCTGTAACGTCGAGTTCCCACTGCTGTTTGTCGACGGTTTTCAGTTTCCCGAGAACATATTCTCCCACGGCCGCTCCCCGGGCAAAACGTTTTCCGCCGGGCGACATGCCCGGCCCCATAATGCAACCTTCGCAACAGAGAAGCATCAGGTGTTTGTTACGGATAAATCCTTCTTCAAACTCTCTTACAGCTTCTTTAAAGTTAACCCTGCCTTCGGCGATCACGAGCTGTTCCTCGGGGATAGTCTCTGCCGAGTTAGCTGTGAAATACAGGCCTCGGCTGATCGGGAAGATAGCTCCTTTCCAGCTGGCCGGGGGGTCGAATTCCGAAGGGTTGGCGCTTTCCCATTGTATTTCCTTCTCCTGAAACATATCCCTGAGTTCTCTGAACGTGAGAGCTTCGTCGATCTCTTCCGATTCGGCTTTTTTTGCAAAACAAGGTCCGATAAAGACCACTTTCAGGTCGTCGCCGTATTTTTTTTTCATGATCCTGCTCATCGCCAGCATTGGGGAGGCAATAGGGGACAGGTGTTTCACGAGTTCAGGATGGTAATGCCTGATAAAATAGACAATCGCGGGGCAGTCGGAACTTATTTGTCCGCCTCCCTGATTATTTTTGATCATGCTTTCATATTCCCGGGCCACCATATCAGCCCCGAACGATACTTCGGTCACGTAATCGAAGCCCAGCTGTCTGACCATTCCAACCAGAAAGCGGTAGTCGGGGATCTCACTGAACTCGGCCGGGAAACTGGGGGCGATACATGCTGCAACCTTCTGCTCTGACCGTAGAAGCTCATTCACTTCATCAATAGAACGGAGGGAATATTTTGCTCCCTGACTGCAAACTTTAACACAGTTCCCGCATCCGATGCATCGTTCGTTGATCACTTCGGCCTGGCCGTTGATGATCTTGATTGCCTTGACCGGACATTCTCTTACGCAGGTATAGCAAACGCGGCATTTATCTTTTACTGTAAAGACCAGCTGCCTGTGGGAGGTCTGTGTCATTTGCCGTCGGTCTGGGTGTGATTGGTGTGCAGAATTTCGCGGTTCCCGGGGCTGTTCGGCTTCGACAGGAATTTGTTTGCAAGTTCGGTGAGAACGGGGTTCTTGTGAGCTTGCTTTACGATCTCTTCCTCATCAGCGTCATACAGGGCTTTCATCCTTGCTTTCATATTTTTTTCGTCAGAGCCGATTTTCTGTCCGCCCCCGTTGATACAGCCGTTCTCACAGGCCATTACTTCGACTATCTGAAAGGAATTATTTCCGCGGGCGATCTCATCGAGGAGGGCAATGGCATTGGCCAGACCACTCACGGCTACTATGTTTACCTGTTGTTTGTTGATCCTCACCCGGGCTTCTTTTCTGGACTTCAGTCCCCTGAGGTCAGTGATTTTTGCCGGACTCAGTTCCTGCCCGGAGCTCATGAAATGTATACTGCGCATCAGCCCTTCGAGATGGCCTCCCGAGACTCCGAAAAGCCTTCCCGAAGAGCTGCTCATGGCATAGGATGTATCAGAGGGTTCGGGTTCAAGGCTGCTGATGTCTATCCCCAGAAGCCTGATCATCTTCACGAGTTCCCTTGTGGTGATGACTGCATTCACAGGTTTAGGCGTGCTGCCGTCATCTTCGGCTTCCGCTTTTTTCGCGGTGCAGGGCATAACAGAGACTACGAATACGTTTTCGGTTTTGATCCCGGCGTTGCTTGTGATGTATTTTTTGATGAGGGTTCCCATGATCTGCTGAGGCGATTTCACGGTCGAAAGACAGTGAGCAAACTCAGGCCTGAGATTTTTCACGTACCTTACCCACGCGGGGCAGCAGCTTGTAAAGAGCGGAAGACCGGGATTTGCAGAGCCGCTTTCGGGAAACAAAGCCGCTTCTTCCATGATGTTGATATCGGCGGCCAGAGAGATATCGAAACTCTGACGGAACCCCATCTTTTTAAAAACAGAACGCAGCAGGCTGAGGATGTCCTTGTTCGATTTTAATCCAAACTCCTCGGCAATTGCAGCGGGAAGGGTGGGAGAAAACTGGACCACGGTATGCAGTTCCTTGTTAACCAGGGCTTCCATAACCTGGCTGATGGAGCTTCTTTCGGTGAGAGCCGCCGTGGGGCAACCCATCACACACTGCCCGCATCTGACGCATGCATTTACATTCAGTCCTTTGTTATACGAGGTGCCGATGCGAGTATGGAAACCTCTTCCCACCGCATCGATAGCAGCAACACCCATGACCTCGCTGCAAATTCTGCTACATCGTCCGCAAAGCACACATTTGGCAGGATCTCTCTGGATTGAGGGGCAGGCTTTGTCGATCTGCACAGGGGTACGTTTGCTGAGGTATTTTCTTTCCCTCACCTGGAGTTCTTCCGATAAGCCCTGCAGTTCACAGGTTCCGCTTCGGTCGCAGTAAAGACAGTCGTCGGGATGATTGGCAAGAAGCAGTTCCACCAGGGTTTTCCTGGCTTTAAGTACCCTGGGGGAATGAGTAAAAATCTTCATCCACTCTTCAACCTGATAGGAGCAGGCCGGGACAAGGTGGGAGAGGCCTTCAACTTCCACCACGCACATGCGGCATGCTCCGCCGGGTGAGAAGTTGCTGAGATGGCAGAGCGTGGGGACTTTCACGCCGGTGCGGTTCAGCGCCGTAAGTATTGTCTCCCCGCGTTTGGCAGTAGTCTGCCGGCCGTTTATTTCGATCGTAAGAAGCATACTTTCGCTATTTGAAATAGATTGCGCTGAACTTGCAGGCTTCAAGACAGATCCCGCAGCCTGTGCATTTTGATTCGATGATGAAATGGGGTGTTTTTAAAGTGCCGACAATCGCAATTTCGGGGCATTTTTTCTGGCAGATATTGCAGCCGTTGCAGAGATCCACGTCGATATAGAACTTCCGCAGGTCATGGCATACTCCAGCCGCGCAACGGCGGTCGAAGATATGCTCTTCAAATTCTTCCCTGAACCATTTGAGCGAACTCAGAACAGGGTTAGGGGCATTCTTCCCGAGCCCGCAAAGCGAAGTATCGCGGATTACCTCGGCCAGGCTTTCCATCTGCACTACTCCCTTAAAGCGTTCCAGGGTTTCATGGGTACTCTCTTCCTTTGGCCTTTTGGTAATGCTGTCGAGTATATCGAGCATCTTTGAAGTACCTTCTCTGCAGGGAATACATTTTCCGCAGCTTTCATTCCTTAGAAAATCCATGAAATACCGGGCCAGGTTGACCATACACGTCTTTTCATCAAGAATGACCAGTCCTCCCAGACCCAGGGCAGCCCCAATATCGGCAAGGGCTTCGTAGTCGAGAGGAGTATCGAGCTGAGCAGGCGGGATACAGACCCCTGATGGTCCCCCCAGCTGGGCCGCTTTCAGGGTCTTACCGTCTTTTACACCTCCTGCAATATCATTTATTATCGACGAAAACGTGATCCCCATGGGTACTTCAATAAACCCGGTGGAAACAGATTTGCCTGCAACCGAGAATAATTTGGTGCCTTTTGAAGATTGGGTTCCTGTCGATTTGAACCAAAGTGGCCCGTGTTCAAGGATTCCTGGTACATTGGCCAGGGTTTCTACATTATTGATCACCGTGGGCTGACCCCATAAGCCCTTTTCGGCCGGGTAGGGAGGTTTGGATATTGGCAAGCCTCTTTTACCTTCAAGGCTTGTGATGAGGGCGGTTTCTTCACCGCATACAAAAGCGCCGGCTCCCTGCCGAACATTCATCGAAAGGCTGAACCCGCTGCCGAAAATATTTTCACCAAGCAGTCCGTAATCTTTAGCCTGACTGATGGCTGTTTCGAGAATCACCAGTGGATTTTCGTAGTCTGAGCGTACATAGATAACAGCCTGGCTGGCGCCGATAGCATAAGCGGCAATGGCAAGTCCTTCGATAACCCGGTGAGGATCGGTTTCGATCATGGCCCGATCCATAAAGGCCCCCGGATCGCTCTCGTCGGCATTACAGATCATAAATTTCTGGTCGCCGGCTGTGTCGAGTGCAACTTTCCACTTTTTTCCGGTGGGGAAGCCTCCGCCTCCGCGCCCCCTTAATCCGCTTTGTTCAATGATCTCGCAGATCTTGTCGGCAGGGTAATTTAAAACAGACTTGAAAAGCGATTTGTACCCGCCTCTTGCAATATACTCATCAATGGAAGCCGGACTGATGATGCCGGCGTTTTTCAAAATATGCCTCTGCTGCTGACTGAACCAGGGGATCTGTTCCATTAGCGGAACGCCGGGCCATTCCTCCAGCCCTGTCTGCCTGTACTGCCCCAGTGCCTGACCGGGCTGAAGGCTGTGGTGAAATACCGCGTCAAGCACATCAGCGGCTTTGTCGTCGGTGACGTTGCGGAACGATATCCTCGCTTTACCCGGCAGTTGAACATCGAGAACCGGCTCTGCAGAACAATATCCGTTACAACCAACCTCAATAATGTCGGCGCTGAGGTTATTGTCGGAAATATAGTTTTTTACTCTGATGAGCGTGGCCGAGGCTCCCGAGATGATTCCGCAGGTGCCGGTGCCGATAAATATTACCGGACGGGTTACCTTGTCGCGCCTGATCATCGCCACCCTTCCGGCTGTAAGATTGTCGAAAATACCTGAATAGTTCCTGATGATCTTGTCGATCAGAAAAGCCTTGTTGCCGCTGATGTCCTGTTCTGGCATATTATTCGGTTTTTTCTTTCAGTGAACGGATGATCCCCGAAAGATCAGCTATGCTTAAATGATGGTAATAAGTCGTATTGATCCTGATCACAGGCGACTGGCTGCAGCCACCCATGCAGCTGACGGCCTCGAGGCTGAATTTTTTGTCCCGGCTCACCGTGCCGCACTGTATCTTCAGGAGTTTCTCAATTTCTTTAAGGTAAGATGATGAACTGCAGAGATAACAGGAGGTTCCCCGGCAAACCCTGATATGATATCTTCCCCTGGGTTTAAAGCGGAACTGGTCGTAAAAAGTGGCCACACCGTATACCCTGTTAGCGGGAATGTGCAGATGTTCCGAAACCTTACCGATGATCTCATCGGTAAGATAGCCAGTCTCTTCCTGGATGTCCTGAAGCAAGGGGATCAGGTCGCCGGGTTTCTTCAGGGGGTATTTTTCGAAAAAATGATCCATGCAAATCTTTATATGGACAAAAATAAGGTAATAATTCTAATAAAAAAATATTTATTGTGAAAATATTAGCATTGTTAATAAATAAACAGCAAAAGGGTTTGCTTTTTTACGGTAAAAAAAAATAAATCTTCTGCTCAAAGTGCTGATATATTTGTAATTTTGAGCATTATGACGAGTTCAGCCTTATTCCGGATTTCCCACAACACATGTATAAAATGCTATTCCTGTGTGAGGATTTGTGTGGTAAAAGCCATTCGGGTTGAGGTAAACACTGAACTTCCCACGATCATTCCCGAACGTTGCATAGGTTGTGGCAGCTGTTACAGGGCCTGTTCCCCCTCGGCGATTTCCTATCGTTCCTCGATACAGGAGGTTAAGGAACTGATGGCCTCCGGGCAGAAGGTTGCAGCCATTTGCGATCCCGCCATCTCGGGTGAATTCCGCGACATCACCGATTACCGTAAGTTCGTGAAGATGATCCGCAACCTGGGCTTTGCCTATGTTACCGAGATTTCGTTCGGGGTTGATCTGGTTGCGGCGGAATACAAAAAACTGTTTGAGGATTTCAGGGGGAAATATCATATCACAGCCAATTGTCCGGCCGTAGTTTCATTTATCGAAAAATACCATCCCTCGCTGATCAGTAACCTGGCGCCAATAGTTTCTCCGATGATAGCAACGGCTAGAGTAGTGAGGCAGAGGTACGGCCAGGAAATAAAAATAGTTGCTATAGGCCCCTGTATTGCAGCCAAGGATGAGGCCTTGAAATTTGAGGGCAACGAAAGAATAGATTCGGTATTGACTTTTACAGAACTCAGGAATCTTTTCACCGAATTTGACATTCAGGAGAGTCATCTTGAATTTTCGGAATTTGATCCGCCTTTAGGTAACCGGGGGTCTTTGTACCCCATCAGCAACGGATTACTTCAGTCGGCCGGCATCAGCGAGGACCTGCTTGGGGGTACCGTCATCACTGCCGAGGGCCGCGACAACATGATCCGCGCGGTAACAGAGTTCGACACCCGGGTGGATCTCATCCGCCGTCACATCAATTTATTTTATGATGAAGGATGCCTAATGGGCCCTGGAACTTCTGCCGGGGGCGAGAAATTTCTGCGTCACACCCTGGTCACCGATTATGCCAATAAACGTTTGATGACCTTTGATGCGGATTCCTGGCAAAGCCACATCAACAGTTGTTCGGGGCTTGACCTGAGCCGTGGTTTTCTGGCCGACGATCAGCGTCTGCCGATACCCCCTGATGAGACGATAGAAGATGTTCTGAAGATGATTGGCCAGCAGGAACAGAGCGACAACACGGTCGGTTGCGAATCGTGCGGCTATCCAAGCTGCCGTGAATTTGCCATCGCCATAGCTCAGGGGCTGGCCACGACTGAGATGTGTCATATTTTCAGCGGAAGGAACCGTCAGCAATATATTCAAACACTCAGAACGACCAACGAGAAGCTTGCCAGTACCCAGGAAGCATTAAGGATATCGGAAGAGCAGTCCAGGCATGAAAAGGAGAGCCAGATTGAGGAATCGGGGCTTATTTCGGCTATGCTTCAGCAGCTTGTTTCGGGGGTGGTGATCGTGGATGAGAACCTCAGGATATTGCATGCCAACAAGGCGTTTATCCGGATCCTTGGCGAGGAAGCGGCCATGGTCGACGAGGTGATTCCCGGACTGGAAGGAGCCGATCTGAAATCCTTGCTACCTGTTCATTTTTACAAACTATTTTCTTTTGTGTTGACTGCGGATGAGAGTGTGGAGCGTAAAGACGTGCAGTATGGCGATGGCTTGCTGAATGTGTCGGTGTTTCCCCTTCGTTCGAAAAAGTTCGTGGGTGGCATCGTGCGCGATATGTTCATGCCTGAAGTCTACAAGGAGCACAGCAACACCCTGATGAGGGAGGTGATTGACCAGAATTTCGATACGGTTCAGAAGATCGCTTTTTTGCTTGGCGAAGGAGCCGCTAAGACCGAACAGATGCTGAATGCCATCATCGAGTCACATAAATCGCAGGGCAAAAAGTAAGCGATCATGGACGAAAAATTTTACATAGAAGTCGTCTGCAAGCAGAAAAACCACAGTGAGGCAAGGGTTTGCGGCGATGTGTTTTATTCCCGAAAGATAGGGGAGGAAGGACGTATTATTGCGGTGCTTTCCGACGGGATGGGACATGGCATCAAAGCCAATATCCTGGCCACACTCACATCCACCCTGGCCCTGCATCTTACCCAGGAGCACAAGGGGGTTGAAGTCATTGCGCAGACCATCATGAACACACTGCCTATCGACAGTGTGAAGGCCATGAACTATTCTACTTTCACGATTGCCGACATCGATGTAGAGGGTGAGGTGAAAATCCTGGAATATGAGAACCCCAGGACCCTGTTTTTCAGGGGAGCGAGGCTGTTTGAACCGAAATGGAACGGGGTTGTTCTGGAAAGTGTGAAGCATGCCGGTAAGGAAGTACTGACCACCAGTTTCAGGCCTGTAAAAGAAGACCGTATCGTGTTTTGTTCCGATGGAGTAGTGCAGTCGGGGCTAGGTTCCGATAAATATCCGATGGGTTTCGGGCAGGAGAACCTGGAGCATCTGCTCCTCGATGCCATTCAGGAGGAGCATGATATTTCGGCCGACAGGCTGGCTTCAAAAGTCATTGACCGGGCTAACCTGAATGATGGTTTTCATCCCCGCGACGATATTTCCTGTGCGGTGATCTATTACCGTGAACCGCGTAAGCTGATGATCTGCAGCGGTCCGCCCGTGGACCCTGCCAACGACGGCATTTTCGCCGGGCTACTGGAGCATTTCAACGGCCGAAAAATCATTTCAGGAGCCACCACCGGCGATATGATTGCCCGGGAATGGGGCAAAGAAATCGTGGACGAAAATGTGATCAACGATCCCGGCCTTCCACCCGTATCGCATATGGAAGGGGTGGAGCTGGTCACCGAAGGGATACTCACCCTGAGCAAAGTAAGCGAGCTTCTGAAAAAACACAATTCCTCGTATGAACCTGGCAAAGGCCCGGCCGATCTGATCGTGAAGGCTGTTCTTGAAAGCGACGAGATTCATTTCCTGGTCGGAACCAACATCAACGTGGCTCATCAGGACCCAACCCTGCCGATGGAACTTGAGCTCAGACGTACCGTGGTTCACCGGATCTGCCGCACCCTCGATGAGAAGTTCATGAAGGAAGTTACGATGAGATTTTTCTGATATCAGATGACAGATGGCGGTTAGCGTTATGGCGCCATGGCCGGTTGTCTCAGCAATTCACTGATGGCATAAAGAGGATATACAGAAATATCATCGTACATGGAAAAATTTTCAAGGGAAACCCTTATTCCGGATTTAATGTGTTTCTCATGTAAAAAGAGCCGAAGGCTTTGCATTTTTCCCTGCATGCCCGATTTTACTTCAACCGGGATAACAGATCTTCCTTTTTGCAGAATATAATCCACTTCGGCACTGCTGCCCGTTTTTTCCCTTTGCCAATACAAGAGATCCTGCCTTGATTGAGGATCATGATATTTCAATATTTCAGTTCCGGTAAATTGTTCGGCAACATTTCCTTTGTTGATTGCTGAGAAAGTATCGGCGAAAAGGTAATCCGATACCTCAAGGCCAAGAATCCGCTGGAAAATACCGTGATCAAACATCACAATTTTAAATCTGGAATTATCGTAATGCGATTTTAATGGTAAACCTGAGGCAGGGGTATTGTAAACTCTATGGATTAAACCAGCCATTTCCAGAAGTTCAATGCATTGAATTATCTGCGGATTGCTGGATGAACGGGAAGCCCTTGAGACATTGAATTTACCGCCCGACTGGGCCACGGCCGAATAAAATACTTCTTTGAGACGGGTAACAGGTACCTTGGCTTTATATTTAGACAGATCAAGCATAAGGCTGTTCAGAAATTGATCAAGAATCCTTGATGTCTTTCGGAGATCTTTTGTTTGCAAATAAGAGCCAACTGCTTCAGGTAAACCACCGATAAAGAGAAATTCCTTAAGCAAACCAGTGAGCTTTTGGTGCAGGGCCTGATTAAGTGGTTTATCAGGAGTGCTGTTGGATTTAAGTTCAAGCAATTCCTTAGACCCCGCAGCAAAAAGGAACTCATTAAACGACATAGGAAACATGAATAGATGTTCTATTCTTCCCAGTCCGAAAGAAGGCAACTCCTCAAGCGCAAATTCCAGCAACGACCCGGCTGCGGCAACATGAAGCCCCGGTCGATTCTCATGAAAAAAACGAAGAGACGAAAGCGCTGGAACACATGCCTGAATTTCATCGAAAAAGATAAGGGTTTCGCCACCAATTATAGGAACTCCGTAATATGCCGATAAATTCATACAAATTGCGTCGGGGTTCAGATTACCGGAGAAGAAATGATGAATCTTCCGTTCCAATTCGAAGTTGACCTCCAGAAAATATTTGAAGGTCTTTCCGAATTCTCTGATCGAATAGGTTTTACCAACCTGCCGGGCCCCTCTGAGCAGAAGCACTTTTCTTGATTGGTCAGATTTCCAATCTTCAAGTGCTTTATTTATATCCCTGTACATATTATTGAAAATGAATTAAAAATAATATGAATTAACAATAAAACAGGGCAAAGATACTAATAAAATAACAATAAATCAGGGCAAAGATGGGGGTGAAACAACAAAAAATAAGGGCGAATAAGGAGCTCTTCTATTCCATCGGGTAACCGTAATCGGTCCAGTCGACCTTAAGATTTTGAGACACGTTCAGAAGCTTTGCATTTTTATAGCCCTTTTCTTTCAGCAGGGCAAATGCCGGACGGATATTCGGGCAGTTCCTGAACGGGCAGCATCCGCAGTAGATCACAATCATTTTATCTTTGGGTACCGAGACCAGGGCTTTGCGTAATTTATCGAGATTCACAGGGTCTCTGGTAGAGCCGATAGCAATGGATCCTTTGATCCCTGCAAGCGGACCGATATTGTAAATGAGCGGTTTCTGGGTTTTGGCATCCTTGATCATATTCGCCAAAGCTGCCGGCTCGATCAGGTCTTTGGCTGTCCAGGGTTCTCCGCTCTGAGCTGAACATTTAATGGCGATCAGCCCGGTGATACAGATCAACAGGGTTATTGCGTTGAATTTTTTTAATTTCATAGAATGAAAAATTTGGAGATTATTTGATCACTTCCGGAAGGCTAAATTACACAATATTCTGTATCCTGCCTGTAAGGCGAAGGTCTGCTACCGTGAAAGGAAAAAAGCCCGCGGTAATATTCGACCGCAGGCTTCACAACATGTATTAACCAAAAATCAATCTTAAGTATTGTATTCCGCGATGATGTCGGCTACCCCGTCGGGAGCAACGCGGCCGTATATTTTTTCGCCTACCTGAACTACCGGGGCTAAACCACAGGCACCGACGCATCGGAGGCAGCTGAGTGAGAATTTACCGTCGGGAGTGGTCTGACCGACCTGGATGTTGAGCTGGCGTTTGAATTCTTCGAGTACTTTTTCGGCTCCGCGCACATAGCAGGCGGTTCCCAGACAGATGGAAACAGGATGCCTTCCTTTGGGCTGCATGGTGAAGAATGAATAAAAGGTAACCACGCCGTAAACATGAGCCACCGATACATTGAGTTCTTTTGCAATGACTTCCTGAAGCTCAGCCGGTAGGTACCCGAACAGGCTTTGTGCCTTGTGAAGCACATTGATGAGTTCGCCTTTCTCGTTGTTGAAGGCCTTGCAAACATCTCTCAGCTCCTGGATTTTCCTCTCCGATAATTTTATTTTAGCCATAATTGGGGGTATGTTCTGGGGTAGGGACAATTAATAAATGGTGAAATGGTGAAATGGTGAAATGGTGAAAATTTTATGAGAATTAAATACATGTATTGAGATCATAAAATTTATTTTTTTTAACATTTTCTATAAGTTCAACAGTGTAACATCCGGTTCTTGTATTTCACCATTTCACCATTTCACCATTTCACTATTTCACCATTTACTCCTCCACAAACACTCCCGCACTTTTATCAAAATACTGTGTATGCAGCAGGTGGTGTGATTTTTCGCCGCAGGGTTTGCCAAGAAAATCGCGGTAAAGCTCCTGGATGAATGGGTTTTCGTGTGATTTGCGGATGGGCTTTCCGGCATCTTCACGGTATAGGGCGGCTGCTCTCTGTTTGATGACGGCTGAATCTCCGTGGTGGAAGGGCTGTCCGCCGCCACCAATACATCCGCCGGGGCAAGCCATGATTTCGATCGCGTGAAACTGGCTCTTGCCGTCGCGAATATCTTCAAGAAGTTTGCGGGCGTTGCCTAGTCCGTGGGCGATTCCAATGTTGATAGGCAGTCCGTCGAAATCGATTGCGGCATGCCTTACGCTCTCGAGTCCGCGAAGCTCTGTAAAATCAACCTTCTTAAGTTTTTTCCCGGTATACAGTTCATATGCCGTGCGGCATGCGGCTTCGATCACCCCGCCGGTTGTACCGAAAATGACAGAGGCGCCGGTAGACTCTCCGAGGGGGTTGTCAAAATCATCCGCAGGCAACGAATTAAAGTCAATATTTGAGGCTTTGATAAGATTTGCAAGTTCGCGGGTTGAAAGAGAAAAGTTGACATCCGGATCACCGTCGACCTTGAATTCGTCGCGCTGGCATTCATATTTTTTAGCCAGGCAGGGCATGATGGAGACCACGATCATATTCTTGCGGGGTATGCCGAGTTTTTTTCCGAAATATTCCTTGGCAATGGGCCCGAACATCTGCTGGGGCGACTTAGCCGTTGAAGGAATATCGCGCATTTCGGGGAAGTTGTGCTCGAAGAAATTGACCCAGCCCGGGCAACAGGAAGTCAGGATAGGAAGTTTCACATCCTTGTCACCCTTGAGGTAACGGGTAAGGCGGTCGAGTAGTTCGGTGCCTTCTTCCATGATCGTAAGGTCAGCGGCGAAGTCAGTGTCGAATACATAGTCAAATCCAAGTCGTCGTAGTGCGGCGACCATCTTACCCGTTACAAGGGTGCCTGGCTCGAGGCCAAATTCTTCTCCTAAAGCAGCTCTGACGGCAGGTGCTGTCTGAACAACAACTGTTTTTGCAGGATCTGCAAGTGCATTGATTACGTTGCGCGAGTGGTCAACTTCGGTCAGGGCACCAGTGGGGCAAACAGATACACATTGTCCGCAGTAAGTGCAGGGCGATTTCTCGAGATTCATTTCGAATGCCGGGGCCACCACGGCCATAAAGCCTCTGTTTACGGCACTCAGTGCGCCCACCGTCTGAACGTCGTTACACATCATCTCACAACGCCGGCACATGATACATTTATCCACATCCCGGATGATGGCAGGCGAAGTATCCTTGCGGTACTTCGACTGCTCACCCTGGTAAGGTATCTCTCTCACGCCAAGTTGCTGTGCCATACTCTGGAGCTCACAACTTCCGGATTTGGCACAGGTAAGACATTCGGCAGGATGGTCTGATAGTATGAGCTCCAGAACGGTTCTGCGTGCATTCAATACCCTGATGTTATGCGTGTAAACTTCCATACCCTCGGCTACCATGGTATTACAGGCTGGTGCGAGATTCCGTCTTCCCTTGACTTCAACCACGCAAACGCGGCATCCGCCCGGACGGTTTTCAATGTTCATGTCCTTCAGTTCGAAGTAACAAAGGGTAGGTATATCGATGCCAACGGTCTTGGCTGCCTTTAAAAGCGTGGTGTTTTCAGGAACCTCTGCGGTCTTTCCGTCGATGATCAGTTTTATCGTGTTCATAACGTTCCTTTTTCTAATTGATGATGATGGCGTTGAATTTGCATTTTTCCAAGCAGGCTCCGCATTTGATGCATTTCACCTGGTCTATCAGGTGGGCCTGTTTGCGTTCACCGCTGATGGCGTTCACCGGACAGTTGCGTGCACATAATGTGCAGCCAATGCATTTATCGGGTAATACCAGGTATTGCATCAGTGATTTGCATACCTTGGAACGGCATTTTTTATCCTTCACATGCTCGAGATACTCTTCCAGGAAATTGTCGATGGTAGAAAGTACCGGGTTGGGGGAGGATTGCCCTAACCCGCAAAGCGATGTATCTTTGATAACCTGGCCCAGGTTACGCAGTTTGTCGATGTCTTCCATCGTACCGTTACCCTGGGTGATCTTTCCGAGAATTTCATGCAGCCTTTTATTGCCTATGCGGCATGGGGAACATTTTCCGCAGGATTCTTCAACAGTGAATTCGAGGTAGAATTTGGCAATGGCAACCATGCAGTCGTCCTCGTCCATGACGATAAGTCCGCCCGATCCCATCATGGAGCCGGCTGCGATCAGGTTGTCGTAATCAATGGGAGTGTCGAGGTGTTTTTTTGTAAGACATCCACCGGAGGGTCCACCTGTTTGTGCGGCTTTGAATTCTTTTCCGTATTGAATTCCTCCACCGATTTCATAGATGACTTCACGCAGTGTCGTTCCCATGGGAACTTCGACCAGTCCTACATTATTGATCTTGCCTGCTAAAGCAAATACTTTGGTGCCTTTTGATTTTTCGGTACCTATTGATGAAAACCATTCCCATCCTTTATTAATAATGACCGGAACATTGGCAAAAGTTTCCACATTATTAACGTTAGTGGGTTTTTTAAGGTAGCCTTCAACAGAAGGGAAGGGGGGCTTCACGGTGGGTTCGCCCCTGAGGCCTTCCATTGAATGGATCAGGGCTGTTTCTTCACCGCAAACAAAAGCGCCTGCTCCGTAACGGATATCTATATCAAAGTTAAATCCTGTTCCGAGAATATTGTCGCCCAGCAGGCCCATTTCCCGGGCCTGTTTCATGGCTGTTTTCAGTCTATCGATTGCAAGCGGGTATTCGGCTCTGATGTATACCAATCCTTTGGAAGCGCCGGTGCAGTAGCCATTTATGGCCATTGCTTCAAGAACTGAATGGGGGTCCCCTTCAAGAATGGAACGATCCATAAAGGCACCCGGGTCGCCCTCATCTGCATTACAAACCACGTATTTCTGGTCGGCCTGCACTTTGCGGGTGATCTCCCATTTTAAACCTGCAGGAAATCCGCCACCACCGCGGCCGCGAAGGCCCGACTTTTTCATTATCTCTATAACCGCCCCGGGTGTTAGCTCGGTTAGCACGGTTGCAAGCGCCATATAGCCGTCGCGGGAGATGTAATCCTCGATCCGCTCAGGGTCTATGACGCCGCAGTTGCGTAATGCTATCCTTATTTGCTTTGCCATATTTTTTCGTGATAAGGAACAGGTGATCCGTGCCACGTGCCACGTGCCACGTTTCACGTTTCACTGTTTATGCTATTTCATAATTCATTGGTATCACTCCTTCGACTGACTCTCCTTTGCGAATAAAGCGCTCGATGATCTCGTCGGCTTTCTTTGTATTAACAAAACCGAACATCACCGGGGCTTTGCCTGGCATGGTGATCTCGATGGTAGGCTCGGCGTAACAGAATCCCATACAGCCAACCTGTGTGACCAGGGCGGGGATATTGCGTTTTCCCAGCTCCTCTTTCATATAGTCAAAAACAGGCCTGGAACCTGAGGCAATTCCGCAGGTAGCCATAGTCACCTTTACCTGGATAGTGCTTTGGGGACTATCCTTACTGGACAATTCCGAATTCCTGACTTTGAGTTGGTCTCTCATTTGGGACAGGGATGCTGCTGAATCGAGCTTTGCCATATAAGCTTTTGATTTTCTTGTTTTTATTCTGTGTCTGCGGATGGCACTCTGCCAGTTTTCCTACTTTTACGCTGCAAAATTATATCCTTTACAAATACTGTGCAAGCATTTTATGTTATTATTTTCACAATGTTAATAAATTAACAGAATATCCCGGTTTATTAACCATTGATTTTTTCACCAAAAAAAGTAACAAACTTCAAAATAGGGGATAAAGGACAAGGCCTTTAATTTTATTTTGCCCTTTCAATACTTTCCTCATCCAGAAGAACCGGGACATAACCCGGGTTGGGGTTTCCGCTGCCGCTCTTTAGATTGTACTGGTATAAGCACACGACATCAAGATCTGATCCTGTCCACTGACCTGGCCAAATCACCAGGAAGGTCCTTACCGGGTGGCTGCAAAGGGAAGCATTGACCCAGGAACCTGAATTCGCGTAAATGCCATGGTACTTCTGACCGGCCGGGTAAACCAATAATTCCGGTTCATGGGTATGTCCCAGAACCGCCAAACTATAATGCTTTGGGGAAGAGGCTGACAAGTATTCATACGATGTTACCGGATAAAGATCGGTGCCACCGTCAAGCAAACCTGCAATAACGGAAATATGCACAGGCACCCCGTTTTGCGATTGGGTTGCATCCCACACGGTTTCAATTGAAGGGGTGTACATATTCTGTACTCCGGAATAAGACAAAGTTCCCTGATAACCGTCAATCCCACTCATTCCGATATTTGAGGAATCAGGGTTTAGGGTAATGGAGTAGTGGGCTTGCAGGTAGGCAATTGTTGAAATCCAGGCAATCAGGAATTCCACCGAACCATTTGCCGATTTGATATTACTTGCCTTTCGTCCGCCGGATTCCCATAAGCCCTCGGCCTGCAACCTTGAGATGAAATACCCCGGAGGCAAAATATGACCGGGATTTACCAGGGGTTGCGGACAATTAAAAAAATCAAACCTGTGCCCATGTTCCATAATGATCTCATCCACCGGTGAATAATTACCGAGGCCAGGAATATTGCCCTGCCAGGCCACACCTGGTATGATATCCTCAAGTATCTGTTGGGTTAACAGCATATCATGATTCCCCGGCACATAGAGCAGCTGGATAGTCCCGCTTGCTGCAATGGTTTTTAATCTGCTGATGACGGGAGAATTCACGGGAGAATTTGCAACAAAATGAAAATAATCACTTGAATTATGTATCCCTGAAGTGGTATCGAATGCCATCATCCGATAGGGAATGACCCATTCATCAAAGAGATCGCCAAGGATCACAAGCTGCCTTACACTTTTACTGGCAAGAACGGAATCAAGCATGTTTTCAAGAGCTGTGGCATTTTCGCTGAACCAGCAATAATGCCCGGCCGCTGCTCTTGCTTCGCCCATATGGATATCACTGATACAAACTATCGCATTCCTTTGAATGGTATCATTCCCCATTAACAGCCCCGGGGCCGAAGTCCGGATATCGACTACCGCGGTCGACGGGAATGTTACAGAAGTTGTGGACCTGAGTCCTGTGGAAATGCTTATAAAGTATTTCCATCCCTGTTTCATCTGGAACCAGGGGAGGAACTCCAAAATGATTTTCCGGTCAAAGTATAGCGCTTTATACTTTGAATCGAGGGGGCCGTCTTTATCGGCAAAGGAAATATTGCCCGGGATCGTTGAGGTGTCAATTGGCTGGCTGAATTCAAGCTCAATCGACCGTTCATTACAATCGACCGGGTAATAGGTCCCGTTTTGCAGTTCCGACCTGGATAGTTCGACACTTAGATATACCGGTTCAACATTAGTCTTTTTGTTTGTACAGGATGAAAGACTAAGCCCCGCGATGGAGATCATAAATATTGCAATCCGGAAGAAAATATATTTATTTTTCATTTTGATTAATATAACATCCCGAAAATCCAGACCGGAATAACATTCTCATTGGCATTTTGGGAACATAAAGATAATGAATCGCAAGTACAAAAGTGATATTTAAGCTAAAAATTACAGATACATAAGTGAAAATTTACTGCGGATGACAATTTTCGGTTCATGCAGGGCGCATAAAAAAGAGCGTTTCCCGATTTATTTTTATATTAGCTGATTCATTGATCTTCATCATCAGTAGTTCATTCCGACCATTAACTATTTAAACCCTTGTTATGAAAACCAGAATTATTTTAATTATCAGCCTGAGCACCTTTTTCGGTTTCTTCGACGCCTTCTCATGTACCATCTTTCGGATGATAGCCAAAGATGGCAATATTACCCTTGCCCGTTCGATGGAATTCGGGGTGGATCTGAAGTACGATCTCATCGTGGTTCCCAGAAATCTTCCATTTTACAGTCCTTCACCGGTAAGTAAAAAGGGTGTAAAATGGGCTAATAAGAACGGATATATGGGTGTGGCAAGCATGGGAATGGATTTTGGCGTTAGCGACGGGATCAATGAAAAAGGACTCGCGATAAGTGTTCTGTGGTATGAAAGCGATATGCAGTACCAGACGGTTGCACCGGCCGACAGCAGCAAGGCGCTGGCTCAGGCAATATATCCCGACTGGGTACTTGGAAATTTCTCTACTGTTGCCGAGGTTAAGGCAGCAACTCCGTTAATGAGAGTTTTCAGCTATTCAGATACGTCTAAAATGAAAATGGCGCTTACGGTTCATTATATAATATATGATGCCCAGGGCGGGTGTATTGTTGTTGAATATGACAAAGGACAGTGTAATATATACGAAAATCCGCTTGGTATAATGACGAATTCACCTTCCTTACCCTGGCACTTTACCAACCTGCGACAGTATATCGGTCTTGACAATACAAATCCAATACCTGTGAAAATCGGCGGGTTCACAATTAACCCGACCGGGCATGGAGACGGGATGATTGGTATTCCCGGGGATTACACTCCTCCAAGCCGCTACCTGAGACTTGCAATGTTTGAAAAATTCGTGACCCGTCCCGATAATGCCTCTGCAAACCTCATTCTTTGCCAGCATGTGATCAACAGCTTTTCAATCCCCTTCGGCATCATTGTCGATAAAGACGCCAAAGGTAACATCGTATCCAATGAATCAACACAATGGGTTACATTCCGTGATCTGACAAACCGTATTTTTTACTTCAAAACATACGAAAACCCTACAGTTCGCAGGGTCGATCTGAAGTCCATTGATTTTTTGGCAAAAACAATTCAGCGGATTCCAATGTACGGGACCCAGGAAACTTTTATCGATGTTACGGTTAAAAAATAAAAGTAATCTGAGCGTCAGGAAATTGTTATTATCTTAGCGCGCCAATCAAAAAAACGACAATGGAACAAGTTTCTTTTAACAACCGGACCATATTGGTTGCCGAGGATAATGACGATAATTACGCTTACATCTGGCATTCTCTTATAAAAACAGGCATTACTGTAATCCGGGCCCTAAATGGCCTTGAAGCTGTTTCGCTTTGCCATGATCATCCTGAATTTTCACTGATTTTGATGGATGGGATGATGCCCGGGTTGACCGGTTACGAGGCCACGGTTGAAATTAAAAAATTCAGGCCTGAGCTGCCGATCATTATACTGACCGCGTACGTAGACCAAACTTCAATACGCGAAGCTGTAAGGAGCGGCTGTAATGACTACCTTGCAAAACCCATAGGTCCGGAGGAGCTTTATGCTGCTATTCAAAAGTGGCTTGTGCAATAATACCTGACAGAAACACGTTAATCAGATCTTTTTCTGATTACCTTTGTATAGTTTAACCGATGACCTATGAGCCTTGACCTTACTGTATTAATTGTCGATGATCAGGATACAAATTTCGACTATTTCAGAGTTGTGCTGACTCGTTCCTATAACACCATTCTAAGGGGGCTCAACGGGACGGATGCAATTGAAAAGATGAGGCTTAACCCTGAAATAGGTTTGGTGCTCATGGACTGTAATATGCCTGAAATGAACGGGCTGGATGCCACCAGGGAAATACGGAAGTTCAACCAAACCGTGCCGATTATAATGATCACGGCTTACGCTCATGAAATATCTCGGCAAGTGGCTGTCACTGCCGGATGTAACGATTACATGGTCAAACCGGTTTCACCCAAAGACCTGTTGAATATCGTTGAGAAATACGTGGAACACAATCAGTAATTGTCGGGGTTTTATTGGTTCACAATCATCCTGAACCCATTGCCATGAATATTAACGATCTCGATACCCGGGTCGGCTTTTAAATATTTGCGCAGTTTGGCGATGAATACATCCATGCTTCGGCCATTGAAATAATTATCGGTTCCCCAGATTGTCTCCAGGGCCTGTTTTCGAATTAAAATTCCATCGCGGGCCATGCATAACATACGCAGCAGGCTGGCTTCCTTTGGCGACAGCTGCTGGGTTTCTCCATTTATCGTGAGTGAACGTAATATATAATGAAACACAAACTTTCCGATGTTGAATTCGGTGGTTTCTGAATCATGGTCACTGCCTGAATTTCTTTTCAGGATGGCTGCAATTTTATACAGCAGAACTTCAGAATCGAAGGGTTTGGTAATATAGTCGTCGGCCCCGGTTTTAAACCCTTCAAGCATATCACTTTTCAAAGATTTGGCGGTAAGGAAGATGAAAGGAATTCTTGAATTTGCCTTCCGGATCTCCCGGGCCAGGGTAAATCCATCCATTTCGGGCATCATCACGTCGAGGATACAGATATCGAAAGGCCGCTCTTTGAAAGCCGCCAAACCCTGCCTGCCGTCGACCTTCAGGGTTACCTGGTAATCGTGCATTTCAAGATAGGACTTCATGATCGATCCGAAGTTCGGATCATCTTCTACCAGGAGTATTTTTTTTGGGTCCATGTTTTTCAGATAACAGATGTCAGATGTCAGATTTCAGATAGGCCAGACTGATTTCGAAGCGGCTTCCTTTGCCGACTTCCGAGTGCAGGCTGATATTTCCGTGATGTGCCAGAACAATGGCTTTTACATAGCTTAAGCCAAGTCCGAAGCCTTTAATATTATGTATGTTGCCGGATGTGACCCTGAAAAATTTGTCGAAAACACGTCGCTGTGTTTCAGAGCTCATCCCTTCCCCGTGATCTTCGACGCCAAAAAAGAAATTTTCACCCCGGTTAAATGTAAAAACACTGATATCGGGTCTTGAACCTGAGTATTTGTTGGCGTTGTCGAGCAGGTTCATCAGCACATTACGCATATGATCTTCATCGGCATGCACAAAGGCGTTGGTAGCCTCAAACCGCGTAGAGATAGCGCCTTCACGCTTTTCGATCTGCAGACGGTAATGGTCCACCGCTTTCTGTATCATACCGTGCATATCTGTTTCCACCGGCCTCAGCCTGAAATCACGGCTGTCGAGCAGAGCCATCTGAAGCACCTGTTCCACTCTCGCGTTCATCCTGTTATTTTCTTCCTTGATGATCTTTGTGAAGTTGCGGATCTTTTCCGGCTCCTGAATCACTTTCGGGTTCACAATAGAATCTGCAGCAATTGAGATGGTTGCTATAGGTGTCTTGAACTCGTGGGTCATGTTGCTGATAAAATCGGTTTTGATGTCGGATATCTTTTTCTGCCGTATCATCACCACGATGCTCGCTCCTGACGAAAGAACAACGATCAGGGTAAATATAATTGAGCTGATCATCAGCAGTGAAAGCGAACTCATGATTTGTCCCTCTTGTCCGGGGAAATATAGTAATAGCTGGTTTGGCTTTGTGATCAGGTCATTGGGAAACAAAGTAACGCGATGTTCGGTGTTAAGATTCGCAATCTCAAAGTTCCGGGACTTCACAGGCAGATGGTTAGAATCGGCTGAAGGGGAGAAGACAGCATATTCGAAAGGTATCCTGATTTCCTTATCCGACAAGGCTTTCCGCATTAACTGTTCAAGAGTGTCCTTTTGAACTCTTTCGGCGATCGGTTTTGGTTTTATCTCCGATTCCACGGTAATTTTCTGCAGTATTTCTTTCAGTTTCCTGGTCTTTTCGGTTAGCTTCTTTACCCGGTCTAACATTTCGGGAGGAGAAGCTCCGGGCGGGGGAGGCATGCGGTGCATTAAAACCCCGCCGGAACTCGAAAAAATCATAGCCGGACTTCCTTTCATTTGGGGATCAACATCATATGCAAACACAGGATCGGGCATTTCCTCGGCCTGGAGTGTCATGATTGAATCGATCTTGTTCAGCTGGCTGTCATTCCATTCGAATTGCATGGTAGTATACAGCGGATTTACATTCACGGTGACCTGCTGAACCTGCCTCATCAGACTGTCGACGGCTTTCTGCCTATTGCTGGTGATCTTCGCGAATGCCTTCCCGAGTCTCATCCTTCTCTGTGCAGGTTCCGGAGGGGGAGCATTATCGTCCGGTACGTCGCGCAGGATATCCCTGATGCTGTCGTTGATACTGGTTCTGGCCAGAAGATGAACAGTTTCCCTGGTCTCCAGTTTGCTCACAACAACTCCCATGGCATCGTTCACGCTGCGGTTGAACTGGGCTTCTTTGACCTCAATGGCATTCTGTATCCAGAAAAACTGAACCACTATGATACCCGTCATAGAAAGACAGATCAGAACGATAAGAGTGTACAACATCCGCTTGTTCATGATACAAAAGTATATAAGAAGTTCTTGCCTTTCTTAAGATTAACGTTTCATTAACCAAGTTTAACGCTTCCTTAACAAATCAGCGGTTACGATTGGCCTACATTTGTACAAAAATAAAACCCTATGAAAATCAATCAGTTTTACATCCGGGCCTTCATTCTGAGTTTTGCAGCAGGAGCGGTTGCAGTCTGCGGAATAGTTACACCCGCCAGGGCACAGACACCCCAGACAAGCCCATCCGCAGTCAAAAAAGAATGTAAAATGACTGTGATTGCAACATCCGATTCAACGGGCAAGGAGGGTAAATACAAAGTCCGTATCATTCAGGATAAGGATGGAAAGATCACAGAGTCCGACACTTTGATTCCCGGCATGGAAGGAGTGGTTTATGGTCATGAGATGCGTGAGCCACGGGAATTCGATCGTGAGATTTTTAACGAATGCATGCCTGGTCCCCAGGGTTTTGCCATACCGAACAGGGGAGAATCGCTGAACGATGTTTTGGGCGACATTCCGATGAGCAGGGTAAAGTCATACAAGGTCATTGATAAAAAAGGCGGGAAACGCATTATCATCGATATTCAGGATGCTCCCCTCGGAAGCGATCACCCTAATGTGATCTACATAAAGACTCCGGACCATCCGCAAAGATAGTTTTTGTTAGTTGTGTGGAAAGACTGCCATTGGGATTTGGCGGTCTTTTTCATGCCCGGGCATGAAAAAACCGGACCTGTGAGGCCCGGCTTTTTTCGCGTTTTGTTTAGTACCTCTTTCTGGGAGTGTAGTGAGTATGTAGTAATTCATGGGATTTATGACCCAGAGGTTGTCCAAGGAAATCTTTGTAGATTAGTTGTACTTCAGGGTTCTCGTGAGATTTGCGCAGGGCCATCCCCATATCTTCTTCATAAATAGCCTGTTTACGTTTTGTGCGGATTTCTAAGTTCGTGGGAATAGGCTGTCCGCCGCCTCCAAGGCATCCTCCGGGGCAAGCCATGATCTCGATAAAGTGATAACTTGCTTTACCGTCTTTCACATCCTGCATTACCTTCTTGGCATGGGCGAGGCCGTTGGCAACAACGCATTTCAGCTCCACACCTTCGAGGAATTTCCACTCGGGTTTTACCTTTTCAATTTTCAGGGAAGCTTCCCTCACTTCGCCTTCGGTACCGCGAACCGGTGTGATGTTGAGTCCTTCGAACGGGATCTCGCGTCCGGTCACTACTTCGTAAACCGTGCGGATTGCGGCTTCCATAACCCCACCCGTGGATCCGAAGATTACAGCAGCTCCTGTTGATGAGCCCATCAGGCTGTCGAAATGTTCTTCGGGCAGGGATTCGAAGTCGAGACCTGCCTGCTTGATCATGATACCCAGTTCGCGGGTTGTGAGAACGTAATCAACATCCTTGTAGCCGCTCGAACGCATTTCGGGGCGGTTGGCCTCGAATTTTTTTGCCGTGCAGGGCATTACAGAAACGGAGACCACATTTTTAGCATCCAGTTTGCGTTTCTGGCAGTAGTATGTCTTGACCAGGGCTCCGAACATCTGCTGGGGTGATTTGCAGGTTGAGAGGTTTCCAAGTAATTCCGGGAAGGTATGTTCAATGAATTTGATCCAGCCGGGTGAACAGGAGGTAGCCATAGGCAGAACGACCTTGGGGTCTTTATCTACCAGGGCTCTCTTGAGTCGGCTCAGCAGTTCATGGCCTTCTTCGATTATGGTAAGGTCGGCGGTGAAATCGGTATCGAGCACGGCGTTGAAGCCAAGACGTTTCAGGGCAGAAACCATTTTACCGGTGACGATCTTTCCCGGGGGCATTCCGAGGGCTTCGCCCAGGGCAATACGAACGGCAGGGGCAGTCTGCACCACCACATGCTTGTTCGGATCATAGATTGCATCCCATACCTGGTCTATGTAGTTCTTTTCGATGAGTGCGCCGGTCGGGCAGCGGTTCACACATTGTCCGCAGTTAGTACAAACCACTTCAAACAAGGGGTGTTCAAAGAAGGTTGATATTTTCATGCGATTTCCGCGGTAAGCAACCCCAAGTGCGCTTACGCCCTGGAGTTCTTCGCATGTCCTCACACAACGCTGGCATCGGATACAACGGCTGTCGTCCTTGATGATGGCCGTGTTGAACATGTCGATGGTGTATTTCTGGTCAGGCACCAGGTCGAGGAACATATGGTCGCCGGTAAGCATCTGTGATGCCAGGCCCTGCAGTTCACAATTCCCGTTTTTATAGCATTTGGTGCAGTCGGCATGATGTTCCGAGAGAAGCAGCTCCACGATATGTTTACGTGCAAGCCTTACCTTCATGCTGTTGGTATGGATTACCATGCCTTCCGACACAGGTGTGGCACATGAGGCAGGAAGTGATCTCACTTTTTCCTGTTCCACCACGCAAACGCGGCAGTTTCCGGCCACGCAGAGGTCTTCGTGATAACAAAGCGTTGGAATGTGGATGTTCAGCTCACGGGCGGCTTCGAGTATTGTTTTTCCTTCATCAACGCTTACCTGTATTCCGTCGATCGTTAGGTTGATCTGGTTCTTTATGTCTGTCTGATCGTTTTTCATAGGGTCATCTTCCTTTAGTAAATCATTTCTTCTTTGAAGTTATAGACAATGGATGAGAATGAGTTTGCCACTGACTGGCCGAGGCCGCATTTTGCCGTGAGTTTCATGCTTTCCGAGAGTTTCATCAGCTGGTCGAGATAGTGCGATTGTTTATCGCCTTTTTTTACAGCCTGTATGCCTTTGCGAAGCTGCTGGCAGCCCACGCGGCAGGGAGTGCACTGGCCGCAGGATTCTTCTTCAAAGAAATCCAGATAATTATGGAGCACATGGTACATTGAGCGGGAGCTGTTGAAAAGCATCATGGAACCTCCGGTAGGAACTCCCTCGAAACCGATCACGGTATCCTTGAATTTTTTACGTGGTACACAGAAGCCCGAAGCGCCTCCAACCTGAACAGCTTTGGTGTCGCCGTCGCCGAACTCATCAACGAAGCGGTCGAGGGGCATGCCCAGCTCGAGTTCGTAAATGCCCGGAATAGGAGTGTCGCCGGAAACGGAAAATACTTTCGAACCCCTGGAGTCTGTAGTTCCGAGGAGTTTGAACTGCACGGCTCCAAGCCGCATGATCATCATCACGTTTACAAAAGTTTCAACGTTGTTGATCACGGTAGGTTTGCCAAGGTAACCCGAGGTAGTAGGATAGGGGGGTTTGTTCCTGGGTTCACCGCGCATGCCTTCCATCGATTCAAATAAAGCGCTTTCTTCACCGCAGATATATGCGCCGCTGCCAAGCTTGATCTCGATAGGGAAATCAAGACCGATACTTTTGGCATGCTCGTTATATCCGTCAAGTTCTTTCATCAGTTCGGGCAGCATGAATTTGTATTCACCCCTGAGGTAAATGTAACCCCGCTGAGCGCCAATTACTTTTCCGCAGATAGCCATGCCCGAAAATACCTTGCGCGGAACGCGGGTCAGAATCTCACGGTCTTTGAACGTGCCGGGTTCGCCTTCGTCGGCATTGCAGATCACATATTTTTCATCACTTGGCGACTGGGCGGTAAGTCTCCATTTCATGGCGGTCGGAAAACCGGCACCACCTCTTCCGCGGAGACCCGATTCAAGAATATCCTCAAGAATCTCCTCATTTGGACGTTTCATGGTTTCGCTTAGAACCTTATATTTAACATTGGAATATTCACCAAAAATAAGGTCAACTCGTTTTAGTTTGGTATCAGACATTGTTAATCTCCTTATGTTAAATTATAAATTCATGTACTCGTGTAAAATGTCATGAACCCTTTCCGGGGTAAGCCCTGAATACGGCTTTTCGTTGATCAGCATAGCCGGGCCTTCATGACACCAGCCAAGGCAGTTTGTTTCGAGCAGGGTGAATTTTTTGTTCGGGGTAGTTTCACCGGTTTTGATTTTGAGCATGTCTTCGATGGTCTGGATGATCCGCCTCTTGCCATGCATGTCGCAGGTGATGGTTTTGCAAACCCTGATCACGTATTTGCCCCTGGGCACGGTATCAAGAAATGCATAAAAAGTAGCCGTTCCGTAGACCTGGGCGGCAGAAAGGTCAAGTTCCCTGGCGATCTCGGTCATGTCGAGGTCTGAGATGAAATTATTCCGCTCGACCACTCCCTGCAGAATAGGCATCAGGCTGGTACGGCCTCTGCCGTAACGCTCGACCAGTTCGGTAATGTAATTGTTGTTTGCAGTCATTGTGTTGAAATTTAATACGTTATCTTGAAAATTCCTTTTTAGTGCTGTTTCCGGGACAAAGGTACACTATTCTTTTGTTAATTAAATAACAATGAAAATATTTTTTTATTAACCATTCAAAATTGATCAAAATCCTATCTTTGACCCCCAACCCCCAACCCCCATGCGCTACTTCATCAAACTCGCCTACGACGGAACCGCCTACCACGGCTGGCAGGCACAGAAGAATGCCATCAGCATACAAAAAGTATTAACCGATGCCCTGGCGATGATGCTCAGGGAGGATGTGAGCCTTACAGGTTGCGGGCGCACCGATACGGGGGTACATGCACGGGAGTATTTTGCGCATATGGATCTGGAGAAAGAGCTCAGCAGGGAGCAGGCTGGGAAGCTGGTTTTCAACCTGAATTCCTACCTCGGGAAGGATATTGCGGTATATGATATTTTTTGTGTGAAGGCGGATGTACATGCCCGCTTCAGCGCCATCCAGCGCACATACAGATATTATATAAACCTGACCAAGGACCCCTTTTCAGTCAACCGCTCTTATTATCATAACGGTTCATTCGATATCGGGATGATGAACCGGGGGGCTGAACTCATCATGAAATATTCTGATTTTACATCATTTTCGAAAGTCGATTCCGACGCCAAAACAAAGATATGCAAGATCACCGCGGCCCATTGGGAGAGAAACGGCGACCTGCTTGTGTTTACTATATCGGCCAACCGTTTCCTTCGCAACATGGTGAGAGCGATAGTAGGAACGCTGCTTGACCTGGGTTCAGGAAAAATGTCGTTACGCGAACTCAAATTGGTGATCGAAGCGAAGAACCGTTCCGACGCCGGCGACTCGGTACCGGCTTGCGGGCTTTTTCTCGAGAAAGTTGATTACAAAGATCTGATATCTGATATCTGATGTCTGATGTCTGATAGCGGATGGCAGATAATACGGAATAACCCTTCCTGAAGCCATTGAACTTTTACAGGAAAGCGGTTATAGTAAATCGGAACTGGCGGCTTACGAAAAATACTGGGACAGCATCAGCACGGAACTTATGATTGTGAATGGCTACAAAGCCGGTGGCACGATTGAATTCCTGTCAAATATGGCGCAAATCAGTGCGGATAAAGTAAATGAGATCATCAGAAAAGTTTTATTGTAACTTATTTTGCAGATAACATATTATTCATTATCTTTGTTATACCATTTTAACAGGCCATATGTTATCCGGTAAAATTGATTTTTTGGACGTTTATAATCCGGCTGCCCTGGCAAAAATGTTGTCGGTGAAACTACGGGAACTAAGGTTGAAAAATAATTTCAGCCAGGAGGCGCTTTCATCGCGTTCGGGGGTTTCATTAGGAAGTTTAAAGCGGTTCGAATCCAAAGGTGAAATCTCCCTGAAACATTTACTGATGCTTTCAGTAGCTCTTGGTGCAGGAGAAGAATTCACCGCTTTATTCCACGAGGAACCTTATAGCAGTATTGATGATTTACTCAGCAGGCAGCAGGAAGCGAAAAGAAAGCGTGGCAGGAAAAAAAACTGAAACGGTAAAGTCAGTCAATGTTTCATTGGGGGGTATTCCCACAGGCCGGCTTGCACTCAGGCCCGACGGGATTTCGGTCTTCGAATACAGTGATCAGTGGCTGCAGCAGGGATTTTCTATTTCCCCTCTTCATCTGCCTCTCAGGCCGGGTCTGTTTACTGCAAAACGGGATCCTTTCGATGGTTTGTTCGGGGTGTTCAGCGACAGTCTGCCCGACGGCTGGGGAACCTTGCTTATTGACCGCTGGCTGAGGAAACAGGGAATTGAACCGGGGTCATTAACCCCGCCTGACCGACTGACCCTAGTGGGGAATAATGGCATGGGAGCGCTTTCCTATGAGCCGGAGCAAGGGCTGAAAGGCATACAGGAAAACCCCGATATTGATCAGCTTGCGTTAAAAATTCAAAAAATACTTAAAGAAGAAGGAAACAGCGGCCTGGAGCAACTCATCCGCATGGGAGAATCCTCGGGTGGGGCAAGACCAAAAGTGATGATCAGGATCGAAGATGTTGACTGGCTGATCAAATTTCCCGCTTCTTCCGACCCGGACGGAATAGGTGCCCTTGAATACCAATACTCGATCATTGCCCGGCAATGCGGGATTAACATGCCGGAGACGAAATTATTTTCGGGAAAATATTTTGGAGTCAGACGTTTCGACAGGATAGCAGGCCGCCGTATCCATGTGCACTCGGCCGGCGGCTTGTTTTATGCCAGTTTCAGGCTTCCTTCCCTGGATTATACCTCATTGATAAAGGCTGTTATGGCTATTACCGCCGACATACAGGAAGCAGGAAAAATGTTCCGATTAATGGTTTTCAACGTTCTCACAGGTAACAGGGATGATCATGCAAAGAATTTTTCTTTCTTGTATGATGACGGGCGTTGGTGGCTTAGTCCGGCTTATGATCTGGTAAGCAGCTATGGGTTTAACGGGTTTCACAGTACCACGATATCCGGATCGGGGAAGCCTTCACGTTCCGATATTTTTAAAGTGGCTGAATTGACAGGCTTCCCTATGCAGCAGGCAAGGGCAATCTTCGATCAGGTATTTGAATCCTGCAAAGAGATCCGGATTAAAGGATTCTGACCCATCCGCCGGTTTTTATTATTTACAACGAATTAATAAACTGCAGTATCTGTGGAGCCCTGCCGGGTTTCATCTAATGGGAACAAGGTGCGGAAGAGATCGAATCCCAGTTTGTCAACCGAGGCAAAGTAACTCTGTGGCAGGCTGAACCCGGCCGAATCCACGTCGTGTTTTAACTGGCGGCCGCTTATGAGGATGGAGTCTTTCCAGTTGTACTGATATTCGTATACGTTGTGTTTCGCCTTGAATTCGGCAGTGAGATTCAGAACGATGGTATCCCTGTTGGTCATGTCACCGTCCATGCCGTGAACAAAGATGACCGGCGCTCCGGTCGGGTTTGGAGTCGATGATACCTGCCTGAACACATGCGGATTGATATTGTAGTTGGGAAGGCAGTGCCAGTCGCTGATTCCCGTAAGATTCCCGCCGGCCCGCTCTGTCATGCATCACCTGTCAGCCGTCAGTTTTTTTGTCACACCAGCCGGCTAATAATTTGTGGCCCTTCCATTATATACATATTGCGCATAAATGTTGGTCTGGGTATTATAGCTAGCGTTGTTTGTGTTTGGAAGGTCGTGCATTCCCAGCTGGATTTGAAAACTCAGTTGCTGAAGCCCGGTGCCCACCTGTAACATAGTCGCTCCGCTTCTTGTCATTCCTACCGACGTCTCACTACTGTATTCGTTCACAATATCCTTGGTCGATTCGTAGTTCATGCCGCACTCCTGGGATGGTCGGACTCCAGTCCCGATCGCGTAGGTAAAATTGTTAAATAATGTTCCGCCACCAGAGAGAAAGGAGTAGTTGTAATTGATGAACAGGGTCAATCCCGCTCCCAGATCGGCTGCTGCTTGCGCATTAAAGTACGTGAACTCGGCGGCATAGATCCAACCGCTTGAGTAGGTGCCGAAATTCCCGAAAAAATTCTCCTGAAACAGGCAGTTGTTGAGGTATCTTACACCTACATCTCCACCTGAAGTTTCAAATTTTCCCTGGGAGGAGTGCCATTGCTGGACAAAGGGACAAATGGGTGGCGTATGGCAATCCCACGTCATGTCATCCAGGATGCTTGTGCTTCTCAGGTTGCCGTTCGCCAGGCAGGGCCCAAGGTAACCCCATTTCCAGGATGCGGCGAAGTAGGCAAACTGAACAACACAACTGTCGCTCTTTGATGTTGATGTTTGGCTTGGGTCGCGGGGATTGTACCACAAAGGCGTAATGCTTCCTGCCGGGGTTCGGGTATTTCCCCAGGGGGCATCGAGTATCTGGATTGTTTGGGGATTCCCTGTCCAACCTGCATCGGTTGTTCCGAAACTTCCGTAATTGAAAACATTCCATTGATTATCCCACTGGAGGTTTGAGATCTGGTTCATGGTCCAGATGGTATAAGGGATGGGACTTTTAATCACGGTATCGGTGCGGGCATTAAGACTTCTTCCTGCAACCTCAACATTGAAGATCCCAAGCGGGGTCTTTCCGGTTCCTGCGTTGTAAAAATGGGGCAGGATGATGCTTCCGCACATAACCGGGGCAGGAATACCGCAGGCATTATAAATCAGGTTGGCTACAAACTGAGCCCTGGACATCATAGGTCCGGTGTTGGTTTCCGGTGCTAAGCCGGTGTACAAATAATTTAGCACATCATTGTTGTACTGGGCCTGGTTGCGGTAATCGTGAAGACTCACGGACAGAAAATTCGTCGCCTGAAGGAATAGCGTTACCTCCGATATGATCATCTCCTTCGTATAATTTGAGAATGATGTATAACTAACTGTATCATTGATTGTAAAACAATTAAGCTGAACAACCGCAGCCTGAAACTGGTAATTTAAAAGCTGAAGAAAATAGTTTTCCAGCACTATATATTGACTCAGGGGCGCTGCTGTCTTCTGCTGTGCTACGATGTTTCGCGCCAACACCGAAAGAAGACCGGTCGAAGTTGCAGACGGAAGAAAATAACCGTTAAGGTTCACCATCGCCGTTTGCAAGGTCGTAGCATTTGTTCCGCTGGTGTAAAGTGTGGCAAAATTGATCATCGCCGGATTTAAAGTTTTATTGATATAGTCGACATCCGTCGGGCTCCCGCTGTTATGGGATTTTGCCTGGTCGGCAAACCATCGGAAACCATTCTGGGACGCATTGCTGTATGCCGTAATGATAGGCGCTGTGGCTGCGAGCATATTGAGCTGATAAACCTCACTCATTAATGTAGTCATGTCGAAATTCAACTCTGCTGCAAGATTCGTAAAATCAGTCTGAAGTTGTCCGATCTCATTTTGTATCTGCCCCAGCGATTGGTTGATATTTGCAAGCTGTTGGTTCACATACTCCGTATTTTGATAGTCCTTGATTGAGGAAAAAATGCCGAAACCTTTCTCAAACCACTCCATAGGTCCGCCAAATCCATTGTTTAAATGGTTATACATTCCGAAAGCCTGCAAGGATTTGCGGTTGTTGATCTCATAATCGCTCATCATCGCAAGTTTATCGTTTGTAAAAACATCCTTTTGTGTGGGCGTGGGTATGGGTGCGGGCGGATCCGGAGTGTCGTCCTTCTTTTTACATGAGAATACAAGTAAAAATAGCAGCAACGCCTGGTGATAATTGATTCACGAATGGCATGAAATTGCCCCGGCACAATCATTGTTTTAAGTAACATATAATGAGCTGATTGTGAGTTTTTTTAAGAAAAACGAAAGGTAGTAAAACGGGGGTTAAACCTGGATGAGATAGCTGTTGAGGCTCCCTTTTTTATCAAGTCCCAGCTTTTTGCGGATATGATGACGGGTAACTTCTATGGTAGCTGGTGAAAGATTTGCAATCTGAGCGATATCTTTGGTGGAAAGATTTAATCGCAGAAGTGCGCAGATCTGAAGTTCGCTTCGGGTGAAATCAGCGCTCAGGGCAAGCATCTTCTCGTAAAATCCGCTATGTATCTGCTTGAACATTACCTCGAAGTCGTTCATCGGGTTCTTTGAGGCATCGCGCATGATCTCGAACAGCACCGGGTTAAACTCGGCCTGGTCGGTTTTTTTTGAAAAACGATACTGGAATTGTCCCAGTTTCTCCTGTACCGATTGGTTTACATGACTGAGTTTGGTGGCCATCAGCGATTGGAACACCACATCCTGTTCCCTTAGGTTCACTTCGAGCTCAAGCCGTTCAACCTCCTCCTCTTTAAGCTGGTGTTCCAGGGTTTTCTTCTCCAGTTCGGCTTGTTTCAGCAATTTTTCCTGTTCCGAATGGAGCGACTGTTGCTCGGCCAGTTTTCGCTTCTGGTCGCTTTGCCGCTTTTTGAAAAAGAGAAGAATTAAGAGGACTGATAACAGGAGCAGCAAGGCCAGTAATATTACGACAATTATGATGGTTAGCCTTTTACTGGCTTTCTCGCTCTGAATGGCCTCATTGAGCGAAGCAATCTCCCTGGCCGAATGCTCCTGTTCATACCTGGCCTGGAGGTCAAGGATGCTGCGTTTGGTTTCAGCACTTGCAATACTGTCTTTTAGCAAAATATGAGCTTTGTAATTTTTTAATGCGGAAGGATAGTTCCCGGTGGCTTCATATACCAGTGCAAACAGCTTTAAAACTTCAGCTGTCTCGGTGGGCAGCTTGTAGTTTTTCAGCTTCTTACCGGCGGTTTTCAGGCATTCAAGAGCCGCGGTATAATTCTTCCTCATATAGTTCCATTCGCCCATATTTATGGTAATGAGCAGAACCCCATAGTCGATATTCAGTCTTTTGCAGTAATACAGAGAGCTGTCATAGAGTGTCTTTGCTTCATCAAGCTGACCCGACAATTGCAATGCATTGCCCAGGTTAAAGTATACCCGTGCTAACTGAAACTCATCATTTAGCTGCCTCGAAAGCGTAATCGATTTTTTATACCATTTAACAGATTCGGCGAGGGAATCGTGTTCTTTGTATGCAACGCCAAGATTTATATAGGTTATGTTCCGTTGATTTTCGAGCCCGGGCTTCTGGTTGATGGCGTTGGCCATTTCCAGGTACCTGATGGCTTCGGCATTGTTATGAAGACTAAGATGCAGTGTCCCGATATTGTCATAAATAACCGCAAGTTCTGCTTGCATGTTTTTAGCCTGGTACAGACGGGCTGCCTGTAAATAAAGCTCGAGGGCTTCCAGCTTCCTGCCTTTCAACTCGGCAATGCGGGCGCGACGGCTCATCAAGAGACGTTCCTGTGAATCAAGACTATTTTCCTTAACTATTTCAGATGCTTTGTTCAGGTAGACCGTGGCGCTGTCGGCCTGATTCAGGTCATAGAAAAGGTCGGAAAAAGCGAGTTCGAAAAGAAAGGCAAGTGCATGATTATCCTGTTCAGATGCGGCCCCTGCTCCGGCAAAGATCAGGGGCCTGGCCAGTTTAACCGACTAGTATTTCGACAGTACTTTTACCAGCTTATACAGCGAATCCAGAGATCCTTTCTGCTTTAAGAGCGAGGGGTCGGCCAGAATGCTTTTGATCGCAGATTTCAGGAATGCGGGGTCGCCCGAAAGCTCTTTATCAGCGATGCTTGTTAGCATGGAAATCTTATCAGCCCCTTTCAGATGATTAAACTGTTTTTGAAGGCTGTCGGAATGGGAAGTCCCGGCCCGGGCCGGTAGACAAAATAATACGAGCAGGAGTACAAGAAGAAATCCTTTCAGGGTTTGGTTCAATTCGCTGATTGCATATAAGGGCAAATTGGTGAGCCAATCCTGTTTGCGGAAGTCTGACATTGAGGTGCGGATTGAAACCGGTGGATTAAACTTATCGCAGAATACCTTTAAACTTTTTGCCTGCAGGTTTTCTTCGGCTTTCACTTCAATCGGGATAACCAGTCCGCTGTATTGGGCTATGAAATCAACTTCAGAGCTTGAACGCTCGGCCGACCAATAGTATAATACATATTCACTGGAACTGTTAAGTTGTTGAAAAACATATTGTTCTGTCAGGGCTCCTTTGAAATCAGAGAACATTGCATTACCTTCAAGAAGTGTAGCGGCATCAAGATCAGTCATCGCAGCCAGCAATCCCACATCCACAAGAAATAATTTAAAAGCGCTTCTGTCCTCAAATGCTTTCAGTGGCAAAGCCGGTTTGCTCACCCGCTCTACTTTATGAACCTGCCGGCAGTCGGTCAACCATGAAAGTGCCAGTTCGTACTCTCTGGCTCTTGAACCTTCCTTGATCAAACCGTAGATGAATTTACGGTTTTCCTTTGCTAACTGCGATGGAATTGAGTTCCACAACATCCTGATGCGTGGAACGATCTCAGGAGGGGCATATTTCGAGAAATCCTGTTCATACCCGGTCAGGATTTGTTTCTGGATATTGCGAACTTCTTTAAAGCTCTGGTTTTCAGTAAATTTCAACACAGCTTCGGGCATCCCTCCAATGAAATAATACTGCCTCAGACGTTCAATGAATTTAGTTTTAAAAACTGTGATCAAAGTCCAGTCGGCGCTGTGAAGCATATCGAGAAGAGCTTTCTCGCCGATGGCATTAAGAAACTCAGGAAATGTGAGGGGATAAAGATCCATGAATTCAACTTTGCCTACCGGAAAAGAAATGCCTGCATGAAGCGCCATGCCCAGCAAAGAGCCGGCTGCGATGATATGATACTCAGGGGCATCCTCCTGGAAATATTTTAAGGCGCTAATGGCATCTGGCACAGCCTGTATCTCATCGAAAATAAGTAGTGTATTCCCTGCATGAATAGTCAAACCCGATTCGGCCTGCAAGGCAACGATGATTCTGTTAATCTCGAAATCATCGGCAAACAGGGCTTTCAGCCGTTTGTTTTTTTCGAAATTCAAATAAACGGTCTGTGCATATTGAGTGTTCCCAAATTCTTTCATCAGCCAGGTTTTACCGACCTGGCGTGCACCCCTGATCACCAGGGGTTTACGTGAACCTGAATTTTTCCAGGAAATCAGTTCGTCGAGCTTTGTTCTTCTCATGCCTGTATTTTCGTACAAATATACACTTTGTCAAACGACTTTCTGTGGTTTCGTACATTTTTACAAACGACTTTTTGTAATTACTGCCCCAAACTAACCATCGACGGCGCTTCGGGATTATAATCGGTGAACTTCAGGCTGGGTGTTTCGCCGGCGAAGATCGACATAAAATAGCCATTTCCGTTGGGGTAGGGGTAGACGTAAGCGCTGACGAGGAAAGTGGGGAAGATGAGGTTGTCGTTCTTGATAAGCAACCCCAGCCCGAAACCTGTGAACACCCGGTTGAGGAAAAGGTTCGAATTGCGGGCGGCGCTGATCCCTGCCGTAATGGATGCTGTGAACCCGAAACGGAATCCGAAGAAATACCAGGGGGGATAACAGGTGGTAATGAAATAGACGCTCAGGCTTTGTGCTCCCCTGTATAGTGTGTCGGTGGGCACCTTGTCGATCCTCATATCGCGGTTCAGAAACGAAACATCGAGGTTATTGGTTCTCTGCAGAAATCCAACCCGGTATGTAGTGAGTACAAAACTTCTGAATTTAAACCGTTTATCGGGGGTGGAATACAGGTACGACATAAAGTTGAGTTTGGCTACCACGGCTGCGTCTTCGAGCCTGCCCGCATTATTATAGATACCAACATCGAGCATCCCCTTGAGGTAGCCGAATTTCTTTATAAAATCTCCTTTATAGTAAGAAAATCCCATATACATACGGCGGTAGAAGGTAGTCCATTCCGGACCGGCGGTAAGGGTAACGAGCCAGCCATAGGGGAAGTTCTCTGTTTTTCCGAAGTTCAGGAAGTAATCGATGAGGTAGTAGTTGTTCCTTGAAAAAGACACACTGCCAAGCATCCGCGCATTGTCATAATACCCCCTGTTCGTATCCCTTGCAATCGAAGGCCTTTGTCCGAAGGTCTGATACTGCACCAGTCCGCTCACTTCGAACCGGGTTGGTATCTTATAATCCGAGATAAGATAAGCCCTGCCCAGCCAGGCCGATCCCTGCTGGCATTTGTAATAGAACCGTTGAGCGGTGGTTTCGGAGTACATGGTTTGTGAGACGCCATAATTGATGCCGCCTGCGAATTTCGTGCGGTTGGTTAAAAACGGTCTGGCGAAAGCAGTGGAAAAATAAATCTGCCCGAAGTCATCCTGCATATAGCTCAGCTCAGCATTGATGAAGCTCCCCATGATATTTGAATAGGAATACGAGAAGCCGTCGAAGCGGGTAAAAGGCATACGGTTCAATGCACTCGAAACCCTGATTGAAAGCCTGTCGCCCAGCCCCAGGAAATTGGCATCATAAATATTCACCACGGCTCTGCTTAGAGTAATCACGGGCAGGCCTCCGCCAATCGACCATTCGTCCTGGGTTATCACAACGACATCCGCCGAGTCGGATCCACTCACAGGGACCACAATAACCCTGGCGTCATTGATAAAAGCCAGGTCCTTCAGCACCCTTGCCTGGTCGGCAAGCACGTAAGGGTCTATTTCCTGCCCTTCCCTGATCAGCATCATCTTTTTAAGTACAAAGGGCGCTGTTTGTATATGGAACCAGTCGAGGGCCCTGATCACACCCGAGGCTGCAACTCTTGAGGTGTCTATAACCGACGGCCCGAAAGGGTCTAATGAAATAATTCGTATACTGCGGATGACTTTTCCCTTATATTGCTCGTAAGGGTTTTCACTCTTCATGAACTGTACCGAATCGGGCAGGGAATTTTGCAATGGGGCTTTGAAGCCCAGATCCCACAGAAATTTCCCTATCCTGTTCCGCTTCAGTTTCCGGCCCAGGCTGTCGTAGAAAACCTGTGACTTCCGAACGTCCTCACGTTTGTAAAACACCGTGGTACGCGGTTTGAGCGGATCCGACGGATTTTCAACAGCCTGGGACACAGCCATCCGGCCGCAGGCCATAAAAATAACAAGAAACAGGGAAAATTTTAAAGATTCGCCTGATGATCTGTTGCTTTTCCTGAGCCAGGCTTCCATTTCTTTCAGATGGGGGTAATCCTTGTGCCCGATAGCATCAAACAAGAGGAAAATTGGCGAATAGGGTTATCAATTCCGAATGCAACGCACAGAATACCCGTTATTTTTATCCTCGCCAGTCCGGTGTACACTTCTGGAAAACCAGCTCAGGGTCCTGCATAGGGCATTGTAAGTACCATCCTCGGAAGAACTCCAAAAGGAGCCAGAGCTGCCACTTGTGCCGTACAATCCGGTAGTGCTGCGCGAGCCCGCCGGAATGGCTGTGAATCCGCTTTCATTGGTTGCGTCGGTATTCGGGGAATGCCATATGCCAGTGCCGGACTCTATGGTGCCGGTAGATTTCATTTTTCCGCCTGCTATTTCTTCTCCTCCAAGATAGGTAGTAAGTGTAGTCAACTCGGCATTAGTGGGAACATGCCAGCCTGCGGGAGCAAGTTTACCTGAGTTTACTGCATGCCAGTTATACAAAGCGCCATAAGCGGTTTTGTAAGTAGGGGAATCATTATTATACCAGCAATATCCCGGGGTAGTCAAATTATTCCAGGCTGAACTATTCGTTACTATTTGTATTAAAGTGCCATCATTTAATTTTGTTGTTTTAAGATTCTCAATCAGCCACACTTGAGTACCGATAGTTATGGTGTGATAGATGTTTCCGTCGATATCCGTTACTGCTGTGGGTATAGGTAAAGGTGAAGGATTGCTGTTGCTATCTGTTTTTTTGGAACAGCTTGCAAAAATTAACAACAGTCCTATTATCGGTAATGAGTAAATCCAGCTTTTGGTTTTAATGTTCATGATTTTTTATTTAAGTAATTAAACTGAGTGTAAAAGTAAGGATTCCGATCGTATTTGGCATAATTGCCGGTTTAATCTGATCCCAGGACCATTTTTTACTGTCATTTATTTTTTCTTATCATTATTGTTTCAGAAACCCGTCAAACCAAGGTTTGGCGTGGATTACTGAATAAACATAAGTTGCCCGGTGATCGGCTTTTGCCCCGGCAGAGATTGCATGGGTATCTCCGCTTCCCATGAGATGATGAAAACCTTCGGCAAGTTTTGCCACATAGACCGGAACCACTTCATCAGATTCCCCGTAATAATTGTTCAGGGGAGTGTGGCAGCGCCAGCGGTAAGCATCAGACTTCTCGACGATCTGCCAGAAGTTGGAACTTCCGATATTTCCGGTTTCCATAAACGAAGGTTGTAACATGTTCTGCACTTTATCGCCGGTGATTTTTCTGAATTCGGTCCAGCTGATCTTCCAGTTATAGAAATCCTTTGCGGTCTGGTAATATTGAGGGCGGATGGCCGTTGCTGCGAAACCTGGCATCTGGCAGTAATATTCCAGCGCAAAAAGATAATTCGAAAAGCAGGCAGGGATATAGACCGCATCGATGGGCTGGTAGTTGTTGACCCAGCGGTCTGTAGTACCGAAGGCATCGACGGGGGCGCTTGCCGTCGAGGCCGCAGTTACAGGAATATTCATTTCTTCGAGTTTGCGCAGAAAGGTCATGTTGGTCCATCCTCCCTGCGACCATCCGTGAAGGAACAATGAGACTGGTTTGATCTTCAGGGCCGCGAGAACGTCCTTTGCGGCATAAAGCATATCAAGGCAGGCTTGCTCTGAACTGTATCTTACCAGGTAGGAGTTGGGCATGTCGGAAACCCCTAAACCGAAATAATCGGCCCCGATCACGATATATCCCTGGGAGGCAAACTGGGCGATCATAAGCCTGGTCTCCATCGATTTATCCGGGTTTGAAGGGCACTCATCTTTTCCGAAAACGGTTCCGTGCTGGTACGATACCATAGGCATGGAGTCTTTGCCGTTATCGGGGATGGCTACCAGACCTGAAGTAAGCGTGCGTTTGTTATCAAACTCAGGGATCACCGAATTATAGTATACCCGGTAGAGTTTTACGGGATATTTCGGGGTGCTGAACTGTCCTTTGAAGTCGGCAAAGGTCATCAAACCTCCGGACAGAAACTCTTCCAGCTCTTTGTTGAAGATGCTGTACATCTTGTTTAAATCGTAGGTTCCCAGGTACTGGTATTCGGTGCCGCTGGGAACTTTGGTAAAGGGGTTCGTTGTTTGAGCCTGCAGTAAGGATACTGCACTCAATAAAAACAAAAGGCTAAAGGTGGTTTTTTTCAAGGTTTTCAATTTATCATGCATCATATTATTCCAGAAACTTCACAACACCCGTATGCATATCATACAATGCGCCAACGATCCTGATATCGCCCTTGTTAGCCATCTCTTTCAGGATAGGGCTTCGGGCTTTGATCTCGTTAATGGCCACAAACACGTTGTTAAGGCAGACCAGGTCGATGAAATCGTGGTTTTTATATGACTTGTCCCCAGCGTAACTGGCCGATTTTTCGATGGCAGGTTTTATTTTTGTCAGCAATTCCGTGATGTTTCCCAATTTCACTTTTTTAATGGCCGACTTTACCGCCCCGCAGTCTCCATGCCCCAGCACCAGGATCAATTTCGCCCCCGACACCTTGCATCCGTATTCCATGCTGCCAAGAATATCGTCATTAATAACGTTGCCGGCAACCCTCACCACAAACAGGTCCCCGATGGATTCGTCAAAAACTGTCTCAGGCGGGATACGGCTATCCATGCAGGAAAGGATCACGGCCAGGGGATACTGGACCCCGGAATTCTCTCTGACTTTTGCGGGCAGATCTCTGGTTGTCAATTTGTTGGTCGTAAAGCGTTTGTTGCCTTCCTTAAACCGGTTGATCACATCTTCGGCGGTGAATTTTGACTGATCTTCGGCGGTGCGGGCATGCTCAGCCTGTTTTACCGCTGCTGTATCGGCAACTATCGCATCTGCTTTGTTATCAGTGATGCTTGTGCAGGAGCCTAGACTAAAGGCCAATGCTATTACCGGGATGATCCATGTTTTGTTCATATACTGTTTAATTTAGAGAAATCGTTGAGTTTGTCCCCCATACCAGGGGTGAAGCGGCGCCGGCGGTATTCCACAGGCATTCCCTGACGGTGATTTTTTTTGAAGCGCCGTCAATGACGATGACCTGGAACGACAGCTTGGTTTCATCGCCTATGCCGTCGGGTGCTTCGGGCCCTGAGATCATGCCTTTGGTGGGCGAGTCAACCCTAAAAGAGTGCAGGCTGATCGTATTGTCGGGGCCTGTATAGGTGTAAAACTCGTTGTAATTTTCATTCCCGTGGAAGTAGGCCATGATATTTTTGTGTGCCTGAAGGAAGGCCACGAAATTGCGCTGTTCTATGATCGAAGGAACCTGATATGTCGCCCCGTCCTTGAATACTTCGGCCACCACATTCTCGAACTTGTCGGTTGCATTGATGCCATGGTTGCCGTTAGGGTTAGTAAGATGTTTTGCTTCAATGTCGGGCTGATCATGGGTGAACAGGAGCACCGGCGTGGTTGAGCTCACTTTCGAGAGGTCGCTTTCCATCCAGATCCTGGCAACGGAATCGGGCCACATGTTGATGAACATGCAGTGAACGCCTACGATTTCTTTTGAGTAGTTTATTTTATCCGTAGTATAATTGTAGGTTGAATTCGTGACCGGATTTGCAGGAGCAAGCATCATATTGTAAATGTTCACCATCGCATCAGGATCGGTAAGCGGATTCATCGGGTCCCAGTTGCCGATGGCATTGGTTACATCATGGTTGCCCGGGGTAAGCCAGAGCCCGGCATTCTGGCTGGCTGCGTTTTTCAGGGTGATGCCATTGATGAATTCTTCATTGAACTGCCCCCATGAACGTGTTGCGGATTGAACCGAAGGCGGGCCGACTGCCTGTTTGGTGGTGATGTCGCCTGTGATGATGAGTTCATCGATTGCCCCGACCAGTTTGCCGGCATTCAAGCCACCGTCGTTGGGGAAAGTGAATGCTGGCACGCGGTTGATCTGTTTTACAAACTCATGGTTCACGACATCTGCATGAACCATTGCCCCCCTGAACATCCGGTCCTGTCCGTAATGAATGTCGGAAGTAAACACGATCTGGGCAACAGTCTGGCTTGCAGGGGCAGAGGGAGTTTCATCCTTTTTGCATGAGTAAACGGCAAGCAGGAGGAATGCAAAAACGAGTGATCTTTTCAGGTTTGATCTCATACACTTTGTGATAACATGTTAATTTACCGGAATCGTTAGTATCGGTGAGCCTTTCTTGTCATCGGTATCGTTAAGGGAGCTTAACAACAGCAGAAAAGAAAATGCCCGTTTCGAAGTAAAATCTCCTTTGTCAATATAAAACCAATACCCGTTATACCGTATCGAGAAAAAAGCATTCTTTGGTATACCCGTGCAGCTGTGGATTTTAATAAACGGCTGAAGCTGGGTTCCGTCAGGTCCCTTTAGTTCATTTGCAGGGAAAGCCTGGTTTGAAGTAAGATGTTCCTGGGGGACTTCCACTGTGGATGCAACATCGGTAAGAATTTCGAGAAAAGAGCGGGTTTTCATGACAATCTCAAAGCTGTCGGCCCTGTGCGAACCGTAGGCAATCTTGTATGAAGATGCAATATCAGGGATGCCAAGGCTTTTTCTGATCCTGAAAATATCGTTGGCCAGGCTGCTATCAGCAATATCCTTCATAAAAAACTCGATAACCCCATCTTTGCTCTTATCCTGACTAACCCAGAATCCATAGGAGTTCTGGATTTTCTTCAGGCAGTCAAGTAGCGGATAAAATTCAGGAGAGGCTTCACGTTTTCTCATGCTCCCGCTGTAACTGTTATTGATCTCGTTTATCGAGTTTATCATAAGCCTGAAGATCATATCTATCGGATAGCCGGCATAAACCAGGCCCATCACGGTCGACGGGCCGATGGGATTCATCAGGCTCATGGCAAATTTATTCCCCTGCAGAGGGGAATAGCTTACGGTAGGCTTGTCGGAAAAACTGGCCCCGCCTCCGATAGAAGGCATAAGACCGATTCCGTTCTGCTCCCATATGCCTCCCGCGCTAAACTCACCCTTTGTCTCATAAGAGTTGATGATTGATGCAATGTCGAGAAAAACCGGTGCATCGGCATAGCGGAGCTTCACAATGTTAAGCAGCATCTGGTTTTTCCACGAATCGGAAATTGCGTTAATATATCCGGTACGGTCGCGGACCATATTGCCCGGGCCGGCGCTGCGGCAGGATGAAAGTGCAATGACCAGCAGTGCGGTCGCAATAAAGGGTATGATCGAAGAGATTCTTGTTTTCATGGATTGTGTTATTGAAAAGTAAGCCTGGTTTGCCGGGTACTTTACACGAGTATTCAACACGGTCAGTATCGTTAAAAATTCTATTATTAACATCCAGTAATTCCGCTAAAGAACTTTCAATAACATGAAGCATATACCCGATAAATTCCGTTGATTCACCCTTTTTATCACAGCTTGATAATACCTTGTAATAGTCTTCCTGTGACTGGCTGATCAAGGTTTCGAAAGGTAAGAATTCAAAAACAGGATACTCTTTTAATCAAATAACAGTTTGCCAAAGCCTTCCCATTCTCCCGTTCCCATCAAGAAAAGGATGAATGAATTCCGTCTCATAATGAAAAACACAACTCTTAATCGAGGCACTCTTGATCCCTGGAAAATACCTACTTCCTGGTTTCAGTATTTTCCCGGATTGTCAATTAATCCATGCATCAACAGTTTGTGAGCTGCCAGAAATGATTTTGATGAACAAGAGTCAAAAATCGTTAGTTTATTATATACTTCAATGGCATTGCGAACTTCGAGAATATCCTTTTTTGGCCCGATTACTCTTTTTTTCTCAAGCTAGGCCGTAACCTGTTCCTGAGTAAGGGTGTTCCCTTCAATTTTAAGTGAAGAATGAATCGTTTTTATTTTATTCTGCTTCCTTAACTGAGGCGAGGGTTTGTTTAAAAAATGGGCTTTAATCTCACCAACTTTCTCTGATATTGAGGAGATCTGTTTTATAATTAATGGGGTGATGCTATAGGGAGGCTTCATTGATACTATCATTTGATACTATCAAAAGTACGAATAAAATAATTCATGGCAGCACTTTTTTTTCAGGACGAATCAGGGTGGCAAATAACAAAAGTGATGATTAATTACTGATGATGATTTTACGGATGACTCTGCAGTCGCTGCTTGTAAATACGACAGTATAGACGCCCGGGGGAGTTGAGATGAGCTCGATTAGTTCGGTTGCTGTGCCGCTGACCCTTATGTCGGCCTTCTGGTAAATCATTGCTCCGAGTTCATTATAGATTGCTATGCTGAAAAAAGCCGCGGTTGGCCAGCTGATAGCAGCAGTAAATCTCCCGTTGTTAGGCACGGGGTAGATAGTGAAGCTGCGTTCATTGTTTTCGGCAATACCCACACCTCGTACGTAAAGATGGTTCGAGGTGTCGGATGTACAACTCAGCAGGGTAA
>Ga0265593_1000022_pt1 | contig 162555 bp, 158 predicted proteins | sample saktaG_8_FD_190136 | JGI IMG/M metagenome (GOLD analysis project Ga0265593, IMG submission 190136) | Saline water microbial communities from Sakinaw Lake, British Columbia, Canada - sak_2011_5_24_36m | ecosystem: Environmental > Aquatic > Non-marine Saline and Alkaline > Saline ... | reverse complement strand
ACTTCTGGATACCGGGCGATACCGCAGTGGACAAAGAAAAACGGGACCGGGTGCCCTATCGTGTCTGGGCCAAAGAGGGGTTAATAACTCTTACACCAGGCAACGTTATCGATTACCAGTACATCCGCCACACCTTGCACGAGCTGAGAGAGAAATACGACATTGCCGAGATCGCCTTTGACCGCTGGGGAGCGACCAAATTGAGCCAGGATTTAACCGACGATGGCTTCCTTATGGTCCCATTTGGACAGGGCTTCGCTTCCATGAGCGCCCCTACCAAGGAACTGATGAACCTGGTATTGAGCAGGAAGATCAGGCACGGCGGGCATCCTGTGCTGAGATGGAACTGCGATAACCTGGTCGTGCGCATGGATCCCGCTGGCAACCTCAAGCCTGACAAGGAGAAATCGACCCAGAAGATAGACGGCATGGTGGCATTGATCATGTCCATCGACCGAGCAAGCCGGCACAGCAACCTGATCGAGACATCGATGTATGAAACGCAGGGACTGACAGTTATATGAAGATACCGTTTTTAAAGAAGCTGCTCGGTAAATCAGTTGGCAACTCCCTTAATAGGGTGGATGACCCGCTTAACCTCTACTGGCGCAGGAGCAACACCGGCGCCAGTGTTACAGAAACCACCGCGCTTTCGGTTGTAACGGTTTACGCCTGCGTGCGCATCTTATCTGAAACACTGGCGTCCCTGCCGCTGCATATGTACAAGAGGTTGGAACGAGGCAAACAAAGGGCAATTGAACATCCTCTTTTCCAGATACTGCACGATATACCCAATCCAGAGATGAACAGCTTTACCTTCCGCGAGACTTTGATGGCGCATCTGGTTACCTGGGGCAACGCCTATGCCGAGATTGAATGGGACAACTACACAAAAGTTAAGGCGCTCTGGCCATTACGGCCGGATAGGATGCAGGTTTGGAGAGAGAACGACCAGATTATTTACAAATATTACTTACCGAACAGTGCAGCAATGGTAACCCTGCCTGCATACCGCGTCTGGCATATCCCTGGGTTGGGCTTTGACGGGCTTGTCGGCTATCCTCCCATCACACTGGCACGTGAAGCCATCGGTTTATCGCTGGCCACGGAGGAGTTCGGCGCCAGGTTCTTTGGCAACGGCGCGGCTCCGGGCGGTGTTCTTGAGCACCCGGCCAAGCTCTCCAAGGAAGCACAGGACAACCTGCGTAAATCCTGGAACGAGATGCACTCCGGCTTGTCCAACCAGCACCGGCTGGCCATCCTGGAAGAGGGTATGAAGTGGAGCAAGATCGGCATACCGCCGGACGATGCTCAGTTCCTGGAGACCCGCAAGTTCCAGCGTAACGAGATAGCCTCATTCTTTCACATACCGCCCCACATGATCGGAGACCTTGACCGAGCCACCTTCTCCAACATAGAGGAGCAGGCACTGGAATTCGTGGTCTACACCATGCGTCCCTGGCTGGTCCGCTGGGAGCAGTCGATCAACCAGAAGCTGCTCAACCCTGATGAGAGGGCAGACTATTTTGCCGAATTCTTAGTCGATGGATTACTCAGAGGGAATATTCAGGCACGCTATCAGGCTTATGCCACGGGCCGTCAATGGGGATGGTTGTCGGCAAATGATATCAGAGAGTTGGAAAACCAGAACCCTCTGCCTAGTAATGAAGGCGATATTTATTTAAACCCTTTAAATATGGTGCCGGCTTTGCAATTATTAAGAACAAACGAACAAAAGGAGTATAAGTGACCCTGCTAGGCTGAAAATGGATCAATTGATACGGAATCGAAACACACCACAAAAGTTGGCTCTCAGGTTCAATATGTTCGCTACCAAGTGCATTTTCTATTTTGTGGTGTAGTGACCAGCATATCATAACTAACGATATGTTGGAAGCACTACACTAGAACGCAAAATCCTCTACTAGAACTTCACATTTATTGACTGCTCATCTATAATGTTTTTGTTCGAAATAATAAAGGCAGATGGAAAGGAAGAGGTTTTAATGCAGCACTGGTATCAGTGTCCTTATTGCGGTAACAATGTAGCCTATGGTCAGCCGGGATGTTCCCGTTGTGGCAATAAATTACAGTGGCAACAACCACAACCACCACCACAACCAGTACAGCCTTCACACTATCAGTCAACACCACAGTACCAGCAGCAGTATCAAAAGCCAGACCAAGCTCCTCAACAATTCCAACAACATCCTCCTCGGTTTCCGCAAGAACCCGAAAAACCAAAGTCAAACACAGGGAAAATTGTATTTGGCATTATTGCAGGTGGATTACTTCTATGTATAGGTTCTTGCGCCATTTGTATAAACTCCGGTTCGAAATCGTCCACGTCTAACCCATCTCAAACTCCAACTACGTCCAGTCCAAATGTTCCTAAGACTCCGACAGCCCAGGCAATTCAAGTGAGTGCTGGCGCTTTATACAAAGCCTATGAAGCTAACCAAGTGGCAGCTGATGTGCAATACGAAGGTAAAATCCTATTGGTCACTGGCGTCGTTAGTTCAATTGGTAAAGATATATTGAGCAACCCCTATGTTGTTATCGGCGATGGTGGGAAATATTCACTCGTGGGAGTGCAGTGTTTCTTTGACAAAGGAGCTGAGTCAGAATTAGCCAAATTGTCCAAGGGGCAAACTGTGACAATACAAGGCAAACAGAGCGGTTATTTTATGAATGTTACTTTATCAGGATGTTCGCTCAAATAACTTCGCAGATAACCGTCATGATAATTATTCGACCGTAGTGAAGATATGCCAGAGGAAGTGGTCATGATAGACAGGGGGTTTTAATGCAGCACTGGTATCAGTGTCCTTATTGCGGTAACAATGTAGCCTATGGTCAGCCGGGATGTTCCCGTTGTGGCAATGGATTACAGTGGCAACAACCACAGCCACCACCTCCAACTTCACAGTATCAGTCACCACCACAGTATCAACAGCAGTTTCAGCAACCGCAGTTTCAGCAACCATTCCAAGCTCCGCAACAACAGACATATCAAAATCATATAAAAACCAGAGGAAACAGTGGTCTTAAAATAGCTGCGTTAATATTAGGCATTATAGGTGGACTTGCCGGTTTTATGGGAGCAATCTTTGCATTAGTCGTTGGTGGGATAGGAAGCGCTTTTAAAGCCAGTGGCGCAGAAACTGTAGTGGGGTTGGGCTGGGCAGCTATTCCAATTTCGCTTGTTGGAATAATTGGAGGAGCGATGGCTATGGCAAAGCCTAAAATAGCAGGCATCATTATGCTTCTAAGTGGAATAGCCGGATTCATTGCCATCTCAGGGGGTTATCTTTTGGGAGGTCCACTGTTAATAGTGGGAGGCGTCCTCGCACTAGTAGCCTCTAGAAAATGATCTATGCTGTCTATTAACTGCTTTGTTATTCGTTCTTGTCCGACAATCGTTGTTAACATCTAGATACTGCTTCCTAAATGGCCAGATTAGGTCTATGCGTAATGCTCGCTCTTTAGGGTGACTTTCTTGCATTTTGGGCACCTCAAGATCTCAACTTCATCACCCTGAAGTATCATGCGGCTACTACCACAGGAAGGACATTTTGGGGTTGTCCCATCTTTGTAATCATCCTTGGGTTCCCAACGGCCACTCCATACCAGCGACGGTATGTCCTCGGGATGCATAAACTCCACTATTCTGACTACACTGTTAGTGGCACAATCGGTGCATTACATATTTGCGCTAAGCCCGAATATATTGGCACTGTCAATATCAACCGGATGCATCAATTGGACAAAGTCACCTTTCTCATTGCGAGAGAATTCATTAGGGCCATCTGTATAAACAGTATGGTCGCAGACATCACATTTGTGTAAATAAAGGTCAGCCATATCTTATAAACATACCACGAAGGCGCTCGATGTGAGCGCCTTTTTTATTGGAGGCCACATGGAACACAAATCGATAAAAATACAGTTCAAAGAGGCACAGGAAGGGGCTTTTACCGCGCAGATTGCCACGCTCAACGTGGTTGACAGCGACGGCGACCTCACTAAATCCGGCGCCTTCCCTACCGGTAAGGAACTCCTCATCTCTGCCTATCAGCACGGCTCATGGCAAGGCGCCCTCCCTGTGGGCAAGGCCGTGATCAGGGAGATCGGCGATGCCGTGATCGCGGAAGGCCAGTTCAATCTTAATTCCGCTTCCGGCCGTGAGCACTATGAGGCGGTCAAATTCACCGGCAGCCTGCAGGAATGGAGCTACGGCTTCTGGCCGGTCAAATGGAACATGGAGGAGATCGACGGCAAACAGGTGAGGATCCTGGAATCTGTCGACCCTGTTGAGATATCGCCAGTATTAAAGGGTGCCGGCGTAGGAACGGCTACCCTGGCTATCAAAGAAGACGACGGTGCTCCCTTCGCTCAGCATTTCGAGACGGCGCTTGCTGCTGTCGTTGGAGTGGTTGAGCGCTCAAAATCGCTTGCCGATCTTAGGCGCAAGGAAGGCCGCACCTTATCCCAGGCTAACCGCAATCGGATTAAAGACCTGCAGTCTCAGTTAAATACCCTGTCTGCCGAATTGCAGACGCTACTGGACGAGACTGATACGGCCAGCAAATCCGTGGTCGGCAGCCTGTACCTGGCATTTTCCAGGACATTACGCAATCTGAATTAAACGGAGGTCAACAATTGAACCTTAAAGAACTTAATGAGGCTATTGTAGCCAAATCCAAAGTCCTCCACGATATATTCGAGGAGGCTGGACCGGACATGGATATGTCCAAGGTCAAATCCTTGAGCGGTGACACAGCTGCCAAGGTCGATGCCATCAAGGCCATGAATGCCGAACTGGACGACCTGGGCAAGAAGCGCGACCAGGCCAATCAGCTAATTGAGAGCCGCAAACGCGCCGACGAGATGGCCAACGCACAGCCGGTACCCAAGGCCGACCCTTCACCAGCAGCCCGCAAATCCCTGGGCGAGATGGTCATGGAGAGCGCGGCCCTTAAAAGCAAGGGCCAGACATCCAGCCTGGACGTAGACATCAAAACCCTGTTTGAGCGCACAGCCGGCTTCGCTCCGGAGAGCGTGCGCATCCCCAGGGTGGAGCAGTACGCGGTGCGGCCGTTGATGGTCGCTGACCTGCTGCCTGTGCTGCCCACCTCCCAGGCTGCCATCAAGTACATGGAGGAGACCACCTTCACCAACAACGCCGCTGAGACTGCTGAGGCTGGGACATATGGCGAGGCAGCGCTGGCCTTCACCGAGCGCAGCGTACCGGTCGAGAAGATCGCCGTCTGGCTGCCCGTAACCGATGAGCAGCTGGAGGACGTACCCAGCATGGCCGCCTACATCAACAACCGGCTGGCCTACATGCTGGAGGCCAGGCTCGATTCCCAGATACTCAACGGCAACGGCACACCACCCAACCTGATGGGCACACTAAATGTGTCCGGCATACAGACCCAGGCCAAGGGCGCCGACCCGACGCCGGATGCCTTCTACAAGGCCTTCACACTGGTCCGCACCGTTGGCTTCGCCGAACCCGGCGTCGTTTTCATGAACCCGGCTGACTGGCAGGACATACGCCTGCTCAGGACTTCCGACGGTATCTACATCTTCGGCAGCCCGCTGGACCCAGGCATCGAAAGGATGTGGGGCATCCGCGTCGTGCTGTCCATGGCCGTGGTGGCCAATACCGGCATCGTGGGAGCCTACGGCCAGTATTCCGCCCTTTACATGCGGCGCGGGCTGGATATCAAGATCTCCGACAGCCATGACACCTACTTCATCGCCGGCAAGCAGGCCATCCGCGCAGACATGCGCTGCACGGTAGTGCACTTTAGGCCCAAGGCCTTCTGCAAAGTGACCGGCATCTAAACCAGATGGGCGGGCCTGGTGCCCGCCCAACTCTTATTCAGGAGGAAAAATATGCCCATCATACAAGGCGGCAATGTAATCGAGGGCGCCACCAAGCGACCCTGGATGAATAACGGCATACCTACGAGCGGCACCTCCGGCACCCTGGCCGGAGTAGCCGACCCCGGAGACCTGCTCATCGATTACGCCAACGGCAACCTTTATCAGAATACCAATACCAAAGCCTCGCCCACCTGGACCAAATACACCACCGAGGCCGAGCCGACCCAGCATCTGTGGACCAATGCCGGCGCTCCCACGGATGGCACCGAAGGGACGCTGGCCGGATCTGCTGAGCCCGGCGATCTGCTGATCGATACAACCAACAAGAAGGTCTACCAGAACACCAACACCAAAGCCTCACCGACCTGGAACTCCGTCCGCGATATCGTTGAATCAGAGATCGGAACCGGCGCAGTCACCGAGACCAAGATAGGCGCTGCTGCTGTTTCCAAGGGAAAATTGGCTGGCGGATTCTTGAAAGTAGCTTGGATTGCCGGAGGTGCTGCCGGAGACCATACCGTGACTGGAATAACTGCTGGTGATCAGCTGGTATCCGTCCTGCATTTTGTAGCTGATGGCCACCTGGACGATGTAGCCGACCTGACCAGTGAGTTCACGGCAGGGGCTGGCAAGATCAATAACACCGATGGAACAAACACCACTGGTGACAAGCTGCTGGTGATCTGGCTGGATATCACGGCATGAGCACGGATAAAGAGCGCGAGCAGATCCGCGAAAGGGTGCGGCGTTACCGTGACAAACATAAGGGCGAGGGCGTTACAGCTTCAAATGTAACGCCCGTAACGCCCTCCAAGTCGGTCTGCAAGTGTAAATACTATCGACAATGTAACGGTCAGCTGGTATGCGTCCAGTGCGGCCGTCCGGCGCCGCCCAAACCGGTCGAGGACAAGCTCAAGCGAGGCATAAACATCAAATGATCATTGAATATGGGATCTTCATTAAGCGAGGACAGATGTGGCTCTGAGGCAGACTGTCGCCCCGGCGATTGAGCCCCTTAGCCTCGATGAGGTCAAGCTGCACCTGCGTCTGGACACTGGCATAGCTGAAGACGCCCTGCTTTCGTCTCTGATTTCTGCAGCGCGGCAGTATTGCGAGGGATTCCAGCGACGGGCCTACATTACGCAGACCTGGGAACTGTGGCTGGACAAGTTTCCGGACATAGATAATATCTACCTCCCCTGGCCACCTCTGCAGTCCGTGTCCTCAATCAAGTATTACGACACGGCCAACCTTGAATACACCCTGCTTGACAGCAACTATTACGTGGACACCCAATCCCAGCCAGGCCGCCTCTCACTCAACTATGGCAAGTCCTGGCCCTCGACAGCCTTAAGGCCGACAAATGGCCTCTGCATCACCTTCATCTGCGGTTACGGTGACGCGGTAGAGGATGTGCCGGTCAAAGCCCTCTATGCTATGAAACTGCTGATCGGACATTATTACGAGAACAGAGAGGCCGTTTCGCAGTCGCAGCTTTACCCTGCGCCTCTGAGCGTGGATGCCCTGCTCTGGCAGGACAGGTGCTTCTGATGCGCGCCGGACAATTAAGGAACCTGGTTATCATCGAGCAGCCAAGTCTCTCGAAGAATGAGATTGGCGAGGTCGTACCATCCTGGAGCACCTTCTGCAGCTGCTGGGCCGCCATAGAGCCTGCCGTGGGTCGCAGCTATTATGCTGCCAACCAGCTGGAATCCAAGGTCGACGGACGTGTGAGGATACGCTACCGCGAAGGCATACTGCCCACCATGCGCATCAAGTTCGGTGAGAGGATACTCAGTATCGTCTCGGTTGTGCACCCACAGGAAAACCACAGAGAGCTTCATTTAATGTACGCGGAGAGCCTGGACTGATGGATATCACACTGGAGATCATAGGCAAAGAGGAGTTTGCCGAGACCTTGCTGGAATTATCCAAAGCCCTGCCTAACGACAAGGTCGAGCCCGTGATGCTGGAAGGTGCCAAGGTAATCGCTGCCGCAGCTAAAGACAAAGCGCCTCTGGGACCGACCGGCCACCTCAAGAAATCGGTCAAGGCTAAACAGTTGAAACAGATCAGCAACTACCCGCGCTCGGCCGCCGCTGCCGTCGACCGTAAGATAGCGCCACATGCTCATTTGATTGAGTACGGCACCCGGCCGCGCATTCAGAAGACAACGGGTAGACCGACCGGTATAGGCCCTGCAATACCTTTCTTCCGCCCGGCCGTCGATACCAACGTGGCCCGCATCTACACCCAGATCAAGGATAAGCTTCTGGATATGATCATGGAAGCTGCACGAAAGTAATGTACGTTGAACACGCCCTCTTGAAACACCTGCTAGCGCAGACAGCCCTGGCCGCATTTATCGGGGAGAGGCTTTACTATGTCACGGCGCCGCAGGACGTGCAGATGCCCTACGTCGTGTTCTTCAAGGTCTCGGCGACAAGGGGGCGGACATTAACCGCCTCCTCTCATCTAGTGAACTCGCGCTTCCAGTTCTCCATCTTCTCCCAGACCTATTACGCAGCTAAGCAGATAGCGGAGCAAATACAGCTGGCACTGGAGGACAAGAACAACGAGATCATCGGCGGAGCTGGCGGTGTGCGGGTCAGTATCCAGTATGACGGAGAACAAGACTTATATGAGCCCGAGACCGGGCTTTACCACATACCCGTGGAATATCTAATCGACTACAACGAGTAGGAGGAAAAATCATGAGTAATGCCATTGCTGCCAAAGGCGCAACGTTAGCCAGGGACGGGCACACCATTGCCGAGATCACCAAGATCGGCGGCATCGAGATCAACCTGGAGACGCTGGACGTCACCACACTAGCCTCTCCGGACAGCTTTAAGGAATTCATCGGCACGTGGTTTGATACCAGCGAGGTGCCGATAGAAGGTAATTTTATAGCAGGGGATGCTGACGGCCAGATTGCCCTGATGGCCGACCAGCTAGCCATGACGGTGCAGTCGTTCGTCCTGACTCTTCCCACAGCCATCACAGCCACATGGTCTTTCTCCGCGCTGGTGTCCAAGTTCAAGGTCGGCGACTACGCTGTTGGTGGAAAGATAGACTTCTCCGCCTCTCTGAAGATCTCCGGCAGACCCATACTGGCCGTCGGCGCCTCAACTGGGTTGACCACTCCCTTCTTCGAGATCAGCGATGATGCCATTATCGTACCGTCGCCTTCCGGCACCGTCTATGACTATGTGGCGACAGTAGAGACTGACATTAGCTCGATCACAGTGACACCGATCGCCACAGCCGGTGTTCTCACCGTCAATGGCAACACCGTTATTACTGGCGAGGCCTCCGGCTCGATCGCCTTGGGAGCCGCCGGCAGCGTGACGGCCATAACCATCGTGGTGACTGAGACCGGCAAGGTAGCCAAGACCTACACCGTCAGAGTAGCCAGGGCGGCCAGCTAAATGGAGGCTATACCGATATTTCTCGATAAGGAACGGCACCTGAAATGGACCATGGGTGGCATGGAGAAGTTCCAGGAAGTCACCGGGATAGATGTTCTTTCCGGCGATGCCGACCCGGCCAGCTTTACACAGAAGGAGATTGTCCCCTTCCTCTGGGCCTGTTTGCTCTGGGAGGACAGGACATTAAAGCTGGAAGACGTCAAATACATGGTCGACATCAACAAGATGGTTGAGTTCATCCAGCTGATACCCAAAGTGATAAATGCAGCCGTGCCCCAAGGTAACGTAGACCCAAACGCGGCGAGCCTCTCGACTGGCTGACCCTGTGGGCCGTCGGGAGGTACGACCTTAACCTCTCTGAGGATGATTTCTGGGCGCTCACCTTAAAAGAGTTGAGCGCCCTGCTCAAACGCCGGGCTTCACTAATCGAGCGCCAGGACTACCATGCCGGGCTGATCTGCTCCGTGCTGGCCAACATACACCGTGACCCCAAGAAATCAAACGCTTTCACGCCGCAGGACTTCATGCCTGGCAAAGCAGAGAAAAAAGAGCAGACACCGGAACAGATGATGCAGATTATTCAACTCTACCAGAGGTATTTCGAGGTAAAAGATGGCTGACGCAGAGAAAAGTCTCGTCTTTGTGATACGGGCGAACATTACTGACTTTAATAAAAAACTCGGGGATGCCGAGCGACAGTTCAAGAGGTCGTTCGGCAATATCCAAGCCGACCTGAAGGCAACGGCCCTTCAATCAACGGCGCTAGCTGCGGCCATCATGGTGCCCGTGGTGACCGCCTTCAAATCCTGGGCCCAGCAGGGCGAGGACATAGCCAACCTGGCCGACAAAACAGGACTAACCACCAAAGAAGTCCAGCAGCTGGGCTACGCGGCCAAGCTCACCGGCAGCGATATGTCTGGCCTGGATATCTCGATAAAGAAGATGCAGAGGACGCTGGTCGACGCCAGGACTGGCGGAAAGGCAGCCCAGGACGCCTTCAGGCAGCTGGGGTTGTCCTGGGAAGACCTGAGCAAAATGAGCGTCGGTGAGCAGTTCAAGGCCATTGGCGATGCATTGGGCAAAGTGAAGGACGAAGCCACCCGCACAGATATCGCGGTCACTATCTTCGGTAAGAACGGCACGACCATGCTGCCCATGTTTATCGAGGGTGTCACCAAATTATCCGATGCCTTCGATAAACTCGGCGGCGGGATGAACGATGCTGATCTCGAAAAGGCCAAGGCAGCCCAGCGGGCTATTGAGGACTTAGAGGCAGCCTGGGGTCAGCTGCTCAACACGTTAACAGGAGCCGCCACCGGCAAGCAGGGGGCAGAGTTCATTACCGCCATTACTGAGGCGCTGGTAGGTATGAATAAGTGGGCCAAGGAAAACCCTGAGGTGGTCAATGCCATTGGTCAAATCGTTATTGCAGTTGCCGGCCTGGCAGCGGCACGTGGGATAGTGGCCGGCATAGGCTGGGCGCTGATGCCCCTGATCAAAGCCTTTACCTGGCTAGGCACGTTTCTTCCTGGACTGGGCCCTATCATAGCCGGCGTGTTCGGAGGCACGGCCCTGGTTACCATAGGAGCTTTCGCCGCAGCCATAGGCGGTGTGGCGTTCTTCGTGTATGCCCTGGTGACCGAATGGGACAGGCTAGGACAGCTGTTTGGCATTGTGGGTGATATTATCCGCAACAATCTGAATATTGCCATAAACGAGGCGCGCCTGGCATTCATGCAGGCCAGGGATGGGATCGTGAACGCCTGGAATACCGTCGTGGCCTTCTTCGTCGGGATAGTTAATGGTATCAAGAACGCTTTCGTAGCAGTGGGGGATTGGCTGACGAAGCCTTTCAGGGACGCCTGGGCGCAGATACAGCAAATCATCAGTAATATACAGAGTGGCTGGAATAACCTATTCAGCGGTGGATCGTCCGTTACTGTTAGGGCGACAGCTGGTTTTCACGCTGCAGGTGGAATTTTCAACCGGCCTACCCTGGGCATAATCGGCGAGGCTGGCCCCGAAGCAGTAATCCCATTGGATCGGCTGAATAATGTATCACCGCAAGGAGGGCGTTCTGTAAATGTAAACATCTCAGCCGGGGCCTTCATGGGTTCGAGAGAGGATGCGCGAAACTTCGCGCGAATGATACAGGAGGTCATGAGGAACGAGAACAACACCAGAACGTACGGTCGCTTAGTATGACCATATCGGTATCTGTTGACTGGGATGATGACGGGAACTATACGGGAGAGTTTGACGACATATCCGCAGATGTTAAAAATCTAAATTTCACGCGAGGAAGAGACGTTGAGTTAGGCCGCACTCAAGCCGGAACGTGTGAATTTTTGGTGCGGAATGAGACGGGCAAATACTCACCCGACAACCAGGCATCTCCGATCTACGGCAAAATCTTACCAAGGAAAAAGGTTCAGGTCTCGTATGAAGGTTTATCGGGGACCGTCTATCTATTCACCGGATTTATCAACGAGCTTAGACCGAATCCCAGACTTGACGCTCAAGACTGCTACGTCTATTTAGTTGACGGCATGGATGCTCTAAGCCGAGGAATGGCCAATGTAGCCCTTCAGGACAACATCTCCTCAGGGAAAATAGTTAATGACATCCTTGACGATGCTGGCTGGCCTGAGGACAACCGACTGATTGACACAGGCGCCTATAACTTCCCGTGGGCATCAGTAAGCGCAATGTCAGCAATGGAAGCGTTAAATCAATTAGAGATGTTGGAATATGGCGCAAGGTGTTTTGTGGACGGGCAAGGGAATTTTGTATGGCAGGATGCCAATTACAGGCCTGGTATCACGGACTCGACTTTAACCATCGACAATACTAATACTCACATTGAGTCCACGTTCAATCTGTTAAATGTTTTCAATGAGATAACGTGCGACTTCACGCCAGACGCGGAACTTCAGCCAGACCAAATAATTTACAATCTGGCGAACCCCGTCAAGGTCAATTCAGGCCAGACGGTAAGCCTTTACTGCCAGTATCAATACCCATGTAAAAATGCCACTTTCATTAAAGCTGATTTGAGTTACTTTGACGCCAACACGCAACCGGACGGGCACGGTATAGAGGTGCCGAATTGGATAGAGGTTGCCCCGACGTTTACTGCTACCAGCGCCACGATGCTAATTACCAACATCGGGGGATACTAATGGCAGAAACGGTCATAGAATTGCATACGTTGACTCAAAAGAGTTCGGTCTACAACGATCCTGACCTGACTTGGTTGTCAGTGTGGAACGGGGACGGCGAAATAGGAGAGGTCATTGACTGGGGAGCCGTTATGGGGTCCGAGTACAGGAGCTTCGGCAGTATAGATTCCTGGAACTTCACTTCGTTATACATGCGCGGAATAAGCCTCAGCGGAGCGCAATACTTCCCGACAGGAGTATTCTCCAATATCACTTCAGTCAAACTGCGGATAGTATTCAACAGGGCTTGTTACATGAACGGCAATACCCCTGTCAGCGCATGTGATACATTTAATGTAGTAGCAGCTCCAGCCCTTAGCAACACAGGGGTATATGACTATCTAAAGCCTTGCACTTCAACTCTCGGCAGTTGCAGCCCACCTTACGAACCAAGTTACGGTGTAGACCATGTTGTCGAGATAGACTTGACTGAATCAGGCATAGACTGGAATAGTCAATACGGTTTCGGCTTCAGGTTCAGCCATGAGATTGCCGGCACGCCCCCAACGGCGGGATGGCAACAATTCGCAAGGTGGAATAATGCGTATATTGTTATTACGGGAGATATATCTCCCGCAATAAGGACTAAACCTGCAACAGGTGTGGACTTTTACTTCGCTAAGGCAACATTGAACGGCGAAAGCTATGGAATGTCCTCAGTCTATTTTCTGTGCGGTCTTGACGACCCGCCCACTGGAAGCACCACTAAAATACCTGCAGCGCCATCCTTTTCGATAATACTCCATAGGCTTGCACGCAATAGGACATACTATTTTCAGGCCGTCGGCATAGCCACTGACGGCACCAAGTACTACGGTGATATTCTGAGCTTTGAATTAGTATTGCCGCCGGGTGATCCAGCTTACGTTACCAAGCTGGTTATTCACGGACAACCTTTAGTGCCTCTGCAAACTGTCACATTATCGGCGACGGATACTGACAGCATAGCCAAGTATGGGCGGCGTACATACTCACTAAACACGCAATTTTCACTGTCCCAAGATGATACTCAGATAATACTGGACGAGATTTTAATAGATAACAAAGACCCAAGAGTAAACAATCTCATTATCACATTCCAGCACTTGAGGGCAGGTGAACTGAAAGATTCTGTTATTGCGGCAGATATCTCCACGAGAATAACCCTGATAAATACGCGCTTAGGGATAAACGCGGATTACTTCATAAACAACGTAAAGCATACTATCGTTGACGCAGGGGCTTCTTATACAGTCCAGTGGAGATTGGAAAGGATTTATGACTGATGCATACCCATAAATTTAATAATGGTGGGCAGTATGGGAATCTGGTAGTAAGTGGAACTTTCTCCACTTTCGCTGGGGAATATACTGAAGCATGTCCCGAAGGCCATAGTAATTGCCTATGTTCTGTTGGGTCTTTGGTTGAGTTTCCTAAATGGGTCTGGGACGATAACTTATGGGAGACTGATTCTCAGGATGAAAATACTATCGGTCATACCCACAAATACAATAGAATCAAAATACTAACCACGGCAACCATGCTATCCGAAAATATTGGGGGCTGCGATGGAGCACATTGCGCATTATATAGATTTGGCCATGTAGCCCTCACATACGAAATAGAAGAAGAACTTGAATCTTCACCATCTCTTACCGCAGGCTCCCACTCACATAAAATATCTACTGCTGCAGCGCAATATATTAGCCCAGAGGGCACTTGGAATTTGATAACTGGATTGACAGCTTGTTCTGCCCACAATCATCCCAATTGTAAAGCTGTTGTTAATGAAGTACCAGGTGGTTGGGGATGGATGGAGAGTATATATGACGATTACGGGATTTATTACGATGCCCCGCCGCTGCCATCAACAGGAGTTGAAACTTTAGCCGCAACAAATGTTGCACCAAATTCCGCCACTTTGAATGGTAACTTATTTAGCACAATTAATGGCAGTGCCTCTTGCTTTTTTAGGTGGGATACAGAGGATTGGTATAGTCAGAATGGCACTCTGAGGAATACTACCACAAGCCAATCGGTTTCCGAGGGAAATAATTTTAGCAAAGAGATTAATGGAATATCTCCCAATGTTAGGTATTATTTTGAGGCGTATGCAACGGAAGGAGATGAGGTAAATGGTGGTTTAGACGCATTTGAATATGGTGCAAGTACAATCACCACTCTCCCGGCTACAGATGTTGATTATTATTTTGCCAAAGCCACATTGAATGGGGAAAGCGAGGGTGCTGACCAAGTGTACTTCAAAATCGGGCTGGACAACCCGCCAAGCGGCCACATCAGCAAAATACCAGCCGAGGCATCCTTCTCAATGACTGTGCATAAACTCGCAAGAAACAGGACATATTACTTCCAAGCTGTCGGGGTAGACTCTGAAGGTGCCGAGCAATACGGGGATATCTTGAGTTTTGACGTGGTACTACCGCCTGGTGACCCCGCTTACGTTACCAAACTCGCAATCCATGGCCAGCCGTTAGTGCCGCTTCAAACGGTTACTCTATCCGCAACAGACCCAGATAGCATAGCCAAATATGGAAGGCGCACCTATTCACTCAATACCCAATTCTCATTAGGTCAGGACGATACACAAATCATACTTGACCAAATCTTAGAGGACAATAAAAACCCGCGCGTCAACAATCTTATAGTTACCTTTCAGAATTTGAAGCCCGGGATGCTGAAAGACTCGGTCATAACTGCGGATATCTCGACCCGCATAACTCTTATCAATACATGTTTGGGGCTGAATGCTGATTATTTTATCAACAATATTAAGCACACCATAACCGACGCCGGAATGTCCTACACCGTTCAATGGAGATTGGAGCGCATTTATGACTGAGTGGATCGAGCCTAAGACCTTACTGACGCCTGATAATAAGCATCGTGCCCTGGTGGACTATATTGTCAAAAACGATCTGCTCTATCTCAAAACCAACATCGCGCTAGAGGCCGCCGTTGAATTGACCATCGCTAACGGTGCCGTGACAAAAAGCTATTCACACCACACCATTGACACCGAGGCTGATGAACTTACAGATGATTTTGAGACTGTAAATGGTGGCGTTGAGGGAGAGGTTATACTGATCCGCCCGGCTGATGGCGCCAGGACTATCGTAATTAAGCATGACGTTGGCAACATCTGGCTGCCAGGCGGCGCGGATATCAGCCTGGATAATGCCGATGCTTACCTGATGCTGGTCTGCAGCGGCGCCAAGTGGGTAGCTATAGGTGGCTCCGGAGCCGACCCGGCGCACAGGGTAAGGGTGGCAAACTCCGCACCCGCCCTGCCCTGCGAGGGCGACATCTATATAGATTCGGTGGAGAACGCACTATATATAGCCACCGATTAGGAGGTTCAATGTTCGAGAAAGAAAAAAAACCGCTACAGGTTGAGACGGAGGGCGAGATCATCGTCAAAATCCCGCGCCAGCTGCTGCCCGACTTCGAAGAGCTGGCAAGGAGCCGCGGATTCCCTGATTCGCGGGCCTTCCTGGCCAACTTCGTGCGCAAGCAGCTGGCCCTGCATTTCCAGACCGGCACAAACAATTCCAGGCTATCGGATATTAAATAGGAGGTTTAAACATGGCTGTAACATGGAAAAAACTGGCACAGGAAGCCGACGTGGTACTCAAGACGGCCTACACGGCCAAGGGCGACCTGCTGGTGGCCTCGGCCGCCAACACCCCTGCCGTGCTCGGCATCGGTAGTGCCAATGACGTTCTCACCGTGTCTGGGGGCACCGCTGTCTGGGCGTCACTGGGAGCGCCTGCAGCGCACGCTACGACCCACAAGAACGGTGGAAGCGACGAATTGCTTTTGAACGAGCTGGGCGAACCTACAGGGGACGTCGAGTGCAACGACCAGGAGTTCAACGGATTGGTCCTGGAGAACTCGGCATCCGACCCTGCCACTGCACACCTGGGCAAAGTTTATTTCAAGACCGGTGACACCGGCGTTTACGTCTGCACCGTGGCTTCATAATGAAGACCGTGCCCATCGATAAGTTCGAGGAGGCCCGTCTTAACAAGATGGCGGGCCTCCATAACGCCATCCTCAAAGAGATAGTCAGGCGTAGGCTGACCTATGCAGAGATTTACATCACCCTGGAAGAGGTCAAGAAACAGGTACTGGAGCAGTTCGAAAAGCGCATCCTGACGGGAGAATGAAATGGCCGTAACCTGGAAACACTTAGCACCCATCGACGACGTTATCACTAAAAACCTACTGACCCAGCAAGGGGATGTAATCTATGCCTCGGCTGCGTCCACGCCTGCTGTATTGCATCCTGGTACGGACGGACAGGTATTAACCTCAAAAGGAAGCGGTGCCAATCCGATATGGGCGGACAGCGCTGGAGGCGGCGCTGATATAGCCGCTCAAACGCTGACATGGTTAGGTTTATAAGATGGGCAGTTTCACGATTAAAAACCTGGGCAACGGGCAGCTCCCCAATTCCATCGGAGACCTCTACACGGTGCCTGCTTCCACGACGGCCGTTATCCGGTCAATCGTATTGATCAACACCAACACCACAGCCGAGACCGTCAACCTTTATTACCTCAAATCGGGCGGGACAGCCAGGAGGATTATACCTAAATCTCTGTCTCTGGCAGCCAACAACTCTTTGGTTTTTGACAGCCCGCTGACCATGGGTGCGGCCGACAAGATACAGGGAGATACGACTACCGCGTCTAAAGTGGACTACGTGATCAGCGGCGCGGAGTACGCGTAAATGAGGATTTACAATTCTTCAGGGGTAGTGATCTCCTCGGACATATTGGGGGAATTCACAGCCAATGCCATATTCCCGCTTACCGGCTGGGCCTATCGCAAGTCAATTACCCTCAGCCGTGCTTCTGGCGCCGTGACCAATTACCAGATGAAGCTGATGGTCGGCAAGGACTCCGGCGCCACAGGAGAGGACGTGGATTGCGCCGGCCACTGTGAGAACGACTTCAAGGATATCAGGTTTACCAAGGCCGACGGCGTAACTCTGCTCGACTACTGGATCGAATCATACGGGGCCTCTGGGACATCCTATTTAGCAACGGTCTGGATCGAGTTCGATTCCATCGACACGGGAGCCACCACCTTCTACATGTACTATGGCAACAGTGGGGCCACCTCGGCCAGCAATATCCAAAACACCTTCATATTTGCGGATGACTTCAGCGGTGCTTCGCTAGATACCACGAACAGGTGGGACGAGGGCGGCAGCGGAGGTTCCGTGGTTATATCGAGCGGTGAAGCTGTATTGACCGGCGCCCGCCGCTATATCACGAGCAAGTCAACCTATGCCAACAATATGGCACTGCATGCCAGGGTAAAATTCAGCACCTCTGTAGCGAGCTTCAAGATGCTCGGCTTCATCGGCACGGTCGGAAGCGCCAGTGAGAAACTCATGACCATGGGGTTGCGATTCTATCATGGAGATACCTATTTCACGGCAGAGTCAGGCAATGGGACATCCATACACAAACCCAGTCTGGGAGTGGCCTTTGATACCGCTTCGTATCACATCATGGAGCTGCGCCGCTATGCAATAAGCGGCACCAATTACGACCGGTTCATACTCGATGGGCGTTCTCCCGTGACCGGCAATTACCCGACTGCAACAGCCAGGTATATTGACATCGATATGGACGATTCGGGTCAAACATTGACCGTCGACTGGATATTCCTTCGACAGTACCTGTCAACGGAGCCGGCCTGGGGCAGCTGGGGGAGCGAGGAAGGTGCCATGCCCATAACACCCATCAGAATAAAGTAGGCGCGGCTTAGATAGCACACACCTGAATAAACAAGGAGTACGCCGATGCCAGATAACGGCATAGACTGGGAGAACAGGTTCGGCAAAACACCGACCGAAATGACCGAGGGTGAATGGAGGGTCGCTGTTGCAAGCCTGCTTTGCGAAGCGGTCAAATCCTGCCGGGCAATCCCCAAAATAGAAGCGTTCTATAAGGTCGCTATATGGATAGCGCCATTAATCATTACGGCCGTGGTGGCCTTCATCATTGCGTTCGTGAATCATGTGCAGATGAGATAAGCGTTTTATCGTTCATTCTTACCGTCTGGTAAATATTCTACCGGGCGGTTTTTCTATTTCGTGGAGGTAAAACTATGGATACGACCCCTCTTGATGGTTACAAGAAAATCATCGTCACCCTCTTGACCCTGGCGTCCGGCATGGTAGGCATCTTCATCACCGACCCGGCTAAGGCCCAGACCATCGGCCAGTTCCTGGTGGATGTCCTGGGACCGGTACTGATCACCCTGGTTGGCATCGTCTATACCATCGTGCAGGGCAACATCGACAAGGAAAAGGCCAAGACGGCTGCGGTCGAGGCTAAAGCACAGGCCATAATGGCCCAGGAAGCATCCCCAAAAGCTGATAGCGCCGCAGCACAGCCAGTTGCAGCGCCGATCGCTGCAGAAGTCGAAAACTATCAGCCGGCAGACCTGGCAAAGTATGTCACTGCTGCAGAGAGCGCTATCAAAAGCGATGGACAGATGATCACCCCGCTTTCCCGGGCCTTCTATTTCTGGCCTTACATCGCTCATTTCGACCTGCGCGATGTCCCCCGCCAGCTCCGCATAAACGAAGCCAAACGCTTTGTCGACAAAGGCATAGAGCTATTCACCGAGGCCTTCAAGTTCCACACCAAGCTTGCTGCTGTTCCTACACCGGCCCAGGCCGGCAACCAGCACAGTTATATGTTTCAGCTTAAGAAGGAATACGAGAAGGCCAATAACCTGCTTTGCTCGGACAAAACCTTTGAGGACCTGCGCAACTTGGTGGCTTACTTCAACGATCTCTACACGGCCCAGGACGGCCTTAACCAGCTGACGGACAAAACGGTGGACTGGTCGATCTACGGCACTGGCGCTTTCACTCCCACACAGGTCGGCTGGGACTATGCCAAGCTGCTCTAAGGAGTGAACACATGAATAGAATATGGGGGCTGCTGTTACTGGCAGCCCTTCTTTTTTCCAGTTGTGCGCCGCTGGCCATCACCAACGTCAAGATAGTTGATGACTGCGGTTGTGCCTGCCTGTCCTGGGAGACCAATCAGGATGCCCAATGCAAGGTGACGTTTTGCGAGGGTATGATGTGTTACACGAGTCCACTGGAACCGGAATACAGTACTCTTCACTCTATTGGGATCCCACAGGGCATGAAAGACGTTACTATCACAGCCATTGGTAGGGATGGCCAGACGGTATCATGCGAGCTTAAATAATTGAGCGGGGGCTGAAAGGCCCCGCTTTTTCCACGTTAAAATAAAGTTGAAGAATTGAATATATTTATATATTGTGGTTAAAGGTCATTACAGGTTAAGTCTTAATTTCTTAGGGCAGGTCAACCCATTTACTAATGCACGCAAATTAGCTCGCTGCTGCTTTGTCTAGCTTCCCAAAATTCAGATAACGATCAATAAAAGCGCCAATCCAACCTGCCGACGTATGGTTTTTAATGACAGAGGTGATCTCCTCCAGTGTCCAATCCTTAAATGTAGCGGTATTTGTCAGACACTCACGATATTTAGCAACTGCCTGCTTACAGTAGATATTATCTTTAGGGTATAGGAATATGTAAAAGCCATCCTCAAATCCGCCCTCGAAGCGCAAGATTCCAGATAGTAGGTGATCGCGCCAAATCTGTTGGAGCGGTTTGCGTCGAAGTCGATCTAGAGTCTCGTATTTAAAACAGCGCATAAGGTTGGCAATCTCATCGTACCTTACACGGTGAGGCGATGGTTTCCCCTGCAAATCTTCGTGATACTTTACCTCAATACCGAGGAAGCCTTTCTTGCCGCGCTTGTTATTAAAGGTAACATATATGTCGAAAGCAGTGCTGTCTCCTGTATATTTAGGGTCTTGTCTCCCCGGAGAATACTCAAACTCGATACCTGTGACCCTTTGTATTCTATCTGGCAGCATCGCGGTCAGAACTGACGTTGCCAGCTTTAGATCACACTGGAGCTCACCGAATAGATTGAAACAGAGTGGCTGACTAGATAGTAGGTCATCGAATATCCGCGGCTTTTTGTACAGCTTCCCCTTGCTCTTTTCCCTATTGATAACCTCGTCTTTCACGACTTTTTGAATGCTAGGTGTGAGGTAGTTAAGTAATTCGTCTTCAGCTTGTGGCATCTTCAGACGCGAACCTAGTTTGTGCACCCCGTGTTTGTTAAGCTGTTCACCTATAGGATATATTTTCTCTTCACGCCACATAGATTGCAAAATACGTGATCTTCTCTGGAATTCACTCTTATCTGCTGGCTCATAAGCTTGATATTTATTAGCGATCTTTTCCAGCATATCCATAGTGTACGTCCACGCTACTCTTCACAATAAAAAATGTATCTTCATCGAACATAGTCAATGAAGTGCCGCATGTATATAACGATACTGCTTCAACGCTACGATTTAAATTCTCTCTCCCAAATATATCGCATAATTTCTTTCAAATCATTCTGATTAATTTCATTAAACTTTATTTGATGCGTATCACTATCAACTATATCGTATTTTAGTCGCTTTTTTCGGTCATTAATTGGATCAATGCCTTTAGGGATCGCAAGTAGCCTATAATTGGTCGTTATTCGGTTCCTAAAAGGTGACCACAATGGTGGAAAGTGTAATTCATATTCGTATCGTAAAATTGTGTGAAATTTTGGCAATGGGCTTTCATCGCTTTCATCGGCGATTTCACCTTTTTCGGCCAGAATAATCTGGCTTACATAGCCACGCTCAACATATTTATCAGTGGCTCCAAGGTATAATTCGGCCACATCTATATCATATCTGACATCATCTGGTAGAGAGTATTCGTGTTCAAGTAAGTTTCGTCTTTTATTGATCCAATCAGTAAGTATTTTTGGTGCTACTATATTCATACTCTTAAGTACTTCAAGTTTGTATGGTAGTCCCCAGTTTTTTGATAATTCCTGGAATTTTAATACCTCTATTATTTCGTCAACCCTACAGTTTATAGCTCTTTTAGCATTGCTAAGGCTATTAATTTTACCCCTGTCAGTGTTTTCTTCTAGGTCTTTCTTGGCATAGGAAAGAAATGCCCATGGCTTTAATCCATGGTGGTGTAGTTTTTCCTTCCAATCTACTGTGATATAAAGGTCATCTTGCTTTATAAACTTTATGATGGCTTGAATAAGCTCGTCAGCATTGTCGTACATTGACCTTACCCCCATTTTAGTATATCAGTCTATAGAATACCCAGTGCAACATTAGGTGTGTATAAGCGTCCTTTAGAATGACTCACTTCCAACGCATGTTCCTGAAAAACGACATAACTATATAGACGTACGGTTTGAAGTCATGCTTTACTGGCAACAAAAAGAATAGCCGAGCATGAAGAATAAATATCTCTATAACACACGTAAAGAGCTTTACGAGAAGTTGAATAATTCAGGTCGTTGCTGTGAGTGTGAATGTCCAGATCATGACCATACCGGCAAGCATAATATTGTAATTGAAGGGAAAGTTTATCTACATTGGAAGCCAATGGTAATTCATCTAATACCGACAACTTTCAATGTCATGCTGGTCTGTCGTTTCTGCCACGAAAAAATTGTCGCATCAACCAAGTAGTTATTGCTGACACCAGATGACATTTATACTCCCCTACACTGCCCACCCTGGAATCTGAAACAATACCCATTACAGGCAACTTCCGAACTCTCTTGTGTACTGGCTACTATCGCTTTTTGCATCTATTTCGCAATTCTATGTAAACAAACAAGGTCAAGTGGACAGGCTTTGCACCTCGGAGCAGTTTGGTCGCAGTATCCTCGACCAATTTCCCATGTTGGCCAATCCAACAAAGCGGGGTATTCTGGACATATTTGGCGAGCAACCTCTACACACAGTTCCCCGTCATCCCTATTCACTAACCCACTTCTAATAAACACCTTTCTGACTTGTATATCAGGTTTTACGTCAATCTGTTTATATCCCTCAACCCCTGGGTCGTAGTCAAACTCATCAATCAATATACGTAATGTCATGTGGGCAATTCCAGCACCAACTCCCCATATTTGCATTAGGGAGTTTAATATTTCCCTGGGATGCCGGTTTTTCCATAAAGACGCTGCATCACCATTAAACTGCTTCACCACAGCGGTAGCCAATGATATCATCGTTTTCGCAGCTTGACCCAAATACCGTGGCTTTTTTGACAATGAACGAAGGACATTTTCAATATCTTCAATTTTGGAATTCATGAAGAAGTTGGGGTCCAGATGCCCCAGCTTCTGAGCCAGCAAATAAGGTACTGTCCAGATTGTCTCTGCTTTAGCGCCTCTATCGATACAAGCGGCGATCAGGAAAGCAAATGGATCGTCACGTAGGAATTTATCAGCGTCTTTGTTGCCACCGGTAAAAGTGCCGCCCCGTTCATCTTTCTGTGGTTTAAGCGTTTTTCCATAAGCGATCAGTGTGTCCTTTACCTTCTCGCGTTGCAGTGCTACTTCTACCTCCGTCGAGTCATTTGAGTTGGCTGCGTCCGACATTTGGTCTCCCGTGCTTGAACAGTCGCATAGACAGTATTCCATGCCGTTCCTCTCCAACCATGAAATCAACTCGTCCTTATTCTCGGAACATATCTTCTCAATACTTGTTCTCTTGCATCCTTGCTTGCCTATCCACAATTTGGGACAACGTGATTTATGCAGCGTCTTAAAATCAACGATATGTCCCCCGAAGTTATTATAAACGAAGCCACCTACTTTGCTTATCCACTCAGCATATCCCGTCTCATCATTAAGAAAATGAAATATCATATTCACCACCATCATAGCCAAATCATATACTTCTGCCCGCAGGGCTCACATAATACAGCCAGACTGTAGTTACCTTTTACGGTTACGCCCCCTTTATCACTGACTTCCTCGAGGATCTCAATGCTTGAATATATGTCGCCAATTACGATTGGCTTTCGGCATAATGTGCAGTTGCTTGGATCAACAGGTTGAATGCTAAGTTTAGCCGGAGTGTCTCCAAACAGTATCTTTGCACATTGGTGGACGCCTTCCTTCTCAAGATTAAGCAAAGGTACAGGCGCATCCTTGAATTCTATCCGCTGAGTTGCTGCTAATTCCATACACGTAGAACATATCTGAAGCGAGGCGCTAGCATCAAGAACGCGTTTGTCCTTTTGATCTGGACTTTCTTTCGGTATGCGCAATCTGGACACACAATAGTACGATTCATGCGCCTTTATGCCTCTGTTGCATGAAAAACATACGGTATGTCCTCTCTTAATTGCTGCTTTACGCAAAGCGAGCTTGTCACGAAAGATAATGTAGTGGATTAGTTCTTCCATGCCGAAAACGATGCGGATATTTTGGAAGTAGTTGTTGATATTCACTGGAGCCAGATTAAAACTCATATCTAATTGACCATCATTAGTGAATCGATCTAGAGTTCTGTTGTTGTTCATCGCAACGAATGGTATTAACTGAACGCAAAATTTATTTTCCATATCGTGGTACAGAAATTCGGCAGGCAATAAGGCTCTATAACCACAACTACCGCACTGGAATGTATTTATTTTGCCCTGCAATAGATCCCCTTTCGCTTCCGGATCTATCTGGGCATTCAAACTATGCCAGACCTCAACTGAAACCATCGTATTGCACGTGGGACAAGGAATGTCCAGTTTTGAACTTTGCGACATATCAATAAACCCCCCGCTTCAATTTGCTTTAACTATAGAGTGCAAATACTGCTCTATTTTAAAAATATTTGATGGATGGATTCGTTTATCACGTTCAATTGCATAATTAAGTCATTGTACTTTGCATCTATTGATCTTAAATAAAGAGTCTGTTCTTTTAATAATTCAACACATTGCTTTAACAAATCCTCTTGCATGGCCATCCTCCAGTAATTCTGAAGTAACCAAATGCCTTATTTGGCTATCTTCCTTTCTTTAACCATTCTGCTATAGCTTCCTTTACAACATCATCCATATTTCTACCCTCATCGTTCGCAATGTTTTCCAGTTTCTGATATATATTGGGAGATAAGTCTAAATCTATAGTTGTGTTGCTATTGGCTCTTATGCTACTGGCGGGTCGAGGCTGTTTCTGTGGAACCGAACCCTCCATCAGTTTTTCCAGATATGTTTCGTGTTCGGCATCAATGAACCTATACCTGCCCATGAGCCATTTATTACCGACAAGCTGTTTATCACTCAGATTCGCAATCCATTTTTCCCTAAGTTCTGGTTTAAATGGATTAAAGTGAATAAATGCAAAACCTTTCTCATAATTTGTTCCTCCTTCCAGAGGTTTCTCATCAAGGCTGCTGACAGTTGTCTTACCCCACATAGTATATTTCCCGTCCTGCTGTCGAAAGGCAAAGAACACTTTTTGACCGGAATATGCTCTGCTGCCATACACCCGGCCTTGAGGAGTACACCCCCACCTAAGATCTACACAAAGATGTTGCTCCCAGCAATGGCCTGAACATATCTCATCTGCCTTGGAAGGTCTCTCGATTTCCAAATTGCCTTCTGAGAAACATTGCCAGCATGAAGCATCAGCACCAGGTTTGGTGCACGGCGCCTGCCAAAACTGATTATTATAAAGAACACGAATAACTAAACCCATAATTACCTCCTTATACTAATAGATAACTAATAGTATACTAATAGTTAAAGAGATTTGTCAAATGTTAAATTCATGCAGGTTTACCTTACTGGGGAATAATGTTGAGCCTAAAATGCCTATTCTGCTCCCTATTACGGCAGGACTGTAATTAAGGGAGTTAAGCGGCTAGAATTGAGGAGATAAACCTCAAACGGATTGCCTTCAATTTAAAACCCCGCTAAGCAACTGTTGTAGTACTGGAATAAGCTTTCTGCTCTCAAACAGGAGTTCGGGAACTGTCCATAATGCCCCACCAGATTCATCCTTCCGCTTTTTGCTAACACCTTTGAAACATTCCCAATATTAGGTTTAAGCACCAATAGAGGTGTTATAATCCGATGCAATACCAACAAACAATTATGCCTTCATCGATGGCAATAATCTTCATCTTACATTTGTCGGGTTGGGGGTGCAGCTTAAGTACGATAAATTACTATCGTATTTGAGGAAAAGGCATAGTGTAACTGCCGCATACTACTTCATAGGTCGCATATCTCAAAACCAACATATCTACGATAATCTTACGTCTTATGGTTATACCTTGAAATTCAGGGATGTTACCAAAAAAGGAGGTAAGCCGGTTACCTGCCCGGCTTGCGGTAAGTCATTTGAGATCGACAAAGGTAAAACAAAATGCGATTGTGACGCTGATCTTGTGCTACAGGTTATGGACGAGATAAAGAACTATGATAAGGCAATTATCATTACCAGCGATGGCGATTTCGATAACCTGGTTAAGAAGCTAATAACACTGTATAAGCTGGATATGGTTCTGGCCCCGAGTCAGGTCGGCTGCTCTCACCTGCTGAATAGCGCAGTGCTAGGTCGGATTGCCTTTCTTGATAAGCTAATAGGTGAGATAGAAAAATATTGAGGGAGAACCTTATGGGACTGAACCCACAAGATGCTCCCTCGTCGTGATGTATTCATTATATAGCCTTTGTCAATGCATTCCAAGTCCTCTTTCACTGGGTCAATCTAAATGGTTACAGGTGGGTCAAAGTGACCTTACCCCGCATTTAGCAGCACCGGCGCATTGTAAACGCTGCAAACGCCTGTAGCACTTTTAGGCCTGAGAAATTAGGGTTCAATACCTATGATGATAAGTGGCACTGCAGGAACACCCCTACCCTGTCTGATAACATTGTAAAATTCACCCTCATAATAGGGGACACCTGAGCTCATTTGCGACTGAAGTGATTTCATAGGTAGAATCTCTATACCGACGTCAATATGATTACCAATATAGAAAGCAAGATGTTTTACGAAAAGATCGTATGCTACAAATGAGTATTTACCGAATTGAACCTCAATAGCTACGCGATCTTTTACGAAGTCTGTTTGATTGTAACTGGATATTGGGATTTCTCCTGCCGCTTTGATTTCCTTCTTCTGCTCAGCAGGAGATAGCAAAAGAGTTTTTCTTATCAGTTTTTCACTTTTCGTAACCCAGTAGCTAACTCGACTCTCTTCCCAATTCTTTTTTCGGAGTAATTTTTTAAAAGCTAAGTTCATTTCTATGGGACTATAAAGCAATCTGCCTTTCATCGTCTTTTCTCTGGATACTTTAGTCTTGTACTTGTTGGCATCAACATTAGTTATAACGTCCTGGATTTCTTTCCACAGGACAGGTTTATGAACAAGAAGATATTCTAGGCCATTTAAATGAGAATATGTTTCGGCTATTTTCATCGAGAGGAATACCTTCCTTTCACTGGTTTATCGAGGAGAACCATCTGATCTTTATTTCGATGCGTTGATGACGGCGCAGTAGTGAGACTTGTACCGGCTTTAATCGGATCGTAAACCGGCTTATTCATAGGCCTTGTTCTCAATGTCCCTGCGATTTCTTGTTCAATACGCTCATTTGACAATTTAATATACTTGGCAATGATTTCTGCTCCTGCCCCTTTACGACCGTGACGAATGGCTGCTAATATCGTTGAACCGGTACCAAGGAAGGGATCTAATACCCAATCACCCTCATTGCTCATAGATAGTACCAATCTCTCAACGAGTTCTACAGGGAATTGACAAGGATGCATTGTTTTTTCAACGTGATTACATTTAACGTTAGGTATGACCCAGAGATCACCCGGGTTTTTGCCAAGAGGATTGCATGAGTATTTGCCGACATTAGGTCCTTTGAAATATTTCTTTCCGGGATATTTTTGAGGGATCCTTACCGCGTCAAGATTAAAAACATAATCATCTGTTTTTGTGAACCAGATTATTGTTTCATACCGGCCTGAATAGCGTCGTGAACAATGAAGGCCATGTTCAAAATGCCATATAATTCGATTTCTTAATTTCAAACCATGTTTGGTGAACACAGGATACAAAACTGTATCAAGTGGGACAATTGAACCTTTATCGACATAATTACCGACCTGCCAACAAATACTTCCTTTTGGCGAAAGGCAACGGACACATTCTCGTATTACTGACGATTGTTGTTCAAGATAATCTTCCAGTTTAAGCCGTCTTTCATATTCTTTGCCAATATTATACGGAGGCGAGGTTATAACGAGTTGCAATCTCTCGTCAGGGATAGTCTTTAGAAGGTCAAGGCAATTCCCAGGGAAAACAACGATATTATCATTCAAAGAGAATGAATCTGATATCGTCATATTCTTGAACATGTGTATAGAATACCCCCGTTGTTTTAAGACGTCAACGACTTCATCATATGCACTGCAACTGCTAATTTTCAGGGTGTATAATTGTCCCATCGCCACCAGGTTGAAAAGGAGGAGTTATGTTTGAGGTGTTTTTGACTGCGGAGCAGAAGGTTCTCCTGAAAGAGGCACAGGACTTCGTCAAATGGGTACCACGCCAGCTTATTCTCGACATGGACGACGAGAAAATCAAATTCCCCAAGGAATTTATTGAAGAGGCGGGACGAAGAAACCTGCTCGCGCTGCGTGCCCCTAAACAATATGGTGGAAGGGCGCTCAAATATGTGGACGAGTTCATCGTCCTGGGTGAGGTGGGCAAGCTCGGGGTTCCACTGGCGTGTGTTTTCGGTATCGTCGGCCTCATCTCTGACGCATTGAATGCCTACGGAACGGAAGCGCAAAAACAGAAGTATCTCAAGCCCCTGATTGCAGGTAAGATCTGGGCCGGTGAGGCGTTGACCGAGCCCAGGGGCGGATCGGACTTCTTCGGGGCAACTACCACAGCCCGTAAAGAAGGGAAGCATTACATACTTAACGGACAGAAACGCTTCGTGGTAGGCGGCGAGGGCGCGGATTTCTTCCTCGTCTATGCCGTGACCAACCCGGGCGGGGGACACAATTCTTTGAGCACCCTGATCGTCGAGAGGGATATGGGCGTCGAAGTAAAGCACGTATACGGCCTGATGGGCAGCCGCGGCACCGGCACGGCCAGGATCATATTCAGGGACGTTAAGGTCCCGGAGGAGAACCTGCTGGGTAAGGAGAACAAAGGCTCGGAGATCTTCTACCACATGATGGTGCCGGAAAGGATGGTGGGCTATATCAACGGCTCGCGTGCGCTCCTGGAGATCGCTGCCCGCTATGCCAATAAAAGAAAGGCGTTCGGACAGCCGATTAGGAATTTCGAGGCGGTCAGCTTCAGGATAGCCGAGTGCATCACAAAGATAGACGCGGTCAATGCGCTGGCTTACGCGGTGGCGCGAACTGTCGACGAACAGGTCGGCACGGCAGGCTACCGCAGGAGGATGGTATCGGAGTTGAAGAGGTTCGCAACCCAAACGCAGTGGGAGATTGCCAACGAGACGATGCAGATACTGGGCGGCATCGGGTATACCAGGGTCTTTCCCGTGGAAAGGGCCGTGAGAGAGACAAGGCTCCTCCAGATATGGACGGGCACCAACGATATCCAGAACCTGATTATTCAGCACGAATTTTACAAGGAATTGCTGTCCAGGACGGTGGATGAGAGGAATATCGAGGCGGACATCCACCTCAGCAACGAGGAAGCAGCCGAGGAAAAGGTCTACGAATAAATAAGCTTCAGCCGCTGAAGGTTTTTCTCCATCTTCTCCAGCTCCAGCAAGCGAGCTTCAGTCTTCTTGAGCTCACCGCTGGAATTGTGCTCGTTATTGGACTAATTCCCTTTTCTTCGTTTTGTATGATCGGAGATCATAGGGACTCATTCAGGATTCCATCAATCGGCAATATTCTTTGCTTGGCCCTTTTCGACGGTCTTCGGGAAGTTTTTGCGGTTGACAGTAGTGGAATGCGACGTCCCTACCTTTAACAGGGAGACTTGGTCATCCTGTTGAACGCGCTTGTCTTTACCTCTGGCCACTGAATGGCCGGCTGCCTTTAACCTATTGGGTCTTTCTCTGTTACTATTGCGGATTTTACTAGATTTTTTTGATCTATCATTTGAGTGTTTATTTATGCCAGTGCCATTAAAATCCGAGATAGTACGGATCGCTTTTTCGGCAAAGCTTATATTTTCTCTCCAACGTGATAGAGTGAAATCATACACCAGACTTTTGTACATATAGTCCAATTCGCTATATGAATCCTTTCGAAACTTCGCATGCATTCGGCTTTGTTCCTGGTAATAGTGGTACTCCTGATAAGCGTTGACCACATATTGGTTCAATAGCTTGACTATGTCCTCCTTATCTGCAATATCACTAAACCACAGTATTGGTCCTATGCCATCACTGGCAAAATTTTCATATTTGTAGGTGGTAAGCCATTCTCTTAGCGTATCACGCCCCTTTTCGGTAATATGGAATACATTCTTTGTCGGAAATTTCTCTTGTTCTACGCGGTCAGCTTCTGCCAGTCCTTCCTCCAACATTGTATTTAGGTATCTGTATACAACATGCCGGGTCGGCCGCAGAGGTTTGAAGAATTTATTGGTAAGCTCATACCCTGTTGCTGGTGCGTAATACAGAAATCCTAGCAATGCAAATTTCAAGTTCATATTTCGTCTCCAGCTAATATCGTGCGCCAAAATTGCACATGTTGATCAAAGTTACTCAATTTTATCCGAATAATTTTAGCGTAAAATAGTAATACATGCAACTAGTATAGTACAGCAGATCGTCGATTATGTGATATTGACATCAGTGTTTTAGATGGTATAATGTACTACTAGTAACAAATGATACTAGTTGTTTGAGGGAGGCACGAAGGCTTTGGGCTTATTATTTATTGACGTTGACGCCATTCAGCAGGTCACTGCTGCAATTTCAAACAAGACTTTGGTAAGGCCATCGGGCGAACCTTGCAAATTCATGGCACACATCGTCTCACCTGGACTTTGCTATCAAGCTGATAAGGTGCGTCACTATTTGGCTATTATTTACGGCAACATCTCTTCGTGACTTTTTCGCGGGAGTTTCACTGTCCAGAATGTGTACAAGTACTTGTTCTTAGCAATTGGATGCCCAATAGCTTCCTTGCGTGGAAAATATATTCAATAAGGAGTGTGACAATGCAGACACTGGCAGATATACCAAGGAAATGGGCCTCACTCACACCTTCCAAGGAATGCGTGGTTTGCTACAGCTATGACGTTGAGAGGTTTACCTGGCGGCAGTTTAACGAGAGGATAAACCGGCTGGCAAATGGTCTTCTAAAACTCGGGTTTAAAAAAGGCGATCATCTCGCGATCCTTATGGAGAACTGCCACAGGTATATTGAGCTGTATTACGCCACATTTAAGACCGGTATTATTCCAGTTCCTCTAAATTTCAGGCTCAACCCCAAAGAAATACAGTACACAATCGACCATTCCGATTCAAAGGGCCTGGTTATTGGACCGGAAAAAGAATTGCATGAGATCCTGGATAAAATCAGGCCGGATTTAAAGAAAGTAAAAAAGTACATAAGCATTATTGAGCGGTTCCCCGGGATGGACCTGTACGAGGAAATACTTGCTCAGAATTCTCCCGAAGAGCCGCCGGTAGAAATAACAGAAGACGATATTGCTTTACTGATGTATACCGGTGGTACAACCGGGTTGCCCAAAGGTGCGGTATTGACACATAGAAATCAGGTCAACTGGATTATTGACGGGTCGCTTAGCGCATGTCTTGGCGGCAATACATACGCCGAAAATGACAGTACATTATATATCCTTCCATGTTTCCATATTTCTTACTGGCCAATCATACTGTATCACTTCCTCGGGTTGAAAGTGGTTATGGTTAGGCGTCCCGATATTGCAAAGATTATGGAGATCATTCAGAAAGAAAAGGTAACCCATATGAATGCTGTCCCGACAGTATATTTCTGGCTGGTAAACCATCCTGATCTTAAGAAATATGATCTCAGCAGCATCACTAATTTCGGTTGGGCTGGCGCCCAGTTCCCGTACGAAGTACTGAAAAAGTGTGTCGGGGTTTTTGGCCCTGTATTTACATCCGGATGCGGCGCTACAGAAGGCGGACCATGGGCCATGCTTTACAAGAAGGACCACGTCATAGAAGGTTCTGATCTTGAAAAGAACAGAATAAGGTCTATCGGCAAGCCAACTTTACTATGCGATATCAAGATTGTGGATGATGACGGCAATGAAGTGAAGCAGGGTGAAGTGGGTGAAATGATTGTCAAGACCAAGTCAACCATGAAGGAATACTGGAAAGATCCCGAGAAAACCAAGAAGGCAATGAAAGGCGAGTGGTACCATACCGGCGACCTGGGGTATTTGAGTGAAGATGGATATATCTACCTGAAGGAAAGGACAGCCGACATGATCAAAAGTGGCGGTGAAAGGGTTTATCCCAGCGAGGTCGAAAACCTGATATATAAACATCCGGCAGTTTCTGAAGTAACCGTGATTGGGGCGCCTGATCCGGAATGGGGCGAAAAAGTAGTTGCCGTCATTTATTTAAAGGCGGAATTCCGGGAGAAATACAAGGGCAAAGAAGATGAACTGAGAAACGAGATAAAAGAAATATGCCGTAAGGAGGTGGCCGGATACAAATGCCCCAAGGTCATTGATTTCAGCGACGAGCCTCTACCCAAAACAGCAGTGGGAAAACTGACCAGGAAAGAACTCAAAGAAAAATACAGGGCAGCCGCTGCAAAGTAGAGCCTATTGATAACGATTATTAATGTAAAGGAGTTTGAGATGTCGACTTAATAAAAATATGGATAAGCCAGGTACACAATAATAAATAGGAGATTGATATGGCAACAAAGGGACTATTTGATACGGTCCATATTAAGAATGTGGAGATTGCGAACAGAATAGCACTTGCTCCCATGAACATGACGTATTCTACGCAGAATGGATACGTGACACAGCAGGACATGGCCCACCTGGCACGCCGGGCGAAGGGTGGCTTTGGCATGATCATCACAGGAGCAGTACTTGCCACCAAGCTGGCTGCTCCATTCGTATTCCATCGGAATATGTATCTGTACGATGAATCATTTGTGCCAGGTTTGAATATGCTTACGCAGGCCGTCCATAACTTTGGCGCAAAGGTCTTCTGCCAGTTGAGTGTGGGCTTTGGTCGCCAGGGGCATGCGCTTGACGGTACACCGTCGCCTGCTCCTTCCCGCATACCACTTGAGGTACATCCGGAACTGGCGCCTAAGGGATTTTTGGACTACTGGTCTCGTGCACCTGGTGTAATAGCAGAAGTGTTGCACTTTGGTGTGCCCAGAGAAATGACCGTTGAAGAGATCAAAAATGAAATATATGAGTATGGCATGGCCTGCCGGAAATGTGCCTATGCCGGGTTTGACGGCATCGAAATACATGCCCCTCATGGCTACCTGGAGCACCAGTTCTTATCGCAGCGATCCAATAAAAGAACCGATCTGTACGGCGGTTCTTTAGAAAACAGGATGAGATTCCTGGTCGAACTGACACAAACTGCAATCGCAGCTGTGGGTGATACAGTGCCAGTTGGCATACGAATGAGTGCGCAGGAGCACATGCCTGACGGAATTACCATTGACGAGGTGAAAATCGTTGCCAAGAAACTGGAAGAGCTCGGGGTCGCTTATTTCCATTTGTCAGATGGTTCATACGAAGCGCTTGGCAATTTCTTTCCAGATTCGGTGAAAGATGTTGAACAACATCTTCTCAAAGAAGCCAAGGAGATCAAATCAGTGCTTAAGATACCGGTCATAGCACCGGGAGTCAATGATCCCGCCATCGCCGAAAAAGCTATTAATGATGGAGCAATAGACATGATTTCACTTGGCAGGCAATCGCTGGCAGATCCTGACTGGCCGAATAAAGTGAAAGCAGGCAAGAAGTTTACTGTGTGCAAAAGGGATTGCCTGTGTCTGATTGGACCATATGTGGGACTTTACCCCAGGTGCTCGCTCAACCCTGAAGTCGGCTACGAGCAGTATGACCCGGAGCTGTTTCCCAAAAAGCGTGTCGGGCCTGTTATACCTAATGCATTGAACAAGATGCCACCCCCACCACCCCGACCCGTTCTGTAAATTAGATACAGTCGATCTTCGCAGGTAAAAAATAATTCAGGAGGTTAATAAAATGGGTTACAAAAATTTCAGTATCGCGGTCATGGTCATCAGTGTTGTACTCGTTGTCACTACCCTGTTAATGGGCTGTGCACAGCAAAAGCCGTCGGCGCCGGTACAGAGCGGACCTATAGCCATAAATGTTGGTATTGTTAATGATATAACCGGCCCGGTGGCGCCGTGGGGAATGGGGGGGCTTCCATACTATAAGGCATGGCTGGATTTATTCAACAAGAAAGGATTTCAGGTTGGTGATAAAACCTACATTTTCAATCAGATATATGAAGATGGACAAAGTGCACCCGAACCCACGGCGGCTGCAGCCAAAAAGCTTGTGTACGGTGAGAACTGCAAGTTTATTATCGGTTACTTTTTTGTTTGGCACTCACAAATTGCTGCTGTAACTACTCCTGCTAAAGCCATTTTCATGTGCAGGACCGGCACGGAATTCAACTATGAGCCGCAGAAAGAACCTTATACGGTATTTGCCACCGCCCAGGTAGAACAATGGGCGGCCGCAATCATGACCCTTGCGGAGACTAATCCTAAATACAAGAAAATCGGCATTCTGGAATCGACGCTTGCCAAGAAAAATGCTGATTACATCAACCCCTACCTGGATCAAGCAGGCGTAAGGTATGTCTGGGAATATTACCCATATCCCACAACAGACTATGTGCCATATTTGACCAGGCTCGCGGAAGACGGTTGCGATATAGTCTATTCTCCTTCCGATATTGGCGCGAGTTTTGCTATCGCCAAGCTCAGATGGGAGATGGGCTACAAGAACTGGATTGTCGGACATGGCGGATCTATGGTACACCCGGCTATATATGACCAGGCGGTTGGCCACGAGGCTGCACAGGGCATAGTTTCTGATGAGTATTACAGTCCTGACTTTAAAAAGACTGATGTCAACCCTGAATTCATTCAGCAATGCAAGGATGCGGAAAGTATCGTAAAACAAACCGATAAGGACCCGTTTGTTTACAAAGGGTGGACGTCATGGGCGCCTGTCCATTATCAGATTCTCGCCCAGGCAATGCAGAAAGCCGGTAGTGTGGATGATACAGACGCCATTATGAAGGCCATACGCGGCGGTACATTTGACACGAACGTTGGCAAGATTACCATGTGCGGTGAGAAGACGTACGGCTCGCCTGTAGTTGCGCCGTGTCCTGGTGCTGTATGCCATATGGTGGGCAATTCGCTTGAATACCTTGGCGAACATCCAATCAAATTTATTCCGTAATACCAAAATGCAGGATAAGGGGAAATGGTATGCCACCTGCCAATATACTGGTAGACGCGTTTGTGCAGAGCTGCTCCTATATCACGATGGCTTTTGGCCTGGTGCTGGTATTCAGTATCCTTGGGATACTTAGCTGGACCCATGGCCAGTACTATATGCTCGGAGCGTACGTAGTCTATTATGCTGTGGCGGCAACTGGCATCCCTTTCCCCATCGGTATATTAATAGCCGGTGTTTTAATTGGCGGAATTGGCATTTTAGTCAAGAAATTTATCATTGATCGGATGGCCAATTTCTTATATATAGGTGTGGCTACGCTGTCACTGATTTTTGTTTTCGAAGGTGCTGCCAGTTTTGCTTTTGGTATTCAGAATAAAGGGTTGGCCGATGTGCTCTCCGGGGTAGCCAACATGGGATCATTCAGCGTCAGTTACCAAAGGATTGCTGTCATTGTATTCACGTTGCTTATCATGGCCGTGATGTACTTAGTTCTCAACTATACCAGGATCGGATTGGCCATCAGGGCTGCTGCTCAGGAGCCTGCAGCAGCAAGCTTATATGGAATCGATGTTTCCTGGTTATCGTTAACTGTAATGGGTATAGGTTGCGCTCTGGCGGCGATGGCGGGTGGAATTATGGCGCCTATTTCTCCCGTTAATCCGTACATAGGGCGTGTCCCCCTGAACATGTCGCTGCTTGCTATTGTCATCGGAGGCATCGGCAGCTTAACCGGGGCAATTGTAGGAGGAGTAATTCTTGGCATCATCAATAGCATAGTCGCCTACTACATCGGATATTTTTCGGAGGTGATTCTGTTCGCCTTGGTAATAATAATACTGTTAGTAAGGCCGCAGGGTCTGTTGGGGGCTTCTCAAAAATGATACGCCAGAGAATTCGTCCAGATATGCTCCCCAAGCTGATCGCCGGCTTGATAATACTGCTGGTGCTTATCTTTCCTGTTTTTACAACTAACCAGATGATCCTATCCATGCTTATCATGAGTGGCATACTGGCAATCGGGACCATGGGTTTCACGATTGTACTAAAAGTCGGGCAATTCAGTTTAGGCCAGGCCTCATTTATGGCAATCGGAGCCTATAGCCTGGGTATAATCCTAAATACTCTGCATTTCCCTTTCTGGCCGAGCTTTCTATCGGCAGGGATCATCTCCGGAATATTTGCTCTGCTTATAGGCCTGGTTGTACTGAGGGTAGGCGGCATCTATTTCTCAATAATTACATTGGCCGTGGGTGAGCTTGTCAGGATTGTTGCTGAGAACTGGGAAGCAGTAACTGGCGGAGTTCGAGGGTTGACGATATCCCCTCCTGAAACCATAACTTTGGGCAGCTTTGAACTCAATTTTTCGGCAGGAGCCGTGCCCTTTTACTATTTTATGATCGTCCTGGTGGCCATTACATCGTTGGTCGTGTGGCAAATTGGACGTGTGCGCATAGGCGAAACGTTCTACGGCGTAGCTGCCAATCCGGTACTTGTTGAGCATCATGGCGTGGACCCAATGAAATACAGGACGATTGCGTTTACTGTTGCGGGAGCGTTAACAGGATTTGCGGGTGCTCTTTATGGCAGTTTTCAGAGTGTTATAACTCCCGGCGAATTTGGTCTCTGGCAGTCAGTCCAACTGATGATGATGAGCGTTGTCGGCGGTTTAAGCAACATAATAGCAGGTGGAATCGTTGGTGCTATTGTACTCTACACATTGAGCAGCGAACTATCATCATTTAGGATATATGGCATTCAACCATTATTATTCGGCGCAGCGGTTATTCTGGCGCTTCTGTTCCTGCCCAAGGGTACAGGATTAATTGATATTTGGGGGCGAGTCTGGCAAAAAGTGCTGGCGCCAAAGGCCGGCACCACCAATATGTCATCATGTACAAAGGAGAGCTAGATAAAAATGCCACTGCTTGAGCTGAAAAATATAACCAAATCTTTCGGCAAATTGACAGCCCTTAGCGGTATCGATATTACTGTTAACGAAGGCGAGGTGGTGGGTATTGTCGGCCCCAATGGTTCCGGGAAAACTACACTGGTAAATGTTATCTCCGGATATTACCACCCCACAAGCGGGGAGATTTATCTGGCGGGCGAAAAGATATCCAGGCTGTATCCTTTCCAAATTGCGACTAGGGGAATAATAAGGTCCTTCCAATCAAACACCCTGTTCGAGGACGCATCGGTGATACAAAGTGTGATGCTGTGTTCGTCTTTACAGTACGGGACAAATTTACTGCAGGCTTTCTCAGGGTTTAAGGTCTATACGAATGAACGCGCAAAAATTATGGACAGAGCCCATCAAATACTTAAGATGCTTGGCCTTGGTAATGAGGGTCAAGTAAAAGCGGCCGGCCTTTCACACGGCTACCAGCGAACACTCGGTATTGCAATGGCACTGGCGGCAAATCCAAAAATTCTTATTTTGGATGAACCTACGACTGGTATGAACCATGAAGAAGCCATGTTTATCGTTGACATTGTCAAAAAAATAAATAGCCTCGGGGTATCAGTAATGTTGGTCGAGCATAATATGAAAGTGATGATGAATCTATCTACCAGGGTCGTAGTACTTAATTTTGGCAATAAAATTGCCGATGGTGATCCGCGTGAGATTATGAATAAGCCCGAAGTGGTCGATGCCTATCTTGGTGTGGAGACCATATAACCATGCTCCAAATCAAAAATATCTGGGTGAAATATGGCGCGATCGCAGCGGTCAGGGATCTATCCATGACAATCAGTCAGGGAGATTTTGTGACCGTCCTGGGATCCAACGGCGCTGGTAAGTCATCAACTATAAATGCTATCAGTGGTATGGTCCGTGTGTGCGATGGAGAGATTTGCTATAAGGGCGAAAACATAACTGGCCGCAAGCCGGGCAAAATAGCTGCGCTTGGCATCATCCAAATTCCTGAAGGCCGGAAGTTGTTTCCTCTTTTGACCGTGGAGGAAAACCTGAATGTGGGCGCCTATCTTTGCAGAGACAAAATAAGGGTGCGGAAAGAGAAAGAGAAATCGTTGGAATTCTTTCCGATACTGAAGGAAAAGCTCCACGAGAAAGCGCGGTCACTTTCCGGCGGACAGCAACAGATGGTGGCTATCGCACGGGGCCTGATGGCATGTCCGGAAATACTCATGTTTGATGAACCTTCTCTCGGTCTTAGCCCGATTATTCGCCAACAGCTGACACAAAAAATAACGGAAATACACCAGGAAGGCACAACCATCATCCTGGTGGAGCAGAATGCCCGCCTGGGATTGATGATTGCATCATATGGATATGTATTGGAAAACGGCGAACTTTCAATGCACGGCCGGACAGGTGATCTTATGCGTGACGAAAATGTCAAGAAGGCTTATTTAGGGGTTTAAAAAGATATCATCTTTTGACGTAGGCAAAAATGGAAGTAATTAGTGAGAAACCACGGGAAATGGGCAAATTGCAGCGGAATGATATCTGCGTAACGTGCGTTACAGGTATCCCAAATCGATCGATTTCAGTGGCCAACCTTTGCGCAAAATGGAGTTGGCAAAAAGTTCGAAAAGGAGGTGAAGAAGAATAACGACAGGAGTGATGATGATACATCAATTATGAAGGATAGTTCCAAGAGTTCTTTCTGACACAAAGAGCCGGATCGGATAACGCAACTGGCAATTAATTGTCTTGGCCACGACATTACTAAATATGCGCGGCAATAAGGAGAAACATGGATTTTGAGTTCACAGAAGCACAGAAAATGCTTCGTGCTACAATCAGGGAGTTCGTGGAAAAAGAGCTGCCCAAGGACTTCGTCCGGAAATGGGATTCCGACCCGAACATGACCTGGCTGCCGGAGGAAATACACCAGAAAGCGGTGGCTTTGGGTTTCACCGCTATGCATGTACCCGTTGAGTACGGCGGCATGGGTGGTGACCTGATAGATGATGTGATACTGTCGGAGGAGGTCAGCCGGCGTTCTGCCGCGGCGTCTTTTGGGCTTCACAGTGGCATGTTTGTAAGACTGATACACACCTATGGCAATGTAAAACAAAAGAATGAATACCTTCCGAAACTGGCCAAAGGGCAAACAGGTTTTTGCATCGGTTTGACCGAACCTGGCGGTGGAACGGATCTTCTTGGCGCCCTTAAAACAACTGCTGTTCCTGACGGCGACGATTTTATCGTAAACGGACAGAAAACCTATATCACAGGCGCCCATATTTCTCCTTACGCTTGCGCGCTTGTGATAACCGATAAAGATGCACCAAAAAAGAGCAAGGCCATGTCACTTCTCTTTATAGACCTAAAGAGCCCGGGAGTTGAGATACGCCCCTTGCATAAGATCAGCATGCACGGAGCGGGGTCCTGTGAAGTTTATTTCACGGATGTCAAGGTCCCGAAGGCCAATCTGCTGGGTGAACTGAATAAGGGATTCTCCCAGCTTACGACCCTGCTCAATCCGGAGCGTATCCTGTGTGCTGCGGATACTGTGGGTATTGCGCAGGGAGCGTATGAGGAAGCGCTCGAGTATGCCAAGACCAGGACTGCATTTGGCAAGCCAATTGGTCAATTCCAGGTGTTGCAGCATTGGCTAGCTGATATGTGGATAGAGATCGAACTTAGCCGCCTCATTACGTACAAGGCAGCCTGGCAGTTTTCCAACAACGAACCATGCTGGATGGCGGCCGCTGCAGCTAAAACGTTTGCGGCGGATACAGCCGTGAAAGTCACTACCAATGCTATGGAGATATTCGCCGGTTCGGGTCTCATGGTGGAAACGGACATCCAGCGCTATTTCCGTGACGCCCGACAGTTTGTGTTCGCCCCTATCAGCAACGAAATGGCTCGCAACTTCATAGGGGAACTGATTGGCCTGCCACGGTCATTTTAGCCCAGCGAGTGGATAGAAATAATACTTAAAGGAGTTAGTCAATTGGCTAAGAAAGACTACAAGTTCATTCTCTATGAGAAGAAGGACCACATTGCCAAAATTGTCTTCAACAATCTGGAGAGGCGGAATGCCATGTCGGCGCAGATGCTCAGTGAACTTTACGAGTGCTTATTGGATTCCCAGGCGGACAAAGAGATCAGGGTAATCATACTGACCGGCGCCGGAGATAAGGCATTTTCTTCCGGGCAGGATTTTGCTCTGCCGTTCGAGGGCGTAGGCACATCAGTGGGTACCTACAACTACCTGCGCAATGTCTGCTACGAATCACACCGCCTGATGGAGCGTATGGAGAAGCCGATTATCGCGGCGGTCAATGGCTTCTGCTATGCCGGCGGTATGGAGTATGCACTGGCCTGCGATTTCATCATCGCTTCGGATAACGCCATGTTCGGTATAACCGAGGTGGGGCTTGGTATTCTTCCAGGTTCCGGTGGCATAGTGCGTTATGCCCGGTCGATGCCAACCAGGAAAGCCAAGGAATTGCTCCTGACGGCGGGCCGCATGACTGCGCAGGAAGCGTATGAGCTTGGACTGGTGAATAAAGTGGTGCCATTCAGTCAACTAGAGGAGACAGTCATGGCTATCGCAGGAAAAATAGCCAATGAGTCTCCGTTTGCTGTCAGGATGGCAAAGATGGTATTCAACAACTGCCTTGAGATCTCTGATATTGACGCTGCATTGGCCTTGGAAAGGTCTGCCGGCAGTATGCTAGCTGGAACAGAGGATGCCACGGAAGGCCCGATGGCCTTCATGGAAAAGCGACCTCCTGTCTGGAAAAACAAATAGGAAAGTCGGATGCAAACGGAAAAATAATCACAAATAAAGGAAGATTAAAAATGAGCAAAGGCAAGATAGCAATTGTAGGTATAGGTGAGGTACCAACCGGCTGGTACCCGGAAAGGCATGAATGGGATATTATCTACGATTCGTGCATGCAGGCTGTCACCGATGCCGGTATAAATAAGAATGAAATTGAAGGGGTTATATGCTCCCCGGCCGTCGGTCAACCTAAACTTGACTCTGAGCTGGTCTTCGGCAAGCTACCCGAGGAATTGGGGCTGAAAGGATGCAAGGACATAGTATCTGTAAATGGCGGAGGGTCTACGTCCGCTAACCTGCTCAGGATGGCTGAGCACTGGATAACGACTGGCATAGCCAAAATAGTGCTTATTATGCATGCCTCGAAATATTCCAGCATTGATCCAAATGTAGTGATTCATACTTTTGCAACTTCTGGCATGTCCATGGAATGGGAGTATCCTTTTGGTACCACGTACAATGGAATGATCGCAATGCTCACCGAACGTTTTATGGACAAAAATGGCGTGACTGCTGAAGAGATGGCGTCGATCCCCGTATCCTTCAGGAAGTGGGCGGAGCTTGACACAAATGCCATGTTCCGCAAGCCCTTAACAGTACAAGAAGTATTATCTTCACGCATGGCAAGCACGCCTTTACATGCCAAGGAGTGCAACATGCTGGCGGATGGTGGTGGAGCGCTTATTGTAACATCACCTGAGATAGCTGGAAAGATCTGTAAGACACCAGTTTATAAACTGGGAGAAGGTTCACGTTATTGCCAGGCAACGGTAACTCAACGACCAGAGGAATTAATGGCAACGCAAGTCAAGGGAGCTGCTCAAGACGCATTCAGAGAAGCTGGTCTCACAGTTAAAGATATGGACATTTTGGAATTGTACTGTGCTTATCCGATTACTATGCCATACCTGCTTGTTGCATTGGACGTGTGTAAGAACGGCAAAGAAGCCATGAAATTCATTGAGGAAGGCAACACCTGGCCCGGTGGCAAGCTTCCGTGCAGCACTATTGGCGACGCACTCTCTAGAGGACACACTGGTTCAGGCGTGGGTTTTGCCTACCTGGTAGAAACTGCCCGGCAGCTAATGGGCAAGGCAGGAGAACGACAGGTCAAGAACTGCAAACACGTGCTAATGAATTGTTCGGGCGGATCAGGCATGAACCAGATTATTGAGATCTTTGGGAGGAATCTGAAATGACTGCATATACCAAACCATTACCGGAAATGACACCATGGAGCAAGAAATTTTGGGAAAGCACAAAGCTGCATAAGCTTTCCATGCAGCGGTGCAATAACTGTGGCAAGCTGATTTTCTATCCGCGAAAAGCCTGCCCTGAATGCTGGTCGTTAGATCTTGGTTGGCAAGAAGTCAGCGGTAAAGCCAAATTAAATGCATTTACGGTTACCATGGCCGGCGTCGAACCGGTGTTCGCTCCCGATCTCCCTTATGTTCTTGCGTTGATCGATTTGGCAGAAGGGGTAACCATGATGAGTAACATAGTGGACTGCAAGCCCGAGGACCTGAAGCCAGGGATGGATCTTGAAGTCACTTTCCGGGATTGCACGGATAATATAAGCTTGCCTCTCTTTCGTCCTGCTTAGTCCCGGAGATTGACGTATCCTGATTCACTTCTGGTTTGATGACAACGTAGGCATTAATTAATTGTTGAATGAATAGGAGGTTTATTATGGCAAAAGCACAGTCAAAACAGGACGATTACTTTAAAATTGACCCAGAGGCCCATCTCGTTGGGGATATGGAGCCGATAAACTATTATCCCGGCGTTAAAATGTGGTGGAAGGCAATCGAAAATATTACCTCTCCCCTTATCATGGGACTTCCGCTGGCCGATTTGGCGGAAATCGAACCCTGGGAAATGCAGAAAAACGCTGATCCATCCAGCTTACTACGTTCAATGGACAAGTATGGTGTGGACGTTGCCTGCCTGCTACCTGAATCAATGATGGATACGACAGGTTATAGCAGCCGATGGGTTTCCAATGGCGATATGGGCAAGATTGTGGAATCAAATCCGGACAGGTTCGTGTATGAGCCAAATATATCGCCAGTAAAACAACGGGGAGTTAAGCACGCTATTTGGGACCTGGAGTACTGGGTAAAGGAAAAAGGCGCCAAAATATTTAAGTATTATCCCCCCGAGGACACTTATATTAACGATCCTGATCTCTGGCCATTTTATAAGAAAGCAGAGGAACTCGGAATTGTGCTCGATATCCACACCGGTTTTTGCTGGGTACCGCCTGGAAAGAGTAAATATGCTCTGCCGATCCAGCTTGATGATGTGGCGCGTGATTTCCCTAATTTAAAAATTGTCGCCTTCCATATGGGTTATCCTTATTGTGACGACCTAAACATGGTAGCCATGGGACACCCGAATGTATATCCCTGTCTGTCCCTATTGATCCCCTGGGCCAAGTCACAGCCACGGAAATTCGCCAGGATAATTGGTGAAGCGTTGCGTTGGGTCGGTACGGACAGGATCATATGGGGCACTGACTACGCTGGGTTCTCCTCTCAGATGGGTTTGGCTGTTAAAGGCCTGAATGAATTCCAGATTCCGGAGGATATGCAAAAGGACTATGGTTATCCTGCTATCACTGATGAAATGCGACGAAAAATATTTGGTCTTAATCTGGCACGCCTTATGGGCATGGAGCCAAAGAGGAGAATAAAAGGGAGATAACAATATTTCCAAGATGTTGGGTAGCGCATCAATTTGATGCGCTACCCAACATGCTGTCTACCTCAGAAAGGACCTGATTGCGCTGATTCTGGAATTTATGTTAGAGTGGTCTCGATCGACGGAATATTTAACAATATTCCAACTACCTATTGAGGGCCAAATATTTAAGTGGCGGAGCGGCAAGCCAGTGGCGATAGATGGGAAAAACAACCACATAATAAGCGATTCGCTTCAGGGAAAGCCATGCATATTTCAACAACTCTGTCCGAATGACACTGTGCTGGTTAAGGCGCCTAAAGGAAGGACCATATTCTCACGGGATCAGTATGTGACTTTTATCGACCATTTGCACGAAGGCGTTGTGGGCGTAATCAATACTACTAAAGATGGACACGAGATTCTGAGTGCTTTGATTTTGCCCAATCAATTCATAGGAGTTGCGGGTTTCGTCAATATGTATGACAGCTATTCTACAGTTCATCTCGCCGAGGCTCGAGCCCTAACGGCTGTCACCTATTGCAGGGTCAAGCGTGAAGCCGTATGGGAACTTATGGAAGTTCGTTCAGCGCGGTCTATTATCGTAAATTCGATCTGCAGTATGATCTATAACATGAGCACCATGACATCCAATCCTTTAAAACACGATGTTGAAACAAGAATTCTGCGCGTGCTTGGCGTGCTTATCAGAGGAATTGGGAAGCCCGTGCGTAACGGATGGGTAAGTATTTTTGGGATCACGCACGCTGACATTGCCACGATGGCTAATACAACCCGCCCGACGGCCAATCGTATACTTAATAGAATGAGAAAGGACGGGGTAATTGAGATTCACCGGCGAAATATGGATATTTCCATAGCCAGGTCCAAATCACTGTTTGAAAACATATAGTCACAGGGCTCCATTTTCCTGTAGAACCTTTCCACCCGCGAATTGTGTCACCTAATATTGTATCGGATAACACATTCAGCGAGTGTCGCCTGTTACTTCCAGGAAGTCGTGCATGGGACTGACAGGTTTCCTTAAGGGTAGTACATTATTCACATCACCTTAACTGCACCTAATTGATCCTGAACTGGCTGCAACCTGCAGACGATAAAAAATCAGGGAGTTGATTGGTAGGTAATTAATGGACAAGACACCGGATGTGTTGTACTCGGAAAGGGAAAAGAGGATAAACGATGCGATTCAATTGAAAGTACCTGACAGGGTACCCTTTTTCCCGCTTACTCCGGTAATAGCCGCGAAATACACCGGAATAAGCATGAAAGGAACAGTATAGGCATTTGAGTTAGCGGGGCTTGCGCAGGACAGTTAAAATCATCGTAGGGGGAGGCGTTGTTACTGATCGCAGCCGGGGTGAATTGACCTGCTCCCGATATGGCGAAGCAATATCAGACCAACCTATGGCGATAACGGGTGATAATCGACTTGTTACAAATTGGCGAGTAGATGTTGATTTTCGCTAACATTGGTTAAGAATGTGTAAAGGCTCATAAAAGGAGGCCACGAAGATGTTTATTTTTGATTGCGAATGTCACATAATGCCGCTTGCCGACGATATCAATTATTTCCCTTTCTACAAGATGAATCAATGGGCGCTCAGGAATATGAGAAATCTTTTTCCTCTTGTGCTGCACGGTCTGCGGGAAAACGTGACAGAGGCTGATTTGAAGGAGTTTGCCCGGGACCAGAAAAGACGCGTTGGATACGCGCCCGGCGAGTCCGGAGATGCGCTAATTGAAAAGATGGACGCTGCCGGTGTTCAAATGGCCTGCGTTCTACCGGAGTCGTTTCTCCCTATGTCGATGGGCGTTCGAATGATGTCTACAAATGGATGGCTGGCAGCGGAGATAAAGAAATACCCGGAGCGCTTGATAGGTGTATGTAATGTTGGGCCTATAGCCGTAAGGGGGATAAAGAACGCCCTCTGGGAACTGGAATACCTCGTTAAAGAGATGAATTTTAAGGCAGTCAAACTCTATCCCGTCGACGATCTGCCGATCAATGATGAAAGGCTGTGGCCGTATTATGAAAAGATACGTGAGTTAGGGATACCTCTTTTAGTTCATACAGGATTTTCTTATTGCGTCCCCGGCCGCTCTTCTACCTGTTTCCCCTGGCTGCTTGAGGATGTTTGTGAAAATTTTCCGGAGATACCAATACTGGCCTACCACATGGGTTACCCGTTCACCGATGCGCTTAATATGTGCGCTATGAAATACCAGAACCTGTATATAGGCACAAGCCTGCTGCCTTTGTTCGGGCACGGTATCAGCAGAAGGGCACAGATATTTTTGGGAGAAGCTATCGCTTGTGCCGGGATAGACAAAATAATCTGGGGTACCGATACCGGAGCAAACAATACGGCCACCGAATGGTTGAAAAAATTCCAGATCAGCGAATCGGTACAGAAAGACTATGGTTACAAGCCGCTGAGTGAAGAGGACCGTGCAAAATGGGCAGGCCTGAACCTGGCCAAAATGATGAAGATCACGCCGCCGAACGCCGGCAAGTAAATAACAACAAACTTAAGGAGTTCAAACATGTACGAGTGTCTTTTTGAGCCTATCAAAATCGGGACGGTCGAGATAAAAAACCGGGTTGCAGTTGCCCCCATGAACCAACAGGGAGACAGAGAAGGACATCCCACTCTCCAGTATATGAGTTTCTTCAACGCCAGGGCGCAGGGTGGTTTCGGGTTGATGACCACAGGTTCAATCCTTACCAGCAAGGAAGCCCACATGGAGTACCCATTCGTCCCGTACATTTATCCTACCGCATTCAACGCCGCATATTACACGGATTTTGTTGAAGGGGTACATTCCCAGGGCACGGGCGTCAAGATGTTCGCACAGATGAGCCCGGGGTTTGGCAGGCAGACAGGACTGAACAATGTAAGAGCGCCCTCGCCGGTACCGTTTAAGCGGGAAGAAGTAGAAGAAGGCTTCAGCAATCAGTCAAAAGCATGGATCAAATACTGGGTAAGTGATTTTACGGCCCACCTGACTCGCGGAGTTCCCCGCGAAATGACCATAGATGAGATAAAGAAAGAGGAGTTCAACTTCGTACGCTCATCCGCTATGGCGGTCCTCTATGGATTCGATGGCATTGAGTTACATTCACCTCACGGTTACCTGCTGCACGAATTTCTCTCACCGCGCACCAATCAGCGCAAGGATGAATACGGCGGTTCACTGCACAACCGCGCAAGGTTCCTGCTTGAACTGCTGGCCGGATGCAGAAAGCGCATGCCGACTGTCCCCATTGTAGTAAGACTCAGTGGACGCGAGTATCAGGAAGGCGGTCTGAGCGCCGATGATATCCAGCAGGTATGTATCTGGTGTGAAGAAGAAGGCGCCGATGCCATAAGCCTCTCGAACGGCTCAGGCTATGACGACAACGAGCATTTCTTCCCCACGAAACGGGATAACGACGACTTGATAGAGGCACATGGAAAAACCCTCAAGAAGGCTATAAAGATACCGGTCATCATGACGGGCATACACACACCTGCGCTTGCCGAAAAACTGGTAAAGGAGAAATCCATAGATATTGTGGCCCTTGGCCGCGGCGCTATTGCCGACCCCGAATGGCCCAACAAAGTCAAGGAAGGGCGTGAGAAGGAAATAGTCAGGTGCACCAAGGACAATTTCTGCACAGCAATGGCAATCAGCGGCGCGCAGGGCAGCGCAAGATGCACGCAGAACCCGAATTACGGCAAGGAGCAATACAATCCGGCCTATTGGCCCAAGCCTATGAAAGGCGGAATTCCCGAAACACTAAAGCGCTGGAAACCTGGCGAAAGCTTTGTCCCTAAATAGAGCAGCCCTCTGCTGACCGGGGATTAACAATTGAGCGGTCCCGCCAATAATAACGGCGGGGCCACCTAAGGGAGAACTGATAATGGGCGACTTCAAAACTATTATTTATGAACCCGGCGTCATTACGAAGATAATTCATAATGAACCCGAACGAAACAACGTTATGGGCGCCTTATTCCAGGAAGAGTACCTGCATGCCATCAGTGATTTTGAGAGTAATCGCGAAGCAAAGGTTGCTGTGAGTCTGTCAAATGGCAAGCACTTTGCTGCCGGGCATGACATATCCAATCTCGGCAAGAAACAGACTTGGGAAAAGGGGCAGGACAATCAATGGAATGAGGCAAGGTGGCGCTCAATCTGTGACCCGCGCAGATGGGTTTATCAGGTTTGGGATATTTCCAAACCGACCGTTGTTGGTGTTCAGGGTGCCGCACTGGCATCGGGCGCCCAGTTCGTCATGCTGCATGACGTAATAATCATGGGTGAAAACGCCTTTCTGGGATTTGAGATACCCCGCGTGTCAGGAGCCGGCGGCGGCGACCTGCAATTGTGGATAGGCTACCACAAGGCCTTTGAGTTAGCCTGCACCGGATGGAACGTTGGTGCAAAGGAATTGCACCGGTTGGGCGCAATCAACAAGGTAGTGCCGGATGAAGAGATCGAGGCACAGGCTATGCGCTTTGCAGAAATAATGTCCCTTATGCCTCTTGAAACGCTCAAGCTCATAAAGTCTTCTCTGAAGTTTGGTATGAACAGGATGGGGGCGCGTGACATGCTCTGGCATGGCGAGGAGACTAATATCCTTCAGCACTGCGTTGGAGAGGAACGCGAGAAAGAGTTCTATCGCATCATGAAGGAACAGGGTATGAAAGCGGCGTTGGAGTTTAGGGACGGTCCGTTTGAGAAATACGGCTACAACCGGCACAAAGCTACTGAAATCTAAGAAAGAGGGACTTCGTACAAGTATGACAGAACAGAGGATGCCGCTCGAAGGTATACGCGTTGCAGATTTCGCCTGGGTCCAGGCCGGGCCCTGGGTGGGCAGGTTCTTCGCCAATTACGGCGCCGAAGTTATCAGGGTTGAGAGCGCAAAAAGGCTGGACTGGTCCCGGAGCGTGCCCGGCGGTCCTGAAATCACAGCCGGCGGCAAAGTGCAACGGGGCGCATATTTCGTCAATTTCAATTGCGACAAGCTGGGCATTACCCTAAATTTGTCCCTTCCGAAGGGAATTGAGATAGCCAAAAGACTGATCGCCATCAGCGATATCGTGACAAACAACTTCACCGCCGGCTATATGGACAGGATAGGACTGGGATATAAAGACCTGGTTAAAGTTAAACCTGAAATCATCATGCTCGAAATGTCGGTGTTTGGTAACACCGGGCCCCGCCGGACGTTCGCGGGCTATGGCACAGGTATTCAATCGGCCATTGGTTTGAATTCAATATCCGGCATGCCGAACCGCAGGCCCGGGCTGAATATAGCACTTCCGGACATGGGGCCCAATCCTACTCACGCCACCATTGCGGTCCTCGCAGCGCTGCATCACAGGAAAAAGACGGGGAAAGGGCAATACATAGAACTGGCACAGTTCGAGAGTTCGCTCGGGTGGATGGAGACAACCGTCCTCGACTATACGGTGAACGGACGGGTGCGCAAACCCCGGGGCAACCGGATTCCGCACGCTTCTCCACACGGAGTTTACAGGTGCTCGGGCGAAGACAGCTGGTGCGCAATTTGCGTATCCACTGAGACAGAATGGAAAGCCTTGTGCGAAGCCATTGGGAATCCGTCGTTAGCAACGGATATTAGATTTACTACATTGTCGAAGAGAAAAGAAAACGAGGATGAACTGGACAGGTTGGTAGAAAACTGGACCATAAATAGATCACGATGGGAGGTCATGGATAGCCTTCAAAGTCATGGTGTCCCGGCAGGGGTAGTTGAAACGGGGGAAGACCTGGTCACACGAGATGAAAATTACCGGAGCCACGAATATTACATTGAGCTTCCATACGGGGACGGCAGAGCCTATTGCGAAAACACCATGTTTGGATTTGCGGACACTCCATGCCGGGTTCGCCATGCAGCGCCCGATATGGGACAACATAACGGTTACGTCTATGGCGAACTTCTGGGCATGTCCGAGGATGAAATAGCCCGGTGCTATGTAGAAGAAGTATTTATATAGATTTAAACAGCGGCCGGTGGGCCGTCAAAATATTCCGAAGGTGATAAACGGAAAATGAAACACAAGGTGAATACTGCTCTTGAAGACATAAGGGTGCTCGACCTGGCTGACCAGAGCGGCGTATATTGCACCAAACTTCTCGCTGACCTGGGAGCCGACGTCATACGGATTGAACCGCCGGATGGCGACCCCATGCGTCAGCTTGCCCCCTTCTACCATGATGAAACGAATCCCGAGACGTCGCTGTATTACTGGCATTTTAACACCAGTAAACGTGGCATTACTCTCAATCTGACCATCCCTTCCGGGCAGGAAATATTTAAGAAGCTGGTTAAAACCGCCGATGTATTGGTTGAAACCTTTCAACCTGGATACCTCGATTCATTGGGAATTAGCCACGAGATGATAAGAGCGATTAATCCGGGGCTCATACATGTTTCCATTACAGGGTTCGGGCAGACGGGCCCGTACAGCAGTTTCAAGTCCTCGGACCTGATCGGGCAGGCTATGAGCGGAATTCTCTACACTACCGGTTTCCCCGAGGATCCGCCAACGTCGTTGGGCGCTTCGCAGGCTTATCATATGGTTTCTGCGAATGCGGCGATCGGTGCGCTAATTGCGCTTTATCATCGTGATTTGACTGGAGTCGGTCAGGATGTTGATATCCCAATGCACGGGACCAATTTGAGAATGTCTGAAATGGTTCCGTTCACTTATTGGGTTTCCGGGAGAAATCGACGGAGATCAGGGCTTGAATATTACAGGATGCAAAGGGATATGTTCGATTGCAAGGACGGCAGGGTGGTCTGCAGCGCCTTGGGTGGCGGTGGGGCGGAACAGATGCTGGAGTGGATGGAGAGTGAGGGGATGGCCGCCGATTTGAGGGAAGAAAAATATGCTGAGGTGATAGCAGCGATGATGGGAGCGGCGCCACCTGGCATGGGATCCAAGCGGAACGTGAGTCAAGGACATCCCAAGAGCCTCAAAGATTATCCAAAGGAAATAGCTCATATTGAAGAGGTCTGGCAGGTGTTCCTAAATACACATACGATGGAAGAACTATTTGTAGGCGCCCAGACCCGTGGTGTGAGACTAATGCCGGTTAATAATGTAAGAAATGTTGTAGAAGACATAGGATTGAAAGAGCGTAAGTATTTTGTCGATGTCAGTCATCCCGAGCTTAATCAGGGCTTCACTTATCCCGGAGCCCCTTACAGTTTGTCTGAAACTCCATGGCGTATATCGCGCCGTGCCCCTCTCATCGGTGAACACAACCTGGAGATATATGGGGAGGAGCTGGGCTATGGCATGAAAGAAATCGAAGAGATGAAAAAGGCTGGAACTATCTGAAATAGGGCCTGTTCGTGATTTGGTGATTGTGTCTGCTAAATAGGAAAGAATGACTCGTTACTGAACATATACAGGAATATTTGATCATGAGGAGATGAAAAATATGCTAGAAGGTTGTGTTCCATGGCCAGCAGAATTTGTAAAGAAGTATAAAGTGAAAGGTTATTGGGAGGGCATTACTTTAGGCGACGCTTTTGAAAGCTGGGTCGAAAAATATGGAGACAGGCCGGCCTTGGCTTACCAGGGAAAGGAAATCACTTATCGTCAGATGGATGCGTTTGCAACTCGCATAGCTCTCCAAATGATAGAACTGGGCGTCCAGACCTACGACAGGGTAATACTGCAACTTTTCAATGTACCGGAACTTGTCTATATTTATTATGCATGTATGAAAATCGGAGCAATTCCCATCAGTTCATTGCCTACGCACCGGTGGTCGGAAATCAAGTATATCGCTGATGAAAGTAAAGCCCGCGTACACATAATACCGGCAGGTACAGTCAGAGACTTCAACTATGAAGAGTTTGCAGAAAAGATACGGGGCGAGACGCCGGCGATGAAACTAATTCTTGCTGTAGGCAATACCTCCAATCCAAAAGTCAATTCAATTAACCGGTATTTAGGTACGGAAGTAGACAATACTGCCGCCAAAAGGAAGTTGGCCAAATACCGACCCGACCCGATGGAACCCGCCTTGTTCCAGCTCTCGGGTGGCACCACTGGGGTACCCAAAATCATTCCGCGAACCCATAACGACTATCTTTACAATGCGAAATGTGTTGCTTCAGCGCTGGATTACAACGAGAAGTCCCGCATAATGGCATCGACTCCATTGGTCCATAATGTCACACTGGTCTGTCTAATGTTGCCACTTCACAGCAGGGGAGGATGCCTGGTATTGCCTCCTTCAATATCACCGGAAGGCCTTTTAGAGGGCGTATCGATGAACAAAGCCGATACTATGGGAGTGGTTCCTGTGTTTATACACCGTTTGATTGAGCTGCCTGACGAGGCACTGAGTAAGTATGACCTCACTTCTTTACATAGAGTTATGGGGATATGGATGCCCGGAGATGCTGCAACGAAGAAATTTATGGAGATCTTTCATTGCGACGGTATCCAGACCTATGGCATGTCAGAGGGATTGATATGCTGGACCAGGTGGACTGATCCGCCCGATATAAGGCATAACACCAGCGGCAGCCCTGTTTCCGCAGCGGACGAGTGTCGAGTCGTGGATTTTGAGACAAACGAAGAAGTGGCCTTCGGGCAGGTTGGCGAAATGCAATGCCGCGGGCCATACACGATACGTGGATATTACAAATCGCCTGAGCGCAACAAAGAAGCTTTCACGCCTGACGGTTTTTACAAGACAGGGGACCTTGTACGGATGGATAGTGATAGGCACATTACCTGGACCGGCCGTATCAAGGACTGCATCGACCGTGGGGCCGAGAAAATCAATGCTGAAGAAGTTGAGGCCTACATTCTCAAGTTCCCCAAGGTTAAGGATGTAGCTGTGGTCGGTATGCCCGACCAGGCAATGGGCGAAAGGGTATGTGCATTCATAGTACCGCAACAGGGCCAGACATTTGACCTGGGCGAACTGAGGGCTTTTCTTAGTAAAGAAGTGCAGGTTGCCGAATTCAAACAACCGGAGCGTATAGAGTTTATTGACGAATTGCCCATAACAAAAATCGGCAAATATGAAAAGAAGAGCCTGCGGGAAAAGGTAACGGCAATGTTAAAAGCTGAGGGAAAGATCTGATCCAGGAAATTTCCTCCGCCTTAATGTTTTTGGGATGGACATTAATAGTATACGCGATAAAGGAGGAATTAATCATGATCAGATATTGATGCCGGCCTTTTAACAACAGGTAACTGAAATACTAGTGTTTGAAGGAGTTGAGAATGGAAGCATCAAAAGATAATAAAGAATATAAAGTTGGAGGAGCGGGCAGTGTATTCATACTCATAATGTTGTTCCTCCTCTATGCAATGAATTACGCCGATCGCGCCATATTTTCGGTGGCACTTGAACCAATAAAAAAGGCCCTGAGTTTAACGGATACACAGGCGGGTATATTGCAGTCCGTGTTCCTTCTTGGTGTTGCCTTGTTGACAATTCCGGCCTCCATGCTGGTTGAAAGGTGGAGTCGCCGCAAGAGCATAGCAATTATGGGCATAATATGGAGCATCGCCACCTACGCAACAGGCCTGTGCACCAGCTTTATCCAGATGGCCATTGCAAGGTTTACAGTAGGTGTCGGCGAAGCCGGTTATGTTACCGGGGGCGTTGGTTGGTTGTCTCTCTCTTTCCGTAAGGAGATACGATCACGGATAATCGGTATATTCACATCCGCTGTGCAGATTGGTACGGCGCTGGGGCTGATAGCGGGTGGCATTATAATTACTCAAACGCAGGACTGGCGCAGCCCATTTCTCATCTTTGCCATACCGGGCGTAATACTGGGAATAATCGCCTTCTTCCTGCCCGATTATAAGACAATCAAAAAAGAGGGCGAAGCATTTTTCAGTAAAGCATACTTCAAGTCCTGGGGCAGCCTGTTTAAAATCAAGTCATTCTATATCGATATCATCGGTCAGTGTTTCATGTTCTTTGTTATGCTGGCCTTCCTTTCCTGGATGCCCGCCATGCTAATGCGTATTTACAAAATGACTCCAGCCACGGCCGGTCTGATATACGGCCTGGTGGGCCTGGTTGCAATAGTGGCAGCTCCGCTTGGTGGCGTTATCGCCGATAGATGGCAGAAACGCAGTAAAAACGGCAGGCCGTTTTTTATTAGTACAACAGCAATTCTGTACGGGATTTTTTCTGTGGCGATGGTTGCCGCACTTAGCTACCCGGTAGTCTGGTTCATCGTATTAGCTGTGGTACAGCTCTTCTTTGGTAACATGCTGCTGCCGGTTTCTTTGACGATCAGGACTGATGTGACTCCTGCTCCTCTCAGGACGACGGCCTTTGGTATTGGCACGTTTATAACCTTTATAGTTGGCTCAGCTACAGGCCCAGCTTTCGTGGGCATGATGTCTGATAAGCTGGGGGGCGATGCCAGCGGCCTGCAAGCGGCCCTTTTTTGTGTACCACCAGCCATATTGCTCTGCGCAATCGCCTATTTCATTCTTTCAAAATACTATCACTCCGACAGTGCGAAAATTAGTGACTCCGTCCTATCAGAAAAATAAATGCAGGATGCAGAAAGGAAAATTCTGTTAGTGGAAGGAGGTTACGTAATTGAACAGCGCACTTAAAAAAGCAGGAATCGAAGAGAAGTATTTTGACACTGGCGAAGTTAAATTAAACTATGTTGCCGGCCCGGTTAATGGTCCGCCGATTGTCTTTTGTCCGGCACAGTGGATGACATGGGAGGAATATGAGTTGGTCATGCCTGAGCTCTCGCGTCATTTCCAGGTATTCTCTGTAACTTTGCGTGGTCATGGCAGTTCCACGCAAACTCCGGGAAAGTATACTTTTAACGCTCTTGGCCATGATATGACTCTTTTTTTAAGCCAGGTGGTAAAAAAGCCTGTTATCGTTACAGGTAACTCGTCGGGAGGAGTATTAGCTGCCTGGTTGGCTGCATATGCGCCCGAATGGGTCAAAGCAGTAGTTGAGGAAGATCCGCCATTATTCCGTTGCGATTGGGAACATATCAAGGGTACAAACGTTTTTCATACCTTTAGCGACTGTGTTACTAAAATAGGGACCCCTGGTGGTGGTGGGCTCCCGCGCTTCTTCGCAGAAGTTGAAGTTCCTGTTGAGCCGGGCAAAGAAGTTTTTAAAATACCGAAAGGAGTATCCGTTGCCGTCTCCAAAATAATAGCTTTTAACCAATGGCTCCGTCCCGGCCAGCCTGTAAATATACCCGGATTGCCACCGCAAGTACGGCTATTAATTAAAGGTATGTCAGTGTACGACCCGGATTTTTCGAAGGCCTTCGTGGAGGGGACCATGGGCAAGGATCTCGATCATGCTACGATGTTAAGTAAGATCAAGGTTCCAATGCTGTTCTTCCATGCGCCCTGGTTCTTAGATGAAAAAAAAGAGTTAGTGGGCGCTTTGGACGACAACGATGTCCAGCGTATCCGATCGCTGGTCCAGGGTGGCTTCGAATATGTTCATATGGACTGTGGGCATTTCATTCCTTTGGAAAAACCTAATATTTACATCAGGGAGGTCAAACGATTCGCCGAAGGACTCAAGGACTCTAAGTAGTTAGTCCGTATTTTGGGAGGGGTTATTCATAGACGAACCTTGATTAATCTCTGCCAAAAGGCAGCAATTGAAGGATCAGAATTTGAGGGGGTTGAGGTAGCTGCAGCCTCTTCGCCTCTCGCTTTACCCCGGGCTGCAGCTCAATTGGGAGAGAGTCTGCTACCAATCATGAGGATGGTCGGTCTGAAAAGTCTCTATCTCGCTGAATAGGTTATTGCGCGTAATCTTTATCCCATCCCTGGCAGACTTATACGATGCAAGTGTCCAGGCGAAAGTAAGGTATGAGTCTTCCGGTGTAGCGCCCCAAGTGCCGCTGATACTATTTTTCAGTGTATTCTCCTCCCGAACTTTATCGATAAAGAATTTCATTTGCCGGTAAAACATTGTATTTTCCCTGCCATAAGGTGACAAGGCAGGAGAATAAAGATTATGGAGTATATTAGAAAGACGGTATATCCCAACTTTCATTCGACGTTTTTGGTAAGCATGGCTGGCTTTGAAATCGATCTTTCCCTTTTCTCCGTATACATATCCACGCTCAATACCATAAGGCCATCCTGTGCGGACGACATTCTTATCATAGAGAAAGACCGCGCCATTAAAAAGCTTGAAAGTGGCCACAGCTACGTCCTCATAAGGGCGTATATTCGGAAAACACCTTTTGGTTTCGCATGAAACTCTCCTTTGGTTTGATGTATTAATCCGGTTCCCCACATCAATTTCTCAATCAGGCAATTATCATCACTTATTGCCCCTGGTCAGCATACTATGCCTTAACTGTCCGGTTATCAACGCCCCCTCCAGCTTCAGGAAGTAGCCGCATTTTGTTATACTAAGAGAAATTTTATTACAAAGGTTCTGTTGACTGTACACGTTGGCCCACGACCTTCACATCAACAGGCAATTTATTTATAATCTTTAAAAGGCGTTCCGGTTTGGTTGAGGCAATGTTGACCATTGATCGAATATCAAATTAATGGTGTAAAGGAGCAACGCTATATGAAAAACTCGTATCTGCATAAGTTTCTGATTCTCGCCGTATTATTTGTCACAGTGAGCACCGTATTTGCGGGGTGTACTCCTGAGGTAAAACCTGTACAGCAATCCATCGATCCTCAGGACGCACAACAAATAGCCTATGATGCCACTGTATACGGATTTCCCCTGGTCATAATGGACCTGACACGGCAGGCCTTCACGGCAGTACCCGCACCCACGGAGAATGGGGCGCCGGTAGGCCAGTTCAGCAATAAGAAAGCATTCCCTGATGCGACATTTACTACCGTAGTCAGGCCCAATGCAGACACGCTTTATTCGACAGCCTGGATTGACACTGCTAAAGAGCCTGTTATCCTGTCAGTGCCGGATTCAAATGGTCGCTACTATATGATGTCCCTGCAGGATTACTGGACCGATGTTTTTTCTTCGGTAGGCTCTCGTACTACGGGTACCGGCGCCGGCAATTTTGCCATCACCGGCCCCGGGTGGAGTGGTCAGTTGCCTGAGGGCGTCACAGAGATGAAGTCTCCGACCAGGTGGGCGTGGATAATCGGACGTTTCGCCTGCAGCGGCTCTTCAGACTACGAGAATGTCTGGAAAATTCAGGACCAGCTGAAGCTGACGCCGCTTTCCGCCTGGGGCACCGATTATACGCCGCCGGCCAATGTCCCGGTTGATCCCAATGTCAATCGCAAGGTCTCTCCTCTGGACCAGTTACTGGCTATGGATGCCCCAACCTATATCGAATATTTCTGCCAGGTGATGGTGGAAAACCCTCCTTACGCAGCAGATGCCCCGTTTCTGGACGAAGCAGCCGGGATAGGCATCAAGCCGGGTGCAGATTACCAGGCTTATTTTGCAGGGCTGGACGATGATATTAAGTCGGCAATCCAAACCGGCTATCAATCTGCTCTCGCCAAGATTCCTATGGCAAGCCCGGGCGATGAAAAGAACGGGTGGCGGATGGTATACGGCGCCGGTGATTACGGTACGGACTATATGCTCAGAGCGATTATAGATTACCAGGGGCTGGGCGCTAATCTGGATGATGATGCCTTCTATCCGTCGTTATACAGAAATATCGACGGGGAATGGTTATCCAGCGATAAGAAATATGTGCTCCATTTCGATAAGGACGTGATACCACCGGTAAACGGTTTCTGGTCGCTTTCTATGTATAACGACAAAATACTATTCGCAGCAAATCCGATCAATAGATACAACCTGGGCTCAATGAGCAACCCGCCGCTGACAACAAATGCCGACGGCTCGATCGACATTTATATACAGCGCGATTCCCCCGACCCAGCCGGAACACCCAACTGGCTGCCGGCGCCTGCCAGTGGCAACTTTTCACTGACATTGCGGCTGTACTGGCCGAAAGAATCGGTGGTGGATAAATCCTGGGCGCCTCCTGCAATACAACAGGTTGAATAGAGGAACTGTAATATCTAAGTATTCATGATATATAAGGAGTAGCTTCATATGAAAAATGTACATCTGCATAAATTTCTGATTCTTACTGCGTTACTTGTTATAGCCAGTCTTATTGCTGTGGGATGTGCTCCCGGTGAGCAATCAACCCAACCAACGCAGCAGACCATCAGCCCGCAGGACGCTCAGCAGATAGCCTATGATGCTGCAATATATGGATTCCCACTGGTTATAATGGATTTGACACGGCAGGTCTTCACAGCAGTGCCTGGACCCATGGAGGAAGGGGCGCCGGTAAATCAATTTGGTAATAAGAAAGAATTCCCTGATGCCACATTTACCGCCGTAGTCAGACCTAACGCAGATACGCTCTATTCAGCAGCCTGGGTGGACACCGCTGACGAGCCTTTTATACTATCGGTGCCAGACACTGAGGGCCGCTATTATATGCTGCCCCTGATGAATTACTGGACGGATGTTTTTGAGTCGCCGGGTTCTCGCACTACAGGTACCGGCGCCGGCAATTTTGCTATCACCGGCCCGAAGTGGAGCGGTGAGTTGCCTGAGGGCGTCACAGAAATCAAGTCTCCGGGCAGATGGGTCTGGATAATCGGACGCATTGCCTGCAACGGTTCTGCAGACTACGATAACGTCCACAAGATTCAGGACCAACTGAAGCTGACGCCGTTTTCCAAATGGGGTACCGGTTATGAGCCGCCGGCCAATGTTCCGGTTGATCCTAATGTCAATCGCAAGATATCTCCTCTGGACCAGTTGCTGGCTATGGATGCCTCAGCCTATTTTAACAATGTCTGCCGGCTGATGGTGGAAAATCCACCCTATGAAGCCGACGCGCCAATCCTGACAAGAATGGTCGAAGCAGGCATCAAGCCGGGCGCAGATTACCAGGCTTATTATGCAGGGCTGAACGATGATGTTAAATCGGCAATCCAGGCCGGCTATCAATCGGCTCTTAAAGATATTCCTCAGGCCAAACTGGGTGATATGAAGAACGACTGGCAAATGGTATATGGCACCGGCGACTATGGGACGGACTACATGTTCAGAGCGTCTGTAGATTATCAGGGGTTGGGCGCCAACCTGGATGCCGATGCTTTCTACGAGTCATCATTCACGGATGGCGACGGACAGAGATACTCCAGCGATAAGAAATATGTGCTTCATTTCGATAAGGACGAAATACCACCGATAAACGGCTTCTGGTCGCTGTCGATGTATAACGACAAAATGGCATTCGCCGATAATCCCATCAATAGATACAGCCTGGGATCGTTAAGCAATCCCCCACTGATTAAAAATTCCGATGGCTCACTGGATATTTATATACAGCGCGATGCGCCGGATCCGGCTACACCCAACTGGTTGCCGGCTCCTGCCAGTGGAAACTTCTCTCTGACACTAAGGTTATACTGGCCAAAGGATATTGTGGTAGACAAGGAGTGGGCATCCCCGGCGGTACAACCGGTTGAGTAGGGACCCTGTGGTATTCACTTAGATTGAACCGGCCTGGAAAAGGCAGGACTGCTATAGTTGTAGCAGACGATAGATCACGCGATGAGGCGGAAAGACAGGACAAAAGTTCTTCTTTCCGTCCAGTAAGCTCCACCAGTGAATCTGAAATTTGTCTCAAGATAAATGATAGCCCCGGGTTTGAGAGAAGAAACAACGTTTTCCTGCTATTTTTCGAGGTAGACTTGCCGGAAAAGCAACATTTCCCCGGGAATCTCAGCATCCATGGCTGTGGTTTTGAGCCCCTTGACTGTAGGTTTAACCAGAGCCAGCTGCTCCGAATAGAACACAGGTACAATCGGCACATCCGCCATTACCATCTTATGAGCTTCGGTCCATAACTGTAGACGCTGGATGTCGTCTGATTCGGACCTGGCCTGCTCGATTAGAGCATCGAATTTGGCATTGCTATAGCCGGTGGTGTTCTGGCTGGCGTCAGTGCCGAACAGGTCAGGTAGCCAATCGTCCGGATCAGGATAATCGGCGAACCACCACCCCAGGTACCATGTATGTTTCCGTTGCTCGACAAGCTGGGTGAAAGATTTGGGTTCCATTGGCTCGAGTGTCAAGCTGATGCCTAGGTTATCCTTCAGTTGAGTCTGTAGGAACTTTGCGATCAGGCTGTTGCCAGCGGTATCGGGATATTGGAATGTGAGCACTGGAAAGTCGCCTGGGTCAGCATAGCCCGCGGCAGCGAGAAGTTCCTTGGCTCTGGTCGGGTTGAACTCGTACTCCCTTCCCAGGCTTGGATCGTGTCCCGGAATCCCCGGAGGAATCCAACTGAGAGCAGGCTTACCCATGCCCTCTCTGACTTTCTCAACTAAGGAAACACGATCGACAGCGGTAGCCAGGGCTTGGCGGACATTGACATTGTCGAAGGGATGCTTTTTGACGTTAAATTCGAGCGCACATGTGGCTAACTGCGGATAGCGCAAGAGCTCCTTACTCAACACCGGGTCGGCCATGACCGCTCCCTCCATCCCCGGGGGCACCCGGCTAATCTCAAGTTTGTTGTTCCTGTAAGCTTCCAGTTCGGCATTGACATCAGTGATCATTGTCATATAGATTTCGGTGAGCTTTGGCTTAGTTCCCCAGTAGTTGGGATTAGGCTTAAAAGTCATATGGTCATCATGTACCCACTCGGTGAGAATATATGGGCCATTGCCAATGTAATGTGGCGGTTCGGTCCATTTGTTACCGTACTGGCTAATAATATCCTCCCGTACCGGGTAGGTCGGCCACAGGGCCATGAGTTGAAGAAAGGTGGAACGAGGCTGTTTCAGGGTTATCTGGAGAGTGAGATCGTCCAGGGCTTTTATGCCTACCGCATTCTTCAGCTGAGTCTTAGTTGCGTCATCTTCATTAGCTGCGCTGTTATAGGCCTCTGCTCCCAGGATGTCAAAGTAGAAAGAGGCATAGGCCGAAGCCACGTCAGGGCTCAGCATGCGCTTGATGCTATATTCAAAGTCTTGGGCTTTGAGTTTCCTGCCGTCACTCCAGGTCACGTCGGGTCGAAGTTTAAACGTGTATGTCATGAGGTCGGTGGAAATGCTGCCATTTGCTAATGAAGGGATCTCCCTGGCTACTGTTGATTTCAAAGATAAATCATGGTCAAAACTTAGCAGGCCCTCGAAAACCTGCACAACCGCGGTGTGTTCCCGGGACCAAGAGACCCGGTTAGGGTCTATAGTAGCGGGTTCTCCAGCGAGGTTGATACGAAGTACCTGGGAGGTAGCAGGAGGGATCACATCCTTCCCGCAGGCAGAGGTCAAGGGTAAAATAGAGCTAATAACGATAATGAAAAGCATGAAGATAACAGATTTGGCGTTCATAGTCACCCCCCCAATATTGCTAGCTTGCCTGATGTTACATCTTAAGATCAAAGATAGCATGTTGGTAGTTATATGTCTATTTACTCATATCTCACTGCCAGTACTTAGTTGTAACAATTGATGCACATTTATTCAAAGCTCGACCTTACCTCGCATTTAGCAGTATCGGCACGGCAGGCTACCGCAGGCGGACGGTGTCGGAATTAAAGCGGTTAGCAACCCGGACGAATTTTACAAGGAACTGCTGTCCAGGACGGTGGACGAGAGAAACATCGAGGCGGACGTCGCCCTCAGCAGCGAGGAAGCAGCGGAGGAAAAGGTCTACGAATAAATACGCTGCAATACGGAATAAGAAATTAGTCAATTGTTAAACTAATCCATAAAATTATAAACGATATTGACAAAATCGATATTGCATGTTACCATGCTGGAGCGTATTAGCGGAGGTTGCTTTGTGGATCAAATGCCGGCGCAGCCATCGAAGATGTTGTAGATAGTCTGGAGGAAATATAAATGTTGAAGTATCCCGAATTATTTAAACCTTTCAAAATCGGTAAACTCGAGTTAATAAACAGGATTGTCATGAGCCCGATGATGGTCGGTGGATGGCTGGACGAGAACGGCAATATCACTGACGAGGTCATCGATTACTATGAAGAGCGCGCCAAAGGGGGAGTCGGCCTGATTTATACCGGCGCCTTCCCGCTTAATGCCAATATAGAGAAAGCAAATGCGATCTTTGTCTCGCCCTTTGATCAACCCGAAGTTTTCCTCTCCCAGTTGAAAAAGGTGGTCGACCGGGTCCATCTGTACAATACCAGGCTGTTTATCCAGATGACAGTGGGCAATGGCAGACTCATGCCGCCCTTTCTGATAAACAGTGCGCCCATCTCCCCGTCCGAAAACCCCAACTGGTGGGACCCGGGCACCACCTGCCGGGCGCTGACCAGGGAAGAAATAGAACGCCTCGTCCAGAGCGCTGTCACGGCTGCTCTTAATTGCCTGATGACCGGCTGCGACGGCGTGGATTTCGTCGGAATCTACGGTGGCTACCTGGGTGACCAGTTCGGAACATCCGCTTTCAACCGCCGCACTGACGAATATGGCGGCTCGGTCGAAGGGAGAGTTAAGGTATTTACCGATATCGTGAAGGGCGTCAAGGCTGTGTGCGGAGCTGATTTTCCGGTGACCGTCCGCCTGGCTGCCAAACACTATATGAAAGGCATACAGCAGAGCGCTGTCCCGGGCGAGAAATTCGAAGAGTTCGGCCGCGACGTGGAAGAAAGTATCGCAGTTGCTCAAAAGCTGGAGCAGGCAGGGTTCGACGCTCTGCTGATGGCCTGCGGCAGCTACGACTCGATATACTGGCTTTATTCACCCATGTATCAGAAAGACGGACTGTGGCTGGAAGACGTGGCAAAGGTGAAGGCGCAGCTCAAGATCCCCGTCATCTGCCCGGGCAAGATAACCAGGCCTCAACTGGCCAACGATGCCATCAAAAATGGAATGGTCGATGCCGTTGCACTGGGCCGGGCGCTGCTGGCCGACCCTCAATGGGCCGGCAAAGCCAGGATGGGGAAGGATGAAGCTATACGTCCCTGTATCAGCTGCAACAATGGCTGCATTGGCCATGACTTTGCGGGATTGCCTATGACATGTGCGGTCAATCCCGATCTATTCAACGAAAAGTATGCAGGGCTGCAGAAGGTTGCGGTTCCCAGGAAGATAGCCATAATCGGCGGTGGTGTCGCAGGCATGGAGGCTGCCCGGATTGCCGCGCTCCGCGGGCATAATGTTACCATCTATGATAAAAACAACAGCCTTGGTGGCGTGGTTGTGGCGGGGTCTGTCCCGCAATTCAAGGATGCTGATAAACGGCTGCTGAAGTGGTATGAAAAAGAGATGAAGGACGCCGGCGTGAAGGTGAAGCCTGGACGCGAACTGACGCTTGACCAGATCGGGAAACTGGATGCAGATGAGATCGTCGTGGCCACGGGAGCAACCCCCAAGGTCCCGCCCATCCCCGGCGTTGACCTGCCGCATGTGTGCACCGCTACCGACCTCCTGCTGGGTAAAAAAGAGGCGGGCCGGCGCGTTACAATAATCGGTGGCGGCCAGGTCGGCTGCGAAGTGGCCCTGTGGCTGGAAGAAAAAGGCAGGCAGGTCACCCTGATTGAAGCTCTAAGTGGTCTGATGACACTCGGCAAAGAGGCCCTCTTCATAGCCAATAAAAAGATGCTCGAGGATATGCTCGCCTATAAGAATATCAAGGTGATGCTCGGGACGCAGGTTGCTGCCATCGGGAAAAACGGCGTGGATGTCATTACTGCGCAAGGAAAGGAAACTATTGCGGCTGATACTGTCGTCCTGGCCGTCGGATACAATTCAGACAACCGGCTTTATCGGGAAATCAGCGCCAGCGTACCTAAAAAAGTGTGGCTGCTGGGCGATGCCAGAGCCCCGGGCAACATCATGTTCGCCATTAGAGATGGAGCGGCCATCGGCCGTGTCCTGTGACTCAAAGGTTAGTATCATTTCTGGTATAGCTGGCGAGGAAGCAACCGAGGAAAAGGTTTACGAATAAATAGGCAGCAAATTGTCCAAGATATAATAGTTGGGTTGGAGCCTTCCTACGCCTGGATCCTTTCGAAGAGATAGCTTCCCACTCCCAGTAATATCGCTGCGATCACAACGATCACGAGAAGGTCGAGGCCAATTCCAAAAGTGCTCGCGCCGATCAAGGACTGTCTTATACCGTCTACACCATATGTAAGCGGATCAAACCTGGTAATCACTGCCATCGCCTGCGGCAGCCCCTGCAGTGGAAAGAGAGCGCCCGAAAGGAAAAAGATGGGCATTACCAGGAAATTCATGATCAATTGAAACCCCTGCATGTCCTCAAGCGTAGAGGCGATGGCAATTCCGAGAGCGGTAAACAGCAGCGCTACCAGGAAGACAAAGAGGGCCGCAACAGGCAGCATAAACAGATCATTGATTCTGAACCCGATGAAAAGCGACATGACAAAGACGATTATTCCCTGAAATGAAGCTACAGTCGCCCCGCCCAGCGTTTTGCCGAGCATAATATGCCAGCGGGGGACCGGCGCAACCATGGTTTCCTTCAAAAACCCGAACTGCCTGTCCCAGATAAGATCGATACCGGAGAAAACGGCTGTAAACAGCACGCTCATCATGATGATTCCCGGGGCCAGGAATTGAATATAGTCACCCTGGCCGGCCTTCGCAAAGATCGATCCGAAGCCAAATCCGAAGACCAGTAAGAACAAAAGGGGCTGCCCGAGCGAACCTATGATACGGGACGGTGTGCGGAAATATTTTTTAACCTGCCTGAGCCAGAGTATATACATCGTGCTCATCAGCGTCGCCTCCACATTTTCTGTATAGACCTCATTCGATCGGTACCATTGGCCTGTTCCTCTCTGATGGTTGTTCCGGTGATCGCTATAAACGCCTCCTCAAGTGAACCGGTGTGCGTTTGATTTTCCAGCTCAGCGGAGCTGCCGGTAGCCACAATCCTGCCATGATCTATAATAGCTATCCGGTCAGCGACCTTCTCGGCCTCCGCCATGTAATGGGTCGTGAAAAAGACAGTCATATTCTCCTTTTCACAGATATCTTTTAAGTAACTCCATATATGGTTACGGGTCTGGGGATCCAACCCGAGGGTAGGCTCATCCAAAAACATGATCCTTGGGCGGTGCAGCAGGCCTCTGGCCACTTCCAACCTCCGTTTCATGCCCCCGGAAAAGGTCTTAACCATCTCATTTTTTCGGTCCCATAGCTCCACGAAGCGTAAAAGCTCCTCTATGCGTTTTTCCCGGATGTCTTTAGGCACCTTGAACAGCACGGCATGGTACTGCATATTCTCCAGGGCTGTCAGGTCACTATCAAGGCTGGGGTCCTGAAATACAATGCCGAAAGACTTCCGCACCGCATCCTTGTTCTTTATGGGGTCATTACCGTTTATCATGAGTTTTCCACCGGTTGGTTTGAGCAGGGTTGTGAGCATTTTTATGGTCGTCGACTTACCGGCCCCGTTGGGACCCAGGAAGGCAAAAATCTCTCCCTTTTTCACGTCGAATGAGATGTTATCGACGGCCACAAAGTCCTTGAACTTTTTCGTCAACCCTGAAACGGTAATTATGTTTCCATCCTGCCGGCTGAGATTCATTTATCAGGCTCCTTTATGTTCGAAGGGATGTTTGCTTTCTTCAATAGCGCGGTCAACTGAAGTATTTCTTCGTCACTGAGCGAACTGAATACCCGGCTGACAGTTGCAAAGTAGTCCTTCTTAAATTCATTAAATTTACTGCCGGCATAGTCAGTTAGTTTTATACGCAGCAGCCGTCTATCGTTCTGGTCCTCCTCACGTCTCACCAGGCCCTTTTCTACCAGCGCATCGATGAACTGGGTGACAGCACCCGACGTTACACTGAGTATCTCGGCTAAATCCTTTACGGAAACACCGTCCGGTTTGCTTGCGATATAGAACAGTATACGGGCCTGCGGAGGTCCCACTGTGAACCCGGCGAACCGGAATCCGTGACCGGAGTGCATACCCCTCATAACGGCACGCATCTCTGCAAGAAGTGACCTCAACAGTTCCTCTCTTGATTTACTCATCATTTCCAGTGCCGAAAAATAATAATTATTTTAGTGCCTTATTATTTTAGCCACTAAACCTTTATCATGCAAATGCGGGGCGCCGATCAGGTAGCGGGTTCGTTTCCCGTCCCCTCCCATCCATCCACTGCATACCTGATGGCGCACGCCGGTAAAAAGGGGCTGCCTGCGGTCTCTCGTTTTCTGATAAGGAGATAGGCGATATGTTATACGGCAGCGCCACCGGGTTTTTCAATTTTGAAGCTGCCAGACTATAAGGTTAAATACGGCCCCGGCCGCCTGTACGCCACTCTTTCAAAGATATCTTTCAGAAGATCCTGATCTGCAGGTCATCCAGCGGATAGGCCATGCAGGGATGGATGTAACCGCTCTTGACGTCGCTCAGCCGGCGGTGCACGCGCTCCGGCATGAACACCCTGCCTGAGACCAGCCTGGTTCGGCAGGCCGTGCATTCCCCCGACCTGCACACGGCCGGTATTACAATGCCCGCCCTCTCCAACGCGACCATCAGCGGCTCACCGGCCCTGGCTTTGATTTTGCGACCCGTCCCCTCCTCGATAACCGTGTATTCGGCATTCAGGTCGGCCCCCCTCGGCCAGCCTTTTTCATCCGCGACACAGGCCAGCGGGCCATAGACCTCCTTATGAATACGGCGCAGCGGGACCCCCAGCTCGATCAGTGCGGGTTCGCACAGCGCATACATGGGCGCCGGCCCGCAGACATAGAATGTCCTGTCTTTTACGGGACCGGCCAGACTGGATATCGCCGTTGCATCGAGGAAGCCCTTAGCCCCCTTCCAGCCCGCCGGCGGCTCACTGATAATGTAATCGACTTTGATATTAGAATTCCGGGCTGCAAGACGGTCGAGCTCTTTTTTAAAGATAATGTCATCCGGCTTGCGGCTGCCGTAAAGCAGATGTATCTGCAGGGGCAGTTTTTTAGCCACGGCATGCCGGATGATGGACATGAAGCACGTTATGCCGCTGCCGCCTGCCAGGAAGACCAGGTTATTTGAGTCCATTAGTGGCTCATGATAGAAGTTACCTGCCGGGCCGGTGGACTCGAACTCATCTCCCACGCTCACTTTCTTCAGCAGATAGTCTGAAACAAATCCCCCGGCCGTCCTGCGTACCGTTAAGTCGAGATACGATTTGCCCGGCTCGGAAGAAATGCTGTAAGGCCTGGACGTCAATACTTTTCCGACTTTGACGAAAAGATTGATATATTGCCCGGCTTTGAAGAGTGGCAATCTGCCGTCGCCGGAGACCATGCGCAGCGTTCTGGCGCTGGCGGTCTCTTCGATTATCTCATTCACTTTCAGAGAGAGACGCCCGGGATGGACCGCGCCGACTATTCTGCCCTGTCCGGCCAGCGGATTCTTCAGTTCATGGACGCCGGCGGCCTGCTTCTCCACAATCGACCTGACCTTATCGATATCCGAGACCTCCCATCCGCCCTTTTCCATGTCCTTTATGACCTGGCGCGCGGCCATCGCGCCCGAAGCTATGCAGGGCTCAAAGCCGCCTCCGATATTGACCCATGCGCCGGCGAAATACAGCCCTTCCACCGGGCCGCGCTGCGGCAGGTGGTCACTGCCCGTGCCCTGGTAGTTTTCGTCGAATCCCACGATGCTCCCGCCCGGATTTCCGGTATAGCGTATGTTGGTCAATGGCGTGGCCACTTCGACGGCCTCGATGTGCCGGCTCAAGCCCGGCGCCGCTTTCTCGGCGACCTTTAGCATCTTTGCGGCCAGCCTGTTCTTGGCCTTCTGATATTCCTCCGGCCTGAGCTTCAGCCACGGCTCCGCATAGGCGATGGACGTGAGGACTATTGAGGAAGCTCCGGGGGGCGCAACCGTTTTATCGCCGATGCTGTAGGCCGTCACGGCTATGCCGTCCGGCTCTAAATCAACCGAGCTCTTCATGCAGGCATACTGCTTTTCAAAGTCATAGGATACGTTGACAAAATTCTCGTGCACATCCAACCCCAGCTTGCGTGAATCGCAGTCCACACCCAGGTAAACGTTGAAGGTCGACGCCCCGCCGGACCAGGCGCCCAGGCGGTTGAGATACCACCCCGGTACATTGTCCCGCCCCAGCAGTTGCAACGCCGCTGTAAGCGGATTGGCATTGCAGACAATATATTGAGTGGAAAGCTCCGTGCCGTCATCGGTGAGGACGCCGCTCACACGTCCGCGGGAGGTCAATATACGTTTGGCGCCGTTGTTCAGCCATACCTTTCCGCCGTTTTCCTCAATTGCATCTATGAATGCCTGCGACAGCGCCTGGGATGTCCCCCTGATGTGGGCCATGCCGAACCTGATATAAGAGGCCATCCCCAGCGTGTAGACAAGGAACGACAGTCTGGAGGGAGGCAGAGCGTAATAGCCCCAGGTCTGCCCCAGCACCGCCCTCAACTTCTCGTCCTTTATCATAGGGTCGATCACCTGGGACAGCGTCTTGCCGTAATATGTCATGAGGGTGGAGAACGGCCCGGGATTCTCCATAATAGCCCTCATTCCTATGCGGTTGGCCCTGAGCGCCTGATCGGCGAACTCAAACAGGATGGCTATATATCTCTTGATCCCATCTTTCTCCCGGGGAAACTGCCGGCATAGCGCATCCTCGTGATTTTCTCGTCCGACGGGCAGGGTCAGCTCGAAGTCAGGGTAGTACCCCTTGAATACATCGGGGATATGCAGAAAATCGACCTTCGGAGCCACGTCGCTGGCTTTGAGCAGCTTCAAGATGGGGCCCTGGTTGTCCCGGTCCCCCAGCCCGGAAAGCCCGTGCAGGGCGACCTCGAACTCGTAGCGGCCGCGCGTAAAGGAGGTGGCATAACCGCCCGGCACGTTGTGCCTCTCGAGCACCAATACTTTTTTACCGGCCTTGGCCAATGATGCCGCGGCAGAGATACCGCCCAGCCCCGCGCCGATGGCGATAACTTCGTAGTCCTTCAATTCGTTCCTCCATGTGAGTTATGAGTATTTATGCAGGCTGCAGATCCATACAGAGACCGCCGTATTTGCAGTTGAGTATACGCCCATGAAAATCGCCGCCGGAGATATGGCACGGCTGTGTATGAAGCGCAGTGCCTTTATTCAGCTCTTCCGACAGGCTCTTACTTCGCCTTTGGATTCAGCACGGTGCGCAGCTCGCGTTTCAGCACCTTGCCCACGGCGCTGGTTGGAAGCTGGTCCATAAACTCCAGCTTCTTGGGCACCTTGTAGGGCGCCAGCTTGTCCCGCAGGTATCCGATGATCCTGGCCCTTTCCTCATCGGACTTTTCGATGCCGGGTTTGAGGACAATTGCGGTGGCGACCATCTCGTTTCCGGGCCTGTCGGGATCGGGGATACCCACGGTCGCGCCCATGAAAACGTCGGGATGCTCCATGATCACATCATCCAGCTCACGGGTGAATACCTTGAAGCCGGATACGTTGACCATGTCCTTCAGCCTGTCGACGATGAATACGTAGCCCTCTTTGTCCATGCGCGCTATGTCGCCGGTATGGAACCATCCGTCGCGCACTGCATTGGCAGTCTCCTCGGGCTTCTTGAAATAGCCCCTGGACATCACCTGCGGGCCCCGGACGATTAGTTCGCCCGGCTCATCGAAGGGCAGCACCGCGCCCGTAGCCGGGTCGACTATCTTGATCACAGTATCCGGGAACGGCACTCCGGCCGAACCCGGCTTCTTATGGCTGTTACGCGGAAGCGCGGTGATAATCATGGTCTCGGTCAGGCCGTAGACCTCGACCAGTTGAGCGCCTCCCACGATCTGCTCGAACTCCTTGATATACTCGGGCGGGAAAGGCGCAGCGGCGCTGGCGAAATACTTCAGCCGGGAGAAATCGAGCGCCCGGAACTCGGGCAGTTTCATCAGCTCCAGGTAAACCATCGGCACGTTGCCGATGATGTCGGGCTTGTATTTTTTAAACGTGGATATGATCAATTTCTGGTCGCGCGGATTGGGCACTGCAATCTGGGTTACGGCATTGGCGAAAAGCGACATGCTTACCATCAGGCCGGCTATATGAAAGAGTGGGAATGCAGTCTGTCCGACCTCACCGCCCATCTGCATATCCATCCAGGTGGTGAACTGGGTTATCTGCGATACAAAGTTACGCTGGGTTATCTCCGCGCCCTTGGGCAGCCCCGTGGTGCCCCCGGTATACTGGATCGCGAAGACATCATCTATGCCTACCCTGACCTCTACCCTGTCCGCAGGCATTTTACGCATGACTTGCATGAAGGGTATGACCGTGACCCCTTCGATCGGTTCAAGTTCGGCGGTGGGGAATTTTTTCAGCATCTTGCCCAGTTTCGCTTTGAGCGGGGGCAGGTAATCGCCTATGCTCGTGGCGATCACATGTTTCACAGCGGTCCCGGGTACAGCCGCTTTCCAGCGCGGGATCAGGGCGTCCAGCGCGACCAGTACCCTGGCCCCGGAGTCCTTCAACTGATTATGCAGTTCATCGGTGGTAAGCAAAGGGCTCACGCCGCACAGCACGCAGCCGGCCTTTTGAACTCCCAACATCGAAATATAGTATGCGGGCAGATTGGGCAGATTGATTCCAACGATATCGCCTTTACTCACGCCGTTCTTGACAAGATAATTGGCAAACCGGTTGGATAGATCATTCATCTGCTTGAAGGTAAACGTGTGACCCATGTAATGCAGCGCCGCGCGGTCGGGGAATTTCGTAAATGCTTCTCTGGCTATCTCCCAATAAGGCTTGTCGGGATATGCAAGGCTGGGTGAAACATGCTTGTCATAGAACTTGAGCCAGGGCTTTTGATCGTAGTGATCGTCCATCGTACAACCTCCATCCATTATTTAGGAATTGGTAGTCGATTTAATTAACAGTTGTTAATTAATTTAACAATCCGATTATAACATGGTTGTCAAGACATTATTGACAAAGATAATTAGTTACTGTACATTAATTCGATATGGTCAAAAGCGCGGGGGGCGACTACAAATTGCGCAAAAGCACTGCGAAAAGAGCGGCAAGCAAGGCGGCGATCATCGAGGTCGCCATAGATTTATTCTGGGAGAACGGCTATATCGGGACGAGCCTGAGGGATATCGCCGACGCCTGCGGGTTTGAAGCTGCCAACCTGTATAACTACTTCCAGAGCAAGGAGCAGCTGCTGTACGAGGCGATGCAGGAGGAGCTGGAGCGTCTCGTGGCACTGCTGGATCCTGTGGCTGCCGACGTCCGGAGTACTCCGGTGGAGCGTTTAAAGAAATTTATCGAGATCCATGTGGAGGTTATGCTGGTCATAGGTAGGCGCTACAAGATGATGTACGATTCGGAGATAAGGCACCTGTCTCCTGTCCATAAAAAAAGGATCGTCGGCCTGCGCGACTACTACAGTGAACTCCTGCTGAGCATTGTAGAGGACGGGAAAAAGACGGGTGATTTCGCCGCCGATTTCGACGCCAAGTTTGTCGTTCTGATGATTGCCAGCATAATCATGCGAACCGTATTCTGGTTTTCTCCCAAAGGGAGGTTGTCCCCGGCTGAAATCGCCGATATGATATGTGAAATCATACTCGATGGCATCAGGCCGCGGAAACCGCAGACCAAGGCGCGCAGCAAATAGGCGATCTGTCATGCGTCAACGACTGAGCGCCCCGGTCTGAGTTTTTCGTATTGAGCTTCGCTTTTATCTATTATGGCCGTGCCGCCCTGCTGCGCCCTGTTTCTCGACAGGTACATCAGAATCAGCACTATCCCGATGATGGGGATGAGGAAAATAAATATCCAGACCGCATACGCCAGTACCCAGCTTATCAGCTTTAAGACATGGCCTTTTTCAGCATTAACCATTTCATGCGCCTTCATACGTAAACATCGTAGCAGGGCAGTTTTTCCTTTATGCCATTGAACTTGAAATCCCTCACAATCGCGTGAAATTTACCGGGTATGCCGATTATTAACACTCCGGCGGTCGGCATGGCATCTTGTGTCATGGCCCTTTCTTTCTGTATCAATGCCTTTGTTTCAGAATCATAGATATTCCAGTAGGCGACCGTCTTCTTTTTCATAAATACAGCACCATTAAGAACATCTTAGCACTGCAGCGTGTCGGATACCATTTCCTCGGATAGGGTGATGTGGGCCACGGACGGTCCGACGTACAGCCAAGTCATATTTTCCTGACCATCACACCTTCCTCAAACTGATTGACGAGTATTACTGCTGCCGCTATAGTAAGAATAGGAGAGAGTAACTATTTACGACGAGATTTATGCGCTTCTTGGATTTGGATTTGGATTTCTTCCTGAACGAAAATGCTTACTGTAGCGAATGTGACAGAGGAAGGCTAGGTTCAGAGTATAAGCCATGGAGTGTCTCTAAGGTACGGCACTTTCTTGAGGATAGATGCGGCCTTTCGCTAGATGCTCCCGTACAGGGGCGAACGGTAGAAAGTCATGATGGAGTACTCGACTTCTGGCGCACACTCATTGAATCTGGCAGGCTCAAAATACCATTTGAAGTGATACATATAGATGCTCACCCCGACCTGTGGGTAGGGTCCGAGATGTATCTCACATCAGAGTTTCTACATGTTTGCTCGGAACGTGGGCTGGCGACGCTCAAGAAAAAGCACGTTCATTCAGGTAACTACTTAACTTTTGCTATTGCCTATGGATGGGTTGGCTCTCTTGTATGGATTCCTCTCCTCAAGCACTTGAAAGATCTTCCCGAATGGGATGGTGATGCAAGGGCCGGTTTAATACAGCTCAAGAAGAGAAAAGGTGAAAGCTCTTACATCCGAGACTTACCTGTGCTAGAAGAGGAATCCGGTGTTCCCTTCAAGATATTACCCTGGCATGAGTTCAGGACAAGTGAAACATTCGACTATATTGCGTTGAGCAAATCGCCAAACTTCACTCCGCCTGAAAGTGACGGATTGATCATCGTCGTTGAAGAGTACATGAAACAAATATGATTTAACTTCTATTTCAATATAGTTGAAATTTCGCGAAACTGGAAATGGGCTGCCTATGTTAGTTGTTGTTATGCAACACGGATTGCTTGACAGGTGGTAGTGCGCTCAAGGCCTTCAACTTTATGGAAATGCCCGGTGATAAGCTTGCCTATGGACTCCAGTGAGTCTCCTTCCACCACAGCGATGATATCATAGGGGCCCATCACCACATCCACAGATTTAACGCCGTCAATCTTTTTTAGCCCCTTGAGAACTTCCTTAGTCGCACCTATTCTGGTTGTGACCAGTACAAAAGCTACAACCTTCATATCGCCACCTCCTTATTTTCAGACTCAAACCCACGGTGTTATCATTATACGCTTTTAAGGCCACCCCCGGTCTTACACGTAAACATCGTAACAGGGCCGGTTATTTTTAGTGCCGTTTCAGAATCATATATATTCCAGTAAGGGGCGGGCATAGCCAAAGACATGCCTTATCAACCCGAGAGTGACTTTGGTTCTCTCTACAGGCGCGTGGTTCGTCAAAGTTGTAACAAAGGATAAGGCTTCTATGTCCAAAACGATTTATCCTGTATATGTTCGACTATATCGACAGGCAGGTCGTGGTCTCCATTTTCCCCTTCTTAAGCTCAATTGCTGGTATGCCGAATGGCCTTGCCCGTCACTGGGTCGAAGGCATACATATTGGCCATGTTGAAGACCACCTCGATATCCTGGCCCGGCCGGGGCACGGCCCGGGCATCCACTCTGGCCAGAAACTGTTTTCCCCCGTTCAGCAGGTAGAGGTAATACTCATGGCCCATCAGCTCGGTCACATCCACCGTCGCCCGCACCGGCGCAGCCGTTGTCCCCGGTGGCATGTACTCCGGAACATGGATATGCTCGGGTCGCATGCCCATGATGATTTTCTTCCCTGAATAAGGGAGCAACTCCGACGTCTTCGTCGCAGGCACGCCCGCGCTGAAGCCGTCCGCATCCAGGTACATCCCGTCCCGGTCGTTCCTGACCATAACCTCAAAGAAGTTCATCGCCGGGCTGCCGATAAATCCGGCTATAAACACGCTGTCCGGCCTCTCGTAAAGCTCCTGGGGCCGGCCGACCTGTTGCAGAACACCCTCGTTCATCACGGCTATGCGGCTGGCCATGGTCATCGCCTCTACCTGGTCATGTGTGACATAGATGAAGGTGGTTCCCAGTCTCTGGTGTAGCTTGCTCAGTTCGGCACGGGTCTGGACGCGCAACTTGGCATCGAGATTGGACAGGGGCTCGTCGAAGAGGAAGACAGCCGGATCACGCACTATAGCGCGGCCCAGGGCTACCCGCTGCCGCTGGCCGCCCGACAGCTGCCTTGGCTTACGCTTGAGCAAATCTTCGATGCTCAATGTCTGCGCCGCCTCCCTCACGCGGCGCTCTATTTCAGCTTTAGGTATCTTACGCAGGCTCAGGCCAAAGGCCATGTTGTCATGCACCGACATATGCGGATACAGGGCGTAGGACTGGAAGACCATGGCTACGTCCCTATCCCTGGGCGGCACATTGTTGACCATGCGGTCCCCGATATAGATGTACCCCTCCTCGACCTCCTCCAGGCCGGAGAGCAGCCGCAGCACGGTGGACTTGCCACAGCCGGAAGGGCCGACCAGGACCAGGAATTCCTTATCGGCAACTTCCAGGCTGAGGTCGTTGACCGCGACCACATCGCCGAAACGCCTGGTCACATGCTCAAAACGTACTTCAGCCATACCTTGCTCTCAAAAAGGCGCCGATCTCACTTTAATCAATTTTACGCCAATTCCCAGTAACTACTTTAACCTTTCACTGCTCCGGTCAGTATGCCCTGCACGAAGTAGCGCTGCAGTGCAAAGAAAATGACCAGCGGCAGTATCATGGAGATGAAAGCCGCCGAGGTCAGCAGTTGCCATTGCGCGCCGTAGGAGCTGACCAGGTTGGTGATCGTCACCGTCATCGGCGCTTTGCCCGGGTCCTGCAGAATGACCAGGGCCACCAGGAGGTCGTTCCAGACCCAGAGGAACTGGAAAATGGCCAGGGATGCGAGAGCCGGCACGGATAACGGCAATACCAACCGGAAGAAGACACGCATATTAGAGGCGCCGTCGAGATAGGCCGATTCAAGGAGCTCCCTGGGCAGCGCCACAAAGAAATTGCGCAGCAGAAAGATGGCGAAGGGCAGGCCATAGGCGGTATGGGCCAGCCAGATAGCGGGGAAAGTGCCGGCTATCTTCAGATCGGTCAACAGCCGCAGTACCGGGATCAGGGTCATCTGGACAGGCACGACCAGCAAAGCAACAACAAGGATGAACAGGATATCCCGCCCGGGGAAACGCATCCAGGCGAAGGCAAAGGCGGCAAAGGCGGCCACCATGATAGGGATAACGGTGCCTGGAATAGCGATAATCAGGCTGTTGAAAAAACCGGCCCCCATCCGGCTCTGAGTGATGACCTGTTGATAGTTCTCAAGCGTGAATGCAAAGGGTGGCTGGAACGCCGTCCACCAGCCCGAGTCCGCCACCGCCGCGGCATCCCGCAGGGAGCTTGTCAGCAGGCCGAAGGCCGGAGTCATCCATAGGAGCGCTATGCCGACAATGAAAAGGTGTAAGGGAAAGTGGGATAAAAGCATTTTTAGCCTGGAGGCAAAATCCTCAAATCCGGCCCGGGGCTTCATCAGCTCTTTCTTCACCGGGTTTCCCCCTGGCTGCGGAAACGGTGGATGGTAATAAATATAATAGGCAGAAGGGCCACCATGAGGATAACCGCCATGGCAGCCGCCCGGCCAAAATCATGGTAATTAAACATCTCTTTGAACATCAGGGTAGCCACGACATCGGTGCCGAAATTACCGGCCGTCATCACCCATACCATATCGAAATTTTTCAGCGCTTGAATGACCAGGGTAGTCGCTACTACCGCGATGGTCGGGCTGAGCATGGGCAGGATAATGCGCCGGAATATCTGCCATTCACTGGCCCCGTCCACCCGGGCAGCCTCTATAACTTCAGTTGAAATTCCCTTCAGACCGGCCGACAGCACCACCATGGCAAAACCGGTCCACATCCAGACTCCAACCGCAATGAGAGCAAAGTTGTTCGTATGAAGCGGCGCCGGCAGGAGCAGGTCGATATAGGGAAGGGGCTGTTGTACCAGCCAGGCCGTGGGGTCAAGGCCGAGGTCGGTGGCAACGGCATTGACCAGGCCAATCTGGGTAAATCCTTCAGGCCGGAAGGCGTACATAAACCGCCAGATTACCGCCGCCGCGACAAATGAGATGGCCATGGGAATGAAAATGGCCGCCTTGGCTACAGCCTCATAGCGGACACGATTGGTCAGCACGGCAAAAATCAGGCCGAGACCGACCGTAAGAACGGTAAAGAAAACCAGCCAAAGGACATTGTTCAGCAGAGCTGTCTGAGCGGCGCTATTGGTGAAAACGTACTGGTAATTAGCTGCGCCGATATATACGCTGGAATCCCCGTTCATGAAGCTGATAAGAAGGGTATCGATGACAGGATAGATGAGAAACACCGCCATAAACAGGAATGACGGCAATAACCAGAGCCAGGGTATGAGACGTCCGCGCCTGTTAATCGATTTCCCTCCTGGTCCCGAGCGGAGCCATCCTGCCATAGGTCAGGGTCGCCTCACTCGGGTATCAAACCGGCCTGTCCATAGGCCTCAACCGCTCTGGACTCGATATCAGTCAGGACGCTGTCCAGTTTATCCGGGTTTTGCAGGTAATTCAGCGTCCCTTCCCAGAAAGCCTTCTGCACCGCTGAAGGCATGCTGTCGTCGGCGTCGAAACGAAAGATGGTGGCTCCGGTCAGCTGCTCGGCGGCCTTGCGGGACAGGGCATCGGGGTAGGCGTCCGGGTTGACCAGTTTGTTCACAGAGGTAAATCCACCCCGCTTAACCCAGATCTCCTGCGCTCCGGCTGAGGTCAGATAGTTCACGAAGGAGCGTGTGGCCGGGGTGTCTTTGAAAACAACCACAATGTCGGCGCCGCCTGTAACCGCTCCGGCATAGCGTGAATCAATGGCAGGGAAGGGGAAAAAAGCATAGTCTTCACCGGCCACCAGACCGGGGTACTGGCCCGCTATAAACTCCTGTGTAAAGGACCCCAGACAGTACATGGCCGCCTTCGGCGGGTCCTCAAAGGGCAGATATGACGCATCGATAAAACCCGTGGCCAGAGCACCGATAGCGCCGCCGGGAACATAGCCGGGGGTAAACACTATCCGGCCAAACTTTTCCCAGGCAGATTTAATCCTGGGGTCTGTCCAGGGAATCTCATGGTTGAGCCACCGGTCGTAGACTTTACCCCCGGACTCATGGAGCAGGATTTCACCGATCCAGTCGGTAGCCGGCCAGCCGCTGGCCTCACCACTCTCTAATCCTACCGACCACGGATATGCGGGAGCCCCGCCTTCGGAAACGATGCGGTCGGAAAGGGCTATTAAATCATCCCAGGTGGCAGGCTCTTTCCAGCCGTTGGCTGCGAATACTCTGGGATTGTACCAGATTGTACCCTTGCCGGCGGCCTTCATGAAGATGCCGTAAAGCCTGCCATTTATGCTGCCGAGGTCGAGCCACCCCTGCGCGTATTCCCTGCGCATTCTGTTCATATCCAGGAAGGAGTCAAGGGCTATCAGCTTGCCGTCCCCGGCCAGCTCAACCATCTGACCGGGATTGGGCAAAATGACCACATCCGGCGGGTTACCGGCTTCGACCCGCGTCGTTAAAATGGCCATAAGGTCCCTGGTGCCGGTGAACTCCATGACGCCGCCCGTTTCTTCCTGCCACGGCGCAACCATGGCCTGAAAGCTGGCCATCTCATCTCCTCCCCAGACACCGAGCACTTCAACTCTGCCGATCCCTTCCTCAGGCGGTGGGGCAGCGCACCCTGCCGGGATGACAGTGACGAGAAGTACCAACACTACGTAAAACAGGGACTTTCTGCGCATACTCAGGCCGCACCTCCTCTGGTGCTATTCCGGGCTTTCCACCGTTGGCTTTTTAATGTAATAGCTCCTTCCGACTTTGTCAATAAAATGTGGTGGTATCGTCGGTGAATGGGTTGAATAGGTAGCAGTCTATGATGGCGGCGGATAACCGCTGAATTCACCGGGCCTGCTTTCATCGTCAACGATGTCTTCGATATTAACGTTGAAAAGCCTGGCGATCCTGAATGCCAGCGGCATTGTATTGGCATTCAGATGTCATCTTATGCAAACGAAGGGGGGTCGAAGGTCATGAAAAAGGGAAAAAGCGAATACGCCCTGATTTCAGAGGACGATTTTTCAGCCGTGGGAAGGATACCCTATAAACCGCCCAGCGTTGCAGGAAAAGAGATGGACCTGGAAAAATTCGATAAGAACTTTCGGGCTATAAAGAAACTCTATGCGGCTGCGGCCAGGAAACGGGATAAGCTAAACGAGGCAAGGAAGAAAAAGTAGTTCTGTGCCAGGTTATTTCTTACTGCTCATTTGCTCGAGCAAATAAAATGTGGATATGTGCTGAACTCGCGGTAGCCGATCTTGGGATATACAGGGCTTCCGAATTTGCTTGCCTGGAGCACAACTATCCGTGCGCCCATGTCGATCGCAGCGTTGCTGACTTCCTGTACACAGTATTTGGCCAGGCCTTTGCCGCGCGCTTTCCTGGTCGTGCCTACCCAGTAGACTCCGGCTATGCCGTGGCTGAGCATGGCCATGGCGCAGCATGAAGGTTCCCCATCAAAATAGACAGTTGCCAGTATTGAGAACGGACTCAGCACGCGCTCAGCATGTGTGAAATAAGCTTCGCTGACCTCCCTTGGAAATAACAGGTCCATAAAGGCTTCTGCTGCAACCGCCCTGAAGTCCTGCAGTTCCCCGGCGCTGTTGACCCAGCGCAGCTCCGCTTCGGCAGGCGCCTGTCCTCCCTTCGCTTTTCCGTCCAGCACCATGCCGAGCTGATCGCCGACCAGGAATATTTTCTGGCCCCGGCAGTACTGAATTATGTCCTGGTCACGATGGCCCCGCAGCAAGAGTGAAAAACCTCGCTTTCTGCCGGAGAAAAAGGCTTTGGCCCGGGCCAAAAATTCTGCAGGCTGTTCGACCGGCTCTTCCGACAGGTTGAACGCCAGGCTGCAACCTGGAAAATCAATGCCGCAATCTATGAACACGGTTTCATGGGTCTCAAGAATCTCCGTATCCGGGATCCATTTCGAACTCTCGCGCCAGAACTCGATGAGATTCAGATCAGCCAACTTGAGCAGTTCTGTTTCGTCACTCAATCCACTTCACCCTCCTGTAAACGTCATCGCAAAACATGTACTCCAGCTTCATCAATACAAGAGGAACCAATTTCCAGTTTTTTATCATATGCATCACTTTTGATTGAATGATTTATGCTGCCAATTAAAACTGAAATTCATAATCACCTGCGCAATAGCCTCTTTCGTGCATCTGGCACTTTTCAGGCCGCGGATTAGCGATAAATTTCAGATCGAGTGATTCAAGCCAGCATTCAATGCGATACATCACACCGCATTCATAGCTCTCTATCACGCCCATCCTTTTCATCCCCTTATAGGCAAAACACTCATTTTTCTCCCACTCCCAGTGAAGCACATTTCTGGAAGTAGTACTGAAGTGTAACTTACTGAAGACGGAAGCCGGCAGGATTAATTCCATTCCACAAAGCACGAAGTCTCTGATATCTTCCATTGACTTTAGCTGGTTTTTATTAATGCCGATAATCTGCGTAAGCCTCTGCACTTCAAACGGGACCATTGACTTGATAGCATCTATATTCAGTTTATTTGCCCTCTCTATACCATACGCGTTGTAAACGCTGTAAAACCACATTCCGTCATGAGTAAGCCAGCCTTTGCCCAGAAGGTCCCTTAGTTCTTCTTTTCCTATTGCATCCAGTGATCTCATTATTCGACCCCTAAAATATGTTTCAATAACCCTGTTGGACAACAAATATCCTGTCAGTAGTTATCAGGGGCTTTCTACTGCTGATTAGACGTAATTATGCAACACGTATTGTCTGACACGTGGTAGTGCGCTCAAGGCCTTCAACTTTATGGAAATGCCCGGTGATAAGCTTGCCTATGGATTCCAGGGACTCTCCTTCCACCACAGCAATGATATCATAGGGGCCCATCACAACATCCACGGATTTAACGCCGTCAATCTTTTTTAGCCCCTTGAGAACTTCCTTAGTCGCACCTATTCTGGTTGTGACCAGTACAAAAGCTACAACCGCCATATCGCCACCTCCTTATTTTCAGACTCAAACCCACAGTTTTATCTTTTTACCCGATTAAGGCCACCCCCGGTCTTACACGTAAACATCGTAACAGGGCCGGTTATTTTTAGTGCCGTTTCAGAATCATAAATATTCCAGTAAGCAACTACCTTCTTCTTTTCCATAAATATGTCACCGTTAAGACCATCTTAGCACTTCACTGCTGTTTATGTTAAATAATTAGGCGTACTATCTCATGTATCGAATAGCTTCAGCACGTCTCCTATCAGCATAAAGGGTTTAATATTAGAACCTACATTGTTAATAGTTCCCGCCACGTACAAATCACGATCTTCTGAATAATAGAGGAATGAACCTGTGGAACCTGAATGGCCCCACAGCGGAGTCAGCCCCATTACTTTGCTCATTATCCAGGGCAGTTGAAAATACATTGTGCCATATCCATATTGCATCGGGAATTCCAGTTTATGCCAGTCGTGCATCGACTCCAGTGTATCCCTTTGAATTATTTTTCCTTCATTTAAGGCTTTGAGGAAAATGATCATCTCTTCTGCCGTAGTAACAATGCCTCCATCAGCCCAGTAGGCCTCATTCGAGCGGGTGCTGGTGATCACCCTGCCCTGATAAAATACGTCGGCAGGGGGGTATGATGGAGCAACCCGGGGTTCGGAACGGCCTGTCAGCCAGGTATTTTTGAGGCCCAGCGGACCGAAGATGTATTCATCGTAAACGATGTGAAGCGGTTTTTGGGTCACCTTCTCTATAATCTTACCCAGCAACTGGAAATTTGTATCCGAGTAGATTGCACCCTTGCCCGGCGGAAAATGAGGCTTCAGGTCGTCCCTGGCCCTTGCGATAGTCTCATCCACAGTCCATTGCCTTTCAGGCTCTTCAAGCAACAACTCAAAAAGATCTTTACCGTCCTTTGATTTCTCGGTGTAGTAATCTGCTATACCTGAAGTATGCGACAACAATTGCCTGACGGTAATTTCGCTGGAATAATCCTTCCCCTGATAGACATGGATGCCTCGTATGAGGTCAACCGGCAGGTATTTGGATATCGGATCATCTAAAGAGAGCGCTCCCTCTTCATATAGTTTCATGATCACCGCAGCGGTATACAGTTTTGTGACGCTGGAAATATATATAGGAGTGTCTTTGGTCATGGGCGCCTGATCGTCATGGTTGGCGATGCCTGCTGCGCCCGCCCATGAGTAAGATCCATCACCCTTCGTCACAGCCAGGACACAGTTCTCAATCGATTGATCTTTTTCTACCAGCCCGGAAACCGCGTTTTGCAGCTTCAGATTTAAATCGTCGGAAGGTAAATTTGTACAATTTAACCCTGTCAGGGACAATCCGGCCGCAATAATTACAATAAGCAGGACCTTCATCGATACTGCTTCTGTTCTTTTTACCTTATCAAAAATCATAATGATTTCCCGCAACTGCTATTTGAGATTCTCAACAATGGAATGAGCGATCATCGCCCATACCATCGGGTCTCCGCTGGCGCCGTTGTGCACCACGATTGCGTTGTGGCCCGGGCTGATGTATATAATCTGACCCCCGGGGCTGCCGGTTGCAGTGTAATCATACGTTCCATCCTGATTGACGATCCCCCACCAGTGATATTTGTAATAGCCTCCCGCATTTTTCCAGGCCTGATCATTCATCCAGGGCCTTTTATCGTTGGGATCGGGTGAAGTTGCCTCTTTAACCCAGCCCTCAGGCAGTATTTGCCTGCCTTCCCACCTGCCGTCGTTCAGGAAAAGACGGCCGAATCTGGCAAAATCGATGGCCCGCGCGTTGAAACCGCTGGCCGCCTGCTCGAATCCATCCTGCTCGCTATCCAGGCTCCAGGACGCGGGATATTCCATTCCGAGCCGTCTCCACAGCTTCTCCTCTGTGTATGCTGATATGGTCTTGTGGCTGGTGCGCTCTATGATCAGCGCTTCTAACAATGGGTAATAGTCGTCGTAGAGGAAATATTCGCCGACTGCTTCCTTGCCCGAGTGTAATTGCAGCACATGTGCCCGTGAATTGGGCATATAGTACATCAATGCTTCATCATAAAAGGGCTGGGCCAGTATGAAAGCGTCTCGCGGCAGCAGGGTAAAAGCGACGCCGGAATTCATCACCAGGAGATCCCTGATGGTCATTGCGTCAAGCCCGCGGCCCTTGAGTTCGGGCAGGTATGTGATCATAGCGTCATCTATGCTGTGTATATAACCATCCTGCACCGCCAGGCCGACAAGCGTTGAAGTGATCGACTTGGCCATGGAGAATGATCTCTGGATCGAGTCGCGCTGGTAGCCGCTCGGGTATTTCTCATACAGGATTGTATCGTCTTTGATTACGATAAAGGCCGTTGAATCAGACTGCGCCAGGTAAGGCTCGAAGTCAATTGTTGTGGCATTGCCCGCCGGATAGGTAAAAGTCACCTTCCCTATCTGCAGTGGCTGCGCGGCCGTCTTGAAATTGAAGATGGGAGGCTGGTTTTCGACGGTACGCGCCGGGAATACCCGCTTGTAGTCCTGGATTGTCGCCTCGTTATAGACCAGCACGCGGTAAGCGTATTCAGGCCCGTACATGATAGCGATGGTCGCCAGCAGTCCCAGGAACAACACGACCGGAGCGCCGATGATGACCAGGACTGCAATCAGCGCGCCCTTTTTTCGCTTTGCAGATAAACCGGACATCGCAGGCCTCCTCTTAATGCATTTGTTCACAACCGGTTGTCAAGATTAAGCCCAAGTGGGCAGTACCTGGATATCAAACGGGTTTAAACTCGAACTTCCCGCGGTTGAAAAGCTCCAGGCAGGTATCCACCACGTCAGGATCATAAAGCTTACCCTTGTTCCTTGATATTTCCTCAAGTGCCTTATCAAGGCCCAATGCCGGCCGGTAGGGGCGGTGTGAAGCCATGGCCTCAACCACATCTGCAACTGCCAGTATTTTCGCTTCCAGGAGCGTGTCCGCACTTTTTAGCTGATTGGGATAACCTGAGCCATCCAGCCTTTCATGGTGCTGCAGTACGACCTTTGCGACAGAGCAAGGGAAATCCATGCCTTTGACAATATCGTAGCCAGACTGGGGATGGGTTTTTATCAAGCTGAATTCAATTTCCGAGAGTCGTCCGGGTTTGCTGAGGATATCGGAAGGAACATACATTTTCCCGATATCATGGATTACGGCCGCCAGCCTGAGCTGATCAATCCGGGCATCTTCTAAATTCATTTCCCTGGCTATGGAGGTTGCCAGGTCGGCCACTCTCTGCTGATGACCTGCAGTGTATGGGTCTCTCATTTCCACGATTGTGACCATGGTATTTATGGCGTCATTCAGTGTCTTTTGCAAAGATTCGTAGCTTTTTACAAGTTTTTCTTCAGAGAGCTTGCGCCGGGTAATTTCCCTGGACTCGGCCAGGATGGATACAGGCTTGCCGCTCAGGTCACGTATTATGCTGAAATTGTTTTCCGTCCACACTGTTGTGCCGTCCTTGCGGTAATATTCAAGATCTAATTTGCGGACGGGATTGTAGCTCGGGTCGGCCTTTACCTTGGGTATCTCCTCTGATAATACTTCAAGCACCAGCTTATTGGACTCCGGCGTGGCGTGCTTCTCCAGCGGCAGTTCCAAAATCTCCTGGGGCGTGAAGCCGCGCAGCTTTTCTGCGGAGGGGCTCTGGTAGGTGGTCTTGAGGTTCATATCCATCAGCCATACAGTGTCGGTCATGTGATCCGCCAGCAGGCGATATTGTGCCTCGCTGGTTTTCAGCGACTCCTCGTCCTGCTTGCGCTCGGTGATATCTGTAAGTAAAACCACCTGACTTGTGGGACGGCCACCTGCATCGTTAATGGCAGAGATACGCAGGTCATAGGTTCGCTGTTTGCCGTCTCGTTCTAAGACAAGCTCCTCACCCGCCTTGACCATTTTATTGAACGGCATCATGGGAGTAGAATGATAAGGCCAAATCCGTTCTATGGACAGTCCAATGACATCTGAAATTCTGCAACCGGTCAACTGCTCTGCTGCCGGGTTTAAGTCCAGGACACGGTTCTGCATATCCAGCACTAATATGCAATCTCCAATGCGTTCAAAGATGATATCCCGTGCAATTGGTACAACTTGCTCTGGATGCAATCGAGGCAGGTTCAGTATAAGTATGATAGCTCCAATACAGGCTGTCCATGATGAAAGTCCCACTGAGAGTTTTAAAAATGAGAGAAGTCCCATCACTTCTATAAAAGCTGTTACCAGGGGAATAACAGCCGCGACCAGCAGATATATCGATTCCCGGCTGCGTATATAGTGACGGCGAGTTATATTCCAGATGATGAAGAGGCTGCCGGTTAAAGTCAGCATGGCCATGTAAACCATACAGGCCCAGTAAATTATGCCATAGGTGGGTTGAAGTGGCAGATAAGGATTCTGGCTGTCAAGACCAGCCTCCGTCCACATAAGTCCGTAAACATTATTGGTCGAGAGTGCTAATATAGCTATGAGTGGCATGATGCCGAATAAGATATAAATACGCCAGGTAAGTAATTTTCTGGGCCCAAGGTAGTGAAAAATATAGAACAGCCAGAATGTCAGGGACAGGATTCCCAGGACAAGTTGTACCCCCACAAGCTTTTCTTTATAAGAAGCCACAGAGAGTCCAATTTCAATAGCATGCGACAGGATCCAGAGCGCACAGAAAAATACAAGTGTTACACCGGTGAGTCTGGACTGACGGTTGAGATCCCGCCAGGGAAAGTAAATTGCCAATATCAGCATGATAGCTGAGGTTATTAGCTCTGCGATAACACCGGGCGACCACTGCCATAACATAGTTTCTTATCACGCAGCTATCAGTTTATCTATTCCAGTATACAGCTACATACTTCGGAATGGAATACCGCGCGACCAATATATGCAGTCTCTAGTCGGGCATATCCGTCTTGATGCGGTAGCTACTGCGGCAGATGGTTCTTTACCGAATCGATCATGGCCTGGAAGTTCTCAAATTTGGTGTCGAAGGGTATGGTGCATCCCGTGCTCAGGATGAAACCCGTCTTGCCTTTGCCTACATGATCGATCAGCTTTTCGCAGTAGGCCGTCACCTCTTCGGGCGTGCCGATGCTGTTGAGCGAGGCGGGGACGTCTCCCATGATGCACATATGGTCTTTGAGTATCTCTTTGGCCTTGAAGATGTCCGTGGTGCTGTCAAACTCGCTGACGCACATTTTCCTGGGCAGGTCGAGGAAGTAGGGCAGGTTGAGCGTCCAGTCCTGGTCGAGATGCATGACAGTAATCATCCCTTCGGCGGCGAACGCGTCTATCATCTTTTTCATATAGCGGAACTCGAAGCGTTCGAATATCTTGAGCGGATAGTAGAAACAGCCGCCCCTTTCCAGTATCAGCTCTACGCCCGGTATGCCGGTCGTACGGGCCGCTTCGATAGCAAATTTAATCAGGTCGTCGACCATGGCATCCATGACGGCCTGGACCTTGTCGGGGATCCGGTAGAGGTCCTGCGTGAACGATACCAGCGACCTCCTGGTGGAGAGGAACATCAGCGGCGACATCACCATGCCGCCGCAAAGCGAGGGGATGTTGCGCGACTTCCATAGTTCCCCTTCGGATTTGTAGCGGTCCATCTGCCTTTTGGTCCAGGCCAGCAAAAGCTCGGGGTCCAATGGGAAAAAGCGGCCGATATTCTTTTCGGCAAAGCCCGTCCAGCCCAGCTTTATCATCTCGTCGTAATCTTCGATTGTAATCAGCTCTTTCTCTATGAACTGCGGCGATGAATCTTCAGAAATGCCCGGATCCTTACCGGGGTATCTGGTATCGCCGATGACTACCTGCATGACGGCGGAAATGTAGGGTGGTATAGGAAGGCTGTATCCCGGCAGGATCATGGCGTCCCATCCGCCGACGTCGTCGAAGGTGTCGACGATGGCCTGGAAACCCCTGCGAGGATGAGCGATGCCCTCGGCCACCGTCATGCCCTTATGCCTGGACGGGAACATCACGTCCATCAGGGGAGCGACAGGGATGCGGTCACACGGCTCCAGCTTGATAGCAGCCCAGGTGCGTTCGGTGGGGGTCATTGTCTCTTTGATCATCTATTTCACCGCCCCGGCCAGTTTCTTGCACAGCTCAACTCCCTCCGGGGCGTCGTCCGTGAAGGCGTCGGCGCCTACGTATTTGCGCACGACTTCGGTGACGATGCCGCCGCCGATGATGACCTTTACCTTATCTCGCAGGCCGGCTGATTCCAGCGCCTGGACGGTCTGCTTCATGGACTCGAAGGAGGGTGTCAGCAGGCCGGAGATGCCCAGAATGGGCGCCCCTGTTTCCTTCAGCTTGTTGATGAAGACCTCGGGGGCGGCGTCTGTGCCCACATCGAAGATCTCGAAGCCGGCGGCTTTGAGCAGCGTGGCCGCGATATCCTTGCCGATGTTATGGATATCGCCCTTGGCGGTGCCCAGCACCATTTTGGCCACCGGTGTCCCTGACTGGCCGGCTTTCAATTTGGGCTCGAGGACGGCCATGGCCTCCTTGAATATCTCGCCGGACATGATCAGTTCGCCCAGGAAATAATCTTTATCCTTGTAGCGTTGTCCGACGATATCCATGCCCAGGCGGCACTCATCCACTATCGATAGCGGGTCTGCGCCCGAGGCGACTTTGTCCTGCACGATTTTCTTGACCTCGTCTTCCTTGAGGTCCGCTATGGCATTGGCGAGTTCAGACATGATCCCTCCTGTAATTAGTCATATCAGTGGCAAAGGTGTTGATTACAGGCCGGTTTACTTTCGCCACATAAAACCGCCGGCCGCTGTTTCGGGATTGTATAGTGCCGATCGGGTTGTGTCAACATTAGTTATATAGTAATCATCATCCTTGCGCAGCGGGGGCTTTGATATCGTGGAGCAGCAGCGCCAGGATGAAGGCGACCCCAAATAGTATGGCAATGGCAGTCATGTTGAAGAAGAAAACGATGGGCAGACCGAATATCTGGCCGCTCAGCATCAAAATGCCGTTGGAAGTAGCCTCCGGCACCGGATGTGTCTTTTCGACCGCATAGGTCAGCCCGACCGGCATGGCCGGGATGAGGAAGAAACCTAAAAGAAAACCGAACAGGCCTAAAAGCACAATCGAGGAAATATACTGCAGTAAAAGGGAAAGCGGCACCGCCATACCGGCCGCCAGGACCAGGAAGATCTTTCTTTTGTGGTACTTGTCGGACAGTGCAGACAGGATTACCGCCCCGCACAGGCCGCCGATCACCATCAGCCCGCCGACTATGCCCGCAGCCAGGGCCGAGTCGATGTCCAGCGGCCGCTCCTTGAATATGAAATCTATCTTGATCAGGATGGCATTAAACGCTCCTACGCCTATTAAAAACAGTCCCAGCAGGAAGAGAAAGTCGCGGTTTCTGAAAAGCGATTTCAACCCGACCGTCATGGTGACCTTTTTCTCGGCTGCGATGGGATTGGGCGGCAGCGCGGGCTTATCCTTCACCAATACGATATACAGCACCATGCCGACCAGGGAGGGGATGCCGTACAGCCACAGGATGGTATCGATGCCCTGCTTGACCGCGCCGATCTCCCGGTAATGCGCGACGATAAAATCGGTGGCAAACATGACGATCGCGAAGCCGATGAACATGGACATGGTCAGCAATCCCGACGCCAGTGCCTCTTCATTTTGCGGAAACCAGTTCGATGCCAGTTTGGTAAAGGCATTGAGCACGAACGGCTGCGCGATGGCAACTGCGATCATGCAGACGAGGAGCCAGCCGTAATCCGGTGCGAAGATACGCAGAAAACCACCCAGGCCCACCAGGACGACGCCTATCCCCACGCCTTTCTTCAGCCCCCAGTTGTCGATGCACCAGGCAGCAGGCAGACAGAATGGAATCCATCCGAGCATGGCAAGTATGCCCAGCAAATCAACGAGGTCGATATTACCACCGGTATAGATGGCAGCCGCGTCCCTGGCAATGGGGGCGAATGTCATCCACAGTATCTGGGACATGGCGACGTTGAGCATGAAAACTCCCAGCACCACCCAGCGGTAAGGGGATACGGATGAATCGATGTTCTGCATAAAACCTCCTCTCCAAAAAGGCATGTGGATGTCCATACACATGCAACCGATGTTAAAGATAATTATACGATTGAGTATTCTGCAAATCAATTCGAGCCGGAAGACCCGAATCCATAATACGGCCGAAGCTTCAGATTGCCTCTAATACATATCATCAAATCCTGATGCCTGACAATAGCCGTGTGCGCGTGATCATGTTTCACCGGTGGTTTTGTTGACGTACCGTCTGCGCAAGCGTATCCTGATTTCGAACATAGCCGCCTCTCAAACTATAGGAAGAGAAGGAGAATCTACAATGCGTGACGAAGGCTATATTGCCGTCAAAACCCGTCGCTTTGGACCGTTGGCGTTTGTGCGCAGCAAGCAGTGGTGGTACTTCGAAGGCCTGGACCCTCAGCAGAAGCTTTATTTTGTATTCCTCGCCCTGCAAGCCTTCCCGTCAGACTACGTCTCGGTCAAGATCATAGACTACGGGAATAACCGGCGCTGGAACGAGGACCATCTGGGCAAATTCTATGCCGCTGCCGGCGATGCTGTTGAGGTTGCCGCGCGGGGAAAATGGGGGCATTTGCGTTTTTCCGGCCGCGCTGAAGACGGCTGGCAGATAGAGGTCGAAACCCCTCAGGTACGTGCAAAATGTAGCCAAAAAGCGCTGTCTCCGGTACACCGCGACCACCTGCTGACCCAGCATATCGACTATTACATCCAGCAATTTATCTCCACGCGGACCGAGGGCACGATGTCTCTCGAGGGGGAGGAACGTCCTTTCGCCGGGCACGGCTATACCGAGCACAACTGGGGAATACAGCCGCGCCACTCGACGGCTTACTGGCTGCACTTCTGGGGCGAAAACCTGGCCGGGGTCGTTCTCAGCTGCTTCTACGACAGCGGTGTACCCCACCATTACACCTATCTCTGGCGCCCCGGCGAGGAGAATATGTTGTATTCCCCTGCGCATTTCAGTTTCGATCCGGCCTTTCAGGATATGCCCTGGAAAGTGCGTTCCCCCGATCTGGAACTCGATATCCGCCCACTGCTGATTCATCACAGCAGGATGCGAATTCCACCGGTTCTAACCTACATCGATATCGACTACCAGGAACAGCTTCTCGAAGTCGAAGGCTCGGCCTGGATACACGGCGAGCGCATTCCAATCAACGGGATGGGCAAGCTGGACTTCAATTGGAACCGCTGGTGATGAAAGGCAGCGGACCCCACATTATGTTGCTGCCTTTCTGCTCCCTTCCAAATCTTTAATAGTCTGCTGTATCTCTTCATAGCGTTTCTTGTCGATCGGATAGAGATACAGGAATACAAGCCCCAGTATAAAGAACACCGCCGTGATGGGACCTATCAGGAGTCGGATCCCGAATAGAGAGGACGCACTCTGGGCAATGTCCGGAATGTAACCGAAAAGGCTCAAAATCACGCCTACAAAAAGACCTGCCAGCGCCTGACCGATCTTTATCATGAATGTCCAGAGACCGTAGTACACACCCTCCCGGCGCACACCGCTCAGGGAGTAATCGTAATCTATGGTGTCCGGTATTATAGCCCAGGGAAGCACATAATGCGTTGATAGACCAATGCCGGTAGCAAACATGATGGCATAAACCACATAAATGCCCGCTGTGTGTCCGATGAAGAATATTAGCAAACATGCAATTGTAACCATAGACATGCCTATAAGATATGTGTTTCTCTTGCCCAGCTTCGCTGCAGCCTTTACCGCCACCGGGATAAAAATCATGGACGTAAGCAGCATAATCAGCGAAGCCGGCGTTATGAGCTGCTCATCGTTGAATAGATACTTGAAGTAGTAGATCAACGTGGCAGTCACGACAGTCATGCCGCAGGTATTCAGTGTCCAGGTAGTCAGTATAAGGACAAAAGGCCTGTTCTTAAAGGCCTCCCGGTTGGACTTGAATATATTTTGGGGTTTTTCCCTTTCGACATGAGCCGGTTCGCGGACGGCGAAAAATGGTATGAGAACCGAGAGAATAATCATAAAGCCGAAGATAGCCCCCATGGCCATAAAGCCGGTTGTCCGGTTGCCAAATGACGACATGATGGGCATCGCGGCACCGGCTCCCAGGAGAGTGGCGACGACGGCAAACATGGATTTGTATCCCGTAAGAGACGTCCTCTCGTTATAGTCTTTTGTCAGCTCAGGCAGCAGTGAATTGAAAGGCACATTGGTGCATGAATAGGTAAGGCACAGCAAAATAAAAGTCAGGCTTTCCCAGGAGAAAATAGCCACTTGTCCCGTGATATGGAAATTGGTAAACATAATAAAATAGGCGATACCGAAGGGAACTGCTCCCCATAGAAACCAGGGTCTCCGCCTTCCCCACTTGCTCTGCGTCCGGTCGGAGAGAAATCCCACCGCCGGATCGATGACGGCATCCAGCGCTTTCCCGACCATGATCGCCACTCCCGCCAGAGCTGCCGAGAGACCGACTTCATCGGTCAGGTAATTCATCAGCCAGAAGGCCATGGTGATCCAGAAAATACTGCTGGCGAATTCGCCGGCGCCGTATCCGAGTTTGATTTTCAGTGAAAGCTTTTGGATCTGACTCATGGCTACCTCCTTAATTTGAGAAGCGAGATTCAGGTATTAACAATTGCTGACAATATTGAATCAGCCGAGAAAAACTCCATCCGTGCGGAGAATACCCTGCAGCTCGGGGATGGAAATATCCCGCGGCCCCGTATTTCCCTTGAGACACATAGAGGCTGCCGTCCCTGCCGCCTGGCCCGTTTTAAAACACATCGGCATAACTACCCATGTTGCCATGGCTATTATTTGCCCTGATATGCAGCTGCCGGCCACCAGCACATTTTCCAGGCCGCCGGGTAAAAGGGAGCGATATGGAATCGTATAATAAGTGCCGATCATATGTTGGAAGTGCGCATTCCCGCCGTCGGTCTCCCATATCTCGAGCTTGTAAGTGCCGGCGGCAATTGCATCCTCGAATTTTTTGGCCTCCATGATATCTTGCAGAGTTATAAAATAGTCTCCCCTTATACGCCTGGTACCGATCATGCCAATGGACATACCGGTATTTATAAGCTGGCAATCGCGGAATGCCGGGATTTCTTTTTTAAGGAAATTCGTGATATCTCTTACCTGGCGTCTCTGTTCCATCTCTCCCAGGGCCGCCTTTTCGGGATCAAGCGGATTGATATCGAATACACGTGTACCGAAGATCTGGACGACTCCCTTGCATACAATATGCCAGAATAGTCCGTCAAAGGGGACGTTGATTTCGCCCTTGAGCCTGTGTTGCTCGTAAATTTTTGCCACTTCCTCCATATCTACGTTGTCGGTATCCACGCCGGCGATGCGGAAAGTCGTAGACGTGGGTATCATTAGACCGGCAGGTACGCCATCATTATCGCCCGTGCCCAGCGCAGCTTCAGCACCCGCCCGTACAACGACATCTGCGCTCCCTGTACAATCTATGAAGATTTTCCCTTTGATCAGCTCTCTTCTGGTCAGGGTCTCCACCACCACAGCCTCTATCTTGTTATCCGCTACGATAGTATCCACAACCAGGGAGTTGACCCTCAACTTCACGCCGGCTTCATGCAGCATATCGAAATAAAGGTACTTGAGCGCCTCGGGATTGAAAAGGTACCATTGGCTGGTGTCGACTTTGTCACCGTCGCCCACAATGGGAACGAACTTATCAACCCCTTCAACCACGTTGTGCAGCTCTATGGCATTCAAGGCCTTCATGCGGTCCAGGATTTCACCCAGTATTCCATCGTAGGGCATATCCATTGCGCCCGTCTCCACCGCGGTATTTAAAGACCAGGTTGCAATGGGGATCAATGTAGACATACCGCCGACGAATGGGTACCTTTCAATGAGGATGACTTCTGCGCCTTTTCTGCTTGCGGCTATACTTGCCGCAATTCCGGAAGGTCCGCTGCCTATCACCACGACATCAGCTTCCCCTCCTACCGGAAGCAAATCATTCAGTCCCCTTGATTCGGCCGATTGCTTTTTACCCATTTCCGCTACCTCGCAAAAATATTTAAATAAGTATAATAGGGCTTTAATAAATATTCAACGGGATTTCCCCTGATCTTTCCCCTTAACCTGTGAAGCTATTAATTCGATGATGTCGAGCACTTTTATGTCGCCATGCATATCTGAATCAGCCTTCGCCAGGATATTTTTACAGTTGGGACACGCCGTTATAACTAACCTGGCGCTCTCCTGTAATGCGCTTTCCATTCTTCTCCGTGCCATTTTAAGCGATACATCGGGATTGGTTAAATGCATTACGGAGCCTGCGCCACAGCATTCGGCTTCACCTCTACTGTGGAACAATTCTATAGGCGGATTACCCGTTATGGCTTCTATCAGATTCCTGGGGGCATCATAAATACCCATTTTCCTGCCTAACTGACAGGGATCGTGATAGGACACGTCAGAAAGAGTTGAATCCGGTAGCAATTTCAATTCTCCAGTGCTGGCTTTATTAAAAAGATATTCAGCAATATGATAGACCTGAATATCTTTTAAAGCCTCGATACCCCATTGTGGATATAGTTCTTTAAATGCTCTGTAAGCATGGGCACAGCCCGTAATCAAGACAGCGGCGTGAATATTCAGTATCTTCCTGGCAAGGTCTCCTGCCACTTTTTTTGCCTCATCGGTATATCCGAGCTCGAAAAGCTCAACCCCCGTCGATTCCCCCTTTTCAAGCATCGCCCAGTTTATGCCCATGGAGTCCAACACTATCGCTGTAGCTTGAATGATCTCAGGATGCTCACCAAATGCCGTGTCACCCGCGAAATATAAAACATCGGGCTGCTTTCCCCTGACAACTGCTCTCTGAACTTTTAACTCTTTTGGAGGCTTGCTGTAGGCTGTCCCACGATCGATCAGCAGGCGCGCAAGATTTCTTACTACTTCAGGCGCTCTCCCGCCACTCACGATATTTTCTCTCCCCGCCTGTACCACAAGATCTTCCCCCCACTTAAATTCGCAAAGCTCTTTACAAAGACTGCATTGCGAACACCGGTATATCTTATCAACTGTGTCTTCAGTCCACTCCGATAAACCTTCGTCAATTCTTGAAATAAGTAGAGCATGGCCCCTGGGCGTATCTGCATCCAATTTAGTTGCCAAAAAAACAGGGCAGGCGTGCCTGCACATGAAACAACACCTACACATCTTTAAGATTTCTTTTGTCTTTTGATCAAAAACCATTAGCTTTTTCCTCTCCTAAGCCTAGCTTGCCCGGGTTCATTAGATTGTTCGGGTCTAAAGCCTTTTTGACCTTTTTTATAAGCTCAAAGCTTTCCTTGCCGTATCCTTCTTCTATTAACTTGCCGAGACGCAGCCCGATAGCATGATGCTCATTTACAACACCACCATTACTGATGGCTGCTCTTATGCAGGCATTTAACACGTCCCTATACAGCTTGAGGGCCTCGGAATAATCCTCCGGCGTATTCTTGATCATAAATGACGGATATATACTGGTTCCCCACTCATACCAGTGGGAAAAATGCGCATGAAATATAGCCCCGTACTCGCGGAATCCATCTTCCACGGCCGATTTCATTGCCCGGTAGACATTTTCAATGTCCTCGTAAGGGGCGATCGTGTCGGTGACCGCCGTCATCCAGGGCTCACAAACGTAATCGAGCGGAGGATAATACGATTTTAGCCGGTCATTCCACCAAACCCATGCCTGTTTATCTCCCAGTTCTTTGCTCTCGGCCTTCGAAATAATCTCATGTGCCAGCCTGGTTTGAACGTCAACAAGCTCTTTTAGTCCGTCGAATCCAACCATTAAGAAACATCCCTGACCTTCCATACTATATTGATTCTTGAGAATATGACTCGTATCTCTTTCGTCGTAAAATCGCATAATGCAGGGTTGAAGTCCGCTGACCATTATCTTCCTTCCGATCTCTATCCCATCCCTTAAGTTGGGTAAAAGAAAGGACAGGAACGCCCTCTTTTCCGGCAAAGGATAGATTTTGCACAGGATCTCGGTAATGATCCCCAGTGTACCCTCGGCTCCGATGAACAGCTTGGAAAAATCAGGACCGGTGGAATGCCGGTTTACCGGTAAGCTTCTAAATATTTTGCCGTCGGGCAACACAACTTCAAGCTGATGCACCATGTCTATGAGCTTTCCATATTTCGAAGAAAGAATGCCGGTCCCGTTTGTACTGACGAATCCACCCAGGGTGGAGGTATGGAATGACGCCGGGAAATGATTCATAGTATACCCGCGCCGATTCAAGTATTCTTCCAGATGCTTTTGTAATATGCCGGGCTGGACACGAGCGGTTAACGACCTTTCATTGATTTGAAGGACTTTATCCATTTTCTTTGTGTCTATGGTAATTCCGCCGTTTACTGCTAAAGAACCGCCGGAGTCACCTGCGCCGCCTCCCCTCGGGACCATCGGTATATTGTGAAGATTGCAGAATTTCACCAGCTCTACGACCTGTTCTTTATTCTCAGGGAAGACTATTGCGAGAGGTTGTGGAAAATCATCACCCCGAAACATATGGTAACGTGTAATCCACCAGACATCTACCCCTTGACAGTCTATTTCAGACTGATCTGAGACAACGTTCTGAGGTCCAACAATTTTCCTCAGCTCAACTCTTAATGATGCCGCACGCTTGTCTTCTTTTTTACGCATTTGTATCTTCACTCTTTAGTAATAAATTGAACTGCCGCAAATCAGTATTAAATTTGTGACGCCATCCAAATAAACGGGAATTAATCTAAAGCGCGCTTGATATAAACGACCATTCAATTGGAATTTCAGCCTTCCTGGCAATTTCGATCAGATAAGACATCGTCTTGACCTCGTCCTCAATCGAGGGCTCGGGTTGCTTCTTTTTCTTCACACAGTCGATAAAATGAAGGAGCTCTCCCACATAACCATTGAAGACATGGCTCTGGTTTCTGCTAATCGGATTCCAATCGGGTGTCCAGGTCTCACCTATATCCTCGTCATAAAAAGTGACTTCTCGCGCATTAGTGATAATAACACCTTTTCCCCTATCACCTAATATCTCAATCCTCTCTGAAAACTGCCCGGGGCCTCCATAGGTTCCCCACCCTAAAATCCCCAGTGCGCCACAAACGAACCTGACCATCGCTGTTAATGCGCCGGTTTCTTTACCGGTCTTAAATGATTTGGCCTCTATCTCCTGTATATCGCCTGCAAATGCTCTCAGTATATCCAGATTGTGACATTGCCACTCCAGCATGCACGTATAAAATGTTGGAAATACGGGAAAACCGTGCATCTTGCTTTCAATCTGGATGATATTGCCGAACTTCTTCTTGTCTTTGACGATTTCCAGCGCCCTTCTGTACGCCAAACCGTGTCTTTTTTGATGCCCGACCTGAACGATTAATCTTTTCTTTCTGGCCACTTTTGCAATCTTCAACGTTCCCTCAAGATCAATTGAAGAGGGTTTTTCTAAAAAAACAGGCAGCCCGCTCTCAAGTACTTTAGTGGCCGCCTCAACACTCGCCCTGGCGCCAACACAAACGATAACGCCATCAAGGCGTTCATTTTTTATCATTTGTTTCAAATCAGTATAGACATTGCCCCACCCATATTTGCGGGCAATCCTGTCCGCCCTCTCTTTGTTTAAATCACAAACAGCAGATCTTTCGACGTCATCAAAAAAATGCAGAGAGAGCGACGGATAATGATTGGCTTCGGCGAAAATTCCCGCCCCCACAATACCCATTCTAAATTTTTTCCGGTTTTCTTTCATATACAAGCCCCTACAACATAAACTACATATACAATAACTACATACGAACAGCAGAAGCAGCTTCCGGTTTGCGGTCTGGCAATTCTAGCTTAGCTTTCCCCATTTGTAAAGCACTCGTACCGGGAATCCGTCTTAAATTCCAAGCTCTTCTAATTTTGCTTTATTGGCAGCCACCTTGTCCGGTGTAAGGTCGTAAAATTTCCAGAAAATGACCGTGGCTATGAACACGACAAATGCAGGGACGATTGCGGAATGTATGCGGATCCCGAACAGCGCCAGTTCGGGAGTCGGGCTCAGCGCCATCATCTGCTCAAGACTGGGCGCGCCGGAGACAAAACCGGTTGTGGTGTGTACGATGGCAATTACGGCTGCTATGCTTGTCTGTCCCAGTTTAAAAATAAAGGACTGGTATCCTATATAAACCGACGGATCCCTTCGGCCTGTTTTCGTGGCTACATCGTCCAGGATATCGCCCATTGTAGGTGGATCCATGAACCACATCCCACCCAGCGCAATCCCGAATGCCACAAGGCTGATGATCCATCCGGATAGACCGTTTACAAAGATCATCGGTATAAACGTGAGAACCATCAGGAAACCGGCCACTACACTGACCATTCTGTTATTGTTCACCCTCTGGGAGACAATCATCCAGACCGGGACGGAGATCAATGCGCCTACCAACATGCTGCCCAGAAGATAGCTGATGCTGGATGCCCCTGCGTTTAACAGGTATGTTGTGATATAAAAAGCGCTCATCTGAAGCATTATGCAACCGACCTGATAACCCAGATACAACGTGATTTTGCTCACGAAGCGCTTGTTTGTAAGGACCGTTTTGGCTGTTTTGAAAAATCCCGGCGGCCTATTTGCTTCCACCGATTCCATTCTGCGCCTGTAAAGCTCTCGTAATTTTTTAGTTTCAAAAGTGCCAGGAAGCAGCAGCAAGAGCATAAGCAGGCCGATTACTACAGTCGCCATGGCGGAGTGTCGATAGGTTACGGCAACTCCCGTTGTGATGAACATAGGGGGGATGATTGCAGCCAGCACGATTCCGAGAATGCCGAAGATTGTGCCGAATAACTGGACCATCCTTCTCTCGTTCAATCCACGAAACTTTTCAGGGAACAGGCTTGCTGCATTTACATCGAATAGCGTACAGAATAAGTCGTACAAGCATAGGGAAATCGCATACCAGGCAAAGATCTGCCATTTATCTGCGACGGGGTCCAACCCGGTTGGCCCCAGGAATATGGCCAGATAACTGAGCAGCCATAATATACCGCCCCCGATTATGAACGGCGTCCTGCGGATGCCAAACTTTTTTTCCCAGGGAAAAACATAATGCTCCATCACATAGCCGATAAGCGGATCGTTTATTGAATTCCATATTTGATAGAGGATAAATGCCATCGCCCCCAGAGTTACATCCAGGCCGATCACCACCTCGTAATAGAAGAAAATTGTGAAGCCGAATGCTGCGCTTATCCACTGGCTGAATAGCTCTCTTGAACCATAACTGGCCATTATCCATTTAGGATATTCGTAGATTATTTTTAGTTTTCCCCCCATGATTAACAGCAGCCTCCATGTTATTTTTTAGTATGATGCACCTGGTAGGTATCTTAGAGACCTATCGGGCAATAACCTCTGCAAGTACTATTAATTCAGCCAAGAAAAACACCGTCCTGGCGAAGGATGCGCTGCAGCTCGGGGATGGAAATATCCCGCGGCCCCGTATTTCCCTTGAGACACATAGAGGCTGCCGTTCCCGCCGCCTGGCCGGTTTTGAAACACACGGGCATGACCGCCCAGGTCGCCATGGCTATTATTTGCCCCGATATGCAGCTGCCGGCCACAATCACGTTCTGCAAACCTTTGGGTAGAAGGGCGCGAAATGGAATCGTATACCAGGTGCCGATTATATGCTGGAAGTGAGCATTGCCCCCGTCGGTCTCCCATACTTCGAGCTTGTAAGTGCCGGCGGCAATTGCGTCCTCGAATTTCCTGGCCTCCATGATATCCTGCTGAGTTATAAAATAGTCTCCCCTTATACGCCTTGTACCGATCATGCCTATGGACATACCGGTATTTATAAGATGGCAATCGCGGAATGCCGGGAATTCCTTTTTGAGAAAATTCGTGATATCTCTTATCTGGCGCCTCTGTTCCATTTCTCCGAGGGCAGCCTTTTCTGGATCAAGCGGATTTATATCGAATACACGTGTACCGAAGATATGGATCACGCCTTTGCATACAATAACCGGGAATAAGCCTTCGAAGGGGACGTTGATCTCACCCTTGAGCCTGTGTTGCTCGTAAATTTTCGCCACTTCGTCAAGGTCGATATTATCGGTATCCACGCCGGCGATGCAGAAGGTTGTAGACGAGGGTATCATTAAACCGGCAGGGACGCCGTCATTATCGCCCGTGCCCAGCACAGCCTCAGAGCCAGCCCGTACAACGACATCCGCGCTCCCTGTACAATCTATGAAGATTTTCCCTTTAATCAACTCTCTTCTGGTCAGGGTCTCCACCACCACAGCCTCTATCTTGTTATCCGCTACGATAGTATCCACAACCAGGGAGTTGACCCTCAATTTCACCCCGGCTTCATGCAGCATATCGAAATAAAGGTACTTGAGCGCCTCGGGGTCAAACACATACCATTTACTGGTGGCGACTTTTTCATTATCGCCCGCTATAGAAACCAGATTATTGATCCCTTCCATCAGGGTGCGTAACTTTATTGCATTCAAGGCCTTCATGCGGTCCAGGATTTCACCCAGTATTCCATCGTAGGGCATATCCAATTCGCCCGTCTCCACCGCGGTATTTAAAGGCCAGTTTGCAATGGGGATTAATGTAGACATACCGCCGATAAAGGGGTACCTTTCAATGAGGATGACTTCTACGCCTTTCCTGCGTGCGGCTAAACTTGCGGCAATTCCAGAAGGTCCGCTGCCTATCACGACGACATCTGCCTCCCCGCCTACCGGAAGTGAATCATTCAACCCCACTGATTTAGCAGGTTGCTTTTTACCCATTTCCTCTACCTCGTATAAATATTTGAATAAGCATAATAAGGCTATCTACAGATAGTCCGGGAATTTCTACTGTTAAAACGGGTAAAGGCAAAGTATATTCCGGAATCACATATATTAATCCATATCAATTAAAACTTTCAAAGCTTCTTCCGGCTTCTCTTTAAGCAACTTGTAACCATCAATCCACCTGTCGAATTTAAAATGATGAGTTTGCAATATCTTCAAATTGACCCGGCCGCCGGCAATTAAATCTATCGCCTGTAAGTAATCACTCCATGTGTACATTAAAGAGCCAATCACATTTAGTTCTTTGTCCTGAACAAGGATCATTTCACAGCTAATAGCCTTCTCATAAACTCCGATCAGTATCACATGTCCACCCCTGGAGGCCGCTCTTATGCATGTATTAAACGCAGATTCGTTGCCCACACACTCAAAAACTGTGGCCACGGGCTCACTTGAAAGCAGCTTATTGAGCTCCTCTTCAAATGAATCGACCTTTGCTGGATTGATACTTAGGAAACCACAATCCGCTGCAATTCTGTTCCTGGCAGGAATTATGTCGGAGATAATAATTCTCTTTGCCTTAAATTGCTTTGCGACTTGAGCTACTAAAATACCTATCGTCCCGCCGCCAACAATTAGTATATCTTCTCCTTCAACACTGGGTACTTTTTTAACAGAGTGTACTGCTACCGCTAAAGGCTCAACCATGGCTGCGTCGTTTACACTCACAGTTTTTGGCATTTTTATCACATGCTCTGATTGAATTTTGAAATACTCGCTACCTCCACCGTGAATATCGCCTCCAACAAAACTGAGTTTATTGCATTGGGCAAACAGGCCTTTTTTACACGCCGGGCAATGTCCACATCCAATTGCAGGCTGAATGGTAACTAAGTCGCCCTTCCTAAAACCGGCAACACCTTCCCCAATTTCTTCAATGTGACCGCTGAATTCATGACCCTGAACAAGAGGGTATTTTACAATCGGATGTTTGCCTTTAAATACATGGACGTCAGAGCCACATATTCCAATTCTCGACACTTTTATAATAACCTTACCGGGTTCAATCACCGGCCGTTCAACATCCCGGTAGAGAATTACGCCCGGCTCAGGCATATAGGCTTGTTTCATTACTGCCCACCTGACCAATTCTTTTGCCTGCAATTTTATTGCTTGTATTCGTCACAAACGTCCTTCATCCTTTTGTACTTATGAAAAAGTTCACTATAGATTTGATGATTTTCCCTGTTATATTTGATATAAAAATCTCTGCTTTCGCACAGGCGTATTGCTTCCTCCAGTTCACCCAGAACTCCGATCCCTACACCTGCCAACAGGGAAGCCCCGAAAGCTGCATCCGTATTTGCAGAAACACCCCCATCTATCCCCAAAATATCTGCAACGATGGACAACCAGCATTTGCTCCTGACTCCCCCACCTGTGAAAATATTTTCTTTGAATCCATCTGCCATCGCTCCATAAGCAGACATGGCATCTCTTAATGCAAAGGCCGTTCCCTCATAAATTGCCCGGGCAAAGTGAGATCTTTCATGATTGACAGAAATACCTGAAAAATCTCCCTTAAGCTCGCTATCCCAGTACGGAGCGTCTTCACCCAGCAGATATGGATGAAACAAAAGCCCGTCCGAACCTACAGGCGCATCATAAGCATCATCATCGATTTCATCATAGGTTTTGCCTGTTTTTGGCCTGTCTGCGTAAAACACATCTCTCAACCACTTGACCGCCTGTGCACATGAACGTGTATTTACGTCCAGCATCCATCTGTCCTTGATAACATATGACCAGCAATAGTTCATGCTGTTTGAAAGGTCATAGTCGCTGTCGACAATCGTAGAAAGTGCGCCGGATGTTCCCAACCTTATCTTGCATTGACTCGAATTAAGCAGCCCGATGGAAAAAGATTCTACTGTCGCATCACTTCCCCCTGCAACTACTGGGACCCCCCTGGGAATACCGGTCTCACCGGAAGCTTCCGCAGTTACCTCGCCTATTATCGAAGTCGATTGGTAAATATCGGGGAGCCTGTCTCTGGAAATTGAGAAGGTTTTTAAAATCTCGTTGGACCAATTTTGCTTCTTTATGTCATAAAAAGATGTGCCGGACGCATCGCTGAAATCCGTCTGCAGATTTCCTGTAAGTTTGAAGTTAATATAGTCTTTAGGGAAAATAACTTTACATGTTCTTTCCCAGTTATCAGGCTCATTTCTCATAATCCATAGCACCTTGGGAAGGGTGCACATCGTATTTAACGGGTTCTTCGTTACTCTCTGGATAATATCGGAATGTTCTCTGCGTATTTCGTCTACTTCTTGAATGTTTCTTAAATCATTCCAGAGTATGGAATTTCTAACGACGTTACCTGAACGATCAATTAAGGTTACTCCCCTCATTTGTCCGGTTACGCCGATTGCCGCGATACCCTCCAAATCAACTTCCGCGCTTAATTTATTTAAAACGGTTGTCACACTTTCGTACCAGCTTAACGGATCTTGTTCGATCCAACCTTGCCTGATGATCAGAGGATTATATTCATAGCTTGCGGAAGCTACTACCTGGCCCGCATCATTAATGACACAGCATTTACACCCGCTGGTTCCCACATCTATCCCTAAAAGATATTTGTCCATTTTTGCATACTCAAAAAGTTACTCTTCAGGGGTGATCTTGACCTGATCCCGGTTGTTGTAACACTTATTTTGTATTGTTACCAGAGGCCTGCAGCCAGAGCCACTTTGGAGCGGTCGCTGAGCGTTATGGCTTCCTTGGTGCAGCTGGAACGGCAGATCCCGCAGCCGTAGCACCTGCGCGGGTCGATGGTGACCTTGTTATGCGCGATACTGTAGCCCATGGCCCCGAACTGGCAAGCGCGCATACACTGCCTGCAGCCGTTGCACAGGTCCGGGTCGACCAGGGCGACGTATTCCGCGCGGAATATCACGGGGAAGTTCAGAGTTATAGTGGCCTTCATCGCCATGCAATCGGCGCGGTCACAGTTGCAGAAGCCGCCGATAAAGGGCGTCATGAAGGTCCAGACGGTGTGGCAGCAGCCCTTCTTCTCCAGGTCACGAATATTTTTAGCGGCCTCCTCTTTGGATAATCTCTCGACGCCTGAAGTCGAGGGCCCGGTGAGATACTCCGCGCCCAGGGAGCTTATCATCTGTCCCATCTGCGACTCTCCGTGAGGCACCATACTAAATCCGTAGCAGTAGCGCTGTTCGCTGCCCACGGTGGCCTGGCGGCAGATGCAGGGCAGCCGGGTAACGGAGTTGACGAAGCCCAGCACGTGGTCGATGTCCTCGATGGGCACAACCTGTCCGTAATGTTTCCTCTTCTGCGCGCCGATGGCGAACGGCATGATTATCGCTCTGATGAAAGACGGGAGGCGGTTAAGCTGCATGACCATTTTTTCGTCTTCCAGCAGCTTCTCGGGATGCAGGAAAAACTCCTGTACAAATTTGCGGCGGCGTATATCGGCCAGCAGGTCCTCAGAGTAGTTTGAGACCTGCATGTACCAGATTTTCCCTTCTCCGTGCTTATGGCAGAATTCGCACATTTCCCCGCCTCCTCGTATCTTTGTGCCGCTATTCTATCACAACCTGTTTGCTTCTATATATACTCCGGGATCATGGTATACTGGTTTACTATGTTTATTATGCTTAAAAAACCGGTCATAGCCCTTACGATCGTAGCAATTATCGCCGCCGTTTTCATCTCCTGCGCGGGCGCAGCTTCCCCGCAAAGTCCGGCGGCGCCGTCCGCGCCGGTTGCGATAACCATATTACATATCAACGATACTCATGCCCACCTGGAGGACGTTGCGCGCAGGGCCACACTGGTGAAAAAAGTCCGCGACGAGGTCGGAAGCAATAGGCTGCTGATGTTCGACAGCGGCGATGTATTCATGGGCACGCCTTATTTCACCCTGATGAAAGGCCAGGCCGACCTGGAATTCATGAATATGCTGGGCTACGACGCCATGACTTTGGGCAACCACGAGTTCGATAACTATGAGAAAACGCCGCAGTACCTCAACGACTTCATTGCGAAGGCCGGCTTTCCGATCGTTTGCAGCAACATCGATTTTTCGAAGGTTGCGGAGCTGCGCGGGAAAACGGCGCCGTACCTGATAATTGAAAAGAACGGTCAAAAATTCGGCGTTATCGGACTGCTGACGGAGGACACGGCGGAGATAGCTGACCCGGGAAAAAATATCTCGATCGGGGACCATGTGGCCGCGGCCCGCCAGAGCGTGTCCCTGCTCCAGAGCAAGGGCGTCGATAAAATCATCGCCCTGACGCATATCGGCTGGGACTATGATACGGAGCTGGCAAAACAGGTCAGCGGGATCGACCTGATAATTGGCGGACACAGCCATACCCTGCCTGAGGTCTATCCCACGGTGGTGGCAAATAAAGAGCCGACCCTGGTGGTGCAGGCCGAGGCATACGGCAAGTACCTGGGCCGGCTGGATCTCACCTTCGACGAACGCGGAGTGATAGTCAAACAGGCCGGCTCCCTGGCCGTAATCAAGGACGCCGCCGAAGATCCTGAGTACGCCGCCGTGCTGGCGAAGTATAAGGCGCCTATCGACCAGTTGCAGAAGACCATGGTGGGTAAGACGCTGGTGGACCTCGATGCGGAACGCACCGATATCAGGACGCAGGAGACCAATTTCGGCAACCTTGTGGCCGACGCCATGCTGGCAAAGGCTTCGGGGGTAAAGGCGCAGATGGCTATAGTCAACGGCGGCTCCATCCGTACCACCATACCTGCGGGGGATATCAGCCTGGGACAGCTTCAGACAGCCATCCCTTTTAATAACGATATGGTGGTTTTCGACCTCAGCGGGGAAGACCTGGTGTCGGCCCTGGAGAACGGCGTCAGCCGGGTTGAAGACGTCGAGGGCAGGTTCCCTCAGGTTGCCGGGATGAGGTTTACCTGGAGCTTCGGAGATGAACCGGGCTCGCGCATCCGGAGCGTGGAAGTCATAACCGGGGACGGCTATCAGCCGCTGGACAGGTCCGCCTCCTACCGCATCGTGACCAACAGATATATGCAGGAGGGCGGCGATGGCTATTCCGTTTTTCAGAAAGGGGCGAATGTCGAGTACCCCGGCTTTGTAGACTATGACGTGGTGAGGGAATATATCGAACGGAATTCGCCGGTCAGCCCCAAAATTGAGGGACGTATCACGAGTTTACAATAGGCTTCGGGGCACGTCCGCGCCGCTATTGAGATAACACATTCATCGGGATTTGCTTGTTGATTAGTTCTAATGATCGATAGTAAGCAGCAGTACACTTTCGGCGGCTATTTCGACTGACGGGTTGTTGAGTGAGGCGGTCTGCGCCTGATGGCTTGAACCACTGACCTTATATAAAGAGATTTGATTAATCTTGCGCATATCGGCAAAGGCAATGCCTGCTGTCAGCGGCTTATCCCCGGGATTTGCTATGAGAAGCGCTGTCTGCCCCGCATCATTTATTCCGGCCAGCGCCCACAGCGCGGTGTTTTGAGGAATATTGACCGCCAGTCGATTAGAATAGCCTGTCATCTTCGACCAGAGTGAAAATGCCGATGCAATGGATTTAGGCCTGCCGTCCGCATAGAACAGGCCGTAAAAAGTTGGCGCCCTGATATCCGTATCCCCTCCGCGGTAGAAGGTGGATACCTCAAGGTCGTTTTGCTGCTGGAGCTCGATCCAGGCTGCGCTCAGAATTGCAGCGCCTTTGCTGCCGGTGCGAAGCGCAATTGATTCAGCGCTATTGTCTTCGCCGTGCTTCATCTCGGTGTTCCATTCGGTAATGTGTTTGCTTGTCTGTGTGAATCCTCGTGCATCCAGCTCAGTCCGGTAGAACCTGGCGGCCTCGGCATATTGCTGGGGCGTATTGGAATACATGTGCCATGAGAAGAAGTCCAGGGGCGCGTTTTTTTGCCTGACAAAATCCAGGAAATCCTGCGTCCATTTTCTTCCCTGGGGTAAAAAAGCGCCGGCGGGGGTCAACCCCGGCCCGCCTATCTTCAGTTTGGGGAATTCATGTTTAATCGTCAGTGCTGTCTCGCTGTAAAGCTGAAAATATTCCAGCGGAGTGTGAGGCTTTGGCCAGAACTGCGCGTTGTCGGGCTCATTCCAGATCTCAACATAGCGGAAGTCGGTATTGAAGCCGTTCCACTTGCCTGATCGATAATGTCTCAGCACTTCAACCACCGCCCTGACCCAGTTGGCGCGTTCCCGGGCGTTAGCCGGAGGCGCAGCATCATTCCACGAGTCGCCGAGACGAAAATATGGTTCGAATCCACCTTCGACAATCGACCTCCAGGCCTGATCGCTGGCGCTAAAATTGTAAGATTGCGCTTTAACCGGATCAGCAGTCCTGACCGGATACATCGTAGACATATCCAGCGCACCATAGTAATCATGAGTGCGAATCAGGTTCACTCCAACCTGCCGGTAAGAGCCCGTCAGGTCGACGTTAGCGGGGTCGGTCCCTGCCGGCAGCGGGCCTGCGTTGACCCCCAGCAAGGGCTTGATAGCGGAACCGGTTGGTTTATCGATGGTCAATGTGATATCTACCTGCGTTGTCTCTGCTGCCGGCGCCGGCTGTTGTGTGGATGTCGCCGGCGCAATGCAGCCGATCATATTCAGCAGAAATGCGGATGTGATAAGAGCGGCTAATAAACGAATGCGCATCCGGCTTCTCCTTGTTTTCCTACCTGCATGGTAGCATAGCAGTGAAGGACCGCAATGTCCATGGTACTTTGGTAATACACTTTTCAGATTTCGTGCTAAAATTAAGCAGGCGTATCTCGATGGACAGAACAAGCGCTGTCGACCTGGTCACACAAGCCCGCATGGGCTCTCATAGCTGTCTGTTCTATCAATCACGGGATGATCTGGTCAACCTGCTGGCCGAATATTTCAAGACGGGCATGGAGAAGGGGGAATCCTGTATCTGGGTTACGGCGGACGGTGGCGTGGAGAAAAAGGCACGCGAGGCTATCAGTAAGAAATTGACGGGCCCGGGGGCACAGCAGGCAGGGTCACAAATCGAATTCATCCAGTGTATCGACTGGTACCTGCGCGACGGTTCATTCCACCCGGAGCAGGTATTAGACAACTGGGTCGAGAAGCTTAAACTGGCTACTAACGGCGGTTACCGGGGACTCCGGGTCAGCGGCGACCTGGGCTGGCTTGACGCCACAGACTGGCGGACGCTCATGGGTTACGAGAGCGATATTAACAGCGTTATCGCCGGGCAGGATTTTATGGCGGTCTGCAGCTATCCGCTGGTTAAACTAAACGCTTCGCAGATGATCGATGTGATCGGCCATCACCAGGCGGCCGTGGGTAAGAATAACGGCGGTTGGCACACATTTAAGGCGCTTGCACCCGATGCAGCAGCGGTAGAAGGGAATATACATACGGCGATAGCCGGAAAACAGGCGGGGGATAGAAGCTCCGCATTTCCCGTTCTATTGCCGGATAATTGCAACGGCTGCGGCGATTGCGTGAGTGTTTGTTCCGGCGGCATTCTGTGCCTGAGCAACAATCGCATCGCCCTGAAAGCGACAGGTGAATGCGACTGGTGTACCTTATGTGAGGCAGTCTGTCTTTCCAACGCTATATTCTGCCCCTTCGAGATCACGAAGGTTGAGCCATAGCGCACTATTGGCCGTATTGATAATAGCCACTGCAACTGCCGCCGCTGCAATGTCCCCAGTTGGGGTACATCATTTTTAGATAGGAGCTGGGCTTGGGCACGTAGGCGCCCGTGGTGGTACTATCTGTGATCTCGTACGCACTCGACCCTTCAGCCGTATCTACATACGCTTCGGCATAAGAGTCGGATGTGTCGCGTTGGATCATGGAAGGAGCCGTGGGGGCGGGAGAGGAAACCTGGATCTCAGGCTGTGCCGCCGTTTTCAACTCGTCTGCCGGCATGCTGTTCGATGCCGCAATGAGGGGTGTATGCGAACCAGCGTCGACCGAATTGGTGTAATTCATTATCAGGTTAACGGCGACTATCAAAAGCACTATGATGCTCATCAGCAGGAGGATGGCAGCGGGTGACGACTTCACAGGGCTATATATATATTCCGCGTAATAGGCTTCTTTTGGCCAGTTAAGCTTATTGCCGCAACTTGCGCAATTCGAAACTGAGATATCCACCCACGCGTGGCAGTAAGGACAGTTATAGTAATAGGCTGCGTGGCAATTTGCGCATGACCTCACCCCTGTGACATTCGGTGTGCCACAGTTGTAACAGGCTATTAGATTGTCCCTGCTCCTGTTCATCACGTTTCATTATAGCAACGCAGTTCACATAATATCAAAAGGCGACTACGGGTGATGTGAGTGGATGTCAGCTTGCGAAAGAGAGGAGTACGGCCCTTTTAAAACCGGCCGCCGGTCAGAGCCCCATCCCCGCGGCCACTTTTTCCTGATAGTAGCCGGTATCGCAGGGGAAAAACCTGGACGCGAGAACGCGCCTGTAGAACAGCCCCACGTCGTGGTCCATGGAAAACCCTATCGCGCCGTGTACCTTGATACCGTCAAGGGCTGTGTGCTGATATACCTCGTTGGCTTTTACCTTCGCCATTGCGATCTGTACAGCGCAGTCCTCCCCGGCGCTCATCATCCAGGCAGCCTGGTATACGAGGTATTGAAGACCGTCCACCTGCATCAGCATGTCCACCAGCTTGTGCTGTATGACCTGGAAGGTGCCTATGGGCTTGCCGAACTGCTGCCTGTCTCCGGCATAAGCAACGCTCATCTCGAGCACGGCCCGGCAGGCGCCGGATACCTCTGCGCATTTCAATAACGCGGCCTTGTCCAGAATCCGGCTCAGCATGTTTTCTGCAGCGCCCGCCGTTCCCAGCACATCGCCACCGCCGAGCACCACATTCTTGAACCTGACCTGGCACAGCGTCTCGCCCGTAATAGTAGGGATGATCTCAACCTCGATGCCGGGTTTCTTCATATCCACGATGAATAGCGTCAGCCCTTTTTCCAGTGCCTTGCCGTTTCTTATGCGTGCGGGCACCAGCATGTAGTCCGCCACGTTAGCGCAGGGCACCAGCGTTTTTTCACCGGTAAGCGCGTATCCCCCGCCTGCCGGCCGCGCCGACGTCCGGATATTCGAGAATCCGCAGTCGGCAGGGTCCTCGCTGATCGCCAGTGTCCATATCGTTTCACCCCTGGCTATGCGGGGCAGATGAACGGCCTGTTGTTCTTTGCTGCCGTAGTCCATGATGGGCAATGCGGCCAACGCCACGGTGGAGAAAAAGGGCCCGGGCAGGATGTTGCGGCCCATCTCCTCCATCAGGATAACCAGGTCCATAAAACCGGCGCCGCTGCCTTCGTACTCCTCGGGCAAAAGCAACCCCATCCAGCCCAGTTCCGCCATTCGTTTCCATGTAGCAGGATCATAGCCCCGCGCGTCCTTCTCCAGCTCGCGGGTCCTCGATTTCGGACACTCCACTGCCAGGAACTCCCTGGCCATGGTCCTCAGCATATCCTGCTGTTCCGTGTAGTTGAAGTTCAAATTTGATATCCTCGCGTCTAATATGACCTGGGCAGGCCCAGCTTAAACTTGCCGATGATATTCTTCTCGATCTCATCCGTCCCGGCCGCTATGGCCGTTCCCGGGGACAGCAGGTATTGCCGCTGTATCAGCCCTTTCAGCCTGGTTAGCCTGGAATGTTGTTCCACCTGGCAGCAGGCCCCCAGGATATCGGTCCCGGCCAGGGCCAGTTGCTCCAGCAGGTGATCGGCAAAGGACTTGTTCCTGGAAGCCTCGTATGTGGGGACCATGCCTTCGCCCAGCTTCCAGGCGATTTCATAGGCAAACATCTTCAGGGTTTCCAGCTCCACGGCCAGGTCCGCCAGCCGGTGCCTGATTGCAGTATCGCTGGCCATCGACTTGCCGTCGCGTTTGGTATCTCCAACGTATTTAGCAAGCCAGTACAGGATCCGCCGGGCTGTGCCGTAGGACTGACCGCAGAAGCTGTGCCTTTCATAGGCCAGCGACCTCATAAGCTGGTACCAGCCCCGGTTCTCCTCGCCTACCAGGTTCACCGTCGGCACATGCACATTATCGAAGAAAACCTCATTGAATATATGCACGCCGCTGTAGTTCAGCAGGGGCTTGACGGTTATGCCGCTACTCTTCATATCCACAATCAACAGGCTTATACCGTCCTGCGGCTTGCCGCCGTTGGAGTTCGTTTTGACTGCCAGCCAGCACCACCTGGCACGGTGGGCGCAGCTTGTCCAGACCTTTTGGCCGTTGACCAGATATTCATCGCCCTGGCGCACAGCGGACGTCCGGATGCTGGCGAAGTCAGATCCCGCATTAGGCTCGCTGTAACCCGTGCACCAGATGCCGTCCGGGCTGCCCGAGGATATCATGGGAAGATATTTACGCCGCTGTTCCTCGTTGCCGTACAGCATGAGGGAGGGGCCTACCCACCCCGTGCCGCTTACTCCCATGGAAAGACCGGGGATCCCCCAGTAGGCGGCTTCCATGGCAAAGATCATCTGTTCCAGGTGGGAGGCATCCCGGCCGCCGTACCGCTTCGGCCAGCCCATGGCCAGCCATCCCATCTCAGCCAGCTTTTTAGAGATGGAAAGGCTGAAAGCCCAATCCTCGTCGCGGCTTTCCTCGTCAAGGAAATTGACTATCGAGTCGTCCGGTATCTCGCGCTCAGCGAACTCACGCACCTCTCGCCGCAACGCGTCCTCTCTTTGCCCAAGGCTAAAATCCATCGTTATCTCTCAATGCAGCGCAGTCCGAAATTGATTATAGATTATGCACATAAAACGACACTGTCAAGGGAAAAATATGTCTTAAAAAGGACATTAATAGCATAAAATAGCCGAATATCTACCATGAAGCGACATACCGAGTAATGACCGGGGGCATGCTTTTGAAAAACGGTTCCGAAAAAAGCAAAAAGGTCACCGCGGAAAAAAAAATTCACTAGTTCGCCGGCGTCCGTAAAGGGCGCCCACCGGGTGTGTTGCCGCCGGATTTGGTCATGTTATAATTGGGGTTGTGGATAGGCTGGATAACAGGTTGATCGGCGAACTGGCCAACGATGCGCGGCAGAGAAACATCGATTTGTCCCGCAAGCTGGGGGTGAGCGAAAAGACCGTGAGGCGGAGGATAACCCGCCTGGTGGAGCAGGGCATTATAAGCTGGTCGGTGATACCCGACCCGGCCAAGCTGGGATACACCGTGAGGGCATTCATATTGCTTGAGGTGGAGGCGCCGCATGTAGACGACATCACGCAGGCGCTGGCCAGTTGCAGCAATGTCGACTTCGTTGCGCTCTGCACCGGGCCCTTCGACATCCTCTTCGGTGCGTGGTTCGTCTCTTCCGCCAGCATGGCCAAATTCCTCAAAGATTACCTGCCCAAGATCACGGGTGTGCGCAAGAGCCAGACACACGTGGCCCTGCAGGTTACCACGGGCAAGATCGCCAATTTAGCTACGCTGAAGGAAGGATCGGAAGAATAAACCGTCCTTTTGCAATTTGATTTCAGTCCACGACATAAAAACGCCGGTATTCTCAGCATCAAGGAATTTATCTGGCAGGTAGGAATACTATGAGGAGAACGGATCATGGCAAATTATGTCTTAGTGCACGGCGGACACGGTGGGGGAAACAGTGGGTCGGTATGGGATAAAGTAGTACCTCTGCTGGAAAATCGAGGACATAAGTTCTTTACCCCAACGTTATCCGCTTCGGGAACCAGCAGCTTAGGCAATCATGTATCCGAGGTTTGCCGTCTGATAGAAGACGGGAACCTGGATGGCGTAATATTGGTAGGGCATAGCTATGCTTCGTTTGTTATTACCGGTGTCGCAGATAGAATTGCCGCAAAAATCAAGCACCTGGTATACGTTGACTCGTCAATACCCGAAAATGGGAAGTCGCTGTTCGACATGATCGAGTCAAGCGGCGTCAGCTATAAAAGCTTTGCCGGCCTGACACCGGACAAACCTTTTGTCGAACCGCTTTATTTCGACGCTGCAAAGATAAAAATCATATCAAAGACATATATCCATTGCACGCAAAGTGAATTCCTGACTGTGTGTGTGCCCTTCGTCAAATACGTGGCTGAACATGCCGCGCAGGATAACTGGGACTATTTTGAGTTGAAATCGGATCACCTATGCATGGTATCTCATCCGGAGGAGCTCGCCGGGATACTGCTGCGCGAATCCGGCTGAAGCTGATTTAAACGATTATCTCTATATTTTTTTATAATAGGGGCTCACGGCTTTTGCATCGTAATATCTCTTGATATCATCGTCGATCTTAATAAGAGTTATGGAGATACCGGCCATTTCCTGAGAAGTGCAAAACTCCCCCAATTCCAATGAGTATATCTTCATATTTTTCTCTGAAAGATATGAGTAGATCTTTCTGGCCACTATGAACATCTCCATCCTGGTGGTGGAGCCATACCCGTTCACCACAACTATGACCTCATCGCCCGCTTTATAGGGCAGATCGGCGATCAAATAATCGAGTATGGTCCTTGCAGTTTCATCGGCATTTAGCAGATCTACTTTTTTTACTCCCGCTTCTCCATGCAGGCCCATGCCAAACTCCATTTTCCCCTCTTCGAGCGTGAAAGTTGAAAGTCCCGTCTGGGGAAGTGAACACGCAGACAGTGAAACGCCTAGTGAGCGTGAATTAAATATTGCTTTCCTCAGCAGTTTTACCAGGCTTTGCATATCAAGCCCCGCAGCCGAAGCTGCGCCCGCAATTTTAATGATCAGGTGGTCCGAGGTTGTTCCCCTTCTGTCTTCTATCCTGTCAGGCGGTGCGGAAGAGATCTCATCGTTTATAAGGACGGTTTCGATTTGAATACCTTCTTCTCTTGCTGTTTCCTGGGCTATACCGAAGTTCAGTACGTCTCCGGCATAATTGTTATAGAGAAGGATAACACCCCGGCCCCCGTCGGCAGCTCTTATGGCATCCAGTACAATATCGGGAGATGGAGCGGCAAATATCTGCCCATGGGCTTCTGCGTCGGCCATTCCTTCTCCTATGTATTCGAGAAATAAAGGTTCATGGCCTGCTCCTCCGCCGATTACGATTCCAACCTTGCCCTTAACGGGCGCGTCTATCCTTGCCACGGCATTTGATTTGCCTACTCTCTTAACCCTGGAGGAATTAATCAGTACAAAACCTTCTATCAGCTCATTGACTATGTCATCAGGATTATTTATCAGTTTTTTTACCATTACGCTCCCTCTTTTCTATGCTTGCAGGTTATTAATATATATATTGAATTCATTTAAGATCATGTAAAGAGATGTGGCGCCTGCATCTTGATACCCTATTGCTCTCTCCCCCGCATACCTTGCCCTGCCCTTTGAGGCTATCAGTTCTTTGGTGGACTGCGCTCCCGACAAGGCCGCCGCAGCCATCAGTTTAAAAGATTCTCCCGTCGACAGTTTTTCTTTAACAGACTGTTGAAGCGAATTTATGGCAGGATATAATGCATCGATCATTGTCTTATCGCCCGGTTTCGCGCCCCCGAGCTTCATTATCTTTTTCATCGCCGCATCTGCCATAATATAGAACTCATCGGGCCCGACGGGTATATTCTCACCATTTGATATCTCTTTGAGTTTATTGCCCATTTCGATAAAAAGATAACCAAAGATCGGGCCCGTGGTTCCGCCTACCGTTGCCATAAAGCTGGCCCCGGCGGCTTTAAGCAGTTCAGCACTATCGGTGAAATCTTTGCCTTCGATTGTTTTGACGATCTTTTCAAATCCCGATGAAATAGTTATTCCGTGATCACCATCGCCTATCACAGAATCGAGTTCGCACAGGTAATTACGGTTTGCAGTCATTGTTTTACTGATTGCAATAAGGATGCTATGAAAGTCGTTTAACTCGATTTTTTCTATCAAAATACGGACTCGCGGGCGCTATTTTACCGGTTGGTTTTGGCCTCCATGACCGCGATCTGTGCCAGTATCTCTTTGTAGCGCTTTTCAGTTATGGGGTAGAAATAGATTACCACGGCCGCCAGGAGGAAGACGGCAGCCGGGATCGGCCCCAGGAAAAGCCGGATGCCGAGCTGCGCGCTGGCTGCCTGCGGTATAGCGTTTGCCACATAGCCCATAGCCTCCAGAGTTATGCCCATCAAAAGACTTGCCGCCGCTTGCCCCATCTTGAGGCCCCAGGTAAAGATGCCGAAAAACGCACCCTCCCTGCGCTCGCCCGTCCTCAGATAGTCATATTCTATCGAGTCTGCCACAATTGCATAAGGCATGGCATAAAGCAGGCCCATGCCGATGCCCAGGAAAGCCATCATGATCAAGTTGAAGGCAATGCCCTGGGTGTGTCCCAGGAAAAACATCATCATCAACCCCACCGCCATGATTACAAAGCCAGTGCCGTAGACCAGCTTCTTACCGGTTCTCTTGCTCATGATAACGCTGACGGGGATGAAGAGCATGGCAACGCCGATAAATATCAGCATGGCATACGTGGTCATATCTTCGGCGCCCAGTACATATTTGAAGTAATAGATCACTATGCCGCTGGCGATGGTGATGCCCACTATATGAAGTATGTAGACTACGAGAATAAAGTCATAAGGCTTGTTCTTAAATACCTCAGTGTATGTTTTCACGAAGCCCATGGACGTGGCTGGCCTGACTGCGGCGGATTCCCTGACTGAAAAGACCGTGACTAAGGTTGAAACAAGCAATGCTACACCGAAGATGGTGCCCATCAGCACAAAGCCCATATTTTTATCCGGGGCCATGGCAACTATCGGTAATGCCAGGCCGGCACCGAGCAGAGTGCCGACGGCGGCAAAGCCGAAGCGGTAACCGTTTAGCGACGTCCTTTCATTGTAGTCGGTTGTGAGTTCGGGCCCCAGCGATGAATACGGGATATTAACTGTCGACCATGCGGTGCAGAGGATGATATAGACGACCATAGTGTAGACGAAGAGAACCGTCTGGCTGATCCCTGAGCCGATAATCAGTGAAGGATTGGTAAACATGATTATCATGGTTATGAACAGGGGTATTGCACCGCCCAGCATGAAAGGCCTGCGCCTGCCCATCCTGGTTTTGGTCCTGTCCGAGATATATCCGATGATTGGGTCGTAAAAGGCATCCCAGAGACGTCCTACCATGAGAGCGATACCTGCCAGCGCTGCGGACAAGCCCACTGTGTCCGTAAGATAGTTGAGCAGTACAAAGGCAGTGGCCGCGAAAAACAGGCAGCCACCGAAATCGGCTACACCGTAGCCCAGCTTCACCCCTACGGATAGTTTTTTATCTTCCATTACATACCTCACATCTTTCTTTATACATAGACTCTAATCTAAAACATAATCTGTTTCAGTGTAAAGATAATAATAGTCCGTCAGGCTGTTTGATACTGGGGACGTCGCTGGAATTAATGACTGAGAATCAGCATTAATGTTTACAGCACCTTTTTAATAGTATGGGGGCTGGCTGTGGATTGCTTGACAACGGGTATATCGCGGAAGGGCGGGTCACAGCTATCTGATTCTGGAAATCTTCGCAAAACGGGCTAACCATTTGTATTGTAAAATTATATTAGCGCCTGATATAGTCGCATGTTACCATATAATAGTTGATGGGAGAACTCACGATGAATGGATGTCAGCACGCACTGACGTACGTGAAACTAAATGAGAGAGATGAAATATGGAGGACACTATGATGAAACTGGGAAATGGCACTGTACCTCTAACAAACCTCGCGCATCTAGGTGTTGTAGTTAAGGACGCGGACAAAACCGTTGAGTTTATCTCATCCATATGGGATATCGGGACTCCTGAGATTATCGAGTATTCACCTTTGAACGAGCCGGTGGGGGGAAAGCCGTATGCTGGGAAGCCATTTACAATGAAGGTCGCCTTTATTAAGTTTGGGACCTTGATGGTTGAACTGCTCCAGCCGACAAGCCCGGGTTCTATATATTCCGATTTCATTGCGTCTAAGGGAGAGGGAATACACCATATTGCGTGGGGTATATCCAATTACGATGAAGTAGTAACAAAACTCAAGAAGCAGGGACACAAGATGCTGATTGAAGCCAGCTATAAAGGTGAGCGCTGGTGTTATTTCGATACAACTCCCGGTGGCATGGTACTCGAATTCCGCGAAGAATATAGAAAAATCTAGAAGTACAGGGAATTCACTACACAAGGTGGCAACAGCCTGGGCTTGGTAAGTGAGTTTTGTCTGTTATTCCCTTGAGTATTCCTTCATTATGCCGGCTTTGCTGCGTTTATCCTGTGCGGTATTTGAATACCAGCTTCTGTAACAATCCTTGTTACGTAACGGGCCGGAGTTACATCGAAAGCCGGATTACGGGCATGAGCCCCTGCGTACGATATAAGGACACTGGTCGAAATTGCATCCTTTGTCAACCCAACCGCAGTAAGCACTTCTTCCTCGGCGCGCTCTTCAATAGGAATGGCGTCTCCATCGGGACAATTTAAGTCAATGGTTGACGAAGGTGCCGCAACATAAAAGGGGATTCCATTCTCGTGCGCAAGCACCGCCTTTTCGTATGTACCGATTTTGTTAGCCACATCTCCATTCGCAGCAATACGGTCCGAACCGGTGATCACCAGGTCTATGTCACCGCGGCGCATAAAGTGTCCGGCAGCGTTATCGGCAATTATGACATGTTCAATACCTTCCCCGTGCAGCTCCCATGCAGTCAGGCGCGCACCCTGGCACAGGGGCCGGGTCTCATCCACATAGACGAATACTCTTTTACCTTGTCTGGCCGCTACATAGATCGGCGAGAGGGCACTGCCCCAATCTACAAAAGCCAGCCATCCCGCATTGCAGTGCGTCAGAATACGGGCGCCATCCTTAATCAACTCCGCCCCATAGTTCCCGATAGACTGGCATGCCGCAGCATCGTCATCGGCTATTTGCTGTGCCGTTTGCTGAGCAATATCGCGCGCCTGTGGAATACCGGATGCCGCCTGCATTGCGTTGAAAACTCTGTCGACCGCATAAAAAAGGTTTTGCGCGGTAGGCCGCGTCTGCTTTATTGTTTCTGCTCCCTGATTGACATAATCCCAGAAATCAGGGGCAGGGGCTTCCATTGCTACTTGCGCCATTCCATAGGCGGCCGCCGCACCGATTGCCCCTGCGCCTCGGATCACCATTGTCTTAATTGCTACTGCTGTTGATCGGTGGTCGGGTAAATCCACAATTTCGAATTTATGAGGCAGAAGTCTCTGTTCGATTGTCTTTACTACCCGGCCCTCCATCCAAATAGTGCGGTAGTGCTTGCCGTTCACCTTCATTTGTGTTTGTCACCCCCTGTGACTACTTCTTGAACAACGCCGATGAGGTCTTCGATGTGATTAATGCTCGTCCGTTCCAGGACCCATCGAGCCCCGATCTTCAGAGCCAGGCGTTCAGCGACTGCGCGATCTTCAGGATTCTCAATGCTTTCAATATCTTCAACATGTGCTATACCCGAAATGCGCCGCATCATCTTGCAGCCTCCATAGCCTGCACTATCCCGAAGTAGTTGTGTAATGTACCGCCGACGATAATCCGCAAAAGCCCGATCGCCGCCCGGGTAGTCCCAGTAGCCTGGAGGACAGAGGTCTCCTTTATTATTTTCCCGCCATAAATCATCAAACTTATGAGCGAAATTGTTCCAGACTTCTTTAACCAGATTCAGAAGGTATGCCTGGTAATCGGCTCGCTCAGCTGGTTCCGGTGTGTGGATGAAATGAGAGCAGTAATTCAGCACCAGGTTCCCCAGTACCGCGCCGATATCAAAACCCATGGGTCCATAAAAAGCAAATTCGGGGTCGATAACCCTGGTCTCGGTTTCATTAATCATTATGCTGCCGGTATGCAAATCGCCGTGAATGATGGCCTGTCCATGGGTCATAAATCCTTCTTTCATTTCTGCGATGGCTACCTTCAGACTCGAATTGCTGTGGAGTGCCTTTATCTCTGGATCAATGACGGGATTCCATTTATTCTCAGGGGATTGCTTGTAAGGGTTGGTAAATACGAAGTCCTCTGTGATTTTGCACAATTCCGGATTGATAAACTCTGCCTGCAGCTTCTTTTTCTCGCCTCCCGTCAGAAAAAGGTCCGATGTTTTGAACAATGTCTCCGCCAGGAACGTTGAGATATGGTCGGCAAATAGAGGAAAACGTTTCCTCTTGACCAGTTCTTTCCGCATGATGACGTGGTGGCTTAAATATTCCATAACTACCAGGGACATATCCAGGTCGGTATGGTGAAGGTAAGGAACAAGGCCGGGGACCAGTCTGTTATGCAGCGCCAGTGCCTGGCTCTCCAGGCGCATTCTGTCCCTGGTTAGGGGCCAGGACTCCCCGGCTATCCTCAGGTAAGGAACTGCCTGCTTGACAGCCACGCCTTTGTTGCTGTCACCCAGGATAAAGACGAGGTTCAGGTTGCCATCTCCCACTTCGCGGGCGGTTAAAGGATCGGCGCCTTTAAAAATGTTTCTCAGTGACGGAAGCTGTAAAATGTAGTCGACTACAGTCACGTTATCAAGCATTCTATAACTCATACTTTAACTCCACCATCCAAATTAGCATGGAATCGCTTCGTTATTGGCTGAAATTATTGAAAGACGTTACCTTTCCGTTGATCTCAATTATGGTTTCAGGCGCGGCTCCATCAACGACGATCTGAGGGTCATCCGTTACCTTCGGAATAAATTCAACATCCAATTTTATTCGAGAGCCTTCCCGCTGTAATTTTTTCACATTACATCCGTTTATTCCAAAGGCGTTATCCCGTTTTAAGTCCACAAATAAATCGCCGTAAAATTTCATAGCGTGAGCGGATGCGTAAACGGCTGTTCCCGCTCCCCAATCCGGTTCAAGATATCCCCAGATAACTCGGTCAAAACCGTTGTGGGCGTAGTTTTCATATATCGATCCGTAGTCTGAATCCCGATAGTAAACCATGTTGCCCGGAGCGACCTCTTTCATCGCAGGATGCAACATCGTGATGTAGCACGCCCGAACCGCCGCGACGCCTCTTTGAAAATAATGCGGGTCCCCCGTTGCGCGATAAGCGTCCAAAAGCACGGGGGCTATTATCCCCTGACGCGCGTCGTTCCACTCGGCGTCGGTGTTCATCGATCCGAAGCCTCCGAACGGATTAATTGAGACAACGCTGGCATTCCAGATTTGTTGGAGCCATAGTAAATCGTCCAAACATTTTTTCATCAACTCCAAATATCGCGGCTCGCCGGTCAATTCAAATAACAACCGAGCGCCCTCAGCCGCCCAAAGCATACTCATTCCGTTTTGAGGGGGGATTCCGGTTCGTTTGTCCATAAATCGCTGCGGGTGGCGCGAACACGAAAAAACCGTCTCGTAATCGTACCAGAGATGTTTTGGAAGGACTTGTTCCTCGATAAATCCGGCCATTTTCTTGGCCGATTCTAAAACCGCCTCGTCCTTATCCAACGCCGCCAATAGAGCCATAAACATCATCGGCCCAGCAGTGGACGCCGATTTCAGGAGGATCCGCGAATGGCGATGCGTACGACCTTTAATCCAGGCCGGGACCGCGCCTTCGGCAAGTTGATGCTTAATGAAAAACCGGCCAAGTCCCCTCGCTTTTTCAAGAAGGGCCGGTTCCGGTTCGACGTTCTTATACCATCGCAACATGAAATAGCCTGTCGTTGCCTGGTCGGGCGTGTGGTAATCTTCGATGGCCATGAATGTTAAACTGCCGCGTTTCCACCAAACCTTATTCTCCGGGAAAAAACAAATTGCCGAGAATATGCCGTCTTCATCCGGCGCGCTCAGGGCTAAGTCCTTGATTCGCGTTGCCTGTTCCGCTAAACGTTGGTCCTTCCATCTATTCGCCATTATGCGGGCGCCGTAAGCGGTGCGCATAGCGTTAAACCATGACTGGAACCACGTTTGCTGAATGAAAGGGACACCTCGTTTATGGACCAATCGTTGAAGCGACTCTCCTGTTTCGTACGGCGTCCCGAACAAGGCAAAATACGTCAATGTAAGATGGGTTGTGATACCATTGAATGAAGATATGAACCGCGTGCGCGATGCTTTGATCGGAGTTAGTGGTTTTTCCCGGGTCGCGCTGAACGTGACAACTCCGCCGCATTTAACGCCTTGATACTCGAACTCGCGGTACAAATCGTCCCGTTTAAAAAGGCGGTGCAGCGCTGCTCCGGCAAGCTCGCCAAGAGATAAAACTTGAGGGCTTATCGAACGGTAATTCTTAACACCGTAACAATCCCACAGGAAGCGTAAAACTTCCCTTGAATAATTTTCTCCGGCGTTCGAAGAAAAAAGAATGTACCCGGAGAATGCCAGACCTTCGCGCGGGATATTTATTGTTTCATTTTTTAGGGCTTTGAAAAAAACGTGTCCCTGGGGACGATATTTCATCAAGCCAAGCGATAACCTTGGAACACCTTTAATTCCTCTCCGGTCGAAATTCATCGCCCAGGTCGCCGCTCTCGACTCCGGTATCGCGTCCAGGTCCGGTATTAGCGCCGTCGCAGTGGTTTTACAGCGCGCGACAATCGCCGGAGACCGAAACACCGCGTCGGCGATAATCATATCCTTTCCGGGAAGAAGATGAGGGACGTAAATTTCATCCAACTCAACAGCGTTGTTTTGGGGGATATTAGAGGGCAGGAAATCGAAATTCAACATACAATAATTGATCGATTTCGGGCATTCGGATTTAATCGAGACATCAAACTTTATTATATGCTCGAGGGGCAATAGAACTGTTGTTATCGTCAATCCGTCGGATTGTGCCGTCCATTCGCTGCCTCCATCAGGACGATTTACAGGTTCTTTCCAAAACAGAACTGCATCTCTTCTTTCAGAGCGGATTGCGACGCTTATCTCCCCAAGTCCGCCTAAGCCACTTGTTGAGGGGCTCGTCTCTATGCCGATTGCACTGTTTCCAACCCGCGTAAATCTTGTTTTTCCCTTCGACATAAACCCCTCCTATAAATACCAAGTTAATAACAATTTTAGGTCTTGTAGGCTAAGCGCTATCTGGATTAAAGCAAACCAATTATAGCCCTACCTTACATCTTACTTTATACGTGGCTTCTAATCTAAAACATAATCTGTTTTAGTGTAAAGATGATAGTAGTCCAGCAGGTTGTTTGATACTAGGTAAGTTGCTTGAAATAATGACCGATAATCAGTATTAATCTTTATAGAAAACCCGATTTTAGACAGGTTTTGACGTTAAAGCATAACAAACCATATTATGTCTGCATTGGTAGTTTAAGTAACTCGACTGGTTGAAATATTAAAGGGGGTTTTCTGTTGTGAAAGAGTTGAACTTCGCCAGGGGCTGGTATGTATTGCAGGATGTTCTCGATATGGGCGAAAAATTAGGCGCATACCAGGCTAATTGGGATCCTGTTTCCGGAGTAACACAGGGCTTCTCTGCCTGGGAGCCGATAGACCGCCTTGAGCATCTCCAGTTGCTTTTTGCCCAAAACCCAAATTACGGCAGGGAATTGAGACAATTCAATAATGCTCCATGGTGGTATAAGAAGGAATTCCTGGTGCCGGAAGATATGAAGGGAAAGTACTCGATGCTTCGTTTTACCGGGGTTGACTATTACTGTAAGGTCTGGCTGAACGGCCATTTGTTGGGTGAGCATGAAGGGTATTCGTCCCCCTTTGAATACGAAGTGAGAGATTTATTAAATTACGATGGGAAAAACGTGCTCGTGGTCAGGGTATGGTCCCCCTGGGATACGGAAACGCTTGTTGTTCGTGATAACAGAATGGATTTAGGGATTTACTTCAACGGGCTCACGGTTATCAGGAATATGATCAAAGGCACTTACGAACACACGCTGGCATGTATCCAGAGAGACATTAACCCGGTGGGCATCTGGAGAGAAGTAACGCTGACTTCCTATGACGGGATACGTTTATACGGCAAGCCCTGTATCAGGACAACGATCCAGGATAAAAATGTCCGGGCTAAAATCGATGTTAATATCCCAATTTCGGCGCAGCAAAAGGATAGTGCCGCGGTATTATGTTGCAGGATCATCGACGAAGCCACGGGATTGCAGGTGGAAACTGTAGAAAAACAAATCACTCCGCCTGTCGGTATATCTGAGCACAGCCTCAGCGTAAGTATGAAAAACCCAAAGCTCTGGAATACATGGGACAGGGGGAATCCTGACCTTTACTGCGCAGTGATCGAGATGTGGTCCGGAAAGGATTGTGTAGAAAGCAGGAGATACAGGTTCGGTATAAGAGAGATCGGCATTAAACGGACGGATAAAGAGGTGGCGTTCATTTTGAACGGCAACAAAATATTCATAAGGGGGACGACGTATTACCCGGACGTATATATCTCCAGGATGAACAGGGACCACTACCTGCGGGACTTGAAGGCTATAAGGAATGCGGGCTGCAATGCAATCAGGATACACATTCACGTTGCCAGGCCTGAGCTTTATGATATCTGTGATGAGCTGGGATTAGCTATAATGCAGGATTCAGACCTGAGATGGGCCATACCCACAACCGAAGAATTCAAGGACAGGGCGGTCAAAGTCGTCGGTGATATGATTGTCAATCTGCGTAACCATGCCTCCGTCATATGCTGGGGGGTCATAAATGAACCGGACGTATGGATGATCGGGGTCAGGAAGGGGATGTTTGCCAACCTTGAGAGACCAGTATCGCTGATGGATGTAATACCCGGGCCGCAACTCGTGGAAGCGATAAAGAAACTCGATCCGACAAGGCCGTATATAAAAGGTTCATGGTATGACGATGATCCCGAAAGCGGCGATAGCCACAACTATTATGGCTCAATGGACGGTGCCGAAACGCATTATACCGATATTTTCGGCACCAGTGAGAAACTAAATACCGAGTTCGGATTCGATGCGCCGGCTTGTATCGAGAACCTGCATAAAATGCCCAAACCATTCGCAAAATTCATCAAGTTGGAAAATCCCGCTGAATACATAAAAGAGCTTCAGTATTATCAATACAGGCTGCTCAAGTATTTTATTGAACACTACCGAATGCAGAAATATAACCCGTGCGGCGGGTATTTCCAGTTCATGTTCACCGATATGTTGCCGCAAAGCTTTTTCGGCGTGTACGACTGGTGGGGGCTGCCCAAGGAGGGCCTCAAGGCATTTGAGGAAAGCAGTCAGCCGCTGGGAGTGTTCATGGAGTATAAGAATGAGCCGGTGGCAATCTGGGTGGTCAACGACCTGCTCCAGGCTTTCCCCAGGTGTGTTTTGAAATGGACCGTTTGTGACGATAACGATAACAAAGTGACTGAGGGATCGAAAAATATCGATGTCGGCAGCGACAGCGCAATAAGGGTCTGCGATTTTTCCCTTGACCTGAAGGCCGACAGGCATTACAACGTGATATTGCAGATGGATGATTCTTCAGGGAAAACGCTGGCAAGAAATGTATACAAAGATGCGTTCGTACACCCTCCGCATCCCGAGGGTCATCCCGATCGATTGGACGAGGAGCTCGGAATGCGCCTGTTCGGTCTAAAGAACGATTAAACCAGCCAGCCGCGCTCTCGCCATCTATACAGTGGTAAGGCAAAGAGAGAGCGTATATGGGTCCGGGGAGTGAACTCATATACGCTCTTTTATTAACGTGAAGTAATTAAGTGCTGTCTTCTATTTGGGGGTGCGTTTCTTTGCCGGTTTTTTCTTTTTTTGCAAGCCCTGTTCGATGTTGTCATGAAGCCAGCCTATTTCCAGCCGGCGGTTACTGACTATATGTGTCTGTAATTGGTTGTCAGGTGTCATTACGGATTCAAGGTGTTCACAGGTTTTTTCAGCGGTTGCCAGCAGCTTGACTGCGTCCTTGAATGAATCGTCCTTCACCCTGCTTTCGATAAACTTGATCTGGTTGAATAAATCCTTGCTTATATCTGCGAACTGATTGACTGCCATGGAGTTACTCCTTCCGTTACGTGGACGCTACATGCAAACAGAGCTTTTCTGAATTTGTAGCTATGTGTATATTTTACTTCACTTAACATAAAATTTCAAATATAACGTGGTATTGTTTTTAACCCTGTGAATTTCTCCCTGCGCTGGCATATTGAATGAATGTTTACATTGACTATTTGATGGGCAATGTAATAGTCTTATTGCAAGTGGAGGCTGTGAAGAGCCGTATATGAAAATTAGCCATTCAGGCATGCCCATCGAGCGCAATATCGCTATGGAGCTGGTGCGCGTCACGGAAGCTGCCGCCCTGGCCTCGGCCCGCTACCTGGGCAGAGGTGATAAAACCATAGTAGATGCATCGGCGGTGGCGGCCATGCGTTATACCCTGGGCTATGTGCCGATGGATGGGATTGTAATCATCGGTGAGGGGGAAAAAGACCACGCGCCCATGTTATACATAGGGGAGCATATCGGTGACGGCTCGGATCTAAAGGTTGATATCGCGGTGGACCCGGTTGATGGGACCAACCTGGTTGCCAGGGGCCTGCCAGGCGCCATCGCTGTTGTGGCGCTTTCAGCCAGGGGGACGATACACTGGCCCAGGCAATTTGTTTACATGGACAAGATCGTCACCGGTCCTGAGGCTAAAGACTGCATCAATATCAACGCGCCGGTATCGGAAAATCTGAAGAATATAGCCGGAGCCAAGAGAAGAAAGATATCAGAGCTTACCGTCGTGGTTTTGGACAGGCCACGCCATGAGAGGCTGATATCGGACATCAGAAGCGCCGGCGCCAGGGTCAAATTGATTGCCGACGGTGATATAGCAGCAAGCATAGATGCAGCTCTGCCGGAAAGGGAGGTTGATGTGCTCATGGGCATCGGGGGCACACCCGAGGGCGTTCTCTCCGCGGCGGCGATACACTGCATCGGTGGAGCTATTCAATGCAAGGCCTGGCTGCGAGATAGCAGTGAAAGGGAGACGGCCATGGCCGGTGGGATAGATACTGACAAGGTGTATAAGACGGGGGACCTCATCGACAGCGACGATGTTTTTTTTGCCGCTACCGGGATTAGCAGCGGTGAACTGCTTAAAGGGGTGCGCTATTTCAGCGGTGGGGCTCGTACCCAGTCCATAGCCATGCGCTGCCGTTCGGGAACAGTTCGCTGGATAGACGCCCAGCATAACTTTGACCGGCTGGACAAACTCAGTTTCTTTGAAGTACATTGAAGTAACTTCAGTCAGGGATAATCGAAAGGAGGAAAGCATAAATGCCACATGCACGGTTAAACACCGCTTATTTGAAAGTCCAGGCAACTTTTCCGGACGAGGAACAGAGCAAGTCCATGGAGAAAGCGCTGGCTATTAAAAAGAAGATCGAGGACCTGCTCAAGAAAGAGAAACTCGAGCTTTATGAGGTTGTCCTCGAAACTATTCAGAAGAGCCGTTGACAAATATCGAGGGGTCAGCCTGCTTAATGTAATCGATCATCCACCGGGATAAAGGATTGAACAGGGGCTCCGTTTTGATTAAAGCACGTAAGCCGAGGTCGACTACGGGAAGGAATGCTCTAATTAGCGGGTTAACCGCCCCGGATATAGGTTCTAGCAGGCAAGATATGACCCAAGTCAAGGGGCTGAACAGTATAACCAGGGAATCGAACAGCATCAGGTCTATACCAAGGGCGCCCTTCCATTTGTGATTCTCAGGGAGCCTATCTCCGCTTGAGCAATCATGCTCCCAGTTGTAGTAATATCTCAGAAACATCCTTGCCCATTTTTTTATTACCAGCGGATCCTTCCTGATCCCGTGCAAGATATGTTTTACCAGGGGAGTACCGGCATGTGTCAGTACACCGGTGCCGAATTGATAATTCACCCGGGATTTTAATTCTTTTCGGTCATGGCTTTCCTGGGCTTTACGCAGGTTCCACCTGCCGTTGCAGGTAATCGCCCACTGGATTATGCTGTGTGCTTGAATCCTCCGATTATATCTCTCCAGAAAACTGGCTGACGTGTCATTGGCCTTGATCGCCTCAATAGCTACATCGGCGGCGATATCAGCCGAAAACCATGCGGTCGGCACGCCGTCGCATAGCCCTGTGCTTTCAAGTCCGGCCACATCCCCTGCCAGTATCATTCCATCCGCGTAATTGGGCATATTTCGCAATTTATCATCCAGCCCGACATATATTCCGAATCCCTCCCACATCCTCGCCCTCAACTTGGCGTTGGGTGCGATCTCGTCCCTCCACCAGGGGAGTTGCGTTGTGATGTTCTCGTGATATTCATCAAACAACCTTCGGAGGTTTGGCACTTTGCCGTCATCCAGTGCCAGGCATTGGTCCTGCATCCAATGTATGCTGTTTTTATACGGCCAGCTCATCAGCCCGTTGCCATGCCCCAGGGGGGGAGCGATTTTCTGCTCGTCGAAACTCCAGCAGAACCGCAGGGTATGCCCGAAAACCCTGTCGATAACCTCCTTCGGACACTCGTAGTCATAAGTATCTGCCAGGGAAATCACACAGGGTGGATATTTATCCCTTATCCCGGCCTTTATCGCCAGTATACCCTGCGATCCCTCGCAATTTATCACAATCCTCGACCTTATCTTCTCCCCTCCTTCTGTTACGACACCTTTGATGCGCCCGTCCTCTCTAATAACATCTGTGGCGGTAGTGCATGTTCTTAACTCTGCCCCGGATCTGACGGCCTGTTCCGCCTCCCAGGCGCAGAAAGGCTTGCAGTACGCGTTGTAACCAAAGGCAATTATGGGAGAAAGCGGCCCGGGTATCCTCAGTTCAACAATCTCAATATCCCCGGTTTTTATGTCATAAATAACGTAATTTCTGATCCCGTCTACCGGCCTCTCTATGGGAGGATTACCGTCCCGTATAAAGGCAGGGCCGAATAAAAAGCCGTAGACCGGGATGGTGAGCCCCGAGATAACCTTTTCCCCGGGATTTTCCGACCTCTCCAGCATCAGCGTCTTCAGGCCGGCGTCAGCACACTTTTTAGCTGCCACGGGACCTCCGAATCCTGCCCCGATAACGACGACATCGTATTCCTTTTGCATCATCCTATCCCCAATCGCTTCTGTACCCGGTGCCGCCCCGAGGCCAGGAAAAATCTATCGCGCTTTCCTCGCAGACATACCAGCATGAGCCACATTCCATGCATTCAGCCAGGCTTTTTATCCTGGCCAGCTTCTTCTCCATCTCAAAACAGCCGCCCAGGCACACTTTTATGCAGTTTCCACAGCCCGTACATCTCTTTTCGTCTATCTTTATGAAAGCGCCCGTATCCCCGACCCATTCCACGCCGGGAAATCTGTCCGACGTTCTTACCATATCATCGCTCCTGTCCACCATGATATCATTTTATATAGCGGTTTGGCGTTCTGAGCTGGTCGATTCTTTTTAGCCCGACAATGAGCCGCACATTTGTTATTCACGGCATTTGAAAAGAAAAAAATCCCTGGAGTATACTGGATTAGTATATAGTGCTGCCAGGTTGATGGTCAGACATTCAATTGTGAGGAGGACAGCATGAAATTATTCAAATTGCTCGGTAACGGGTATTTGGCCTTGGGATTGCTCGTACTGCTGGTCCTGTTCATCCATGACTGCCTTGTCAACGATAAGTTCCTTCTGCACTTTGTTGGGATCTTCCTCGTGATCCCCGCCCTGGTTTATAGTATATGGAGACTGAGTGAGGATTCTGAGGACTATGTTAAACAAAATGAGCGGACCCTAAATAAACTACGGCACTTCAGCGATAGTTTACTGAACCGCGGATAATAATCAGCCACTCGGCGCAGATATTCAAGTCTTATACAGGCAGATTGTGCAAGTCAGCAGCAAGTGTTGAAGATCTCAGATACGCTTTAAGAATTCTGTAAATCTGTAATATACTTTCCAGGTGGGGATCAAACAAACTTCCTGGAAACAGGTCGTCGTTTACCTTGCCATCCTTGTCGCAGTATACCTGCTCTTCAGTCTGGCAAGCGGCACTGGCTATTTTATTGGTTGCACGCCGGCGGTACCCGTTACCCAGCAGGACGCTTCAGCCGGGACAGGAAACCAGGCAGATGTACCCACCGGTGCAAATGTAATAAACGTCGGTGACCTGCCTGCGGAGGGCAGGACCACGCTGGGACTGATAAAGAAAGGGGGACCTTTCCCCTATTCCAAGGACGGTACGGTGTTCAGCAACTACGAGGGGCTTTTGCCCGCTAAACCGGGCGGATATTACCACGAGTACACGGTCATCACGCCGGGCTCACCTGATCGTGGGGCGCGGCGTATAGTTGCCGGAAGCAACGGCGAGTATTACTATACGGACGATCACTACAGGTCATTTAAGCTGATACAGGAGTAACGCGTGGAAGACTGGGCAGCCGTATTCGGTTCATATCTGAATTCGGGCATTTACGAGGTGACTCGAAGTGCTACAGCACATATCCAAAACGTCGCAAAAGCCCGTGGGCTGGAGTTTATGCAGGTGGATTTAAAAGGTGTTACGGGTAAAACGGCATTCCTCAAGAAAGCGGCCCGGGGACTCGGATTCCCTGCGTATTTCGGCATGAACTGGGACGCGTTCGGCGACTGCTTGACAGACATGTCGTGGAGGCCGGCCGCGGGCTACGTTATTCTATTAAACGATTATCGGTCTTTTGCCGCAAAGGCCCCGGCAGATGCCCAGGTGGCCAGGAGGATATTCGATTCATCCGCGCAGTACTGGAAAATGAAGGAAGTGCCTTTTTATATAGTTCTACGTGATAAAACACCGTGAGAAAGGAGTTTTATGCTCTTGTCTGCAGTTGCAGTGGTTAAGAGGGGGTAGATAAAGCGGCCTACTGTCTCTTCCCTGTTCGTATGATGGTTATTTAAAGCTGCTTAAATACATGCATATGGCGCCGCAGGCAGCAACGTTCAGAGACTCAGCTTTTGCCACGGTCATGGATATCTTAATCCTATGATCGGATTTCTTGAGTAGCGCATAAGTAAGGCCGGCTGCCTCGTTGCCCAGGGCAAGCACCAGCTTATCCAGTTTGTGCAGCACCGCCGGGCCCTCCGGTCCGTGCAGGTCAGCCGCAACCAGGCTGTAGCCCCGTCTTTTCAGCTTATTCACAAGATCGTGGTAAGCGGCCGTCCTTCTTATCCACAGGGATAGGGCGCTGCCCGCCGTCGATTGCACGCACTTCGAAGAGAAGGGGTCGGCGCATTTTTCCGTCAGTATGGCTCCCGAGTAATCGAAGGCCGCAGCTGTGCGTATGAGAGTGCCGACATTGCCCGGATCCTGGATATCTTCCAGCAGCAGGATCTTGCGGCCGGCCTCCACGGGTAGGCTGTCTGAGTATGTATCGGCCGGCAACCGGACCACGGCGATGATCCCCTGGGATGTCCTGGCCGTACTGATGGCATGCATCTGGATATCTGTGAGCAGCCTCGAGGTGTATTTGCCGCAGATAGAGTGCGGTTTTCCCGTGTAAAGTATCTCTATTATGCTGCCGTGACTGCTCCTGGCAACCTGGTCGATGGCGCGCGGGCTCTCCACCAGGAATGCCCCTGCTGCCAGACGGCCTGTATGGGAAGAGAGGTCCTTGTACCACTTCAGCGGTTTCAGCGGGCGGCTGCTGTAATCCTTCATAAATCCCCTGTTTACCGGTTTTATTATCAGTATCGGGCAGACACGATGTCAATGCATGGCAGTGACACGGTCAGTTAAGCGATCTCCGCCTGTTGGCCTGCCAGTGCTTGAAAAATTCTACTGCTGAAGGAATCAGTGAAACAATGATTATGGCCAATATGAAGATCGAAAAATTCTCTTTGACGAAAGGCAGGTTGCCGAAGAAATAGCCGCACAGTATGCAGATCGCCACCCATAACAGGCCGCCCGTAATATTGTAGATTAGGAACCTGGGGTAGTTCATTTTACCCACACCCGCTACGAAGGGCGTGAATGTTCTTAGTATCGGTGCGAACCTGGCAAGAACTATAGCCGTACCGCCGTATTTTTCGAAGAACGTGTGTGTCCGGTCTATGTATTCCCTTTTGATAAATCTGTAGTCCCTGTTGTAGACCTGTTCCCCGATACGGTTGCCTACAAAATAATTGAAACTGTCGCCCAGCGCGGCGGCCAGCCACATCAATAGGATCAATACCCACAAATTTAACGCTCCCAGGGCCGCAAATCCGCCCACAGCAAAAAGCAACGAATCCCCGGGCAGGAAGGGCACGACTACCAGGCCGGTCTCGCAGAATATGATGAGGAAAAGTATGCCGTAGACAAGAAGGCCGTACTGCTGTATGAGCGCGCCCAGGTAAATATCTATATGAAGTGCGACCTCCGCGGCCTTGAACAAGAACTGCACGGCCGCCGAATCCTCAAAGAAAATAACAGCCACAGCGATCGCGGCCAGTAGGATCAGGGCGGCTATAATACAGGCTAGTACCAGCCTGTTGGACAATATCCCGTCAGCTTTTCGAATACTAACGTTCCTTATTCACGATTAATAGAACGGGCCCCCCCTGTAATACCAGGGATTATAAGGATAATAGTAAGGTGTTATATAATAGGAGTTGTATCCTTCCCTCAAGCCCTTGTTATAGCCGGCGGTTTCGCCCTGCTGGTAGCCCTCGTCCTTGCCCTTGGCATATCCCTCGTCATACCCGGCCTTGTTGCCCCTGTCGTATCCGGATTTATCGCCAGCCTGGAAACCTAGGTCATATCCGATCTTCTGGCCGTTCTCATAGCCTCTGGTGAAACCGGCTTTATCGCCGTCGGCCTTGCCGCTGTCGTAGCCTGATTGAAATCCGCTGCCGTTACCCCACAGGTACCCGCCGAGCAAAGCGGCGGCCAGGACAATGACAATGACTGTAATGATGAGGCCAAGCACCCATCCGCCAAGGGTCAGCGCAAATTTCCCTGACATAGCACACCTCCTTTTCTTCAGTTGCTGCTCAGGTTTTCAAGACCTCTAATGCTATTATATTGATCAACCTGCAATTAGATTGTACAACCTTTGCTGTGGACTGTGCATTCCCAACGTGATAATCTAATGATAAAGTTAAGAAGATGGGGGTGTTACATGTTAAAGGCCGGCAAAATATTGCTAATCATAGCTGGTTTCCTGCTCATCCTGGATGCCTTCCTTATGGCTGCCCGAATACCCAACCCATTGTTCGGCTGGCCGCTGCCCTGCCCGGTGACACTTGCGGTGCTTGGATTGGGGATATTGCTGACAGTGTTCGGCAGCCAATCCTGCAGTAAGAAGTAAACTGCTCGTGGTTTAAAGTTGTGACAAAGAAAGGCAGGATAGCCATACTTACTGGTGGCGGCGACTGCCCGGGTATAAATGCCGTTATCAGGGCGGTGGCCAAGAAGGCCATTCTGGGATCGGGGTTGGAGGTGGTGGGTATCCTGGATGGTTTTGAAGGGCTGCTGCACAACCGGCACCGCATGCTCCATTTCGACGACGTGTCAGGCATCATCAACCTGGGGGGCACTATACTTGGCGCTTCCAATAAGGCCAATCCATACAGGTGCCCCATGAAAAACGAGGGGCCGCTGGAATTCGAGGACTTATCACGCACCGCAATCGACAATTTCGAGCGCCTGGAGGCAGACTGCTTGGTGTGCATCGGTGGGGACGGCACCCTAAATATCGCTCACAGGTTTTTTAAAGATGGTGTACCTATAATAGGAGTTCCTAAAACGATCGATAATGACATCAGGGGGACCGATATCACGTTTGGCTTCGATACTGCGGTGTACATAGCCACGGAAGGACTGGACCGGGTGCGCACCACAGCCCAGTCGCACCACCGTGTGATGATAGTGGAGGTCATGGGGCGTAATGCGGGCTGGATCGCCCTGCACGCTGGAGTCGCCAGCGGAGCTGACGTTGTGCTGATTCCCGAGATACCCTATGACCTGGATATCGTCGTGGAGAAAGTGAACGATAGAAACAAGCGGGGGAAGAGATTTACCATCGTCGTAGTATCGGAGGGCGCCCGGCCCAGGGGTGGGGGCAAAGTTGTGCAGAGGGTTGTGGAAGAAAGCACGGACCCGGTACGGTTGGGTGGTATAGGCTTCTTACTGGGATCGCAAATAGAATCTGAAACCGGCGTTGAGACCCGTACCGTCGTGATGGGACACCTGCAAAGGGGTGGTGTACCCACCCCATTCGACAGGGTGCTGGCCACCAGGCTGGGTACAAGGGCCGTTGATATGATGCTGGATCGGTCATACGGGTATATGGTGGGAGTGAGGGGCAATGACCTTGTGGATGTGCCTCTGCAGGAGGTTGCGCGCGGCCAGAGGCGCGTCCCGCCCGATGATCCCCTGATAGGATCAGCCAGGTCGGTAGGTACATGTTTTGGCGATATCAGGGATATTATGCAGGAGGACTGACAGGGCGCGCCTGGTTCCCGCTCAATCATCCGCCGGGGGATATTTTGTAGTTGTTGCAGCCGTTTGAGCGCACGTAATACATGCACTTATCGGCGCAATTTATCAGTGTATCGATATCTCTTCCGTCCTCTGGAAACACAGATGTACCGATGCTGACGGTGACCAGTATTTTATGGCCGTTTACCATGAAATGGTGCCTGAAGGCGTCCACCATCTTGTAGTTTACCTTGTCAACGCTGCTGATGTCGTCGATTTCAGGTATTACCATGGCGAACTCATCACCGCCCACACGCGCCACGGTATCGCTCTTGCGCAGCAGTGCAGTCATACGGTCGGCTGCGGCCTTCAACAGGTTATCTCCTACCGCGTTGCCCATAGTATCGTTGACAGTATTAAAATTATCCAGGTCAAGCGACATTATAGCTACTCTCTTTTTCTTGCGCTGGGCATGTAGCACCGCTATCTGAGCGCGGTCGCGGAAGAGCGTCCTGTTGGGAAGACCGGTCATGGTATCATGTGTGGCCACCAGATGCAGTTCCCGCTCCAGACGCTTTCGCTCCGACGTGTCGCGGATATTGCAGTGGACCACGCGGCTATCGTTAATCGTGCATACGTTGGATTCTATCTCCACATCCAGTCGCCGGCCGTTTCTGGTCTCCAGCGGGAAATCTTCATAATGCAGGTGGTCCTGCTTCTTTAGATGGTGCGATGCAGCCCTGCTTTTTTCGGTGTCTATGAAAGCCTCGATGTCCCAGAGGTTTTTCCCCAGCAGCTCTTCGTGGGAATAGCCCAGCATTTTTAGCACGTGGGGGTTGGCGCTCTGGATCTGGCCTGTCTCCGCATCAAGTATCACAATTCCGTGCTGCGCACTCTCAAAGAGCTGCTTGTATTGACGCTCGGAACTCCTCAGCTCCTGCTCAATAACTTTGAATTCGCCTTCCAGTGCTTTAAGCTGCTTGACCTGCTCACGCAGTTGTTCCAATTCAGTGGCGAGCTGTTTCTTGGTTTTGGCCTCTTCTTCCGGCATAGATACCTCCGTATCTGCTTAAAAGCTGGTCCGCTGCGTTGTATTTCGGTCGGATTTTCCCCGGGCGTCCTGTGATTTCAATGTAGTATTTATTAGGTTGTTTGTCAATATTTAGTGTATAATGCTTGCATAGTTCAAGTTTAGGTTATTACAAGCTTATTATAATCCTTCCGAATTATCACAAGCCTTGGATGGCCCAAACCCCGGCTAAATTTACTAACTTAAGAGGTCATTCATTGAGTTTCGAAAACTTCAATCTTCATCCTAGCATCATGGATGGTGTGCGGGCGCAGGGTTACACTGAGCCCACTCCGATTCAGGTGCAGGCCATCCCACCCATCATGCAGGGGCGCGATATCATAGGGCTGGCTCAGACTGGCACGGGCAAGACGGCAGCATTCGTGCTGCCGGTTCTGGACCGTCTGCTGAAGCTGCCGCATGGACGCATAGGCGCCGCGGTCATCTCGCCGACCCGCGAGCTGGCCGAGCAAACCTGCGAGGCGGTCGATGCGCTGGGACAGGCTACCGGCCTGAGGAGCATCTCCATTTACGGCGGCGTTGGCATGGATCAGCAGATCCGCAGGCTGCGCAGCGGCGTGGATATCATCGTCGCCTGCCCGGGCCGCCTGCTCGACCACATCTGGAAGAGCACTATAGACCTGTCCTTCCTTGAGATGCTGGTTATAGACGAGGCCGACCGCATGTTCGATATGGGTTTCCTGCCCGACATCAGGAGTATATTAAGGTGCCTTGTCAGGCCTCGCCAGACGATGCTTTTCTCCGCCACCATGCCGCCTGATATACGCAGGCTGGTACAGGAGGCTTTGCGTATCCCCGTTACGGTGCAGATCGGGCATTCCGCGCCGGTGGATTCTGTATCCCATAGCATTTATCCAGTGAAACAGCACCTCAAGACAAAGCTGCTGACGGCGGTGCTGCGCAGCTTCGAAACCGATTCGGTGCTGGTATTCACACGCACCAAGCACCGCGCCGACCGCGTGGCCCTGCAGCTGAAAAGGTCGGGCTTCAGAGCTACGGCTTTGCACGGCGACCTGGCGCAGAACAGGCGCCAGGCGGCGCTGGATGATTTCCGCGATGGTTCGGTTAAAATATTAGTAGCCACGGATATCGCGGCCCGCGGGATAGACGTCCTGAGCATCTCGCACGTTATCAACGTCGATATGCCGGAGAGCGTAGATGCCTATACACACCGCATCGGACGCACGGGCCGCATCGATCAGAAAGGCGATGCACTGACATTTGTGACGGCAGCCGATGTCGCACTGGTGAAAGAGATTGAGCAGGTGCTCAAAGCGCCGTTGGAACGACGTAAGTTGCAGGGGTTCGATTATAATGCCCCGGCTCCCGAGATATCCGAAGAGGGGCGCCGCCCGGGTGGGCGCAGCCGACCACCGGCGCAGCGGACTGCAGGCGCACATAGAAAATAGTCTTTATTTCTTGCGCCTGCCCACAATGCCGTAGAGCATGATATCCAGAACGGCCGAGTAGATGCGCCCCACCGACATGCCGTGCGACAGCACCAGCGGGCTTTCAGCAACGTAAAGCGTCGCCTCTGAAAGTATCGTCTGCACCAGGTTCCAGTCTGTCTCTGAAGGCGTGATCAAACCTTCCCGCCTGGCTGCGTTGAAGACACGCCTGTATATCTCGCGGATCGAAGCCAGGCGCGCGATCTGGTATTCGGCGAAGATCTCAGGGTAAAGCTGTTTGAGCTCGATAACACGGGTGGAGAGGTCTCCCTTGGGCAGCAGACCCACGGCCTCCTTGATCAGTGCGGCGGATCTCTCCGTATCATAGTCCTTGTGCTTGTCGAGGCTGGCCAGCGCCTCGTTGATCACGGTCACCATGTGCATCATGCTGGCCCTCACCAGGTGTCTCTTGTCCTTAAAATAGCGGTACACCGTGGCGCGAGTCAGTCCGCAGCGCGCCGCCACATCCTCGATGGTGGTTTTCTTTATGCCGTGGGCAAGGAAGACGTGCAGGGCCGCCTCGATGATCTTTTCTTCAGTTTGGTTGTATTCAGACATGATATGATATTAACATACCTTGTAACATTTGACTAATGATTTATCAGGAGGTGCCGGCTTTGAAAAAGACGTGTATAGATAACGATTTCCTGCTGAAAGCGGGGCCCTACTCGCATATAGTGGAAGCGGGCGGCTTCCTTTTCCTGACGGGCATTGACCCCATGGACCTGGAAAAGGAACTGATTGTCACAGATGACATTGTCAGGGCTACTGAGATAGTCATGGAGAACATGAAAAGGTCGCTGGAATCGGTGGGAAGCAGCCTAACCAAAGTGGTAAAAGTGACTGTTTTCCTGCGCGACATGGGCGACTTCGCCAAATTGAACGAGGTGTATGCCAGGTACTTCCCTGTGGACCCACCGGCGCGGACCTGCGTGGCCGTCAAAGAGGTCCCCGGCAATTTCCAACTCAAGATCGAGGCCATCGCCATCAAGTAGCGCTGCCTACATTTGTTTAAATACTTTGCGCGTCGCCCTTAAGGTGGCATCTATATCCCTTTGGCTGTGCGCCAGGGTGAGGAAGGCGGCCTCGAACTGTGAAGGCGGCCAGTAAATGCCTTCCTCCAGCATTCCCCTGAAGAAGCGGGCGAAGATAGATGTATCGCAGCGGCGGGCCGAGGCATAATCGGTCACGCTCTCGGCGGTGAAGAAAACGGTCAAGAGTGACCCCTCACGCTCGATGGAGAGAGGCAGGCAGGCGTCGCAGGCCGCGGCCGCCAGCCCTTCCTGCAACAGCGCGCCCTTCTCCTCAAGTTGCTGGTATACCGATGGATTGTTGAGTATCTCCAGTGTCGTTATCCCGGCCGTCATGGCCAGCGGGTTACCTGAGAGCGTGCCGGCCTGGTAAACCTTCCCCGACGGCGCCACCATTTGCATAATTTCGCGCCTTCCCCCGTAAGCGCCTACCGGTAGCCCGCCTCCAATGATCTTGCCCAGGCAGGTGAGGTCCGGCCTTATTTTATACAGCGCCTGCGCGCCTCCGTATGCCACCCTGAACCCTGTTATAACCTCATCGAAGATGAGCAGGGCGCTGTGTTCTTTAACCAGTCGGTGAAGGTCGCTGAGAAAGCCCCTGGCGGGATGCACCAGTCCCATATTGGCGGCGATGGGTTCGATTATGACGGCCGCAATACCATCCGGGTATTTGGCAAACAGTCGGCGCACCATCTTCAAATCATTGTAGTCGGCCACCAGCGTATCCCTGGCCGTGGTTGAGGTTACGCCCGGAGAATCCGGAATACCCAGCGTGGCCATGCCCGAGCCGCCGCTGACCAGAAGGCTGTCGGAGTGCCCGTGATAGCAGCCGGAGAACTTAATGATCTTGTCCCTGCCGGTGAAGGCGCGTGCCAGGCGGATGGCGCTCATTGCTGCTTCGGTCCCTGAGCTGACGAAGCGCACCATCTGCACGGAGGGCATAGCTGCAGAGATCATATCGGCCAGGAGGGTCTCCAGTTCCGTAGCAGCTCCGAAGCTGGTGCCCTTCCTCACCGCATCTGTTAAGGCTCTCACCACACGCTGGTCGGCGTGTCCCAATATCAGCGGACCCCAGGAGCCGACATAATCAATATAGCTGTTGCCGTCCGCGTCCCAGATCTTTGAACCTTTGCCCTTAACAATAAAGCGGGGTGTACTTCCAACGGCCACGAAGGCCCTTACGGGGCTGTCCACGCCTCCCGGCAGGCGGCGGCGTGCAAGCTTAAACAATCGTTCCGAATTCCTCGTAGTTCTCATCTCATTTACGCCTGCTCAGCCAGCCAGGCGGCTGCTTCCCTGGCATGGTAGCTGATAATGATTTCGGCCCCGGCCCTTTTTATGGAGCCGAGTATCTCCAGAGTGATCCTTTTATCATCTATCCAGCCGCGCGAGGCGGCGGCCTTGACCATAGCATATTCGCCGCTCACATTATATGCGGCCAGCGGGCAATTGAAGCTTTCACGAGCCTTACTGATGACATCCAGGTAAGCCAGCGCCGGCTTGACCATGACGATGTCGGCGCCCTCGTTGATATCCTCTTCTATCTCCCTGAGGGCCTCGCGCACGTTGGGAGGGTCCATCTGGTAGGACCTGCGGTCGCCGAACTGTGGGGTGGAGCCGGCCGCTTCGCGGAAAGGTCCGTAGAAGGCGGAAGCGTACTTGGCTGCGTAAGAGAGGATGGGTATATGGTTAAAGCCGTTGTCATCAAGAGCCTGCCTGATGAATCTTACCCGGCCATCCATCATATCGGACGGGGCCACCATGTCAGCGCCGGATGAAGCGTGTGAGAGCGCCATCCTGGCCAGCAGGGGAAGGGTCCTGTCGTTATCGACATCACCGTTGACTATTACTCCGCAATGGCCGTGGCTGGTGTATTCGCAGAGGCAGATATCGGTCACCACGATCATTTGAGGGGCAGCCTTTTTGATGGCACGTACGGCCTGCTGAACGACACCCTCGGGATCGAGGGCGGGTGAGCCGGTCTCGTCCTTGCTATTGACCACGCCGAATAACAGCACGGCGGGTATCCTGAGGCGGGACAGTTCATCGATCTCAGCAGCCAGCCTGTCGACGGAGAAATGGAAGATGCCTGGCATGGCCGGGATCTCCTTCTTTATGCCTTTACCTTCAACGATAAAGAGGGGGAAGATAAGGTCGCCCACGTCCAGCCGGCTTTCCCTCACCAGCGACCTTATTGCAGGGCTCTTTCTCAGGCGGCGCATACGTAAATCTGGAAATAGCGGCATTCAGGCCTCCTTGCGGAAGTAATCTTCCATTGCATCGATCAACCCGGCTATGGTCTGTTCTCTGGCCAGGATGTCCACTTTCAGTCCCGCTTTCGTTGCGGTCGCGGCAGTCTTGGGGCCGATGCAGGCTATTTTGGCACTGATGCGACCTATCCTGGCGCTGCCCAGCCCCGCCAGCAGGTTGGTTACGGTCGATGAGCTGGTGAAAGTAATCACATCCAGGTTGCCGGGCAGCAGCAGGTTTTTCAATCTGGCCAGCTTTATGCGGGGCCTGGCGGTATGGTAAACGGCGATATCGTCCACTTGCGCGCCCAGCTTTTTTAGACCCGCCGTGATTTCATCGTCAGCTATATCGGCGCGGGGTATCAGGAAACGTTTTCCACCGGCGGTTGATTTACTCAAACCTCTGATGAAGCCCTGTCCGGTATATACTCCGGGTATGTAGTCCGCGGTGATGCCGCGTTCGCTGAGGGACCTGGCCGTCATGGGACCGATTGCGCCTATCTTGAGGCTGGCCAGGGCGCGGGAGTCCAGCTTCAAATCCTTCATCCGCCGGAAGAATGCATCGACGCCATTGACGCTGGTGAAGACCACCCAGTCATATTCTTTCAAGCCTGAGATGCCCCTGTCCAGATCCTGTTTTCCAGCGATCGGACGTATCTCGATTGATGAGAAGAGCACGGGCTGCGCACCGCGTTCGATCAGCAGCCGTTTGAAACTGCCTGCCTGGCTGCCGGCACGCGTGACCAGCACGCGTTTGCCGAAAAGAGGGAAGAGGTCGAACCAGCGCAGGTCCCTGCGCATATCGATGACGCGGCCGATGACGATCACAGCCGGGGCCGTCATCCCTGCCTCGCTGGCTTTTACTGCTATATTCTTCAACGTGCCGGCGACGGTGAACTGCGTGGGCAGCGTGCCGTCCCTGATGACCGCTGCCGGCGTCCCCGGTTTCATGCCGTGTTTGAGCAGCAGAGCCGTGATAAGGGGCAGGTTCTGCATGCCCATCAATATGACCAGCGTGCTGCCTGATTTGGCCAGCATATCCCAGCGGATATGAGAGCTGCTTTTGGTGGGGTCTTCGTGGCCGGTGAGGATGGTTAATGAGGATGCCAGCCCGCGCTGCGTGACAGGTATGCCGGCGTAGGCTGGCACAGCCAAGGCCGAGGTGATGCCAGGTACTACTTCGAAGGGGATGCCTGCAGCCTTCAGCGCTGCGGCCTCTTCGCTTCCCCGACCCAGTAGATAGGGGTCGCCTCCCTTCAGGCGCACTACGATCTTACCGCTGGAGGCCAGTTTTATCAGGAGATAGTTGATATCATCCTGCTCAGCGCAATGGCTACCGCCCATCTTGCCGGCATAGATTTTGTCCGCCGACGCGGGAGCGTGATCAAGGATACAGTTGCTGACCAAATGATCGTAAACAACAGCATCTGCCCTGGCGAGGCACTCAGCGCCTTTCAGCGTGATTAGACCGGGGTCGCCCGGGCCCGCCCCGACCAGGTAGACCTTTCCCTTCTTCACAGGCATCTTGTATCCTTTATAAGGCCGGCGGCCCCTGCCTTCAGCATTCTGCGGGCAAGGTTTTCACCGGCTTCCTGCGGCGATCCCGCCCTGCCCTGGTATGAGTCTTTCATTATTTGGCTGCCCTCCCTGTTTGCCACCATGGCCCTTATATCAAGAATCTCATCATGAACCATGGCCAGGGCTGCCACTGGTGTGCGGCAGCCGCCCTCTAACGTATGCAGGAAAGCCCGTTCGGCCGTCACCGCCTGCCACGTGGGTAAGTGGTTGAGTGGCTTTATTATCTCCCTGACCCGGCGGTCACCGTCCCTGGCCTCCACAGCCAGTGCGCCCTGACCCACGGCCGGCAGGAAGGATTCCAGTGGCAGGTACGCAGTTATCCTGTCATCCCAGCCCAGCCTGAGTAGCGCTGCGGCGGCGACGATGACGCCTTCCAACTGGCCTGAGCTCACGCGGCGCAGGCGGCTGTCCACGTTGCCGCGTATGCTGTAGATCTGGAAATCAGGGCGAACGTGTCTGAGCTGGGCCGAGCGGCGCAGGCTTCCTGTGCCTATCCTTGATCGGGGCTTCAAATCGGCCAGTGGAGCGCTGGCCACTAATGCGTCGCGGGGGTCCATCCTCTTTGTCACTGCCGCCAGCCGTAATCCCTTTGGCAGCAGGGTTGGCATGTCCTTGAGGCTGTGTACAGCTATGTCTATGCTGTGGTTCAGCAGGGCTTCCTCCAGGGCCTTGACGAATATGCCTGTATCGCCGGCCTTTTCGATGCTGATATCGCGGTTGCGGTCCCCCTCAGTCAAAATCTTGCATATCTCGATCTCAAGTCCGGGATGCGCCTGTTTAACCTCACGGGCTACAGTCTCAGCCTGGATGAGGGCCAGCCTGCTTCCACGAGACCCGAGCAAGATTTTATTATTCATAAGTCTTTGCCTTCATCCAGCCCGAAAAGCCGGCTGATGGTCTCTGCCCGTTCTGCGCCGCTTCCTGATTTGAGGTACAGGATGGGGTCCCTCAATATCTTGTCCACGATCGATCTGGTGAGCAGATCGATAGATTGTTTCTCCTCCTCCGACAACGACGGCAATTTCTGCAGGGACCTGTGATACTGCGCGGCGCGGATCTTCTCGGCCCTGGCCACCAGGGACTTTATGACCGGGCGGGAGCGGTATCCCTGCCACCACCCCATAAGTATATCAAGCTCTTCCTCTATGATCTTTTTGACGGCAGCCACCTCCGCTTCCCTTTCCTGGCGGTGGTTATCTGCAATGCCGTTGAGATCGTCCATGTTGTACAAATGCACGTTGCCGATGCTGCTGACGGCGGGCTCCACGTTGCGTGGCAACGCGATATCGATGATGATCATGGGCAATTGAGGTCGGCTGATCATGGCCGCGCTCACCTGTCTGTAATGCAGCACAGGGTGCGGCGATGCGGCGCAGGCGATAACGATGTCCGCGTGCCGCAGCTCAGCCGCCAGCATATCCGGGCCGACAGGACGTCCGCCGTACTGTCCGGTAATGTGTACGGCGCGCTGCAGCGTGCGGCTGACGACGGCCGTGTCTATAGCGCCCCTTCCGCAGGCCATCCTGAGGGCCAGCCTGCCTGCCTCGCCGGCCCCTATAATGACGATCCTGGACCTGGCTATATCATTCACAACATCCAGGGCTTTGTTAACTGCGATGGAGCTGAGCGAGAGAGGGTTTCTGCTGATGCCCGTTTCGCCGCGTGCGCGCCTGCCGGTGCGTATCGCGCTCTCAAAGATATGCCGTAGCGGCAAGTTGACAGTGCCGGCTTTTTCGGCCGACGCCAGGGCCTGCCCGGCCTGTCCCAGCACTTCGTATTCCCCGATCACCATGGAGTCAAGGCCGCAGGCCACGTTGAAAAGGTGTTCACAGGCGATCTGGTCGCTCATGACATAGAGATAAGGGGCGGTACCCGGCGGCAGACACATGCTGTTAGTCAGGAAATCAACGCATGCTTTTTCAAGGTCGCTTGCGTGGCTGCCCGTAGCATATAACTCGGTGCGGTTGCAGGTGGAGAGTATGATGCCATGCTGCAAGTGCTGTCTCAGCAGGTGCAGGAACCCGGGCAGGCCATCCGGGCCGATGGCAGCCTTTTCCCGCACATCCAGGGACGCTGTGCGGTGGTTGATACCGGCGAGGCTAAAGTGCATCGATATGTTCCATCTGTAAAATTATTTGCCGCATTTTCGGAGCCTCTCAATCAGGGCCTCCACGGCTTCCGCGCTCCTTCCCTTCCTGATGAGCGCGATCATGGAGTCCAAATCAATAGCCTCCTGCCAGTCCCCGCTGCTTACCTTCAATCCCTGCCTTTTCACCCGGCGGCGGGCCTCCTCCATCACAATTACCAGTGACGCATATTCTTTACCGAAATCATCTTCCAGCCTGCTGCGGATCTTGCGCGCCAGCGCGGGGCTCTTCCCCGAGGTCGATACTGCTATGGCCAGGCTGTCCCTGCGCATGATGGATGGCACGATGAAATCCGATAGCATGGGGTCGTCCACAACGTTGACGGGAACCCCCCTCTTTTTTGCTTCTTCTGCTGCGCCCAGGTTGACCGCGCGATTGCTGGTGGCCACGATGGCGACATGGATACCCTTGATGTCGCCGGGCCGGTAGGCCCTGTGTATAACTTTTATCCTGCCGTCGTCTGCCAGCTTGCTCAGCCCTTTGCAGAGCCGGGGGCTGACGACGGTGACGTCGGCCCCGTATTCCAGCAGCGAAGTGGCCTTGCGCAATGCTATCCGGCCGCCGCCGGCAACAAGGCATTTCCTGCCCTTCAGGTTTAGAAAGACCGGGTAATATATCGGCATCTCCACCTTAAACCCTGTACAGTATCCTGGTTTTTTTAAATTCTTTTATGCTGAAAAGCACAGCATAATCCTTAAGGCCTATTCCGGCGGCCATTTTTTCAATTGCCCTCTGGCAGGTTGTCTTATCCCGGCTGTGCACCATGGCGAAGAGATTATAGTGCCAGAGGCGATTGGTCTGCCTTTCATAGCAATGGCTGACATGCCTGCTGGAAGCCAGCATGCGACCGAGGTTATCAACCTGGTCGGAGGGGGCGTCCCAACAGGTCATGGCATTGGCCCTGTAACCCGCATTGCGGTGGTTGATAGAGGCGCCGTAGCGCCGGATAATGCCCCTGCGCAGCAGGGAACGGCTGTGCAGCAGCAGATTACCTACGTCCATGCCAAGGCTGTGCGCCAGCGGCGCAAAAGGGTCGGCGCGGAGAGGCAGATCATGCTGAAGTCCGTTTATGATCTCCCTGTCGGCTGGCGATAACCTGGCCCTGCCGGGAAGGCCGGAGCCGTTTGAAATGGGCTGTTCTGCTGAAGTATCTTCCATGCCGCTGAAATCGGTCCTCAGCTTAAATATCCTGGTGGCAGGCAGCGCGATTACGGATGTCGCGCCCGAATTTGCAGAGATGTGGAGTATCTCTGCCTGCAGGTCTACCCCCACCGGAACGGAGAGCGTAACCCATATATTGAATTCATGCTCCCTCTCGTAGCCGTGGCTGATGCCCGGATGGACGCTCAAATATCCTTCAGCGCCTGTCATAAAGTGTTTATCCACCTTCATGGCTACCAGCGTGCTCTGGAAGCCCAGTTTTCTGGCGTCAAGTACCGGGCTAATTTGGCGTACGATGCCCTTTTTCTTTAGGTCGACTATTCCCCTGATCACGTCATCGCCCGTCATGCCGAGTTTAATGCCTATGTCCCTGTACGGTTCCTTGGAGAGAGGAAAACCGGATTGCAGTATGCTGAGCAGTCTGCTCTCGCAGGTGACTGGAGCGGACTCAGGCATTTGCCTGCTCTCCCTCGATACCGGCGGGCTGGTATATGCAATACGGCTCGGCCTCCAGGTAATCTCCTGTCTTTTCATAGGCGCGGGCGCGGCAGCCGCCGCAGATTGATTTATATTCACACATGCCACATTTTCCCTTGATTGCGCTGAGGTCGCGCAGTTTCTTAAAGAGAGGAGAATCGTGCCAGATCTGGCCGAAAGGCTGGTTTCTTATGTTGCCTGCCGCCAGGTCCAGGTAGCCGCATCCCTGTACCTGGCCGATGTGGGATATGAAGCAGAAGCCGCTCCCGGCCATGCACCCGCGGCTGATCGAGTTTGCTCCTGCCGGGTGTTGATGTGGGCTGGCTGAAGAGCCGGCCGTTGCCGCATCATGCTTGCCGCGCTGTTTAAGTATTCGCAGGTAATGTGGCGCATCTGTCGGTTTAAAAAATATCCTGTCTTTTAGTTCAAGTTGCCTGTCGTATATCCAGTTCAGGGCGCTCTCATATTCCATGGCGCTGAGCTCAACTTCGCTGAGTCCCTTGCCCCTTCCTGTGGGCACCAGGAAAAAGGGATGGAAGGCCACGGCGCCTTCATCCAGCGCCAGTGCCAGCAGATCGTCAAGGTAATCAATATTCAGTTTGGTGAGCGTGCAGTTGACCTGCAGGTCGACGCCGGCCTCGCGGATGTTGCGGATGCCGGCCAGGGCCGCTGCAAAGGCACCCTGCTGCCCGCGGAACTTGTCCTGCAGTTCGGGTGTGGGGAAATCCAGGCTGACCGAAATGCGCGAGAGCCCTGAGGCTTTTAGTCGGGCAGCGATTTGCGGTGTAACAAGCGTTCCGTTGGTGCCCATGACCACGCGCAAACCTTTGGCCCTTGCATACTCAGCTATAGAGAACACATCACTGCGGCTCAGTGGCTCCCCGCCGGTGAGGATGATGATGGGATTACCCACTTCTCTGATCTGGTCGACCAGGCGGAACGATTCTTCCATAGAAAGCTCGCCGTCATACTGGCTGTCGGTGGCGGATGCACGGCAGTGGGCGCAGTGCAGATTACATGCGCGCGTGATCTCCCATGCTACGAGTTGCAGCCGGGGTTGGATAAAACCGGGGTCTGACACGTGCGGGCTCACTTTGTTAAACCTATCTCCCTATCGCTGAGGTAACAGGCGGGGTCCTCCGCCCAGATATCACCGTATACAGCTTCGGCGCGCACGCGCAGGTTGCCGTTGCACAGATCGAGGTACCTGCAGCGGGCGCATCGCCCCTTAAGCAGTGGCTTGCGGTTTTTCAACCCTTTCAATATCGGCTGAGACATGTCAGTCCAGATATCGCCGAACTTACGCTTCAAAACGTTGCCCGGAGAATAGTTCCGCCAGAACTGGTCGGGGTGCACGTCACCATTATCATCGACAGCCCCAATCCTGATCCCAGAGCTGTTGCCCCCGTTAATCTTGAGCAATTCCAGTATATGCCCGGCATCTTCTCTGTTGTCCTCCTTCGTCCTCAGGTACAGGTATACACCGTCCGCATGGTTGCCCACAGTGAGGACCTCTTTGTGCAGACCACGCCTGTGCATGTCCAGTGTACGTTCACAGATTGTGTCCATGACCATGCGTTTTTGAGAGTGGGGAAGGTCCTGCGCTATCAGCTTACTGCCCCGCCCTGAATACGCCAGGTGGTAGAAGCAGACACGGTTTATGTTCTCCTGCTCTATTAACGTGAAGATATCGGGTATTTCAATGTGGTTGTACCTGGTGATGGTAAGCCTGAGGGATACCCTGATGTCCCTGGCAACGCATGCGCGGATACCCTCGAGCGCCTGCCGGTAAGCGCCGTCTCTGCCGCGGAAGCGGTCGTTGGTTGAGCTGGCGCCGTCCAGGCTGATCCCGACCTCGGCGAAACCGGTCTTCCTGATCTTATCCGCGGTTTGCTCATCAATGAGCGTTCCGTTAGTGGAGAGAGCTATACGCAGGCCACGGCTTAGGGCATGGTCTGCCAGATCGAAAAGGTCGTCTCTTAACAGCGGTTCCCCGCCAGAAAAGAGGATAACGGGCACGTTGAATTCAGCGAGGTCGTCGATAAATTGCATGCCCTGTTTCGTGTTCATGGAGGGGGTTTCCGCCTGACTGCTGGCGTCGGCATAGCAATGTATACAGTGCAGGTTACACTGGCGGGTGCAGTTCCACACAACCACCGGGCCCGGTTCTGCAACGGCCTTCTCTCCCTGGATGTGCCCTGTATCCCGATAACGAAGGCTGTCGCCCGGGCTTACGGTGCCGCAGAGCAGGCGCGATACAGATATCATGACGGGCCGGCTCCGCTCAGCGTATATTTTTGGTGTGCATCTATCATGGCGACAAGTGTTTCGTCGATCAGGTGGTTGGCTAGAGGTATGGCCTCCGCGATGCGTCCGCCCAGGGCTTCGCGTTTACCCATGATATTTGCTGCTGCCTGCATAATGGGTTCGCGGTGAATGAGGAAAGCTTCCACCGAGGCAGTAAGTGGCATCCCCATCTCGGCCAGCAGGCGGCCGAAGCCCCTGCCCGTGTCGCGGGCAGCGGATAGCGATCCCTCCCTTTTGGCGGGCTCGCTGATATACGTGGCGGTCAGGTTAAGCAACTGGCGGCCCAGTTCGGCAAGCCGCCGCTGGTGCTCCTCGCACGGTTGCACGGCCTGTGGGGAGCTGTTGAGGAAGCTGCGCGCTATCTCTCTGTGACGGGGTGTGGTATCTTCAAGCTCACTTACCAGGTCCCTGATGCCGAGCACTCTCTGGCCGGGCCTGGTGAGTTTCCTGAGGTCCGATTTTGAGTAACGCCGGTGCCCGCCCGGTGTCACGAACGCGCTGAGCTTACCCTCGTCCGTCCACTGGCGGAGCGTAGCCTCATTCACACCGAGTATCTGGCTGGCTTCACTTATGCTGATTAAATCCGGGTGCTTCAACTTGGCTTTTCCAGGCGGTATTTTGATAATAGTTACAGCCGACACAAAAATATACAAAATTCTATAGAAAATTGCAATTTTCTATAGAATTCGATGTGTTTATGGGTGATGGTGGTCAAGCCGGGCGGGGCGCCCCGCCCGGCTTTGATATCAGGCTTCCATTTGAAGCTCTATCTTCTCTACCTTGGCATAGTCCTTCCTGTAGAAAAAAGAGCCGGCTAAGAAGAGCGCTGCGGCAACGATCAGGTAGATAGGCAGGAAGGTCATGGCCGTCCTGATGCCGTAAGCATCGGAGAAGGCGCCCGTGACTATGGGTCCTAGCGATGAGCCGAGTAGGTGCTGGATGACGACTGCCAGGGCGACAGAGGTGGCGCGCAACCCGGCGTGTACCACGTCCTGACAGACGGCGAGCGCAGCAGGGATAAAGCTTGTAATGGCGATGCCTACAAGCAGTAGCATGAGGTACTGGCTAATACCTTCGAGAAGCGAAAATGCCAGGTAGACCAACAGCGCCGCGATCAGAATGGATATGGCGCAAAACAGCATCCTGGCTCTTAAATCTTTCCTGTACCACAGATCGGCCAGGAAGCCGCCCAGCGGCGCCCCGATGATCGCCAGCGCCATGATCGCGCTGGCACGTAGGCCGGCCTGGTCTTCAGGGATACCGTCGGCGCGGAAGAAATAGGTGGGTAGCCAGGTGATGATCGAGGTGGTTACGAATACGACAGCGGCGAAGCCAAGGTAGGTGAACCACAGAGTTGGTGTCTTGAGGAATTCCCTGCTGATATCCCGGAAGCTCATTTTTTTCTTGGTTTCACCCTTGCCTTCGTCCACCGTCTTAACCAGCTCAACGGTTTTGTAGTCCTTGACGAAGAAAAACAGGATGGCCACGACCAGGCCGGGTATGGCTACCAGGCCGAAGGCGTGTTGCCACCCCAAGTTCTTGGCGATGATGCCGCCCAGCGCAATGCCCACGGCGCTGCCCAGCGGGATAGAAGCGTTCCAGATGCCGAACATGCGGGCACGCTTCTCCTCGGGGTAGAGCCCCGAGATCATGGCGGACCCGCCCGGCGCATAGCCTGCTTCGCCGATGCCGATAGCCGTTCTGGCGCCGAACAACGATTTGAAATTGGGCATAAAGGCGCAGACCGCCGTGGCAATGCTCCAGAACACAGCCATTAAACCAATGGTCTTCTTGCGGCTCCAGCGGTCGACCAGGATGGATACGGGGAAGGTGAAGATAAGGATAGCCCAGTAGACCGCGGAGACCAGCATGCCGCATTCAGCGTCCGAGATACCCCAGTCCCTCTGTATAAAAGGGAAAAGCGAGGTGACCACGGTGCGGTCCACGTAGTCGAAAAAGTAAAGCAGGAAGAGCAGGACGAATATATATAGCCGTGAAGCTGAAGATAGCTGGTACCGTCTTGTGGCTGGCAGCTTATCCATCACTTTTATTCCAGCTGGTCTTACCTTTTCTTTAGATGCAGCAGCTCTCTGGCTTCTTCTACGGTAGCGATTTCGAAATCGAGCTCGCGGGCTATCCTGACCGCTTTTTCAACCAGTTCAGCGTTGGATTTGGCCAGTTCGCCGTGCGAGATATAAATGTTGTCTTCGAGGCCGACCCGGACGCTGTCGGCGCCCAGCAGCATGGCCATTGTTATCATGGGGAACTCATCCTTGCCGATGCCTAGCGCCTGCCACTTGGAATTGGGGAACATCTTCTTGCCCTCTTCCGAGATATACATAAGCTGTTTTGCTGTAGCGGGCTGGCCGCCGGCTACGCCCAGCGGGTAATCGATGTGGAAGGGCATATTTTTATCGAACACACCTTCTTCACAGAGCGCCATGGTATTGTACAGGTGGCTGACGTCCCAGATCTCGAGTTCCATGCCCCAACCCCTTTCCAGGATGCCCTTGATGATCTTTCTCTGGAAGGGAGGCGTATTGCTGAAAGTGGAGAAACCGTATTTGCCGATCGACATGTCAAACGTGCCCATATTGAGCGTGAGCATGTCCGGCTCGGGCTTGATGTCCAGCAGTGCCAGCTTCTGCTCTTCCGAAGCCGCGATAATCTCCCATGTAGTTGTATCAACCCAGGCGCCGATACCGCCGCCGGCCTCGATTACTACCGGGCACTTCTCCCGTATGCGTGCCACCACTTCGCCCCAGACTTTGATATCAGGCGTGGCCAGCATGTGTATGGGGTCTCTGGCGTGGATATGGCACAGGGTCGCTCCTGCGTTATATGAGCGATACGCTTCCTCTGCGACCTCTTCAGGTGTGATCGGCAGATAAGGTGTCCTTTTGCCGAGGTTAGGAAGGTTTGGGGTTTTTTCATGTAGAGTGTTTGAACCGAACGGTGCTACCTGGATAATCAACTTCTTTGCCATGTATGAAATTCCTCCTTAAATTAATAGACATTCATTTAATATACTCAACAAGCCGGGCGAATTCCTTCAGATTGGCCAAATCCGGTTTCATCTTCCCTTCTTCGATCTCTCTTATGATTTTGGTCACCAGTTCGTTGGCCGGCGTTTTCAGGCCAACCTCTTTGCCCTTCCTGACGACGTAGCCGTTGACGAAGTCCACTTCGGTTTTACGTCCCTTTTCGATATCCTGCCACATGGATGGCTTGGTGGCGCGATGGTTGGCAAATCCGATCTCCAGCAATTTAGAAGCCTTATCGAAATCTTCCCTGTTACGCACCAGGACGATGGATGGCGACACGCCCATCAGGTCGGCGAACTTCACGCTTGCCTTAATGCCGACATCGTAGGTCTCGGTGATCACCGTGAGCGCCACCTTGCGGGCAGCCTCATTGTCGATCACACCGCCGTATGTCAGTCCGGCCGTTGTGCCCACGCCTGTAAGTGAGACTGTAATAAGGAGCTTGGTCCAGCGGTCCCCGATGATATTGTCGGAAACCTCGGTGGTGAAGGCTTTTGAGAGCAGTGCGGCGGTCTCTTCCACGATTTTACTTTTGCCCGTCGGCCACTGACCGATGATGAATCCGCCGTCTGTGGTCTGTATGAGCTGGCCCGGGCCCTTGTTGGTGCCGCCCCAGGTGATGCTGCAGGCGATCGTCCGTTCCACGCCGACGATTTTGGCAATGGTCTCCTCGTTGATGCCGTTTTGCAGGGAGACAACCGGGGCCGTCTTGGATAGCACAGGCAGCACTGATTTGAGCGCATTTTCAGTATGCAGACCCTTCACTGCCAGCAGGACGATATCGGCCCATCCTGCGTTGTCCTTGCCGCCGAATTCGCCTGGAAGCATGGCCTTGACCGGGATCAATAGTCGCCTGAAGCCGCTTATCTCCAGCCCCTTATTCATGCCTTTGACGTGCTCTTTATCGGCGTCCAACACGATCACATTCAAGCCTTTTTGCGTCAGCAGCGCCGCAGTGATGCCGCCGATGGCGCCGCCACCGACTACTAAAATATTGTTAAATCCCATGGGCCAGTTTGCCTCCTTTTTTCCCCGCGGGGTTACCGGTCAGGATGTCCAGCAACTGCCGGTCGATCTCCTGCATGGTTTCATCACGGCTGCGCCCGCTGTAATCATAGAATCCCTTGCCCGTTTTCATGCCGAAGTTGCCTGCCTGCACCTGTTCGCGGATGCGGGCGGCGCGCGGGTCGCTGTGGGCGTTGGGATCGAAGTTCAATATGGATTGCCAGATGAGATCGAGGCCGATGAGGTCCATGGTCTTGAAAGGCCCCATCACTGACAGGCGCGGCCCCAGGCCCATGGTAAAGGCGAGGTCGATCTCCTCAAGTGTGGCTACCCCACGTCCCAGGAAGTCCAGCGCAGTGGCCATAATGGCCATATTAAACGAGTTGACCAGGTAGCCGGGCACGACCTTATCGCAGATAATAGCCTTCTTGCCGATTAGCCGTAACAGGTTTACAGAATCCGCAAATGTTTTGTCCGAGGTAGCGCTGCCGCGCGCCACTTCCACTATCGGCATGACTTCCGGAGGATTGATGAAGTGTGCCAGTATGGTTCTCTCCCTGTGTGAGACCTTTTCCGCTATGCTATCGATGGAAAGGGTTGAGGAGTTGCTGGCAATTATGGTCTGAGGGGAACATACTTTTTCCAGGTCGGCGAACACCCGGATTTTTACGGGCAACTCCTCTTTAACAGCCTCGATGATAAAATCGGCGTTTCCCGCGGCCTCCTCAAGGGATGCCGTTAGCTTGATTCCGGATACAATATCCTTCTGCCTGCGGCCGCTTCGGCCTGTCTTGCCGTCAAATAGCCCCGACATGGACATGATACTGGCGGCAGCGCGCTCGAGCGCAGCGGGATCGATATCGGCCAGCGCCACCGGGAAACCGTGGCGGGCGAAAGAGATGGCGATACCCGGGCCCATCACGCCCGCCCCGATAACGGCAATACGCTTAATTACGGGCATATTTATTTGGCAACTCCATATCAAAGCAGGGCTACTGAAGCATTGCCGGCTTTACCTTCTTCCTGGCTTTTTGAATGTAGTAGAGTCCCAGTCCCACGATTATAGCGATGACGAACAGGATAATGGGCCAGGTGACCTTCTGCATCAGCAGGAAGATGACCAGCAGCAGCATGAAGATCACATTCATCACAGCGGCGGTGATAGCCGCGAATGATACCAGGCCGGGCTTGAATTTGAATTGCGACAGCTTGTACTCCTCGGGATGCGTTTTGTGCAAACGCGCCGCTGCGATCAGTACCAGGGTGACCATCCACAGCATACCGAAGTTGAGCATCGCACCGTAGATGCTGATGCTCTCGCCGGCCAGCAGGAGTATGATCACGGTCAGCGCCCAGGGCAGTGTCAGTCCCCAGTGGGGCGTGCCCCAGCGCTTGTTGATATCGGCCAAAAACTTGGGGAAGAAGCCGTCGTTGGCGTAGGCCATGACATAGCGGCCGGAGATGGTCATCAACGCGTGCAAGGTGGAGATGCAGGCCATTACGGCGCCGCCGATGATGAAGAAATAGAACCAGAACGAACCGGCGCCAAAGATCATTTTGCACACGGTGCCCAGGTCCTTGGATGCCGCGAGCTGCTCCCAGTTCATCACACCGACTGCAACGAGCTCGATCATGAAGGTCAGGAGGAAAGCGCTGATAATAGCGATGAGCAATCCACGTGGTATGGTGACACTGGCTTTTTTCACCTCGTCGCCCAGCTCGATGCCGAATAGCCCTCCGGCCAGCAGCGTATAGCATATGGCTGCCGCCGCTATCAGGCCTACCGTCTGCCCCAGCGTGGGCGGCATGCCGGGGAATTTCAGGTTACCCGTGAACATGTTCGAGAAGTTGGACCAGTCTATCTGGGGGAAGCCGCCGAAGATGAAAGCGAGGAGTGCGGAGATCAGGAGGAACACCATGGCGAACTGCACCCAGGCGGTGGGCTTGATGCCCCGGATGTTGATGATATAGAAGAGGGTGATGGAGATTATAGCGATCAACACCACCCACGAGATGCCCAGGCCGGGCACCAGCGCGGGCGCGTCCGGGAACAGCATCATGATGAAGCGTCCGTTGGTAATGGCGAAAAGGGGCAGGCCGCCCAGCGGCACGGCTACCAGCAGTACCATCACACCGGCTACCGCCATGGGGTAGGAGGCGAGCTTGCCGTATTGGTAGCTGGCTGCCGACTTGGGCGCGATGGAAGTCATCAGCATGTAGGGTATGATAGCCAGGAAAACGGGTATGGAGCAGATGATCTGTGCGAAGATAAGCGATGGGCCGGTCAGTCCCGCGGCGACTGTGGTCAGCGTGAACAAAGAGCCGCCGATGTTCAGGCCGATCATGAGGAAGATCAGCAGTACTAACGTGAGCTCCTTTCTGAGTATGCCTTGACCTTGCTGTGTTGCTTCTGTCATCCTTGTCTACTCCTTACAGTTTTATTTGTATCAGCCGAGACCAATGTGAGCCAAGGCATTATACAATTTCCGCTCCACCTGTCAACAGGCTGGCATTACCCGGTTGCCGATATATTATTTGTAAATGTTGAAAGCCGTCTCGAAGGCAGCCCGGCTTTTCTGTATGTCTTTCTCGGTCATAACGCCCGACATGTATACGTGGCCGGGCAGCAGTACCACGCCCGGGTTGCCCAGCAACAGCGCCAGCCTGATCATGAGGTCGAACTCGAAGACTTCCATCGCTTGGCTCATATCGAACTTACCGTTCAGCCCGAAGTGTACGATGCTGTAAATGGCATGGGCCGAAACGTCCATCTTGAGACCGGCTGCCACCTCGTTGATGATCTTGGCCAGGTCGGCCGCACGGGCGATGGAGTTCTGGATGTAATCGCCTTTTTCAAGCTCCTCGATGAAGGCGATGCCGGCCGCCATGGCCAGCGGGTGCGCGCAGAACGAGCCCATGGGGAAGAGCGGCCCGAAGTGCTCGGCCTTCGGGTCCAGCGCGCCGACTACCGACATAACGTCATCGCGTCCGCCCACCGCACCCATGGGTATGCCGCCGCCGGCCGGCTTGCCCAGGCAGGTGAGGTCCGGTGTTATGCCCAGCACCTGCTGCGCGCCGCCGATGGCCACCCTGAAGCCTGTAGCGACCTCGTCGAAGGCCAGCAGTACATTGTACTTCGTGGTGAGATCGCGCAACTGTTTCTGGAAGCCCTCATTGAGCGGTGTGCCTCCCGAGGAAGCTCCCAGCGGCTCCAGCACGATGGCCGCCACCTGGTCTTTGTTGTCCTGCAGCGCCTTTTCCACGATCCCGATATCGTTGGGCGGCAGGTTGATCAGGTTGTCCCAGTGGTTATTGGGAATTCCCAGTGTGAAAAGGGTGCCTGAGCCGGCCGCCAGCGCATCGTAGGACAGCACGCCGTTCCAGCCGTGATGGTGCCCGGCGAACTTGATGATCTTGGTTTTGCCGGTGAAAGCCCGCGCGATCTGGCAGACCAGCTCGGTGGCCTCGTTGCCGGAGTTGACTATTTTGATCTTTTTGATTGAGGGGTAATGCTGCATGACTTTCTGCGCCCACCTGGTGGCCAGTTCCTCGCACATCTCCAGGTGGAAGCCGTATTTATCCAGGGCCTTGTCGATGGCCTTGCGGATGGCCGGCGCCTTGTGCCCGATATAGGAGATGCCCTGGTCGATGAACATGTCGATGTACTCGTTGCCGTCCACATCGTAAAGCTTAGAACCTCTGGCATTGTCGATAAAGAGGGGATAGGGCCTGTGCCAGATCATGTAGGCGGGAGCGCCCATGGGCACTATGTATTTGCTCGATTCCTCGATCAGCTTTTTGGATTTGGGTGTCTTCTTCTCGTAAGCGGCTACAACTTCCCTGTACTTCTCATCGCTAAGTTTGGGTATGCTCATTTTCACCTCCCCTTCGCCCGCCCGGCCCGCTGGCCTTACAAGCGGCGGACGCCGTATTTTAAAACACCGTGTTACAAAAAACAACATTTTTGTATAAATTGTTTAACCCCGGCTTCGGTGTCCATATTGTACTGCTCTTGTGACTGCGATATACTTACCATAACGCGCAGCATGGGAAGACCGATGGATAAAAGTGTTAAAAAACGGGTAAACTACGGCGCGCAGAAGGTTGGCGAGCGCTGGCTGACCGGCCTGCTCAAGAAGGTGCAGTCGGGTGACCTGTCCCTGCAGGACGCAGTCAAGCAATTGAGCGTTCTGCCCTACGAGGATATGGTACATGCTAAGCTCGACCACCACCGCAGCCTGCGCACGGGCTTTCCCGAGGTGATCTTTGGACCGGGCAAGACGACGGAGCAGGTGGTCGGCATAGCGGTGCGCATGGCGTCGCATTCGGGCAGGGTGCTGATCACACGCGTCGATCTCGATGTATTCAGAGCGGTAAGGAAGAGATTGCCGGATGCCGTTTATAATGCGGATGCCCGCGCAATCACCATAGACCGCACAATAAAAAAAGCGGGGAAAGCGGGTATTACTATAGTAACTGGTGGTACAGCAGATATACCCGTGGCCGAGGAGGCGGCTGTCACGGCCGAGTTGATGGGCAACAGGGTTGAGCGCATTTTCGACGTTGGGGTGGCCGGCATCCACCGCCTGTTCGACCACCTGGAGCAGCTCAGGAGCGCTAAAGTAATCATTGCCGTGGCCGGCATGGACGGTGTGCTGCCGGCAGTGCTGGGCGGGCTTGTGACCTGTCCGGTTATAGCTGTACCCACCAGCGTCGGCTACGGGGCCAATTTTAAGGGAGTTGCGCCCTTGCTGACCATGCTCAACAGCTGCGCGCCGGGCGTGGCCGTGGTCAATATCGATGGAGGGTTTAACGCAGGCTATCTGGCCGGCCTGATCAACAGATAAAAATGCGCAAGCTGAGCGTTAAAAGCAGGACAGCCGATAAGGCGAGCCACCTGGAAAACATAATAGGCAGGATGAATTCCGCCATCGTGGCATATTCGGGTGGTGTGGACAGCACATTCCTTTCCGTAACGGCCACGGACATATTGAAGGACAAGGCGCTGATGGTGCTGGCCAGGTCGCCACTGATGGAGGCTGAGGAATTCGAGGCGGCCAGGAAGCTGGCTGTTGATCTCAAGCTGAAGCTGATGGAGATAGAGTTCAACCAGCTCGATATACCGGATTTTGCCATCAACACCAGGGATCGTTGCTATCATTGCAAGCTGAACATGCTGGGGATGTTAAATGAGACCGCCCGTGTCAGGCATATTAAATATGTCTGCGACGGCACCAACTACGACGACCTGAGCGATTACCGTCCGGGTCTGATGGCCATCGCTGAACTGGGTGTGCGCAGCCCGCTGGCAGAATCATTTTTAACCAAGAAAGAGATCAGAGCTCTTGCCAGGGCAATCGGGCTGCCGAACTGGCATAAGCCGGCTATGTCCTGCCTGGCCACCAGGATACCGCACCGGACGCCGATCACGCACGAGGTGCTGGAGAAGGTATCCTCGGGCGAGGCCTTTATCAGGGGGTTGGGGATTGAACATGTCAGGCTGAGGCACCATCATGATACAGCCAGGATCGAGGTTGATGAGAAAGGGTTCAAGGCGCTCTTTAAAAAGGGCAACCGGCAGGCTGCTGTCGAGGCGATAAAAAAGCTCGGCTACAATCATGTCACCGTCGATTTGGCGGGCTATCAGATGGGAAGCATGAGCAGGTGATTTAGAGGATTCGGATGGGGAAAACGGCCTATTTCGACCTTTTTGCCGGCTGCAGCGGTGATATGATACTCGGGGCACTGCTGGATGCCGGCCTGTCCCTGACAGAACTTGAGAAGGAACTGGGCAGGCTGCCGCTGGTGGGCTACAGAGTTACGGCCGAAAAGGTCAAGCGGGGAGCCTTGAGAGCAACCCGGGCACGGGTGATACTCGATGATAAGGTCAAACAGCCCAACCGCTCCTATGGCGATATCGTAGAGCTGGTAGCGGGCAGCCGGCTTTCGGACGAAGTGAAAAAGCGCGCGCTGGATATATTCCGCAACCTGGGCGAGGCAGAGGCTAAAATCCACGGAGTCAAGCTGGAACTGGTGCACTTTCACGAGATCGGGGCCGTGGATTCCATCGTGGATATCATGGGGGCCGTTATCGGCTTCGATCTGATGGGGATAACGCAATATTTTTCATCCTCTTTCCCGGCGGCTGAGGGCTCCGTAGAGTGCCGCCACGGCGCCCTGCCGTTGCCGGCGCCGGCAACACTGGAATTAATAGCCCGCAGGCAGGCGCCTGTTGTCCGTCCTTGCCATGCGGCCATGAATGGCAGGGAACTGGTAACGCCGACCGGCGCCGCCATCGTGACCACGCTGGCTGATTTTCGCACCCCTCATCTGAATGTGGAAAAGATCGGCTATGGTGCGGGCAGTATGAATGCCGATGAGTATCCCAACGTCATGCGCCTGTGGATAGGGCGGGCGCCCGATCTCGACGGCCACGAGGGTATGGTGCTTCTGGAGACAAACATCGATGATATGAATCCACAGGTCTACGACTATGTAATGGAAAGGCTATTCGCGCAGGGCGCGCTGGATGTCTGGTTTACACATATTCAGATGAAGAAAAACCGTCCCGCCGTTATGCTGAGCGTACTGGCCCCTGGTGATCTTGAATCGAGGCTGGCGGAGACCATCATGCGCGAGACCTCCACGCTGGGGATACGTGTACGCCACGTCTTCCGCCATATCGCCGGCCGCGATATCGTCGAGTTTAAGTCAAGCTACGGGAAGGTCAGTGTCAAGGTCAAGCGCTTCGAGGACGAGATAATCAGTATCGCGCCGGAATACGAAGAATGCAAGAAGATTGCCGCTGAAAGGGCCATTCCGCTGAGGGATGTTTATCGGACGATCGAGGCCGAGTCTCGCAAGCTGATTAAGTAGGATTTCAACACGGATCAACAAACAACCGCCCGGATGCCGAGGGCGGCTTCGGTCCACGCGATACGGACGTCAATTTCTCTCGGTTGGCAATGCGAATTTTGCCTAATATTTTTCTATAATAACCTTAAATGTAGCTTGGCAACAGGGCAACAAAATATATGCTCATAAGTGTTAGTCCCAATGGAATACCTATAATTGCCCATTCCCTCATTGTTATTCTGAGCCGGCCGGCTACAACTATATTTGGAACGTTGCCCGGTATCAGTATCCCTCCTGATATCAACAGGGCAATAATTGCACTAACTATTTGGGATAAAGCCAGCGTTGGATTAATCTCGATTGCCGTTAAGGTGGCATTATCCAGGAAAGCCGAGACTGCATTTATCCAGTATAAAGCCATCGGTGGTATTTTATACAGGAATAATGCGAATAACGGCTTCAGACCCTCGCCTAACAAAATAAGAGCTGCAATGAATATATAGAGCTTTATTGACCTGAGGAATACTTCCTTAATATTCTCCGAATAGTGTGTGCCCTCTTCAAATGCTGTTGACACGTGACGTCCTATGTACAACGAGCCAAATATCGCCAAAGCTATGATTCCCGGTATGATATATGCGCCAAAAGTCTGCATTGGAAACAGGAAATCTGCATAATAGGGAGGCCCGGCAAGTTTAAGAACCAGTATGGTCGACAACGGTTCCCCCATGGGGGTTAATCCCGCGCCCAAACCAAGCGCAAAGCAAGAAATGACCGCGGTTTTTATTTTATCTTGCCTTTCTAACGGGATTATAGTTAAAATCTCGGCCAGGATCACCGCGGTTATGATCACAGATAACACGCTTGAGAAAAGTCCCAGAAATAGTATTAAAAGGAAAATAAAGAGCCTTGCATCCAGTTTATTGATAAGATTTAGAAATGCCCGCTTAAATTGCCTGTTCAGAAAGTGGATAATAAAACCAAAAATGAGGACTACTTGAAAGATCCCGACAGGTATACCGGAAATCATTACCGGCGATTCAACAGCTTCCCAGAATAATCCCCATGACCAATTTCCGACCACACTTACCGCTAGAATGCCCATCAGCAGGAAAAATAACTCAATATTCTCATTGATCTTTTTAACGAGGAACGGGAGAATTAACGTACCGACTGAGATCAAGACCAATCCCGTCAGCACAAATACGGATATCTCTTGCTGCGCAATCGGCATTCCCGCACCTTAAAACATGCCATGCAGTTAAATAATTTTCTACTGCAATTTACCCGCTGCATGTATCAACAATATCGGCACTGTAGATGCGTGCAGAATCTTTTCCGCTATACTGCCCCAGATCCAGCGGCTTACGCCGGACCTTCCATGTGTGGCCATGATAATCAACTCAATCGAATTCACGATTACGTAATCTACAAGGCTATCAGCTATTTTCCCGGTTAAAACACTGGTTCTCACATCGATTCCCTTTGCTCTCAACCGGTCCGCGAGCTTATTCAAATAATCCTGCGCTGCCGCCTCTTGATTATGCTGAATCTGCTCAATAGTCTCCTCATCAAATACAACCCCGCCATGGACCGGCATCTCAAATTGTTCGACGACCATTATCAGGTCGAGTTCAGATATTTCTTTCCTTGCCAGGTCTTCCGCATGCGGTAAGGCAAGCTCAGCCAAATCCGATCCATCCAGCGGCACCATTATTCTCCTGTACATATCCAACCTCCATACCAGTTGAACTTATGACATATACGTCTATAAGTATATGGTATCTGACGGGTTATCCACGGCTATAAACAGAAGGAGATACTCCTTTACATGACGGGTTATTAAAAAGTTTTGTTTCACATGTTCATGTCCATTCTTACCAAGCCACGCGGCATAGTCTGGATTACTGAGCATCTGTTTAAGCGCATAGGCTGCGCCGTCAACGCTATGGCAGAGAAGCCCTGTTATCTTGTTTCTTACTTGTTGTGGAATCCCCCCCACCTCAGTCGCTACTACCGGTTTACTTTTCCACAGAGCTTCGCTTATGGTCAGGCCAAAACCCTCTTTCAACGATTTCTGGAATACGACGGTGGCGGCTCTCTGCAAAGCGTTTATCTCAAGGTCACTGCCGGGAGGAATGGCAAGTATCTTTATATCCGGATCGTTGTTGGCGTTTTCCCTGACTTCTTCCAGCACCCGGGACGACTCCGGATCGTCGGTGGCCGTTCCTCCCGCCAGAACCAGCTGGCAGTCGATACCTTTCCTGACCATCCTGAATGCCTGGATAACGCCAAGCGGGTCCTTTAAATAATCGAAACGGGATATTTGAACCACCATCGGCTTGCCGTTGTCCAGGCCGTATTTATCGAGCACCGACTGAATCTGAGATTGTGATATCTCCCTGTTTTTGTCGCTCAAAGGGTCGATTGACGGTGAAATCATATATTGCCTGACGGGCAACTGCTGCGAAAAATCGGGGGCTGAGAATACCGTAGCATCGTATCCCACCACATATTTTCTTAAGAATTTCCACACGTCTTTATCCGGATGCGAAACATCGATATGGCAACGCCATATCCATTTGCCGCCCAAGGATTCTTTTCTCTCGATCAACATAATCGGTTGCGGATCATGGATATAATATATGTCCGCATTTAAAGCCATACTCCCATTGTTTTTGCGGCTTGTCTCCATGAAGATATCCAGGTCGTCTTTAGTGATGCTTTCATCCCTGCCGTGCAAAGCGTTATGGAATTTTTTAGTGACATTGAAAAATGCTTCGTCACCCCCGATCACGTCCCAGGTGGCATCGACGCCCAGCTGGTTTAAAAGCGGGACCATGCGGGTCAGTATCTCCGCCACCCCACCGCCCGAAAATGTCGAATTAATATTGTGGACCTTCCTCCCCGCAAGGTATGAGCCCAATATCTTCAGTTCATCGATTATATTTTTCCCTACGATCGGCTGGTATTCCTCTAACTTGGTTTTATACTGGCTGATTGCTGTGTCATTCATAGTATTTCCTACTTAATTCGTTTCTCGATGAGTTGAATGATCACTGACCTTAACCCCTCAATAGTCGTAGTATATGGCACAAGATTGTCGATTTTCTCGGCAAGATCGTCTTCACCAAAAGCGTCCCTGATCCATACGGAAAAGTCACTGGACCGTTTCTGCAGCCTCAGCCTCGACTCAAATACATGGTAGTAAAGGGAATCTATAGTAATCTTGCGAAAAACCTCGACAAACTCGCGCAGGTCGGAGGCGAAGTAAGGGGTTGGCGCGATGATGTTGACCGCTTTGACGAAATGAAATTCGCGCTCGGCCTGGGTGAACCGGATATCCGGGTTTTCCGCCATATACTGCTCGATAACCGAGATCAAGGCGGCCTTTAAAGACCCCAGGCTGGTATACTCAAAGGTATCTATATTGGCCAGTTTCTCTGACAGCACAGGATTGTCAAGGGCATCACCGACCCATAAGGCAAAATCATTTGCAGGTTCAGGCGTCAGGAACTGATACTCCTCCAGGAAATGATGTGTGTGGTAATAAACAATTGAATCCGGCGCCGCTTTAAGTATATTGACCAGCGCGATTAAATTTGTTGCTTTCAGCCCGGTAAGTTCCTTGAGATGAAGCCTCGTATAGAAGTGAAACGGCTTTGAAGCTTTTTTTAGCGGGCGGCCGTAATTGACGATCGTTTCCCTGACCAGCTTGCTGTTAGGTATCACAATGGTATTTTGATCGGGTGTCTTGACGATTATGTTCCTCCACCCCATGGCGATAACATATCCTTCATCGTCAGAGCCGATTTTGATAAAATCGCCCTCCTTTATAAGACGGCTTGCTGAAATCTCGAATCCGGAGAAAATATTCAATATCGCATCACGCGAGGCCACGATGATCACCAGCATGACTATGCCAATCAGCAGTATTAAAGGGGTCACCGGCCAACCCCAATAGTCAAGCAATATCAATAATCCGACTATAAGAAGAGCCGAACGCACAGCGGTGACCACATATTTTCCGGGCTGTTTAACGTGTTTTATCTCGCTCAGGTAAATACGCAGCAGCCTCTCACTCAGGATGATAAGAAGCCAGATAATGGAAATTATGAATACGCTTGCAATAACCCTGACTATTAGAATCTTATTTTCTTCCGGTAAGGTGGAGAATGCGACAGCAACATATAAACCGAGCAGAACGAACCAGAAAAAGAAGGGGCCCCGGGTAGTCTGAATCAGCACATCCCGGCCACCCCACCCCGATTTACTTAATTGCCTGTCCAGATGGTTGTACAGGACGCGTCTCGCCCACAAGCCAATGATACAAAATGCCAGAAACAGCGCAGCCGGCACCACTACAAGCAACCAATTTTGTTCAAACCATTCGATCATGTTCTTATCCTACGCAATCTTCAGTACTTCAGCAAGTAGACTACCCACCTCGGATGTATCGTTTAAATAATATGCGGCAGCGGACTTTTGCCTGCTGTCGCCGACAAATATCGATATCCCTCCCGCGCTGTTGATGGCCTGAAAGGCATCCTCATCCGTTAAATCATCCCCAACATACATGGATAGATACGACCCGCGCACATTTTTCGGCACGAACTTCTCCAGGATCATCTGCACAGCCTTACCTTTGTTCCAGGGGACGGCGGGCCTGACCTCGTGCACTTTTTTACCCGATGAAGTCTTGATCTTGCCCCCCTTTCTGCCGATATTAACAGTATTGTCAAATATGGCCTCGACCTGCTGCAGCTGCTCAGCATCGACCAGCCGGTAATGCACACTGAGGGTCAGGCCTTTATCTTCGACGATTACACCCCTGATCCTGGCCGTCGCCTTCGTTAGAATAAGACCTATAATATGCATCGCCGATTTAATTTCATCGGTCAGGGGATGGATAAACCTTATGCCGGGCCCCTCGATCTCCAGCCCGTGATTTCCTGCGAAAACGATATTGCCCACGCCGACCATCTCCCGTATATCAGAGATCGCCCGGCCGCTTATAATCCCTACAGTTACCCCCGGTCTATGCGTCAGTTTATCAAGCATAACTCCAATTCCGTCAGGCAGGAGAGCAATCTCCGGCCGGTCAACTATCGGTGTCAATGTGCCGTCATAGTCGAATAAAATCACCTTGTGTTTCGCGGCTTTTAATTGTTTCCAGATGCTGTTCCAATCATTGAATAGATATTCCATCGATCCTGAAGCGATTTATTTAATATCAACCATGGCCGAGATAATATCGGCTGCCCAGCGATAGACATTGTTTTCCCGAACTTTATCGCGCAATTTAGTCATCCTCTTTCTACGCTGACCCTCAGGCATCTCTATCGCTGCTTTAATTGTCTCAGCGATATCCGCCACAGCATACGGGTTGACCAGCAGGGCGTCCTCCAACTCCCTTGCTGCGCCGGTAAACCGGCTTAATATGAGCACCCCTTCCCCGTCCGCCCTGCTGGATACGAACTCCTTGGCGACCAGGTTCATACCGTCATGCAGGGAGCTGACAATACAAAAACGCGCCAGCCTGTTGAACGCCAACAACGTGACGGGTGATTTATGCTCTTTAACATATATGATAGGCCGCCAGCCGTCAGTCTGATGCCTGTTGTTGATATCGTAGATAAGCCTGTCGATCTCAATGTTCAGTTCCTCATATTTCTTGATCTTCATGCGGCTGGGTTCGCCCAGTTGAAAAAAGACTATTTTGTTTTTGTACTTGTATTTCGGGTATTTTGTCAGCAGCGCATCAATAGCCTTTAGCCTCTCAGGTATGCCCTTGGTGTAATCGATCCTGTCCAGGCCGATACCGATTATCTCATCTGTAATGCCGTATTTATTTTTAATAGCATTCATCTCACTTTCAACTTCCGCCGCCTGGCTTTTTTTGTTTATGGCCTCGAAATCCACGCTGATGGGGAACGGTTTGACATATGTTGTGTGATTGCCATGGCTGACAGAAAATTTCTCATTATCGATCCTGCATTCCAATGCCCTGTCAACAGTCTCTAGGAAATTATGGCGGTGGTAAGCGATATGAAACCCGAGCAAATCGTTGCCGAGCAATCCATAAAGTATTTCATTCTGCCAGGGACAGACCCTGAATGCTTCCCGGTTAGGCCAGGGTATATGCCAGAACTGAGCTGTAATGGCTCGCGGATTCTTGGCCTTGATCAGCCTGGATACCAGAGTCAAATGATAATCCTGAATAAAAACAAAAGCCTTATGGTTACCGATTTCCTCAAGCACGGCATCGGCAAAAAGCCTGTTGACGTTTTTATAAGTATACCAGTCATCATCATTAAACTTGGGGCGCTGGAATACTATATGGCAGAGCGGCCACATGGCCTCGTTGGAAAACCCTAAATAATACCTGTCCACTTCCTCGTCGGATAGCCATACACGCTTGAGCTTATAGCTCCTGCTTTCAGGCGGAACAAGCACGCTGTTTTTGCTGTCTACGACCTCTTTGTCCGCGCTGCCGTTGCCATGTGCCACCCATGTTCCGCCACATGCTCGCATGACAGGATCAAGGGCAGTTGTCAGGCCGCTGGCCGGCACTATGCACTCGATTTTATCGCCGGCATATGTATGTATGAAAGGCTCCCTGTTAGAAACTACAACAAATAGATAGCCAGACAGTTTTTCTTTAACCAGCCTATGTAAATCGGCCTGATTCCACATAAAATTTCTCCTCGTCTAATCTATTATCGTATCCATGTCCTTCGTATGCAACTAGAATTCTCAATGTCCTATACAGCTCCTACTGGTATATCCTGTAGCTGGACCAGATATTATTAAACCTGCCTTTCAGGTTGAACGAATAGCCGCTGAGGATCCAGAAATTGATCAGGCACTGGAGCAACGCATAGAAAATGAAAGCTGAATTAGCCGGATCGACATCTTTCCTGACGCACTCAGTAGCCGCATGCCTGCTAAAAATTCGGGATACGTTATCGATATAATTATTAATGGCATTTACCGTCTCTTTATTGAGCTGCCTATCTCCCATGCTGACTACTTCAGTAAATACCTGAAAAAAGATGCCGCGCCTCTTTACCACATTTGCCACGTGCCTTTTCATCAAAGCGTCAAGGTCAG